>Ga0302046_10001738_pt1 | contig 20392 bp, 15 predicted proteins | sample RVTome_11_FD_200261 | JGI IMG/M metagenome (GOLD analysis project Ga0302046, IMG submission 200261) | Soil microbial communities from uranium-contaminated site in the Upper Colorado River Basin, Wyoming, United States - RVT147D111 (version 2) ...
GCCCAGGAAGATGTGCGGCGTGAGTTGAATCGCAAACTCCACGATGGGCCGGTCCAACTGCTATCGGCGATTAGCATGAGTCTCGATCACCTGGAGCGGCTGAACCGGCTTAAGCCCGACGCCGTTCAGAACGAAATCGACGCGCTGCGTAACCTGGTGCATCAGGCCGCCCGCGATGCCCGAAATATCCTGTTCGAACTTCGGCCCATTGTTTTGGAAACACAAGGATTGGTCGCCGCCTTTGAACGCTATGTAGAGCAGCTTCAGAGCTCGGAAAATTTTGCCCTCCATTTCAAAACGGTCGAGTACGCCGACTATGACGTCAAAGTCGCCGGCACTATTTTCTCGATTGTGCAGGAAGCGATCAACAATATCAGACGCCATGCCGATGCTCAAAATGTGTGGTTAACGCTGGAAGCCAGAAATGAGCGCTTTGTGGTGACGGTTCGAGATGATGGCGTTGGCTTCGATGTCAATAAAAAGATAAATGAGTATGATCGGCGCAGCAGCTTCGGACTGCTGAACATGCGTGAGCGAGCGGTCTTGATTGACGCCGAATTACAAATCGAGTCCGTGACCGAACCGCCTAATCGCGGCACGCTGGTCCAGTTGATTTTGTCGATCCCGTCGTAGGCGGTTGCGTATTCATATCGACAGGGAGCGATAGACACTTGTAAATTGTGAACTTTGAAAACTGAATGAGACAATAATAATTGCACAATTGGCTATTCACAATTCACAATTCCATCGTGCCGGGTGCATCTGCGAAAAGTTAAGGTTATTTTGTTCTGATTAGTTTAGGCTAGGTAAAGCAAAGGATCGTGTGATATGAGCAATAGTTCTGGTCGAAAAATGCATGAGCGGGGGGTAGCCCTCTTCCGGCAGGAGGCGTATCCGGCGGCCCTCGAAAAATTTGAGGAGGCGCTGCGTAGTGCGGATGACAGCCGCCACAGCGCCGAAATTTATAACGATATCGGCGTAACCCAGACCCGACTGGAAAATTATGGGGTGGCCCACCTGGCCCTGGATGAAGCGATGGCGCGGTTCACGGAACTCGACGACCAAAAAGGGCAGGCCCAAACGTTGGGCAACCGGGCGGCTCTCTATCAGGCCGAAGAGCTGCTGGACGATGCCGTCGAAACGTACAAGCAGTCGGCGGCCCTGTTTGAGCAGGCCGGCGAAAATGAGATGGCCATGTATGTCTGGCAGGCCGTCAGCCGGGTCCGGATGAAACAAGGCCGCCATATCGAGGCTATTGGCGCTTACGAAGAAGGCGTCGATAACATGCCCAAAGGTTCCTTCAAACGAACCGTTCTCCAGAAGATTCTCAGGATGCCGGGCGCCCTGTTAGGCGCCGGCTCGTCAGCCGGCGACGAGCCGGACGAAGACGAAGAGGGTTGAGCCTTGGGTATGGGGATTGGGGTGTGTTGACTTTTTGGGTCAGGTCATTCTGAGCGACCATAAGGAGCGAAGAATCTCCACTTTCGTCGTTAATTCAGCGACCAACCCGGAGATTCTTCGTTGTTACGCTCTTCAGGATGACATGTTTATCGAATCGTCAACAGGACCTAACAAGATTGGAGGAGATGACATGAACAGAACGATCAAGGACGCCATACGAGCTCCTTTTCTTATTGTAATACTCACAAGCTTAATCCTGTTGATTCTGAGCGCCATGGTGGTCCAGGCACAGGGTGACGACGATGATGGCCGGCCGCGCCTGAGAGTAGTCAACGCCTCGCTGGGTATCCCCAAAGCCGATGTGTATGTGAATGATACGCTGTTCTTTAGCAGTGTCTTTTATAGCTATATCTCAAACTACGTGCCGGTTGATCAAACCAACGTCAGGCTGCGGGTGCGTCCGGCCGGCGTCAAGGACGTTGACCCCCTGACCGAACGAGAATGGAACTTTGAGGGTGGCAAAGATTACACAATGGTCATCGTCGGCACCGAAGAAAATCTGGAAACACCCTGGGTCTTTGTGGATGACAATAAAGCTGAAATTCGCCCCGGCCGGGCGCGAGTGCGCATGGTCCACGCCTCGCGGAAAGCACCGGCGGTTGAAATTTGTCTCAATAATCAATGCCAGACATTGACCTATCCCAGGGTGAGTGACGAGTATTTGACCGTAGAGGCCGGGACTTATAAGCTCAACATCCGCTTGATCGGCGCCAAAGAAGCTTATTTCGATGTTTTGCCTATTAGCTTTGAAGCCGGTCAGGTCTATTCACTCTTTATTTTGGATCCGCACCAGGGAGAGACCCGGCCCCGGATTATTCCCCATAATGATACAGGCCGATTACTGCCCCAGCCCCCCGGTGACATCGGCAAGCCATGCCCGGCGCCGTGTGAGGGCCATCCGTCACCCTATGGTCCCGGCGACCCGGGACCGGCCCCCCTCTACCCCCCGGTCACGGGACGTTTTCTAACGCCGACAATGGTTGTTATGATCGCCGGGGTCGTCATGGGCGTGATAGGAGGTGTTTGGATTATAAGACGCCAACTGATAAAAACCTGACCCAACTTGCTTGAACCAGAGCCAGTCATGTCCAATCTCCGTCGATCCAAAGTTTGTCTTAAGAAGATGGTCAAAGCTCCGATTTGGTCCGGGTTAGGCCGGCCAGGCCGGCCAAACGTGGATCGACCCGGCGCAACCGAGTCACCCGTTCGACTTGCTTTCAACAAAGGGACCCGGCTGCTGCTGGGGCTGATTTTGTTTTTAGCCAGTTCGGCCTGCTCAGGCTTGATTACGATTGAACTGGTTCCTACGCCCGTACCGGCTGCTGCTGAGCTGGTTCTAACGCCTGAGGCCGACGGAGACACCGGTCGCGGCATCCCGGTTCGGATTCAGGATGACGTGAGCGGCCTGGATGCGCCCATTGTCGAAATGAGTTGGCGTCTGGAACAGCGGGGCGATGAACTGGTCAGCGAGTGGGTTGTGCCCGACAATGAGTCCGGCTGGCATCGAAACTCGGCTCGACCCGGCGAGAGGAGCAATATCGTCATTTCAGGGCACAATAGCAGTTCCGGCGGGCAGGTTTTCGGCCATCTCGACGAGGTCGCTGCCGGCAGCCGGTTAACGATTTGGACCGATACCGGCGATACGTTTGACTATCAAGTCACCGACAAGCAAATCGTCAGGATATTTGGGGCAACCCAGGAGACGCTGGCCTATTTACAGCAGGTGATGCAACCGACGGATACGGAACGGCTAACCCTGATCACGTGTTGGCCGAGTTGGACGAATACGCATCGTTTGATTGTAATCGCGGAACCGTTATGATTGTTTGAATTTCCAGACACCATTACCAACCTGTTCTACTATTACCTAACCAGCTTTATCAAACAACACCTGTTTTTCGACCAGAGGGAACAATCGGTTTTAGCGGGGCTAAGTCTAAGACAATTTGACATAAATACATTTTTATGTCAAAGTATTAGCAATCAGAAAGGAAAAAAACTAACCATAGCGAGTTTGAAGGTCTACCCCGGCTTAAGAGCCACTTTATAAGGTGACTTTTGAATATCCTAATGTGTTCTTAGTTACTGTTGATGGCTCGATTAAAATGTTTGTGAGTTCCCTCGATAAAAACCAAAATAGTTGGTTCTCGATCATTAAGGATTAAGGATTAAAGAACGACCCACTGGCAGGCAAATGGGCCTGGTATTCAACGCTTTATAGGACGTGATTTGATTCTCAATCCGAAGTTAAGAAAGCGGTGCTTCTTGTGGGAGCTCTGTCAGCGATATTGCTAATAATTTTCCTGATCGCCTTTGTTTCGCTGGATCAAATCTTGCCCCTGTTGCATGTATTGGGCATTGCCTCGACGGCTGATGCCATCAACCTGCCCAATATTGCCGGCATGCAACTATCGATTTCAAAGGCAGGCCTCCGCGTCCTGTTGGGAGGCGGAGCCGTGTTTTTTCAATTCATTATCATCGTTACGTCTATGCTCGACCGGATTATGGACACCCTTAAAGCCGTTGTCCGGCCGATAACGATTCTGGTGCCGCTCATCGCCTTTCTCTTCTCGGCCTATCAGACCTTAGATCCCGTCATCAAGAGTTTGCTGCCGACCGAGATTACCGGGGCCAGTGTCGACTTTGCGGCGACCGTCAACCAAGCCGAGTTCAGTCGAAATGTAATCCTCACCTTCGGAACGATGGTGCTTTATTTATTATTTTCGCGCATTTTTCGACCGGAGAGTGATGAGGTCAAATCATTGAGAGCCGAGATTCGCAGATTAAAGCGGAGATCCGGGTAAGGCAGGCGCACGAGTGGGCGGCAAGATTTTTGCTCTGTTCCTATTCTTGTTTTTTGTGGTTTTGGTGTGTGGGATTGTCAGGATTGGTCCGGCTGCCGATAGCGCTGATCAAGCGCCCCCGACCGAAATCAATGCTGTGCCGGCCCCTCAAACCGAAGCCCCACAGCTAGCGGCCTCGGCCCAGACCACGCCAACCCTCGAGACCGCTCAAACCGACCAGCCCCAACCCGGTGTTGATCCAAGGCAGCGGCCGCTGCATGGGCTCCGCTATGCTTTTCTCATCCCGTTTTTGGTATTAGGTCTGCCCTGGATTGTGATTGAATATTTTATCGTGCGCTACGTTCAACCCAGGGGTGTTGACGTGGCCAAGGTCCTGGTCAAGGCTCAGGATGGCCTGTTTTTGGAAGCAGCCGTTTCGATGACGGCACGCCGCACGGTCACCTTAGCCTCAACTCGAATGACCTGGGGCCGGGTGCGTGACTTTGTCGAAAAAATAATCGAACAGGAACTCATTCACGCTGCCACAAGCTTTTCGGCCCTCGAAGATTTGGAACGAAATCTTAAGATGATCTCCGATGCCTTTATTGAACTGCCGCTGGTGACCACCCTCTCTCGGGATTTTGGGGTGCATGTGCTCTGGTTTAATATCGAGATTCGTTACCCCCAGGAAACCATCGACGCCCTGCAGCGCAAAGCCGACGCCTCGGCCGGCGGCACGGCTTACCTGGCTTTTGCCGCTGCCGCTCACTTAAACCCGGATTCGCGCGAATGCCGTGAACTTTATACGGTCTATCAACAAACTAGCGGCCAGGTCGATGCGGCCCGAAACCTGGGGGGGGGTATCACCACCTTAGCCGAATTATTTGCCCGTAAAAATCGACAGCCGGATGTAGAACGCGATGACGACACCGATACCTGAGAGCGATCTCGGCAAACTCTTGCCGGGTTTAATCCGCAGAGCCGCGCTGCTAGGACCGATTGGGGCGGGCATCATTCACCAGTTGGTGATGTATCGTCGGGGTGAAATCTCCCAGATTTACGTCTTTGTCGATCCACCCGGCTATGTCGAACCCTTCGTCAGCGTGGCCTTCGAGTGGTGGTTGGTCCTGCTGCTGCTCTCAGCCCTCGTCGCCGTTTCGGCCTATTGGGAGCGCTGGAAAACAGTGCCCCGCCGTCTGGCCATCCCCTTCTACATTTATATCTTATTTTTGTTGATCTTCGTGGTCCCAACTCCATAAATGGCTGACCGATTTCGGGTCTGGCCCTAAATTTTGGGTCAAGTAGGGGCAGGTCTCAGACCCGTCTCTACCTAAAATTGTTGGCGGCGCCGACCGATTTCAACTTAGTTGACATCCCTGTTCAATTAGATTAGAATCACGATTTCAAGACGCGCCCCACAGGGTATTAATTCACCAGAATGAGGTTGACCGGAATGACAATGACCAGCGCAGAAGTCCGCCAGGCGTTCCTGGACTATTTCGAAGAGCATAAACATACGGTGGTCGCCAGCTCTTCACTGATCCCCGTTGGCGATCCGACCCTCCTGTTTACCAACGCCGGGATGGTTCAGTTCAAGGATGCCTTTCTGGGGTTGGAAAAACGGTCTTATACGCGCGCTATCACATCCCAAAAGTGCATGCGCGTGGCTGGCAAACACAACGATCTGGAAAACGTCGGCCCATCGCCGCGCCATCATACCTTTTTTGAGATGCTGGGTAACTTTTCCTTTGGCGACTACTTCAAGAAAGACGCCATCCGTTTTGCTTACGAAACGCTGACCCGGGTCTACGGCATCCCGCCGGAGCGGCTCTACTATACGGTTCACCAGGACGATGATGAAGCCTTCGATTTGTGGACCAAAGACATGGGCATCGCGCCGGAGCGAGTTTACCGCATGGGTGACGCCACCAACTTCTGGCAGATGGCCGATGTTGGCCCCTGTGGCCCGACCTCCGAACTACACTACGACTGGGGCGAGGAATTTTGCACCTGTGGCGAGCCCGACTGCTCTGTCTTTCTGGACAACGGCTGCGAGCGCTGGTTGGAGATTTGGAACCTGGTTTTTATGCAGTTCAATCAGGCCGCAGACGGCAGCCGCCAACCCCTGCCCAAACCGGGCGTCGATACCGGCATGGGTCTGGAACGGATTGTGTCGGTGGTCCAAAACAAGCGAGCCAATTACGAGACCGATCTGTTCATGCCGATCATCAAACGTGTTCAAGATCTGCTGAGCCATAGTGCTGCCCAGGCCGAGGCGCATCTCATCGCCTATCGCGTCATCGCCGACCATGGCCGGGCCATAACCTTTATGATTGGCGATGGCGTCATGCCGGGTAATGAAGGCCGCGCCTCGGTTCTGCGCCTGATCTTGCGGCGAGCGGCTCGCTACGGCCGCCTGGCCGGCTTCGATGGCCCCTTCCTGGCCAAAATCGCCGACACCGTCATCGACGAGATGGGCCATCACTACATCGAGCTGCAAGCCCGGCGTCAATTCATTCTCAACGTCATCACCCAGGAAGAGGAGCGCTTCCTGAAGACCTTCAACAACGGTCTGGAACTGATTGCCGATCTGGTTCAAAAGCTGAAATCAGCCGGGAAAACTGAAATCCCCGGCGCTGAGGTTTTCAAGCTGCACGCCACCTACGGCTTCCCGAAAGATCTGACCCGGCTCATCGCCGAGGAAGAGTACGGCTTTACCATCGACGAGGCCGGCTATCGCCAGGCCCTCAAACAGCACGCCGAAATATCCGGCGGCAGCAAGATCGGCGAGATCGCAGTAGGCACGCTTCAAACGTATGCCGATCTGTTCGAGCGCCTGAAAAATGAAGGGAAACTTCCAGACAGCGGCGTCGACCACAACCCGTATGCGGGCGCCGAACTGCCGGGCGCGGTGGTGGCTATTTTGCGCGATGGCGAGATCGTCGAGAGCGCCGGCGAAGGCCAGACCATCGAGCTGGCCCTGACCGCCACCCCATTCTACGTTGAGGCCGGTGGTCAAATCGGCGATACCGGCCAGATTATCCGGCAATCAGACAATGGCGTCACTCCCGGCTGGCAGATGAATGTCGCTGAGGTTCATCAGCCCGTCAACGGCCTGGTCATCCATCACGGTATTCTAACCGGCGGCACGGTCAAGGCCGGTGATGCCGCGCTGGCCAGAGTCGATGCCGAACGCCGCTGGGACATCCGGCGCAATCATACCGCGACCCACGTCCTCCATCGTGAACTACGCCGCGCCCTGGGCGATCACGTCGCGCAAGCCGGGTCGCTGGTCGCACCAGACCGGCTGCGGTTTGACTTTAGCCATCCGCAAATGGTCGATCCGGACGAGCTGGCAGGCATCGAACAGGCGATCAATCAAGCCATTTTGAGCGGTTATCCTGTCTCGGCCACGTATCAAAAATATGATGCCTTAAAGCAGGCCATTGCCAGTGGTGACATTATGGCCCTCTTCGGCGAAAAGTATGGCGATGAGGTCCGCCTGGTCCAGATTGGGACCGACGACCGGCTCTACAGCCGTGAACTCTGCGGCGGCACCCATGTCGATAACACGGCCCAAATAGGCGCCCTGCATATCACGAGTGAGGGCAGCGCTGCGGCCGGCGTCCGCCGGATCGAGGCCGTGACCGGTCGGGCGGCCCAGGAGTTGATTCAGCAGCGTTTGTCAACCCTGGAGCAGACGGCGGCGGCGCTGGGCGTGCCGCCCGATGAGGTCTTTCAACGCACCCGGGCTCTGGTCGATCAGCTCCAGGAGCGAGAGAAGGAACTGAAAACCTTGCAGCGCAAGCTCAGCCGGACCGCTTTTGAATCGATGCTGGCTCAAATCCGGCAGGTCAAAGGTGTCAATGTCGTGGCCCTCAAAGTGGATGCGCCCGACGTCGCTATGCTGCGTGAAATCAGCGACTGGTTCCGCGACCAGCTTGGCTCGGCGGTCGTTGTGTTGGGCACCGTCATCAATGACAAGCCCAGCCTCATCGCGACCGTCACCGAAGATTTGACCAAACGCGGCCTGCATGCCGGTAACCTGGTCAAGGAGGTGGCCCAGGTTGTAGGCGGCGGCGGCGGCGGCCGGCCGACCATGGCCCAGGCCGGCGGCAAGGACCCGGCCCGGCTGGACGAAGCCCTCGAGCGGGTGGAGACGCTGGTTGGGGAAGCCATTGGCGGGTAAACATTGAACTAATTGTGAATAGTGACATGTGAATGGTGAACTGGGCTCGATGACGTGAAGGGTGGGGTAATTCATGAAGTTTCTGCGCCAGCTTCGGCAGACCAGAACGCAGCGGCCCACGGCCTATAGCCTGGTCGATATCGGGCGGGACACGGTGAAGGCCGTTGTGATTCTGATCATCCCCGAAAATGTCGAACCACAGATCATCGGTTATGGCCTGGCCCCGGCCGGTGATCACGACATCGCCGGGGGACGGCTCGAAGCTGATGCGGTGTTGGGACCGGTCAATGCCGCGCTGGTCCAGGCGGAGGACAGCACCGAAGGCTATATCGGCCAGAAAATTGTACCGGATGACGTCATTTTTACCCTGGCCGGACGAGCGTCTATCGGCAAATTATTCACCGTCCGCCAAACTCGCCCCAAGCCGGCCGAACTCACGACGGGCAGAGAACTGGACAATCTCAGCATGCGGGCCGAACGGTTGGCTCGTCAGGGGTTGGCCAATCTCCCGGTTGAAGGGGGACAGTGGCAGCCTCTGGCCGTTACGGATGCCGGGGTTTATCTCGATGGACGTCTGGTGTTGGGTGGCATCGGTTTGAGTGGGGGCGAGCTGACCTATTCGGTGTTTGGGGTGGCGGGGCAGGCTGCGGCCCTGCGGGCGCTGGAAGTGCTGGCCAACCGGCTCGATCTGATGATTACGAATATTGTGGCAGCCTGGCAGGCGCTGGCAGCGATGTCGCCACACCCGGAAGCCATCATCCTGGATACCGGTTTCGCCGGGACGGATATCTGCCTGATTCGCGATAATGCCCTGGTTTCGGCGGGTTGGATTCCCTTCGGCGGGGGTTTCTTTACCCAATCGCTAGCGCAGGGGCTGGAGCTTGCGCCGCTTGAAGCGCGACAGCTCAAACACGCTTTTGCCAGGGGTGACCTGTCGCAGGCCGAAACCGAACGGGCCGATGCGTATTTGGCCAGGGCGCGCCAACGCTGGTATGATGCCGTGATGGAGTCCCTGACCGAATTGTCCTTGCAAGCCGACTCGTCGGGGCTGGCTTTTGATCGACCGTTACCACGCCGGATTTACCTTACGGGGGGTGGTAATCTGGTACCGGGCCTGGAAAAAATTTTGCCCTCCGATCCCGCACCCTTCGATGGCGTGCCGGAGGTCGCTCGCCTCGGTCTCCGGGCTCTGCCGGCCATCAAAGACTTAACCGAGGACCTGGATTATAATTTATTTTCACTGGTCCTGAGTTTGACGATTGGTTTGCCGGTAGTGTGATCATTCAGAAATAACTTATGTGTGTTAGGTTAGGTAATTGGAGATTAGAGATTAACCAATTACCAAATTACTAATTATGGAACAGATTCTTCAACTCGATGAGGCGGACGATATCGCGTCCATAAAAAATAGAATAGATTTCACGCTGCCGCAGATGGTTTCGGCGGGGCCGGGTCAAACCGGCCCGGGGAAACCCAACCGGCGCCGGCTGCTGCTGGTTGTGCCTCGCAAAAATACGGCCATGCGCAGTCTGGTCAATATGAAATTGTTGGCGCGTGTGGCCAGGACCAGGGCGCTAGAAATTGGGGTTGTGAGCAATAACCCCACCGTGCGGGATTATGCCAGAGAGGCCGGCATCAAGGCGTTTGGCAGCATCAAACGGGCCCAATGGACCCGTTGGATTTCGGGCCAGACAGCGGTCGCGCCGCCCGAAGCGACAGTCCCACCCGCGATCCAGGCGCCCCCTGACGTTCAGCCAGAGCCACCCCAACTTGATGAGCCAGCCGGTGAAGAACGAGATTCAACTGCCCTACTGCCTTCCCCAGTCCCGGTGAGTCTACCTGAGCGGCCTAAGCGGCCTAAGCGGGTCGAGAAGAAAAAATATACCCTGGTCATCGGCAGTGGTCGTATTGGGATATGGCAGCAGCTTGGGGCTCTGTTGATCCTGCCGGTTCTGGCTCTGATTCTCGTATTGGGCGTGGTTACTTTGTTGCCCCGGGCAACGGTTTTCTTGACGCCGGTCTCGCATGAGGTCGAGGCCGAACTGATTGTCAACGCAGACCCCAACGCCGATGCGGTCGACTTTCAGACCTTGACCTTTCCGGCGCGGGTTGATCAGGTCGAACTGGCCCTGCCGGGCGAAATAGAGACAATTGACACCGAACTGGCTCCGGTCGGTCTGGGTGGGGGGGTGGTGACCTTTATCAACCGCACCGACGTGGTCCAGACCATCCCCATCAGTACGAACATCTCTACCTCGGCCGGAGAACAGATCGAGTTTGTCACGGCCCAAACCGCGACCATCCCGGCCGGTGTTGGTGCTATTACACCGACCCAGGTGATTGCGGTTGAGCCCGGTCCCAAGGGCAACGTCAGGGCCGGGCAGATCAACGGCTTCGTTGATCCGGCCTATGCCCTACTGGCCCGTGTTGTCAATGAAGAGCCCTTCGAGGGTGGTACGATGGCGCCGGCCCGAATCGTCGTCCAAGATGACAAAGAGCGGTTGCAAGCCCATTTGCGCCAGCTGATTCTTCAGGAAGGGTTGGATCGATTGGAAGCGTCTTTGGGAGAACGGGAATTCATCTCACCGGAGACGCTGCAGGTCATCGTTCTCGACGTGTCCTACAATGAATTTTCAGGGGATCTTTCCGATACCTTTAGCGGTGAAATGCAGGCCGTGGTTCGAGGCACAGTGGTTGGGGGGTATAACGCCAATCGGCTGGCCCTGGCTGCGCTGCAAGCCCAGGCGCCGCCCGGTTTTGAGCTTGATATCGAAGGGCTGCATTTTGGTGCAGGTGAGGTGTTGGCGGTTGAAGAAGGTGTGATCAGTTTTAAGATTTTTGCCCGGGGACAGTATGGGCCGAACATCGATGGCCATGAGGTTGCCCAAGAGATTGCCTGGCTGCCGGTCGGTGAGGCCCAGGCATTGTTGGGCCAGCGCTATACTCTAGCGACCGTTCCGGGTGTTGAATTAGAGCCAGATTGGGCCGTTGACTGGCTTGGCCGCTTACCTTTCTTCTCACTGCGGATTAATGTGGTCATCCAGGATGCCGTGACTCTGGTGGCGGATGGGAATTGAGACTTGTGCGCTTTATGTCCCTGGATATCGGCGAACAACGCATCGGCATTGCCGTCAGCGACAGCGGGATTTTAGCCACGCCCCATAGTGTGCTGTACCGCCAATCAAAAAAAGAGGACTTTAGCAAGATTGGCCGCCTGGTGACCGAGCTAAAGATTGACCGGCTCATCATCGGGCTGCCTTATTCGTTGAGCGGTTTCGAACCGGAAGGGCCACAAGTGCGCCGCATTAAGCGTTTCGCCGGGGCGCTGGCCAAAACCGTATCCGTGCCTATCGAATATTTCGATGAAAGTTACTCAACCGTGGATGCGCAGAACTATCTTGTTGCATCCGGACAAAAAAAAATCCCCATCGATGCCGCTGCAGCGGCCGTCATTCTGCAAAATTATCTGGACTTTCTCCGGAGCAAACAGACCTGATTTCCACAATAGAGCTGGTCCTCGCTGTTATACTTCTCAAAATAGAGTTTCTGAGCAACATTTTGCCCCTTGTTATCCTGAAAATGGTATGCTATACTTAACTGCACTCTCGTAAATAATTTTTGGCGCAGCCTCTAGCTAGCTACAGATTGCAACCTGATGAGTAGTTTAACAAGTAAAGTCGTCCAGATCTTTATTCCGAGTGAGTTGGGCTACGAGAAAATTCCTATCGCGGCTGCGGCAATCGTTGCGACGAAGATGGGGTTTTCTTCGGAGCAAATTGAGAGTTTGAAAATGGCTGTGGGCGAAGCGGTCACGAATGCTATTGAGCATGGTAACCAACTCAATTTCGATGCCCAGGTACAGACGATATTAACAATGGAAGACAAACAGTTGATTTTGGACGTGATCGATCAGGGCCAACAGCCAATTCCTGATATTCCTACGGAACGTAAGGATCGGGAAGACAATCGGGGCTGGGGCATGTTATTGATCAAAGATCTCGTCGATGAGGTATCGGTTGAAGCTGCATCCGGACGAAATAAAGTCAGAATGGTTATCTACCTGGACTGAGTAATTTGGCAGCTCATATACGGCGAAAACGGATGATGTTTTCGTTTTTTGCTGTTGAGAGGGTTGATAATTATTTTATGACGACCATTCTTTATATTGAACAGGATGAAGCGGCTCAGCAGTATCTTCAGTCGGCGTTGGGCAGCAGGTACAATCTGATATCGGCTCATGATGGTCCGATGGCTGTCCAATATTGCGCCATGATTCAGCCTGACCTGATCATCATGGGTCTGATCCTGCCCGAGATGGAAGGTCATGAGCTGGCGGCTCGCCTAAAAATGTTTATGCCTCAAACGCCTATTCTGGTAGTGACGGGCGAGGATTTTGACGAGTATCAGGCCGAACAACTGACCGTTAGCACCAATGGCTTTATTTCAAAACCGATTGATTTAAAAGCCCTGGCCCACAGTATCAATTCGCTCTTACCTCCCCCCACAACGCTCCCTGAGTTTACGATCTCGCTTCCGGAAAATGCCATTCAAAAATTTGAGGAGCAGATCGACGCCCTCAATCGGGCCAACAAACGGCTGGCGTCACTCAATGCGATCAGCGCTTTGATTGGTACCAGTTTGGACATCGAGCATTTAATGGACGAAATCCTGGCTCAGGTTCATAAGGCGGTTGATTTTGACAGCGCCACGCTATTACTGTTAAAAGGTGATGTGTTGGAAGCAGCCGCCTCACGCGGCTTCTCAACCTTCCGGCGTGGTATGAATGTCTACAGTAAAAGTGACCATAACTCGGCCTGGCGCGTCGTTAGCCATAAGCTGCCCTTGATTATCAAAGACGTTCACGAAAGCTCCTATTGGGAGGCCCGGCCCGAACTCGTCCAGATCCAGTCGTGGTTGGGCGTACCCCTCATCTATAAAGATCGGGTTGTAGGGGTTTTAACGCTTGATAATAATGCGTCTTATGCCTTCACCGATGCCGATGCCCGCTATGTGTTTACCCTGGCCTATCAGACAGCCATCGCCGTCGAAAACACCCAGCTCTTTGAAGAATGGGAAGACCAGTCGACGCGGCTCAAGCTCATCAATGAGGTCACCCAGGAGATCAACATGCTGCTCGATGTTGATCAACTGTTCAACGCCCTGGCCAGAGCCATCTTCGTGCGTCTGGATTATGAGCGGGTAGCGATTCTGGAGGTCGATGAGACCCGTTCGGGGTTGGTCCTCAAGGCGCTCTATGGCGATGAATCGCCGGAGCTTGAAGTCGGGGAGTATCGGCAAGATATCAATGAGGGCCTCATCGGCAAAGTGATGCAATCGGGCCAATCGCTTTTGGCAAACGATGGTTTGCAGAGCGACGAGACCCTTTTGAAGGTCCATTCAGATACTCGTTCGGTGCTGGTTATTCCTATCTTCATTAACACCCAAATAGAAGCCGTCCTGATTGTCGAGAAGGAAGATCGCGATGGATTTGGCGATCAAGATCTGTGGACATTGAGCAGCCTGGTCAATCAGGCGGCCACGGCCATCAAAAATGCCTGGCTCTACCGGAGTCTCGATGCCTATTCCGATAAACTGGAACGGACCATTGAAGCCAGGACACAGCGTCTGCAGGCCATCAAGAAAATGAGCCAGGTGGTCAGTCAGGGCCTGGATATTGATGAACTGCTCACCGTCGTTGGCCAGGGCATCGGGCAGATTTTTGCCCCGGATTTTGCAAACAGTGTCCAGGTCACCATTGGCCTGGTCGATGGCTCCAGGGTTCAGTACCGGGCGATCTATGGCCCGAATGGTACGGACCAGAGTTATGACGATCAACATGGAGCCGAGGCCGCCAGAGGATCTCAAGCTTTGGCCCAGAAACCCCAGCGGGCGCCAAAATTTAGAATCGACCCTCGAAAATTGGCCGGACATGTCATCATTGAGTCCACCCCGAAAATTGTCAATCAGATCAGGGCAGACGAGATCTCTCACCTGGTTTCTGAAAAAATAATCGAATCGTTAATCATGGCCCCCCTCATCACCGGTGGTAAAACCATCGGCCTGATTATGGTTGAGAGCCAGATGATCGATGCATTTGATGACAGCGATCTGGAAACGCTCGAAACCCTGGCCTTTCAAGTAGCCAGCGCCATCGAACATGCTCGTTTGTTAAAGAAAACGCGTGAGATTGCCATCGTTGAAGAACGGACGCGTTTGGCCAGGGATATGCACGATGGCGTGGCCCAAAATCTGGCCTATTTGCTGATTCAAGTTGATCGGTGCTTGAATAAGGTCGAAGAAGGTGGTAAACTAGAAGAACAGTTGATGCAAATCAGCAAACTTCTGAAGCAAAATATAGATGAACTGCGTCGAAATATTTTTGACCTGCGTCCGGTCGATCTCGAAGGCGAGTCATTGTTCAGGGTCCTTGACAATTTTGTGACCGAATTTGGGCGTCGTTGGAAATTAAGGACAACCTACACCATCAATGGCCAGACTACAGAAGTACCCCCGGAAGTAGAAAGCAGTCTCTATCGTATTTTACAGGAAGCTTTCTCCAATGCGCGCCAGCACGCTCATTGCACTCAACTGGATGTGGTTTTAGGCGTGGAAGGTGACCGGTGGGTCACACTGGAAGTCAAGGACGATGGGCGTGGGTTTGATGCTAGCCGGATCGAGTCAAATCGCCGGCCGGGACAGCAGTCCGGGCTGGGCCTGGTCTCAATGCATGAGCGAGCGGGGAGAATTGGCGGAGAATTAGTTGTAGAAAGTTTGGAGGGACAAGGTACACGCATCTTTGCGACGCTACCACTGCACTTACATGCCCCGAATGGTGGAACACAGTAGCAGGCAGCGCTGACAAAATGTGACCACATTTTCGAAAAATAAAATAGCTATCGGGGGTTGGAAGGATGCAGATAATTGAGCAAGATAAAGGTATTATTGGCCGATGATCACTCACTTTTTAGAGAGGGGCTAAAATCTCTTCTTGAAGAACAGAACGACATCAAAATAATTGGTGAAGCCGAAGACGGTTTGGAAACGATCCGGTTGGTCCAACAATTAAAGCCGACGGTCATTTTGATGGATATCAATATGCCGGTCGTCGATGGGGTTGAAGCGACTCGTATGATTCTTAAAGAGGCCCCATCGATAGGTATTGTCATTTTAACAATGTACCCACAGGATGAGTATGTGTTTCAAGCCTTGAAAGCCGGTGCTAAGGCTTACCTCTTAAAAGATACCCCCTCCAATAAACTGCTAAATGTCATCAGAACCGTGCATGCCGGCGAAGCCGTGATGGACGCAGAGTTGACGACCCGGTTGTTGGGTGAATTCCGCCGGATGGCTAACAAGGAAGAGGAGTCACCAACATTCCAGACGCTGACCGATCAAGAGCTGAGAATTTTGACCATGGTGGCCGAAGGAGCCAGTAATAAGGATATCGCCACCGATCTTGCTCTTTCTGAACGCACCATCAAGAATTACATGTCGCTTATTTTCCAAAAACTCCAGGTCAATAATCGAACCGAAGCGGCTATCCGGGCTATGCGAGACGGTTTGGTTGATACAACAATGTAAAATCACCACCTCCGGTGGTTTGGATAGCTTCAAATAGCGCTTGCCATACCTTGTGGCAGGCGCTATTTTGTTCAATGTAATGTTTTGAATTTGAAGCATTGACCCGCAATTGCTCACCTATGTCAGCCGAGATCAATCTTCGGGCCGAGATCAATCTTCGGGCCGAGATCGACCTTAAGGTACTTTTGGGCAAAAAACTCGGTACTTTTTGCCATGAAAGTGGGGACCGTATGTCGGTACTTTTGCCTCTATAAATTCGAATTCATATCCCCTATAATCGGAATACAAGAAATTCTAGAGACCCGATTTTCATCATCAGCACCTCGACACCAATCCAGGATTCTGTTGGCCCATTGATCGTTTAGCTACTGCGTCAGAGCAGGCCGTAAATATTGGCTTATGGTCCGACATCGAACACATTGAGGACTTGTGAAGGGTCTAGCTGATGTTAAGTCGAACGTCTCGATTACAGGGAAATAGTTTGAAGACTGAATTTATCTTAGCATCATCTACTAATTCTGCATACATCGAATTCTTCACCGTAGCCCAACCTGTCCGCATCTTGATCGCAGATAGTGACATCAAATTTTCAGCGGGATTGCAGCTATTCCTTGACAAACAGGAGGGTATCAAAGTCATTGATATCGTCCGTGATGGTCAAGGAGCCGTCAACATCTGTAAAGATGCCTTACCTGATATCGTGCTGATGGATCTGCACCTGCCTGTACTTGATAGTATCAGGGCTGTTCAGTCCATCCTGGCTCAAAATGAGCGCATTCGAATTTTGGGCCTCTCATGCATTCCGAATGATCGCTATGCGGTTGAAGCAATCAAGGTCGGTGCTTCCGGCATCATTGAAAAAAACGGCGAGGCTTGCCATGAAGCAATTCTGGAGGCCATCCAGCAGGTCCAAAGCGGCGAGGTCTTATTAGACTCAAAACTTGCATCTTCCATCCTTGAAGAATTCGGCCGGCTGTCCGACCGCTGATATCTGTCTTTAACGGCCACGATATGTAATTCTTGATCTTTTCCAGTTGAAGGAGTCAACCATGACAGGGCTACAAGAGTTTGCCAATTTCATCAAGCTGAATGTGGCAATTCTAGCAACAACCTATGCCCGGCTGTTGGCAGAAAAAGGGCAAGGTTATGATAAATTGCACGCGAATAGCCGCAAAGCCTCGGCGCGCAAACTCCTAAACGTGGTCATCCATGCCTGCGAAACAGAAACCTCCGACCCCTTGATTCAATTCTTCGATCAATACGCCTATAGTTCTGACCAGCGGCCAAACGCTCAACCCGATCTCCCATCTCCCCTCCTCGAACTTGAATGTCTGGGTGAGACCTTAACGCCCGTCGTCACCAGTCTGGAAGCCGGCAAATTTCTGTGGCAGATGCTTTCCGAGGTGCGGGTGATGCTCTTTTCAGATCTGACGATGGCTGCTGTTGCTAACGCCAACGAGTCGAGCCAAAGTGAAGTCAATGCCAACCATGAGCGGCCCGGCGAGGCGATTGAGACGGATTTGGATCTCTTTTTTGAGCTTTCGGTTGACATGTTGTGTATTGCCAGGACAGATGGTTATTTCAAACGTCTGAATCCGGCTTTCGAAGCCACGCTCGGCTGGAGTCTGGCCGAATTGGTGGCCAAGCCATTCCTCGAATTCGTTCACCCCGATGATGTGGCTGAGACGATGGCCGAGATCGAAAAACTGGCCCAGGGTCAGCCAACGATTCATTTTGAGAATCGCTATCACTGCTTAGATGGGACATACAAATGGCTAGCGTGGACGGCTCAACCCTCGCCCGATGGCCTGATTTATGCGGTGGCTCGCGATGTGAGCGCTCGCACCGCGATCGAGCATTCTTTGCAAGAGACACAAGCCCATTTATCCGAAGCCAGGCGGATCGCCCGGTTAGGAGCGTGGCGGTGGGATATCGAGACCAATCGACTTGCCTGGAGTGATGAGTTGTACGAACTGTTTGGTTTGGATCAAGATACCGCGATGACCTTCGAGGCATACACCGATTTGATCCATCCCAATGATCGAGACTGGACCCTGAGCATGATACAAGAAATTCTCGAATCGGGAACCACCTCATACGAAGTTGAACACCGTTTGATCGACAGCGATAGACAGGTCAGGCATATCGTCGCCTCAGGCAGTATTTTGCGAGCGAAAGAAGGTCAGGCCCGTAGTATCATCGGGATGATCCAGGATATTACCGAGCGCAAACAAACCGAGGACAATCTATCTCAGGCCCTGACCGAAGTGGAAACTTTATACGATGTCAATACCCGGCTCAATGCAGCTAAAAACTTTCAAGCCGTAGTTGATGCCATCGCCGCCCCGATGTTGGTTAATGGCGCGGCCGGGGCCGCCCTATTGCTGTATGGGCCGGACGATAGCGACCAGCCCGAGTGGACCCAGATTGTCGCGGCCCTGGAGCCCCGTGAGCAGACCATGCCGGTGGGTACTCAATACGATCTGGCTGAGTTTCCTCTGGCCAGCCTGGGCCAGCTCGACTCGGACGTTCCCATCATGATCGGCAACGTCGCCACCGATGAACAGCTTGACGTGAGTGTCCGAGCCTTTCTTGACCGGCTCGAGGCGGCGGCCATCGTCATCTTACCGCTCAAACAGAATGAAACCAGATTTGGGGAGATCATCGTACGCTGGACGATGCCTCAGACGTTTACAGCGGCTGATCAACGCCTGTATGTGTCGGTTGTTTTGCAAACCTCGGTCGCCGTTAATAACTTGCTGCTGCTCGACCAGACTTATTATCGTGTTCGTCATGAGCGCGACATCCGCGAAATTACGGATAAATTACGGGCTGCACCCAATCTGGATAGGCTCTTGGAGATTGCGGCTCGCGAATTGGGCCAGCGCCTGGGAGTGGGGCATACCGTCTTAGAGTTAGGCATTGAACCTAACAGCCTGCCAGTTATGCATGGAAACGGACAATGAATCCATTCAAACATCTGACGTTGCGGACCAAACTGATCGGAAGCTTTCTCTTCTTGGCCGTGATGGCCGGTATCTTATCATACCTTGGAACCCAACTCTCTTTTGAAGAAATTAGAGAAGACACGATCCCTTCCCTGCGCGATATCGGGCGAATTGGTACCCTGACCAAAACCGTACAGGCTGAAGCTCTTGAGTTTGTGTCTACCGGCGAAGAAGAGTCTATTGAACAGTTCAATGAGAGTATCACGGGTTTGGATAGTTTGACGGATAATCTAAAGGATAACTTATCCGACGACCCAAATGAACAGGAACCCATCGAGAATCTGGTCGCTTTAACGAAGCAAGTACGAGATGTGGGCGAAGAAATCATCGGAACACACGAGCAGACGTTGGAACACCTTGAAGCGTTGGAAGAGGTTGAACATGAGTTTGATCCGGTCTTGGATGCGATGCGTGAGATTGTACAGATCCGGCTGGCCGAGCGGTTGACACGTGGCACATTGGATGAAACAACCATCAACTTGATCTCGATTCAACAAAACTTAGATGTGTTTACCATAGAAGCTCTGATTGTTCAACATGAGGCCCTGGAGTTTATCGCCTCCGGTGAGGAAGAGATCATCGAGGAATTTGGTGAAGCCGGCGAGGCGCTGGAAGCGAGGCAGGTTGTTCTGGTTGACCTGATCAGCCCAGATGACCCGGATCTATCAAACCTGGTAGCCACCTTGGACGACATCCGAAAACGATTCACAGCCGCCGGCGCAGGCGTCGTCGAGGCGCATGCCAGCACCCTTGAGGCGCTTGAAGCGTTAGAAGAGGTCGAGGTGCAACTCGATCAGGCTATCGTGGTCACGCAGCAATTGACCGATCAAGATGTAAATGACGCGGTTATCACGACCAATCGGAATATCACCCTTTTCGCAGGGGCGATCGTCATCGTTTCGCTGATCCTTGGTATGCTGTTGGCCCAGACGATTGTTCGGCCAATTTATCGACTGGTTCAGGCCGCCAGGCAGCTTGGCTCCGGAGATTTTACCATTCGGGCTGATGTTGTATCCCGGGATGAAATTGGCGGGCTGGCTCAAGATTTCAATACGATGGCTCGCCAGCTTCAAACCTCATTTGTTAAGGTGGAACAATACGCCGATCGTTTGGAAATCATTGCTAACCTGAGCGAGCACTTAAACGCCATTCTCCACCTCAAAGCTCTATTGGCCGAGGTAGTTAATCAGGTTAAGGATCGATTTCAGTATTACCACGTCCATGTCTATTTGCTTGACGATGACGGTGAAAACCTGGTTGTGGCCGAAGGAACGGGAAAAGCCGGGGCTCAGATGAAAGCCAATCATTATAGCATTCTTTTGAATGCCCCCACCAGCCTGGTGGCCCGGTCGGCGCGTGACCGTGAAGTG
>Ga0302046_10001739_pt1 | contig 20390 bp, 22 predicted proteins | sample RVTome_11_FD_200261 | JGI IMG/M metagenome (GOLD analysis project Ga0302046, IMG submission 200261) | Soil microbial communities from uranium-contaminated site in the Upper Colorado River Basin, Wyoming, United States - RVT147D111 (version 2) ...
AGCGCTGTAGCCAGAAAACGGGCGTCGGGGTGTCACCGAAAGCACGATCCCTCAAACGGTTACCCCCTCAACGCGGGAGGAACTTTGGACTAGGGTTGATCGCCGCGGAGCGCTCCGCGCTCCAAGCGGTCCAGGCGACGCCCGATGCGGCGAAGCCTCACGGCCAGGAACACGACGTACGCCGCGATCATGGACCACACCACGGCATACGCCCAGAACAGATAGGTCATGTGCATCCCTCCTCTTCGAATCCCGATCACGAGTCGCCGGCGCGGTCGGCCAGGGCCTCCGCCCGGTCCTCCTGGGCCGCGACGGCGGCCCGGAAAGCGAGCAGCAGGGCGTAGAGCACGAACAACGCCGCCACGCACAGCAGCAGCGCCGTCTTCATCTCCGGCGCCAACGGCGCCTTCTCTCCCGGTTTGAACACCTGCGGGTGCTGGCCTCGCCACCACTGCACCGCCTTGTGGATGATCGGAATGTCGAGCGCGGCCACGATGCCGAGGACCGCGGCCATGCGAGCTCCGGTGTCGCGCTCCGCGGCGTAGCCGCGGACCATCACGGCGCCGGCGAGGATCAGCCACAGGACGAGGGTCGTGGTCAGCCGCGCCTCCCAGGTCCACCACACGCCCCACGCGGGCTTGGCCCAGATCGGACCGCTGATGAGGACCACGGTGCAGAACACGAGCGCGAGCTCGGTCGAGGCGATGGCCAGGTAGTCGAACACGCGCCTCCGTGTCCACAGGTAGGCCATGGACGCGGCCAGCAGCACGTAGACCGAGAAGTAGGTCACCATGGCGGATGGAACGTGGAAGTAGAAGATGCGCTGCACCGGGCCCATGATCTTCTCGTTGGGGGCGTACAGCAGCGCCGCCCACAGGGCGACGAACATCAACGGGATCACGGCCGCGAGCAGCACGGGTATCGATCGATGGCCGATGTTCATCTCAATCCTCCAGCACGTACTCGAACGTCGCCAGGGCGACCAGGAGGTACAGGACGTTCAGGCCCGAGGTGATCGCGAGCCAGCGCCACGCCGAGGCCAGCGTGGCGTGCTCGAGGACGGCCTCGGTGCACTTCACCGCGGACAGGAACAGCGGGGTCGCCGCGGGCAGGAGCAGCGTGGCCAGAAGGGCCTCGCCGCGCCCCAAGCGGGTCGCGACGGCCGCGAACAGGGTGCCGAGCTCGGCGATCCCGATGGTGTGCAATCCGACGACCACGGCCATGGGCAGGGCCACCGACACGAGGTCGTAGTTGAAGAACACCGCACTGAGCGGCACGATCACGATCTGCAGGATCCACACCGTGGCGAGGTTCGCCAGGGTCTTGCCGAGAAAGATCGCGCCGCGGTCGACCGGCGCCAGCAGGAGCGCCACGAGCGAGTCGCGCCGGTGCTCGAGCTGGAAGGAGCGCGTGAAGCCGATGATTCCCGAGAATGCGAAGGTGATCCACAGCATTCCGGGAACGAGCTTCGAGGCGCCGAGCTGCTGCACCGTCGCGAGGTCGAACGCGAAGTTGAAGATGACGAGCACCACGAGCGAGAACAACGCCATCGCCGCGAGACGCTCGAAGGTGCGCCACTCCATGCGCAGGTCCTTCGCCGCGACGAGCCATGAGGAGCGCACGAACCCGGGAAGGGCCGGCCTCGGGGACGGCGCCGACCTCACCGCGCCGCCGCTCCGGCAGCCGGGGCGCCGACGCGCTCGAGGTAGTGCGCTTCGAAGGTCGCGGCATCGAGCCCGTCCGTTCGTCCGTGGTCGACGATCCGGCCGCGATTGAGGATGACGAAGCGATCGCACAGCTCGAGCCCGCGGCCGAGATCGTGGGTCACGAGCAGCACGGTGCGCTCGCGGCGCCGGAGCTCGCCGAGCGCCACCATGAACCGCGCGGCGGAGTGCGGGTCGAGGCCGGTGAACGGCTCGTCCAGGAACACCACCTCCGGATCGGAGATCAGGCATCGCGCCAGGGCCACTCTCTGCTGCATGCCCCGCGAGTAGCCGCCGACGGCGTCGTCCGCGCGCTCCGCCAGGGCCATCGACTCGAGCAGCGCCTCGGCGCGCACGGACGCGTCCTGGACCCCGTAGAGCCCGGCGAAGAACAGCAGATTCTCTCTCGCGCTGAGCTCGTCGTACAGGAAGGTCTGGTGGAACAGGGCTCCGATCCTGCGGCGGGATTCGCGATCGGCGGTGCGCGGATCCAGCCCCGCGATCCGGAAGGTGCCGCTCGTGGGACGGAGCGTGGAGGCGAGCATGCGGATCAGCGTCGTCTTCCCCGAGCCGTTGGGTCCGAACAGCGCGACCGACTCTCCCGGCGCGACGTCGAGGTCCAGCGCGCGCACGGCCGCGCGGTCGCCGAACTTCTTGGAGAGCCCGCGGACCTCGATGGCGGGCCGATCTCCCGCGGTCAAGGGTTCTCGGTCCGACGCCGTTTCGCGATCGACGGATGGGTGCGGGCGTGGGCGTCGAGCTCCTTCATCGCCTCCACCGCCTGCGCCGTGAGCTTCGACTTCAGGGCGTCGTAGTCGACGTCGTCGATCTTGGCCGTGGCGCGGTCGTCCTCGAGGTCCTTGAGGGCGCCGAGCGCCATGTCGTGGCGCGACTGCAGGTCCTGGATCTCGCTGGTGGCGGTCGCGGCGCCGTCCGCCGCGTCGTCCCTGCGGAACAGGGGCACGAGAACGAAGGTCGCGGCTCCGACCGCGAGACCGAGCGCCACCAGGGCCCCGAGGGTCACGGGAAACGCTCCAGGTCCTCGCGCAGGCGCGCGAGGTACGGATCGTCCGGGTCGATCGCCGGGATCGCGGGCTGCGCCTCCGGCACCGGCCGGTCGTCCCTGCGCCAGCGCCGCAGCACGAGCACGAGCGCGGCCGCCGCCCCGAGGAACAGGAACGCCGGACCGATCCACGCGATGAGGTTGAAGCCGCGCGCGAGGGGAGCGATCCGGATCTGCTCGCCCTGGCGGGCCACGAAGGCCTCGATGACGTCGGCGCCGCTCTGGCCGGAGCGGATCATCCCGGCGATCTCGTCCCGCAGCTCCGCGGCCCTTCCGCATGCGCAGTCATAGACCGATTGCGGGTGGCACCCGCAGTCGCACAGGATCGTGCGGGTCGCCTTCTCGAACTGCTCCGGATCGGTGTTCGGCGGGATCGGTCCGGCGGACACCGACAGCAGCGCGAGAAGCAGCACGGCGCCGCGCACGGCTCGGGCGTCGCGCGGACGTGGCGGCTCGTGCGCGTCACGCAACGGCGCGCTCCTCGACCGCGACGGCCGCGGCGAGCCTCTTGCGATCGCCGGCATCCGGGAAGACGCACAGGTGGGCGCCGAAGACGACGATCAGGCCTCCCAACCAGATGAAATTCACCATCGGATTGATGAAGATCCTGAAGTTCGCGCGGCCGGTCGCGGGATCGACCCACATCGGAATGACGTAGAAGTCCTCGCCGAATCGACCGAGCCGGAGCGGAGAGAACGTCGAGAGGATGGCGACCTCGGTGGAAGGCGTCTTGACCTCGCGGCCCGCCCCGGCCTCGAGCGCTTCGACGGTGCCGAACAGGTCGCCGACCGCCTCGCGGTACGGCACGGGATCGCCGTCGTGCAGGGACTTGGCGCGCAGGAAGGCGTCGCGCAGCTCCGGGAACTGCATGTTCAAGTGGTAGCGCTGCGCGGCCTCGAGGTTCCCGAGGAATCGTCCATCGGCGAACAGCGACAGCTCGGTGACGGAGCCGAGATAGTCGTCGACCGCATCGTGGCGGTAGCCGTCGTAGCGCATGCTGTAGCCCCGGATCTCGAGCGTCCCGCCGGGATCGAGGGTCTCGACGTGCTCGGAGCGGTAGGCCGACGAGCCGGCGATCCCGATGAACACCACCACGACTCCGACGTGGACGGTGTAGCCGCCGTAGCGGCGCTTGTTGCGCCACACGAGCGTGCCGAGCGCGCGCGCGACGGACTCGCCGTACTGCCGACGCCGAGCTCGCGCTCCGCGATAGAACTCCAGGATCAGGGCACCCAGGACGAACGCGCCGATCCCGAACGTCAGCGCCGGATAGAACACCTGGAGTTGGTCGAACATTCCCCGGACGTCGAGCCGCACCAACGCCCGCCCGAGGCCGGCCAGCGCCGAAACGCAGGCCTCGAAGCTCAGGATCAGCGCCAAGAGCAGGACCCAGCTGCCCAGGAGCGACGGGAAGATGAAGCTGCGTTTCAGGTTCCCCGCCGTCGCCTTGCGCCACGCGATGAGCGGTCCGATGCCGGTGAGCAGCAGCAGGGCCAGCGCCCACGGGATGTTGACGAGATTGAAGATCGGCGGCCCCATCGTGACCTTGGTGTCGGTCACGGCCTCCGACAGCAGCGGGAACGTGGTCAGGAGCAGCACCGTGGCCGCAATGCCCACGAGGATCATGTTGTTGAACAGGAAGCTCGATTCGCGCGACAGCAGCGATTCGAGCCGCGCCTCCGAGCGGAGATCTTCGAGCCGCGTGATCAGGAGCAGCATCGAGCCGAAGAACGTGATGCCGAGGAACACCGCGAAGGCGGGGCCGATTCCGGAGGTCGCGAACGAATGAACCGACGAGATGATGCCGCTGCGGGTCAGGAAGGTCCCGAAGATCGCGAGGTTGAAGGTCAGGATCACGAGGGTCATGTTCCAGATCTTGAGCATGCCCTTCTTTTCCTGGATCATCACGGAGTGCAGGAAGGCCGTGCCAGTCAGCCACGGCATCAGCGACGCGTTCTCGACCGGATCCCACGCCCAGTAGCCGCCCCATCCGAGCTCGATGTAGGCCCAGTAGGAGCCCATCAGGATCCCGATGCCGAGGAAGAACCACGAGAACAGCGTCCAGCGGCGGGTCGTGCGGAACCACACCTGGCCGGTGCGACGGGTGACCAGGGCGGCCATGGCGAAGGCGAAGGGTACCGTGAAGCCGACGTATCCCAGGTACAGGCACGGAGGGTGGATCACCATCCAGTAGTTCTTGAGCTGGGGGTTCAGGCCCACGCCGTCCGCCCGGGCGGGACCGAGGACGAACGGGCTCTCGACGAAGTTCACCAGGATCAGGAAGAACGTGACGGTCGCCGCCACGACCGCGGTCGTCCAGGGCATCAGCGCGCGGTTCTTGGAGCGGTTGGTGAGGAGCATCACCGCCGCCATGACCGTCAGGATCAGGACCCAGAACAGCAGGCTCCCGGCCTGACCGCCCCACAGGGCGCTGATCTTGTACGGCAGCGGCTGGTTGGAGCTGGAGTAGTGGTAGACGTAGTCGAGGCGGAAATCGTCGGTCACGAAGCCGTGGATCAGGCATCCCACCGCCAGCGCGACCGCGCCGCACGCCACGTACAGCGCGCGCTCGGCGCTGACCTGGAGCCCGCGATTGCGCGCCACGGCCCCCAGGGGGGCCGCGACCATCGCCCATCCCGCCGTCGCCAGCGCGATCGCCAGGCTGAAGTAACCGAGATCAACCATGCACGGCTCGAGCGCGGCTCCGGCTACGCGCCGGTCGATTTTTCGGAATGCGGAATGGTCTCGCCGGCATCTTCGGCCGCCTCGTACTTCGAGGGACACTTGGCGAACAACTGGTCCGCCTTGAAGGTGCGGTCCGCCTGCTGGACCCCGTGGACGACCACGTCCGCGTCATCGACGAACGTGTCCGGGATGATCCCCTCGTAGTCGACGTAGAGTCGGGCCGATCCCTCGGTCATCCAGAAACGCACCCGGGCTCCGCCCGCCAGGCGCTCGATCGATCCCGGAACGACCTTGCCGTTGATCCGGAAGTTGTCTCCCTGGGTCGCTCCGTTCTGAACGAACTCGCTCACCGTGACGTAGTAGACCATCCCGCCCTTGATGCCGACCGCGAGCAGGAACACCATGGTCCCCACGATGGCTGCCGCGAGGGCGAGGAACTTGATCCGGCGTCCATCCATGGGATCTCCACGGCCATCGAGGAGTTGAAGGCCATTGTAGAAAGCGACCGCGGGGTTGTCAACGCGATCCGGCGTCGCCCGCGAGGTCGTGCGATGCGAAACCCCGCGATTCGGCTCCCGTTTGGCGGCATTCCGAGGCAGGTGTTAGATTGGCCGCACGGCGCGAGGGCCGCGGGGGATCGATGGAAGGCGTTCGCGAGCGACTGCTCGAGGAGGTCAAGCGCCTCGAGCGCGAGCTCAGAATCGAGCTGCCCAAGGAGATCAAGGCCGCCCTGTCCATGGGCGATCTGCGGGAGAATGCCGAGTACCACGCAGCGCTCGAGCGCCAGGCCTTCGTGCGCGCCCGCATCGGCCAGCTCCAGACGCGGCTCACGGAGCTGGGGTCGTTCAGTGTCGGCCACGTACCCAAGGACCGGGTCGGCATCGGCTCGAAGGTCAAGCTGTTCGACGTCGACCAGGAGCAGGAGATCACCTACGAGCTGGTCTTCCCGGAGCTCGCCGACCACCCCAACGGCCTGATCTCGGTCGCATCGCCGATCGGAAAGGGGCTGATGGGAAAGAAGGAAGGCGACCTCGTCACGATCCGAATCCCGTCCGGCGAGAAACGGTTCGAGATTCTCGAGTTCAGGAGCCTCCACGAGAAGAGCTGAGGGTGTGGCGGAAGATCGTGAACAGGATCTTCCACCCGGCCAGCACCGTGCCGCGGACCGTGCCCGTGATCTTCGACCGTCCGACCCGCCGCCGGTACGAGACCGGCACCTCGACGACGCGCAGGTCGAGTTTCGCGGCCTTGACCTGCATCTCGACGGTCCAGCCGAAGTCCCGATCCTGCATGTCGAGCCGCTTCAGGGCGTCCCAGCGAACGGCGCGGAACGGACCGAGGTCGGTGACGCGCACCCCGTACAGCCCTCGGATGAGGCGGGTGGCGATGAAGTTGCCGATGCGGGCCTGCGGCAGGAGGGCTCCCGGCTCGCGACGCCCGCGGACCCGCGAGCCGATGACCAGGTCGGCGCCTTGCTCCTCGATCGGGGCGACGAGGTCGGGTAGCTCCTCGGCATGGTCGCTGTAGTCGGCGTCGAGGAAGACCACGATGTCCGGGGGTGATGGCTTGCGCCCGAGATGCTCGAGACCCGCGAGACACGCACGGCCGTAGCCGCGTCGCGGCTCGCGGACGACCGTGCACCCGCTTGCCGCGGCCGCTTCGCCGGTCCCGTCGGACGACGCGTTGTCGACCACCACGATCTCGCGCACCCGTTCCCCGGGGATCGCGGACAGCACGAGCGGCAGCGAATCGCGCTCGTTGAACGCCGGGATCACGACGTCCACCGCGAGGCGGCGGCGAGTGGCGCACAAACCTTCGACTCCTCGACACCCGGGGGCCGACCCGCGGACACCGTGGGCCGACGAACCTCCGGAGTATGATAGTCGGCCGCCGTCGAGTCGAGGAGGGAACGTGGCCGCGAAAGGACCTCCGCTGTGGAGGGCGCTCCGACCGAACCACTGGATCAAGAACATCTTCGTCTTTGCGGCGCTGGTCTTCGCCCACAGGCTGGGCGATCCCGGCGCCGTCCTGCGGGCGATCCTCGCGTTCGGCGTGTTCTGCGTGCTGTCGTCCGCGGTCTATCTGATCAACGACGTCCTGGACCGCCAGGCGGATCGCGCCCACCCGGCCAAGCGCACCAGGCCGATCGCCTCCGGAGAGGTCTCCGTGGCGACCGCCGTCATCGCGGCGACGATCCTGTCGCTCATCGGGCTCGGAGCGGCGGTCGCTCTGGGAGCGGCGTTCGGCGCGGTCGCGAGCGGCTATCTGCTCATGAACCTGGCCTACTCGGTCGTGCTGAAGCGCGTCGTGATCGTCGACGTCATGCTGGTGGCGGCCGGGTTCCTGCTCCGGGCATGGGGCGGAGCCGTGGCCGTGCGGGTCGAGATGTCGCACTGGCTGATCCTGTGCACGGGGTGCGTGGCGCTGTTCCTGGGATTCGTGAAGCGGCGGCAGGAAATCGCGGGCGCGGCGTCGATCGAGAGCACGCGCCCCATCCTGAGGGAGTATTCGCTGCCGTTTCTCGACCAGATGATCTCCATCGTGACCTCCTCGACCCTGCTGGCGTACGCGCTGTACGTGTTCTCTCCCGAGGTGGCGGACAAGCTTGGCACGCGGTGGCTGGGGCTGACCCTGCCGTTCGTGCTGTACGGCATCTTCCGGTACCTGTACCTCGTCCATCAGCGCGGGCAGGGCGAGAGCCCCACCGAGCTCGTGACGTCGGACCGCGCTTTGGTTTTCAACTTCTTGCTGTGGGGAGCGGCGATCGTGGTCGCCGTATACGTCCTGCACTGACTCCAGCGTGGTGCGCAGCTTGGTGCTGTTTTGCGGTGCCGAGGTTCGTCGGCCGGCGCAGGGGCGGGGAGCGGAGCTCCGGCGGGTCGACGGCGGGTCCGGAGTGCGGTCTCAGGTCGCCGTACCGCCGGTACCGGAAGCGCGTGCGATCGCGGTGTGCGGGACACGCCGCCCAGGGGCAATGCGGGGACCGGAAACGATCGGGGCGGATGCCTTCAACGGGCCGGCACAGCATGCTCCCGTGAAGGGCAAGACCGGTGCCACGGCCAAACGCGCCCCATTCCCGGACAACTCAACGGATTCCGATCGGGCGCGACCATTGGCGAGCGCTCCCTGTGCCCGCCTCCGGGCACCGAGAGCAACAAGCTCGGCACCACGTTGTCTTGACTTGACGGGGTCCGGTACCTACGATTTGCGGCGGTTACCGAAACCACCGATGGCCGCGATGAACCTCACTGCGGAGCGCCACTCCGTCCTGGTCGTGGACGATTCGTCCGTCCTGCGGAGCATTCTCAAGGAAGAGCTCGAGGCCGAGGGCTTCATCGTGCACCTGGCGGAGAACGGTGCGCGCGGCCTGGAGCTGGCCCGCGATCACCGCCCGGACGTCATCCTGCTCGATCTCATGCTTCCCGAGCTCGACGGATACGACGTGTGCCGGACGCTCAAGGCGGACGATGCGCTCAGCCACATTCCGGTGTTGATCCTCTCGGCGAGAAACGAGCTCAAGGACAAGCTGGCGGGTTTCGAGTCGGGCGCCGACGACTACCTGACGAAGCCGTTCTTCACCAAAGAGCTCGTCGTGAGGCTGCGCACTCACCTGCGGGTCAAGGATTCCATCGACGGCAGCCGGCGTCTCGGCCAGTTCTACCTCGAGCTGCTGTTCGGCATCGGCTCTGCGATCACCTCTCCGTTCAAGGTCGACGACGACCTCGAGATCATCCTGCGCCAGGCGTTGATCGCGGCCCAGGCCCGTCAGGGCTCGATCCTGCTTCTCGATCGCAGCGTCGGGGCGCTGGAGGTCAAGGGTACGCTGGGGTACAACGGCACGCAGTGCCCGAAGATCGGCGACCGGTTCCGGATCTCCGACAAGCTCCCGCTGGTCGACCTCGACGAGCCCGGCGCCTCGCTGGGAATACGGATGTACGACGACGAGGCCAACGAGCGCGTGTTCGTCCCGATGGTCGCCAAGGAGGAGCTGATCGGCGGCATCGAGATCGATCTTCGCGGCCGCAGCCGGAAGTTCTCGGCGAACGATCAGAAGCTGATGTACGCCCTGGCCTCGCAGGCCGCGATCTTCATCGAGAATGCGCGCTTGGAGCGGGACGTTCGCTCCATGTTCCTCAACATCATCGTCTCGATGGCGGGGGCGGTCGATGCCAAGGACGCGTACACGCACGGCCACTCGCTGCGCGTCGCGCGGATCGCCCTCGTGGTCGCGCAGCAGCGCGAGATGCCGCGCGAGCAGATGGAGCCGCTGCTGCTGTCGGCCGTGCTCCACGACGTCGGAAAGATCGCGATTCCCGACGAGATCCTCAAGAAGCCGACCCGGCTCGACAAGAGCGAGTTCGAGATCATGAAGGGTCACACCACGGCGGGGGCCAAGATGCTGTCCCACATCCCGGCCCTGAAGAACGTCATTCCCGGGATCCTGGAGCACCACGAGTACTGGAACGGCTCCGGATATCCGGGCGGGCTCCGGGGAGAGAACATCTCGCTGCTGGGGAGGATCATCCACATCGGCGACGCGTTCGACGCGATGACGACGGACCGCATCTACCGCCGCAAGGTCACGGTGCAGGACGCGATGGACGAGATCGTGAGGTTCTCCGGGATCCAGTTCGACCCCGAGTGCGTGCGACACCTGGTGCGCGCCCACGAGCAGGGACGGATCTACGAGGAGCTGCCCGATTCGACTCCCACGATCTACGAGCTCATCGAGCAGATTCAGTAGGAGCACGCGTGGGGGAGCGCGTCGAGGTGATCGAAGGACGCATGGCCCCGGGGCGGGACGCGCCCGGGACCCGACCTCCGCCACCCGGCGATGACGACTCGGCCTCCGACGGGCAGCCCGATGGGCAGGTCGCGGCGGCCGTGTGCGAGTGTCTGAAGCGCTCCGTGCTTCGGACGCTGGATTGAGCTCCGGCCGACCCGCCCACGGCTTCCCCCCGGGCCTTGCCTTGGCGGTCGCGGTGATCGTCGTCTCGTGGGGAGCGATCCTGGTGCGGCTGTGCGACGCGCCGAGTATCGCCATCGCGTTCTATCGCATGGCGATCGCCGGCGCATTGGTCCTTCCGTGGGGCCTGCGCGCCGCGGGCCGGGTCGGGGGGACGACCTTCGGATGGGCGGCGGCGGCGGGAGCCCTCCTGGCGCTGCACTTCGCGACCTGGATCTCGTCGCTGGCCTACACGACGGTCGCGTCGTCGGTCGTGCTCGTCTCGGCCCAGCCCGTGTTCACCGCGATGCTCGCGCCCGTGCTCGTCGGGGAGCGACCCGGGAGGCGAGGCTGGGGCGCGGTGGCGCTGACCTTCGCGGGCACGGCCGTGCTGGCGGGGGGGGACTGGCGCGCGGACCGCGACGCGCTGCTCGGCGACCTCCTGGCTCTGGCCGGGGCGCTCGCCGCGGCGCTGTACCTGACGATCGGCCGGCGCGTGCGGGATCGCATCGGCTTCGCGCGCTACCTCACGATCGTCTACGGCACCGGCGCGGCGTGCTTGCTGCTGCTGACCGTACTCGGTGGGGTGGCGTTGCGCGGTTACTCGCAAGCGACCTGGCTGTGGCTCGTCCTGATCGCCGTCGGTCCGAACCTCACCGGGCACAGCCTCTTGAACTGGAGCGTGCGGCGCCTGCGAACCCTGACGGTCAGCCTGGCCCTCCTGGGCGAGCCGCTGCTCGCGACGCTGTACGCGGCGGTCCTGCTCGGCGAGACGCCGCGGCCGTCGTTCTACGGGGGGGCGGTGCTGATCGTCGCGGGCGTGGCGCTCGCGGTGGTGGAGGAGGCGGCGCGCTCGCGCGAAGCGGGTGACGCGCTTGCCTGAGCTGTAGGGCTATAATCCGCGCGCGAGGGCGTCCGGCCGCACGCGATGTCGCGCAGGCGCGTTTCCGCGCTCCCGCACCCATCCGACCCGTGATCGGTTCCGACACCGCACTGCGGTTCCTCAAAGGCGTGGGGCCCCGGCGTGCCGCAGCGCTCGCCAAGCAGGGTCTCGAGACGGTCGAGGACCTGCTGTACGTCCTCCCGTTTCGGTACGAGGATCGCCGCACGTTCGCGCGGATCGCCGACCTGCGGGTGGGGGGGCCCGAGACGACGCTCGGGGTCGAGGTGCTCTCCTCCCGGATCATCCCCACGCGGCGCCGCGGGTTCTCCGTGTTCGAGGCGCGGCTGCGTGACGGAAGCGGCCAGGTGCGCGCCGTGTGGTACAACCAGCCCTACCTCGAGCGCCTGTTCGTCCCGGGCCGGCGAGCCGTGCTGTTCGGCGGCGCCTCCGAGGATCGCTACGGGTCCGGGGTGATCCTCGAGAACCCGGACTACGAGTTCCTCGACGACTCGGATACCGAGGGCGTTCACACGGGCCGCATCGTGCCGGTCTATCGCAAGCTCGGGGAGCTGTCCTCGCGCATGCAGCGCACCCTGATGTACCGCGCGCTGTCCTCGCTCGACCCCCGCACGCTCTCCGAAAGGGTGCCGCTCGACGTCGCGCGCCGCCGGAAGCTCCTGGATCGTCTCGAAGCCCTGCGCCGGACGCACTTTCCGGATGCCGACGCCGGCCTCGACGCGCTCCGCGAGCGCAGGACGACCGCGCAGCGCACGCTGGCGTTCGAGGAGATCTTCCTGCTGCAGCTCGCCCTCGTGGCGCGTCGCGAGGCGGTGCGCGCCGAGGGCCGCGCGCTGTCCTACGAGCTGACCGACGCCCTGCGCACGCGTCTCGGCCGCCTGCTGCCGTTCAAGCTCACGGCCGCGCAGCGGCGAGTCCTCAAGGAGATCGCCGCCGATCTGCGCTCCCCGCACCCCATGAACCGCCTGTTCCAGGGCGACGTCGGCTCCGGGAAGACGATCGTCGCGCTGCTGACGCTGCTCGTGGCTGTGGAGAACGGCTACCAGGGCGCGCTCATGGCTCCGACCGAGATCCTCGCGGAGCAGCACCATCGCGTGATCGAGGGCCTGTTACGCGACAAGGGGGCCGGCTACCGCGTCGACTTGCTCACCGGATCGCTGAAGTCCGCGGCGCGCCGGCGCGCCCTCGCGCGCGCGGCATCGGGCGAGACCCAGATCCTGATCGGGACCCACGCGCTGTTCGAAGCGAGCGTCGAGTTCCACAAGCTCGGCCTGGTGGTCGTCGACGAGCAGCATCGCTTCGGGGTGCTACAGCGCGCCGCGCTGGCGGGCAAGGGCCCGCGGCCCGACGTGCTCGTCATGACGGCCACTCCGATTCCGCGCTCGCTGGCCCTGACGCTGTACGGCGACCTCGACCTCTCGGTGCTCGACGAGCTTCCGCCGGGGCGCGTCGCGATCGCGACCGTGGTGCGCCGGGAGTCGGACCGCGCCAAGGTCTACCGCGGGTTGGCGCGCGAGGTCGCCCGGGGCAGGCAGGCGTACGTCGTGGTCCCGCTGGTGGAGGAGACCGAGAACAGCGACCTGAAGGCCGCGACCTCCCTCGCGCGGCAGCTCCGGACCGACGTCTTCCCGGAGCTTCGCGTCGGCCTGGTGCACGGACGCCTGAAGGGTCCCGAGAAGGACCGCGTCATGCAGGAGTTCGCCGCGGGACGGATCCACATCCTGGTCGCGACCACCGTGATCGAGGTCGGCGTCGACGTCCCGAACGCCAGCGTCATGGTCGTCGAGCACGCCGAGCGCTTCGGGTTGTCGCAGCTGCACCAGCTACGAGGGCGGGTCGGGCGCGGATCGCAGCGCTCGTACTGCGTCCTGATGGTGGGTGACGGCCCGATGGGCGCCCAGGCCGCGGACCGCCTGGCGTGCATGGAGCGCACGCACGACGGCTTTCAGATCGCGGAGAAGGACCTCGAGATCCGGGGTCCCGGCGTGGTGTTCGGGACCCAGCAGCACGGGCTGACCGATCTGCAGTTCCTGGGGGTCGTGCTACGGGCGCCGGAGCTGCTCGAGGCCGCACGCTCGGAGGCTCAACAACTCGCCGGAGATCCCGAAGGGGGGCGCGAGCGCGCCCGGGCGATCCTGGAATCGCTGCGCCCGGCCTGGAAGCGCAGGCTGGACCTGGCGCGCGTCGGTTGAGCCCACCCCCTCAGGACGAGGGGCTCTGCATCATCATCAGGAACTCTTCGTTGGTCTTGGTCTTGCCCATCTTGTCGATGAGCAGCTCCATGGCCTCGACCACGGACATCTGGTTGAGGATCTTCCTCAGGATCCACACCTTGTTGAGCTGTTCTTTGGCCATCAGCAGCTCTTCCTTGCGCGTGCCCGAGCGCTCGATGTCGATGGCCGGGAAGACGCGACGATCGACGAGCTTGCGGTCGAGGTGCAGCTCCATGTTGCCGGTGCCCTTGAACTCCTCGAAGATGACGTCGTCCATGCGCGAGCCGGTGTCGATCAGCGCCGTCGCGATGATCGTCAGGGAACCGCCTTCCTCGAGGTTGCGGGCGGCGCCGAAGAAGCGCTTGGGTCTCTGCAGCGCGTTGGCGTCGATGCCGCCCGACAGGACCTTGCCCGAGGGCGGCTGGACCGTGTTGTAGGCGCGGGCCAGGCGCGTGATGCTGTCGAGCAGGATCACGACGTCCTTCTTGTGCTCGACGAGCCGCTTGGCTTTCTCGATGACCATCTCGGCGACGTGCACGTGCTGCTGGGCCGGCTCGTCGAACGTCGAGGCGACGACCTCGCCGTGAACCGAGCGCTGCATGTCGGTGACCTCTTCGGGCCGCTCGTCGATCAGCAGCACGATCAGGAACACCTCGGGGTGGTTGTGCGCGACCGAATTGGCGATCGACTGCAGCAGCATGGTCTTGCCCGTGCGCGGCGGGGAGACGATCAACCCGCGCTGGCCCTTACCGATCGGCGTCAGCAGGTCCATGATCCTGCCCGAGAGGTTCGGTGTCTCGGTCTCGAGGCGCAGGTGCTCGTTCGGGTACAGCGGGGTGAGGTTGTCGAAGAAGATGCGGTCCCGGATGCGGTCGGGATCGTCGAAATTCACCGCCAGGACCTTGATCAGGGCGAAGTAGTTCTCGTCCTCCTTCGGGGGCCGGACCTGGCCCGACACCGTGTCGCCGGTGATCAGGCCGAAGCGCTTGATCTGCGATGGCGAGACGTAGATGTCGTCGGGCCCCGGCAGATAGTTGTAGTCGGGGTGGCGCAGGAAGCCGTATCCATCCTGGAGCACCTGCAGGACGCCCTCGGCGAACACCAGGCCGCTCTTCTCGGACTGCGCCTTCATGATCTCGAAGATCAGGTCCTGCTTGCGCATCGACGATGCACTGGCGATGTTCAGGACCTTCGCCGCATGCACGAGATCCTGGTTGGTCATCTCGTACAGCGAGTTGAGGTCCACGGACGGACCCCGGTCCCGCTCCGCGATGGCCACGTCCCCGTGCGCCTCGCTCTCGGGACGCCGCACCTCGTCGGGGACCTCGGGGGGAACGTGGTCGCGACGGCGACCTTCTCGATTGCCGCGATCGCGGCGACCGCGCGGGGGGCGTTGTTCAGACATGGTTCCTCCCTCGACCTTGACCGGCGTCACTCTCGAGAGTGGTCGGCGTCCGCCGCACGGCGCTCGGGCGCGACGGACCGGGGCGATTCCTAGGGCCTTGGAGCATTCTAAATACCGGGCAGTGTCCGTACACCGCCGAGGGCCAGGCAGGAGATCCGAGCGGCGGACGCGGAATATACCACGAGCTACGATTCCTCGTCCAGCGGAAGCCACGGCCCCAGGATGCCGGAGAGTGCCTCGAGGCATCGCGCCGTCGCCGGGGCCCGCGCCCGTCCGCCTGGCCGCGCCAGGTCGCGGTGCACCCGAGCCAGGTCGCGGGCGTCGTCGACGTCGTACCACGAATCGAGCTCGATCAGGTCCACGGAGGCGCCCTCCGCCCGCTGCCGCGTGACGTGCATGACCTCCGGCCCGCCCCACGGCACGTCCGCGAGCAACGCGGGCACGAGTTCCTTCAGGCCGATCAAGACGTAGCCTCCGTCCTCCGCGGGGGACACCACCGCGCCCGCGCCGGCGACGAGACGAGCGAAGGCCTCTTCGACCCGGCTCGCGGGAAGGGTGGGGCAATCGGCCCCCACGATGACGGCACGAGCGGCGCCGCCGCGAAAGGAGCGCTCGAAGGCGCGCAACATCCGCGCGCCGAGATCGCCCGGACCCTGCTCGCTCGCGGCGAGGTCCGCCGACGCCTCGGCAAGGGGGCCTCGAGGCGTCCACGCCTCGTCGCTGCAAATCTCGACCGCGCGATCCTCCGTCGCGAGCGAGCGCACGAAGCGGAGCTGGTCCTCGAGGATCGCCTCGTAGAGCGCGAGAGCCTCGTTCGGTCGAAGCGGCGGGACGAGCCGCGTTTTGACCGCTCCGAGACGCGGACGCTTCGCGAACAGGATCAGGCGCTCGACCATCGCGGCATTATCCCCGATGTGAGCCTGTACAATTGCGTCGTGACGCAACGCGTGGGAGTGGTCCTCGCCGGAGGCTCGGGAACGCGCTTCGGGCGAACCAAGGGCGACGTCGTGGTCGACGGGGTCCCGCTAGCCGTGCACGCCGCGAACGCCCTGCGTCCGGTGTGCGCCACGGTGCTGATCAGCGTGGCTCCCGGAGCGTCGAACCCCGCGCCGGGCTACGCGCCCATCGAGGATGCCGAGCCCGCGGGGCGCGGCCCGCTCGCAGGCATCGAGGCCGCGTTCGCCGCAACCGGCCAGGCCGATCTCGTGGTTCTGGCGTGCGACTACCCGCGGGTCGGGCCCGAGGTGCTCGAGGCCGTGCTCGCCGCGGCGCGGGACACGGACGAGATGGTCATCGCGACCGACGGACGGGGACGCGACCATCCCCTGGTCGGGCTGTGGCGTCGCGCGCTGGCGGCGCACGTCCGAGATGCGCTCGACCACGGGTTCTTCAAGGTGCGCGCCCTGCTGGCCGAGGTCGAGGTCCGGCGCGTGCGTCCCGCCGACGCGGCGGGCGTCGACCTCGACGCCGCGCTCGCCAACATCAACACGAGAGCCGATCTCGATCTGTCGTGAAGAGGGATCCGACCTCTTTTTTACGTCGACAGTCGATCGAGCGTCAGTTTCAAGGCGCTCCAGAACCGAGCGACCGACGAGATCCCGACGCGCTCCTCGGGCGAGTGGGCCCCCTCGATCTGGGGCCCGAACGACACCATGTCGATGCCCGGCACCTTCTCACTCAGCAGGCCGCACTCCAGTCCCGCGTGGATCGCGGTGACCTTCGGCTCGCCTTTCCACACCTCGCGGTAGACCTGTCGCACGACCGCCAGCACCGGCGATGCCATGTTCGGCTTCCAACCCGGATAGCCGTCGTGGGTCTCGATCTCGGCGCCGGCCAACCTGCCGATCGCCCGGATCGAAGCGAGCACGGCGGTCTGGGTCGGAGCGACGCTGCTGCGGCTGCTGGTGACGATTGTCGTCGCGCCGCCGTCCGTCGTGACGGTGGCCAGATTGCTGGAGGTTTCGACCAGCCCCGGCAGAGCGGGGCTCATGCCCAGGACGCCGTGCGGGAGGGCGAGCAGCAGTGCGATCAGGCGATCGCGATGTTCCTGCTCCAGGATCTCGTCCGCCGAGTCGGCCGGGGCGAGCCGGATCACGAGGCCGTCGTCGATGCCGGCGAGCTCCGAGGTCAGCTCGCTTCCGAGGGCGGCGAGGACTTCGCCGAATCTGGCATCGCCGCCCTTGGGAAGGCGTAGCACGGCACGCGCCTCGCGGGGGATCGCGTTGTGGGCCGAGCCGCCGGAGATGGACGACAGCTCGAACGGCACCCCCGAATCCGACGCGCGATCGAGGAGTCGAGCCAAGATCTTGAGCGCGTTGCCGCGGTTCTCGTGGATGTTCAATCCGGAGTGGCCGCCGCGAAGGCCGCCCACCTCGACCGTGTGCGCGACGCTCCCGGCGCTCGCGCGGCGCCGCGGAGTCGCGAAAGAGAGATGCGTGTCGGCACCGCCGGCGCAGCCGACGAACAGGACCCCGTCCTCCTCCGAGTCGAGGTTGAGCAGCGTCCGGCCTCGCAGCAGGTGGCCTTCCAGCCGTTTCGCCCCGGTGAGCCCCGTCTCCTCGTCGATCGTGAACAGCAGCTCGAGCGGACCGTGAGCGACCGCGGGATCGGTGGCGCACGCCAGCGCCGCGGCGACTCCGATTCCGTTGTCGGAGCCGAGGGTCGTGCCCGTGGCCGACACCCAATCTCCGTCGACCCGAGGTCGAATGGGATCCTCCGTGAAGTCGTGCTCGACGTTCTTGTTCTTCTCGCACACCATGTCGAGGTGGCCCTGGAGCACGACCACGGGCGCGTCCTCCCTCCCGGCGGTGGCGGGCACGCCGATTACGAGGTTTCCGACCGCATCGGAGCGGACTTCGAACCCGTGACCCTCCGCCACGGAACGGACCCAGCGCGCAATACGCTGCTCGCGCTTGGAAGGCCGCGGAATGCGCGCGATCTCCGAGAAGTGTCCCCACACCGAGCGGGGCTCGAGTCCGGCCAGAACGTCGCTCATATCGTGTATCCTCCGCCTGCGGACGAAGCGTCTTTTTCGAGGGAAGGAGCCACGGTAACGCACCGCGGTGCCGGGGCGCAACGGGTGCCGGCCCGCCGGCGACGGGCGGCACGACAGGCGGTGCGGGGCCGAGCAGCGTGACCAAGCGACTCAGCCACATCGACGAGCGCGGTACCGCGCGGATGGTGGACGTCGGCGCGAAGCGCGTCACTCGCCGGCGGGCGGTGGCACGCGGCCGGGTGCGATTCAACGCCTTGGCTTACCGCAGGTTGCGCGAGAACCGGCTCGCGAAGGGCGATGCCCTGGCGGTGGCGCGCGTGGCGGGTATCCAGGCGGCGAAGCGCACGCCGGAATGGATCCCGCTGTGCCATGGAGTGCCGCTCGAGCACCTCGAGGTTCGAATCGAGCTGCTCGACGCCGAACGCTGCGCCGAGGTGACCGCGACCGCGAGCGCACGCTGGACGACCGGGGTCGAGATGGAGGCGCTCGTGGCCGTGTCGGCGGCGTGCCTCGCGCTGTACGATATGGCCAAGGCACTGGACCGCGGGATCTCGATCACCCACATTGTGCTCCTGGAGAAGCGCGGCGGCCGCTCCGGCTCGTGGAGCCGGGGGAGCGGGGGCCGGGAGCGCGAGTGAATTGACCGTGCGGACGCGCTGTGGTCTATTGCGTCCCCGAGAACGGACCGCGTGGAGGATCGTCATGCGTCGCTTCATTGTGCCGATCGCAACGTTCGCCGTGGTCGTGGCCGCGACGGGCCACGAGGCGCTCGCGGCCGTCACGTCGAAGACCTACGAGTTCAAGGCCGACGTGAAGCTCGAGACCGGTGTCGACATCGGGCAGGGGCTCAAGCTCGACAGCATCCTGTTCAAGTCGCCGTCGAGCATCGGCATGAAGATCTTCAGCAGCGGCATTCTCAAGGTGGACGTCGCCGTCACCAACCTCGGCGCGGAGGCGCGGAGGTTCGGAATCGTCGTGGCGCTGTTCGACGACGACGGCCGGCTGCTCGGGGTGGCGAGCCACGGGACGACCTTCCCGCTCAAGACCGGCCGGCAGGCCGTCTACACCCTCGACTTCCTGAACGTGAACAGCGAGATCTTCAAGGCGACGAAGTTCAAGATCAGCGTCGAGCCCAAGCTCTGATCGCACCCAGGAACGCGACCGTTCCGGCGTCGCTCGAGCGGGCCGCGTCCACCAAGAACGACACCGGCTTGCCCAGCCGAGCCTCCACGCACCCGGGCTCGTCGTCCGCCAGGCCTTCCGCCGCAGAGCGATTCAGCACCAACCAGTCGGCGCGGCCGGCGAGGGCCACGGCCGAGGCCTTGACCTCGCGCCGGCCGCTGCGCGCCACGAGCGCGACGGCGATCGCCTCGAGATGGCGTGCCGCCGAGTTGCCCTCGACGATCACTCCCGGCACGCCGCTCAGGGCCGAGAGTCCCTCGGAGAGGGCGTCCCCGAGGCGGCTCGGGCGGCTCCGGATCCACAGCACGCGAAGCGCGCCTGCGGCGCGAAACCGCGCCGTGTCGCTGTGGGGACTGCCGTGCTCGGCGACGTCGATGCTGTAGGGACCGACGAGCCCGTGATCCACGTGGCGCGCCCCACGGCTCCGGGCGGTCGCACCGTGCGCGGGACTCACCTTGATGGCCCCCCAACCCGGAAGGGCTTCGAGCACACGGCAGATCAACGTCGTCTTGCCCACTCCCGAGCCGCACCCCCCAACCACGAGAATCCGCATGCTTAGAGCCTAAACCACCCGCGGCTTGCGCCGGGGCGATTCCAACCTAGATTCGAGCCACGAGCGCATCCGGGGGGCGGCGCGCGGGAGGATATCCATGAACGCCAAGGCTCTGAGGATGATCATGCTCGGCGCGGCGCTGGTCGCAGCACTCGTCGCGAGCCCCGCCGCGCAGGCGGGGTTCGACGTCGATTTCGGCGCCGCCGTTCGCGTCAATGACGACACCGATCTGTACTTCGCCATCTCGTCACGCTACTTCGACCGCGACCGCGACGAGGTCGAGCGCTGGGGCCGGCGTTGCGAAGACCCCGACGATCTCGCCGTCGCGCTGTTCATCGGGCGCCACTCCGGCAGGTCGCTCAACGAGATCTTCGACCTCAGGCGCCGGGGCCGGACGTGGTGGGAGATCGGTGTACGCTTCGGGCTCCCGGCAGACGCGTGGTTCGTTCCCGTGAGGCGCGATCCGGGTCCACCGTACGGCAAGGCCTACGGTCACTGGAAGAAGCACGGACGCGACGAGAGGAGGACGCTGGTCCTGAGCGACAGGGACGCGCGCAACTTGGTCGCCGTTCGCGTCATGCACGAGTACTACGGCGTCTCGGCGGAACTCGCCATGGAGTGGCGCTCCGGCGGCACCGACCTGCGCGTTCTCGTCTCGGAGCAGTACCGGGACCGCCATGACGTGCCGAAGGGGAAGGGAAAGTCGAAGCACGAGTCGCACGACCACCCCGGACACGGACACGGC
>Ga0302046_10001740_pt1 | contig 20368 bp, 14 predicted proteins | sample RVTome_11_FD_200261 | JGI IMG/M metagenome (GOLD analysis project Ga0302046, IMG submission 200261) | Soil microbial communities from uranium-contaminated site in the Upper Colorado River Basin, Wyoming, United States - RVT147D111 (version 2) ...
GGTCCTGCTGGCGGGTGGCGGGCTGCTCGAGTTGTACCTGGCGATCTTATGTGCTTCAGTCATCCGGTCTGCCGCGTACTGGGTCGGGCTCATGAAATTCGGGGGCCGTCCGCGGTTTCCCGTTGAGCTGCCGCTGCTCAGGCGCCTCGTGCTGGACGGCTGGCCGCTGGCGGCTGCCGGCTTCCTGCTGCTCGGGTCCAGCCACGCCGACAAACTGCTGACCACGGCGTTGGTCGGCGCAGCCGGCACAGGCCTGCTGACCGCCGGCTTCGTGCTGGTGTTTGGTGTCATCGAGTTGTTCAACACCCCGCTGTTGGTCGTCACCCTTCCACACATGGCGCAGAGCTTCGCCCAGGGACAAGCCGAGGCCTTCCACAGGATGGTGGACAGGCTGTTGCGCGTGACCATGGTTGTCGGTTTGCCGCTTGTGATGATTGTTTCCTTTTCGGCCGATGGGCTGGTCGGGGTGCTGTTTGGCGGCCCGTTCGCCGGGGCCGCCAGGGTGCTGCGCGTGCTTATCTGGGTCGCGCTGGCGGCCATGGTTAGCGCCGTGTTCTCACAAACGCTCACCGTCCAGAACCGGCAAAGGCGTACTTTGGTCGTCAGGCTGCTTGGCCTGGCAATCAACGTGGCCCTGGCGCTGACGTGGCTACCGCAACTTGGCGCGCTGGGCGCGGCCCGCGCCGTGCTGGTTTCGGAGCTTGCGGTTGCCGCCTGTTTGGCCCTGGCCGCCAATCTGCCGGCCCGCTGGTGGCGCACGATGGCCAACCGGCTGGCCCGTCTGGCAATTGCCGCCGGCGTCCTGTCGGCCGGCCTGTGGTGGCTTGCCCCGTGGGGGTTCATCGGTTCTGCCGCGCTGGCACTGGCGCTCTATGCCGCCGCACTGTTTGCGAGCCGGGCCATCAGCAACCGCGACTGGGCACTCATCCGACGCCTGCCGGCGGCCTGGCGAACGGCTTCCGATCTCGCCCAGCCCAGCCCGGAAAGAATGGGCTGAGATGTGCGGTATTGCCGGGCTGTACGATCGCCGCATGGCCGGACGCGCCGATCAGGCCGTCGTCCAAACCATGGGCAAGGCGCTGGCGCACCGTGGGCCAGATGGTCAAGGAACCTTCTGCTGGCCGGACGAGTCCCCCAGCCTGTCCTTGGACATTCGCCGGCTGAGCATCATCGACCTCGAGACCGGCGACCAACCAATCCACAATGAAGACCGGACCGTTACCGTCGTCTGCAATGGGGAGATCTACAATGATCGCCAACTCCGGCGGGCACTGAAAGCAACCGGCCACCGCTTCCGCACGAAGTCCGACGTCGAAGTGCTGGTCCATCTCTATGAAGAGGAAGGGCTCGGATTGTTCGAGCGGCTGCGTGGCATGTATGCCTTTGCCCTCTGGGATCAGCCGCGTCGTCGCTTGCTGCTGGCGACCGACCATCTGGCGATCAAACCGCTCTACGTGGCCGAGCAGGATGGCCTGGTGTGGTTTGCCTCGGAGGCCAAGGCGCTGCTGGCCGATCCGCGCCTGCCGCGCCAGGTCGATGAAAACTCGATCGACACGTTCCTCACGTTTGGGTACCTGCTTGGCGGAACGACGCTGTACAAGGGGATTCGTCGTCTCGAACCGGGCCAGGCACTCGTGATCTCGCCGGATAGCATTTCGGAAATCACGCACTGGCAGCTTGGCAAGCCTGGCCCGGACGGTGAGCCCGCCGAGGAGCTTGGGGAAGATAGCCTCCGCGCTCGCCTTGACCGGGCCGTCGAGATCCACCTGCGCAGCGATGTGCCGGTGGGCTTGTTCTTGAGCGGCGGCCTCGATTCGGCCAGTCTTCTGGCCTGCGTCAAGGCGGTCTCGGCTGGTCCACTCCCGACGTTCAGCCTCGGTTACGCCGGTCCACACGGCCGGGCCCACGACGAATCGGACCATGCGGCCCGGGTCGCCGCCCATTTCGGCGTCGCCCACCGGCGGATCGAACTGGCGGCCCGTGACTGGTGGTCCAGATTGCCAGCTTATGTGTTCGCCCACGATGAACCCAACGCCAATCCGTCGGCCGTAAGCATGCTGGCGCTGGCCGAGGCGGCCGCCGCCGAGGTCAAGGCCGTCCTGGTCGGGCTCGGTGGCGATGAACTTTGCGCAGGCTATCCCTTCCATGCCCAGCTGCCGGCGGCGCTCCGCTGGAGCGCACGGCTCGACCGGACCCTGCCGCATGGTCTACGCAAACTGCTTGGCCGAACTGGGCCGATCTTGCAGGCGGCCTACCCGCGAGTGCGCCGCCGGCGCGGCCTGAGCGGCGCCCTGGGCTGGCTGATTGCCCGCCAGCGGATTGCCTTTCCCGCCCCCGAACTTCTGCAAAGGACACTCTCGTTTGACGGCCTGGCCAGCTCGGGGCAACAGCGCCTCTCCTTATATGGGCCCCAATTGCCAGTCAGCCGGGGCGTAGGCCAGACGACTCGCGCCTTCGAGCAGCTGCTGGCGCCTGAGACCGGCGCTTCTCCCGAGGACCTGGTGCAACGACTGGTCATGAAGACCTGGCTGCCGGCCAACGGTTTGCTCTCGCTTGACAAAGTTACGATGGCCCATGGCCTGGAGGCGCGCGTCCCGTTCTTCGACCGGGACCTGGTGGCTGCCAGCTTGCGCACTCCCTCCTACCGCCGGCGACCAGGCACCAAGCATGCCCTGCGCCAAGCCATGCGCCAGGAGTTGCCAGCGTCGGTGCTGCACCGACCAAAGCGCGCCTTCTCCACACCGCACGGAGCCTGGATCGATCATGAACTGGCCGATCCGGTTCAGCAGGTCTTGCTCGATCGACGCAGTCTTAACCGCGGCTGGTTCGAACCGGCCGCGGTTCGTGCCTTGGTGACGGACCACTATCGTGGCGCAGCCGACCACACCGAGATGGTCTTCCGGCTGTTGATCTTCGAACTCTGGCAGCAGGCGACGATGGATGGGCCACCGCATGTGCCCGTCGTCCCCGAGGCCGGGCGATGAAGATCCTTTTTATCGCCTCACTCCACCATCCCGAGGAAACTGGAGCCAGCCGGACGCACGCGCCGCCATTCTTTCCCATCTCTCAGGCGCATTCCTTCTGGGTGAAGGCGCTCGAGCGCATGGGCCACACGTGCCAGGTATTCTGGCGGTCGGCGCCGGCCCAGCGGCTCTACGTGACACACCGGCCCAGCCGGCGACGCCTCGTCGCCGGCCTGGCGGCGCGCTTCCCCGAACTCAATCCGGCTGCCAGGCTGCGCAACCGGCAGCTGCTATCGGTCGCCAGACAATTCCAGGCGGACATCCTCGTCCTGGTCGGCGGCAATCAGCTGATCCTGCCGCAGACGTTGCGCCAGCTCAAGCAGCTCGATCCGCGGCCCACGTTGATCTACACCTGCGGTACGCCGCCCGAGACCTTCGCCCATCGCATCGAGCGCGCCGCGGCCGGCCTGTATGACCTGGTGGTAGCCAACGACCAGGGCCATGCCGACCAGTGGCGCAGGCTGGGGGCTCCCCATTCCGTGGTGCTTCCCATGTCGGCCGTTGATCCTGCCTTTCACCGTCCGGCGGCCTCCCCACCTGCCGGACCTGCCCGAGCCGAGGGGCAGATTGGGTTTGTCGGGACCCTTGTGCCGAGCAATCTCTACAGCCAGCGAATCGCAGCCCTCGAGCGCTTGCGCGGGTTCGACCTGGCAATCTGGAGCGTACACGAGGTGCCCGCCTCCTTGCGAGCTCACAACCGAGGGCCGGCGCTGGGCCACGAAATGCTGCGCGCGCTGCAGACTTCGGCGATTGTCGTCAATCCGCACGGCGACTTCATGCCGTGGGGAGGCAACATGCGCCTGTTCGAGGCCTGCGGCGCAGGCTGCCTGCAAATCGTCAATGATTGCCCTGCCGTCCACCAATGGTTCGAGCCGGACCGTCATTTGCTGACCTATCGCTCGATCGACGAGCTGCCGGGGATCGTAAAGTCGATGTTGGCGCAGCCCGCCGAACGCGGGCGGATTGCTCGCGCCGGCCAAGACCATGTCCATCAACACCACACCTACCAGCAACGGATGATCCGATTTCTTGGATTGGTCGATGAGCTCCGCAGCAGCTGACGAACGAGTGGGCGCGCCAGAAGAAATATCCCAGGAACTGCTTTACGCGGCCCACATTCGTCTGCCGAGTCGCCGGGCCCACACGCATCAGATCATGCAGATGTGCGAGGCCTTTGCCGACCAGGGATGTGACGTCAAGTTGGTGGTCGCCGGCCTTCGGCCGCTCGATGGCGGCGCTAGCGATTTGTGGGACTGGTACGACGTCCGGCGCAACTTCGCCATCGAACCCCAGGACCTGCCCGACCTGAGTTTGCCGGCCGGCAGACTGCCGGCGCCGCTCACGCGCCTGGCCCTGTTGGCAGCCTGGCGGCTGAGCATGCTTCGCTTCTCGCTGACGGTCATGCGCAGGCTGCCTGCGAATCCAGCTGCCATCCTGTACTCGCGCGATGCCTTTGTCGTCTGGCTGGCCAGCCGGCTTTGGCCGGATCGGGCCCGGCGTATGCTGTTCGAATCGCACGCATTCCCTCGGTCGCTGGTTGGCCATTGGCTGCACAGATCGCTCGACAAACGGATTGGAGGCATCGTTACGGTGACCGGCCACCTGGCGGATCAATACCGACAGGCGGGGACCGCCCCTGATCGCCTGCTGGTGGCTCACGACGGGGTACGGCTTGAGCGGTTTGCCCGTCCAGGCGACCGCCGTTCCTTGCGGCAGGAGATCGGCTGGCCGGCCAGTGCCTTCATCGTCGGCTACGCCGGTGGAACCCAAACCCTGGGCGAGGAGAAGGGTCTGTCAGACTTGGTGGAGGCGATCGGCACCTTTGGCGCGCAGAACCCCGGCTTGGATATTCGACTGGCCGCCGTAGGAGCCGATGGCGAGCAAGCCAATCAGCTTGTCAACCGGCTGATCGACCGGGGGCTCCCTGCCAGCACCGGTCTGTTTCCAGGCTGGGTCAAACCGAGCAGACTAGCCGATTATTTGCGGGCCTGCGACGCTTTGACCGTCCCGTTTCCGCCAACCCACCACCTGGCCTACGAGGCATCGCCTCTCAAGCTGTTTGAATACATGGCAGCTGGAGTTCCCATCGTCGCCAGTTCGTTGCCCGCCCTGGCCGAGATCCTCGTGGACGGACAGAATGCGCTGTTGGCTCCAGCCGGTGACCAGGCAGCATTTGCCGCAGCGCTGGGGCGCTTGGCGCATAGCCCGGCGCTGGGGGATAAACTCAGTTCCCGCGCTCAGCACGAAGCCAAGAGCTACCAATGGCCGGCGCGTGCAGCGCGGATTCTGGCGTTTGCTCTCGGGCCCGAAACGCCCGGACCTGGCGGAGCCCCGACAAGTGACCAGCCTCAATCACCTATCGAAACCTCAGCTTGATTCCAAGTCCAACGAACGTGTGCCGACCTTCGTCGAGATGGCCCAGGCGAAGATTGCCACCATCAAGGTGGCGCGCAGGATCTCAAGGCCAGCCAGTCCGATGGCCCCGCCGAAGACGCTCGCTGGCACAACCAGGATCAAGAAGAACGCAGTCCCGAAAACACCCGCGATCAAATCCAACCTTGGCCGTCCGGCAACCAACAACAGCCGCCGCATCCAAGCAAAGACTGCCTGCAACGCCACGGCGATCACCAGCACTTGCATCAAGACTACCGCCGGTGTGTAGGCCGGCCCGTAGATGTTGGTCACCAACCAGCGGCCCATAAGCAACAAGGCCGCAAGAGCCGCCAATCCAGCAAGGCCGTTGATCAGCATGAAGCTGGCAATCAGACGGCGCAGCTCGCCCCAACGTCTTCCCACCCAGGCCTCGTTCAGCAGTGGATGCAGCACCTGGGCCAGCGGCGCCACCATCGTCGCCAGCACACCTACACCGCTCCTGGCCAACGCGTAGTAGCCAACCTCGCTTGCCGGGCGGAAGAAACCCAGCACGACCAGATCGAGATTGGCGGTCAGCGACTTCAGACTGCCCTGCAGCGATCCGTAGATCGTGAAGGGACGAAGCTCCCGCCAGGCATCCCGGTAGCCCGCGCCCCGCCACGATCCGGTAGACCGCCAGAACAGCCAACCTCCTAGCGCGATCGTGATCAGGCTGGCCGTGATGGCGCCTATGGCCAGGCCGGTGACCGCGGCGGCCTCTCCTTGGCGCGCAAGCCAGCTGATGGCGGCCAGCTCCGCCGCTGGCAGCGCCACTTGCAACCCAGCGACCGCCCTAAATGACTTGAGCGCGGTCAACAGTCCCATAAAGGTGCTGCGCAGCAGCAAGAACGGCAGCGCCAGGGCATAGATCTCGATCATCTGACGGAGCGCCGTCTGATTGGAGTGTCCTGCCGCCAGCGGGCCAGCGATCCAATAGACGATCGCCAAGGCCAGAACGGCGGCCGTCACATCCACGACGACGCCCAGTTGGGCGTAGGTTGTGGCCCGGGAACGTTCACCGCGAGCCAACGCCGCCCCGACGAACCGCACCAGATTGTCCCCGGTCTTCATGTTGGCGAACTGGCCGAGAAACAGCGTGATCGCCAGCGCATAGCTCAATTGACCAAAGCCGGCTACACCAAGTGAGCGCGCCAGCACAACCGATTTGGCAAATGACAGGGCAATCCCTAGCAGGCTGGCGCCAACCAGGGGCAGTGAACGGCGCGTCACCTGGCCATCCCACAACCGGCTGAGCAGGACACCAATGGACCGGCGCCACGCATTCCTTGCCGCGCCGGCGCCGGACTGGCCAACCAACGGAGAGGTCATTCCGGCAGGCGTCTCACGTTCCCGCCGCAGTTCTTGTGCGGGGTCGGGCCGCCAGCAATAGTTGTTACTCGGCAAGCAGGCGGGCAGCGACCCGGTCCCAGCCGAAGGCCTGAGCATGGTCAGAGGCAGCCCGCCCCATCTCCGACCTAAGGTTCTCGTCGCCCACAAGCCGAAGGATGGCTTCGGCGGCACGGGCGGGATCGTGGGGGGGCACCAGCACACCCGTGCGCCCGTCGATCACGGCTTCCTCGGCCCCGCTCCCCGTGGTCGCAATGGAGGGCGTTCCCGCCGCGGCCGCCTCCAAGTAGGTGAGCCCCAGCCCCTCGAAGCTGCCCTGTGAATCAATCGGAAGGAGCAAGTTGACGGCGGCCCGACGGTAGAGGTCGGCGAGCTCATCGGCGGACAATTGGGACCGAAACGCCACCCGGTTGACCGCCCCGACCTGTTCGGCCACCGCTTGCAGCTTGTCCTGGTCGCGTTGAGAGATCCGGCCGACAACGACGTGTTGGATGCCAGGGAATTGGCGAGCGGCGATGGCGACGGCACGAACGGCCTCCTCCAGGCCCTTGCGAGCCTTCGAAGAACCAACCGTCAGAACCAGCGGATGACCGCTGCCTGCCCCGCCGCCGGATTCACCCGAGCCTGACCATTGAGCTAGCTCGACTCCGCCGGGAATGGCGGCCTGGCGTTTGAGCTGCACCTTGGCCGCCAGTCGCCGGCAGGTGTGCTGGCTCTGGCAGACGACCAGATCAGCGCTCGACCAGGCCCAGCGGTACAGCAGGCTGGCCGGCCAGCGCTGCAAAGGGCGGACCGCCCAGGTGCCATGTGCCGTTGCCACCAGCGGCTGCCCGGGCAGGCGACTGGCAGCCGCCAGCGGCAGATAGGGTTCGACCAGACAGTGGATCAGATCGCAGCTTCGCAATCGCTGGCGCAGTCGTTCGGCGAGCGCCAGACTTCGCAGCGTCCCCAGCCGCCGTCCGACGGGCGCCGGCAGCATGACGTGCGGGACGATGCCTACCGGTCCGCCCGACGCCTGTGCCTGGGCCGCGATGAGCACCAGTTCCACACCGAGCCGCTGCAGACCCAGCGTCAGCCCGGCCGCATAGCTGCCCCAGCCGTCGCCGGGGGCAATCCGCTCCGTAAGGATCCCGACCCGCAACACCAAGCGTGCCCTCCCGACCGCCCACGAATGACCGGATGATACCGCCATGCCCCCTGCCCATCGACCGCCGCCTTGCCTATGCTAGACTCGACCACCAACGAATGGGTAGCTCCCGGAGATGCTCCCGTCGCTCTCGGGCGAACGCGGCTTCCCGCCACATTTGGAAACAACCGAATCTATGAAACTTGTCGTCGCCTGTTCTTCGCTGGATCTTGATACACCCTTCAGTGCCACCCCTGCATGGTGGCAGCTGCTCAAAGCGCTGGACGAATGCGATGTTGAATTGGCCGTGACCGCCTACCACGGTCGGGTCCCGAGCAGCCCATGGTGGCGGGCGTACCCCAATCCCGCAAGGCTCGAGGGGGAACTATTCGTCACCCTGCGCCGGTTGGCTCGCAGATCGATCCTCAAACGGGTCGGTACGGACACAAATCACCGCCGGGCGGACGGACCCATTCAGCGGGCGACCCGGCTGCTGGCCGCCCGCACCATCGGCCCGAAATGGCAGCGCCATATCGATCGAATCCTGCGAGCCGAGAAGGATACGGATGCTGTCCTGCTCCTCGGATTGCCCGCCAATCACCTGCCCGGCCTGGCCAAGGAGCTGAGGGAGCAACATCGAATCCCAGTTCTGCTCTACGACGGCGATTTTCCAGCCAGTCTGCCGAGCTATGGAGGCTATGGCTCGGGGTTCAGCATCTACCCGGGCGCAGACCTGTCGGATTACAGCGCCGTCCTGACCAATGCCAAGAATGACCAGGACGAACTTCGCAAGATGGGGGCGACCACGATCAAGACTTTGTTTTATGGCGCCGACCCCCAACTGCTGGCACCGATCGCTTTGCCCCAGGATCTTGACGTCTTCTTTTATGGCCACACAGCCGAATATCGGGCAGCGTGGATCAGGAGCATGCTGGTTGAGCCAGCCGCCCGCTTGCCCGAGGCCAGGTTTGCCGTCCGCGGAAAACGGCTTGGTGACCTGGGCCGGGTCGAAACCCTGCCCTATCGATCGTACAGCCAGCTGCGGCGGTATGTTGCCCGCGCCAAGCTTGGTCTGGTGATCGTGCGCCAACCGCAAGCAGAACTGTATGGTTCCTCAATCCTGCGCCCGTTTGAAATGGCGATGATGGGGACCTGCATGATCTGCAATCCGTGGGCCGGCGTCGAAGAGTGGTTTGAGCCGGGCAAAGAGTTGGTGGTGGTTCATTCCGCCGACGAGGCGGTCGATCGGTATCGTTTCCTGCTCGAGCATGAGGACGAACGCCGCCGTATCGGACAGGCAGCCCGGCGTCGAGCGCTCTCCGACCACACCTACCGCCAGCGGGCCGAAGAGCTGCTCCAGTTCATCCTCTCCCTCAGCTGAGATGGCGTGGCCAGCGACCGCCCTCCTGATCTGGCTAGGGCTCAGCTGCGGCTACGGAATTGCCTGCTGGCTGCTCCCGGCCGAGGACCGCAATCCGCTGATCTTGCTGTGCACCAGCCTGGGGCTGAGCCTGGGGCTGCTGACAACGATCCTGTTCTGGATCGCCTGGCTCGTGCCAGGTCGTCTCAACCTGCCCACTTCGGTGGCGGCCGCAACCGTGTTGGCCGTATCTGGGTTATGGCTGGGGCGCGGCAGGTTGTCCCCAGGCCGGTTTCCCATGCCGAATTCCTTTTTCAACCTCCGGCGCGATCCGCTGCAAGCCGGGCTGGTCTTGGCCGTCGGTTTGACCGCCGGGGCGGTTTTGTTCAACGCCACCTACTGGCCATACGTTGATTGGGACACCCTGGCCATCTATGGGCCGCTGGCCAAGTCGATCTATCAAACAGGGGCCCTGCCCGACGAGCATTTCTATGCTGCCTACCCCATGCTCATCCCACTGGCCTACGCGTACACCCATTGGGCCTCGGCTGGGCTCGACGAGTACGCCGCCAAGCTCGTCCCGGCGCTGATGGCGCTCGGCGGGGTCGGCGCCAGCGGCGCCCTGGCGCGGGCCGCCGGCAACCGACGGTCCGCCTGGCTGGCGGCCGGCCTGGTCGCCCTGACACCGATCTACGTGCGTTGGGCCTCGTCGGGTTACACCGACGTGCCCGCCGGTCTCTACTTCGTCCTGAGCGCGCTCTTCGCCTACCGCTGGCTGCGCGTTTCCCGTTGGCAGGATGCCGCGCTCACCGGATTGTTCGCCGGATTGGCCATGTGGACGAAAAACACCGGTTTGGCCCTGCTACCAAGCCTGGTGCTCCTGTTGCTCTTGCCGCATTCAACCTCCGTCCCCAACCATCATGGGCGGCAGGTGAACGCTGCGTCGCAGAAGGCGCTGATGATCGCCGTCGTGCTGGCCGTGGCTGGGCCGTGGTATCTGCGCAATCTGGCCGTCCACCAGGCGCTGGTCCCCCCGACGATCTGGCTCGACCAGGCCCGTCCTACCGTCAGCAGCTTGATGGTGTGGGTCGATCCCACACGGCAGTTCGGCCTTCCCGGCTGGCTGTTTGCGACGGGCCTGGCTTTCGGACTTGTTCAGCTGGTGCTGCGCCGCCGCGCCGACAACATTGCTTGGACCGTGCTGGCAGCCTACATCGTCCCGTTCTTCGTTGCCTGGTGGCTGGCTGCCAGCTACGACCCGCGCTTCCTCGTCAGCCTTGTGCCGCTGTTGGCGGCCGGCGCCTCGCTGATGGTCCGCGAATTGGCCGCACGGCGCAGCTTTCGTCTTGGCGAGGTCCAGCGGCTCGTGGGAACCGCCATTGGCGTGCTGGTCATCCTCGTCATGCTCGTGACGGCCCTTGATCGGGCTGTGGACGGCAAGCGCCTGATCTTGCAGGATCCGACGATGGATGATGCCACCAAGCATCACCTGCGATTGGGCGGCGTCTACGATCTGGCCTTGACCATCAACCAACTGCCGGTCGGGAGCCGGTTGCTGGGCGTGCCCCCGCTGGCGGTCTACCACCTCGAGCTGCAGCGGCTGGGCGCCGTCAGTCTGGCCCAGGCCGGCCAACCACCGTCCGCCGAGGCCGACAGCTTTGACTATGTGGTCTACAATCTCGGGGTCGGCCAGCTTGGCCCGTGGTCGCTGACAGCCAGCCCCATCCAAGTGACGGACGACGGCTATGCCTTGTATCCAACCTCCCCCGATGGACCTCCAGCAGGCCAATAGGTAGTCGACCGCAATGTGGCCCGACAGCCCCCGCGAGGCACTTGCTTGGACCCGCGCTACCCCCTGGAAAGCATGGGCCGAACTGCGCCGCCTGGCAGCCTGGCCCTGGGTCAGGCTGTACTTCGCCCGGCACGGCGTGCCTGTGGGCGAAGGCTGGCGCATCTACGGCCGCCCGCGCCTCCAACGACATCGGCACAGCCGGATGGTCTTCGGCGACCGTCTTGAGCTTCGCAATTGGTGGCATGCCAATCCGCTGGGGATTGACCATCCCTGCCTGCTCACAACCTGGGCGCCGAACGCGCTCCTCCAATTAGGTAACTCAGTCGGAATTTCAGGGGGAATCCTATGCGCCGGCCAATTGGTGCAGCTCGGCGACCGGGTTACGGTGGGCGCCAACTGCACCATCATGGACACCGATTTTCACCCGCTGGAGCCCGGCGAACGGGCTGCTTCCCCCCTATCGGGCGCCACTTCTCCCGTCGTGATCGAAGACGATGTATTCATCGGCACCCAGTCCCTGATTCTTAAAGGAAGTCGAATCGGCCGCGGTGCCGTCATAGGCGCCGGCAGTGTGGTCCGGGGCGATGTCCCTGCCGGCGCCATTGCCGCCGGCAACCCTGCCCAAATCATCGGCCACCTCTAGCCATGTACAACTTGGGTCCGGTTGGTGCGCTTGCGGTAGTACGCGGCATCACAGACCAGCCAGTTGAACGAGGATGGAAGGGGGACCAGCCAGGCTCGGCGCTCCTTGGGACTGCCTGGCTGGCCGGCACCACCCTGCTCTCCGCCAACTTGAGTGCAATTGTCGGCTATCGACTGAGCATCATGCTGACGGCGAGCGCTGTCGTTTTCCTCGTGCTGAGGCTGATGGCTGGCTCGGAGACGGCACCGGGGTTCAAGGCCATCCGCCGATCGAACCCTTTTCCGCTGGTATCTTTGTTGTTGGCGACCGCCCTGGCGCTGGCGTTGCCACTGCTTCTCCTGCCGACGCCGTTTGACACCGATGCCCAGGGGTTTGGCTACCTGAGCCTGATGATCCGTGAGGCAGGATCGATCAGCTCACTGGCCCCATGGCACCCCGAAATCAGCTACTTATATGCCCCCGGCGCGCTGATCCTGTTCGCCTCGCTTTCTGATGTCTTCCCCGGAATGCCTCTGAGCAGCATCATGATGGCAGCGGCCCACTCGGCCGCCTTTCTTTTCGTTTGGTTGGCCTCCGCGTTCGGTCGCAACCTGGCTGGATTGAGCGACCAAAGCATGCCAAGACCGGTGGATGGGTCTGCGGCAGGGAGCGACATCTGGTCGATGCTGGCGGCGGCCGCGGCAGCATTGAGCGTCGGAATGTGGACGGCACTGCTCGATTCGCACTACACAGCCATCTTTGGACTGCTCTTTACGCTGGCAGCAGTTCACTGCCTGCTGCGCTACTTCCGGTCAGGCCGGCTTGGTGATCTGGCGTTTACCGTCCTGTTCTTCGCGGCTACCGCCATCACGCATGCCGACTCGGCCATTGTCCTCGGGTTGGGCTGGCTGGCGACCGTGCTGCTGGCACCGCTTGGCGTGGACCACCCCCCACGCCGGCGCTTGTTGGCAGCCACGATCGTCGTCCCTCTGGCAACTCTACTTCTGCTCTTGCCTTGGCTTCATTCCATTCGGCCGCTGCTCACCTCCGAACTAGCCTCACCCTTTGTGGCTTCGGCTGAGCATTGGCGCCAAATGACCCTGTACCACGGCATGGTTTGGCCGGGCTTGGCCTTGCTCGGCCTGGGCCTGCTGCTCCGGCGCCCCCCGGCGTGGTCACTTGTCATGGCCGGCTGGTTGGTGGCGATCGCCCTCGTCAGCCTGCTCGACTGGAAGCCGTTGTCACCAGCGGGTCCCGTCGCCGGGCTGTTTCGCTTTGCCTATCCATTCAGCCTGGCATGGCACGGCCCAACAATTCCCTACCTGGCGTTGGGAACGGCCGCCTTGGCTTGGCTCACCCGCCGATCGAGCGCCAGCGAGCTCGGCCGCTGGCTTACGACCGGATCGGTCATCGCCATCGGCTTCCTCGTCGCCGGGCTGCTGCTCCATCCGCATTTGCTGGCGTGGTCGAAACGGGGGCCGGCCATCTATGGGAGTTTGAGTTCAGCCAATGACGTGCAGGCCATGCTGTGGTTGCGAGATCACAGCCCCGCCGACGCCAGAGTGCTCAACTATCCCGGGGACCTACCAGGCAGCCGCGACTGGGAGGCGCATTGGGCGCCGGTGATCACCGAGCGCGACAGCGTCTACTTCCGCTGGCAGCCCTTCTTCTGGGTTGCAGGTCGGTCCCCCGGCGACAAGGGCGAAATAGGCCGAGAACAAGATCGGCTGCTCCGATTTTGGCTCGATCCGGCAGACGAGACAAACGCAGTGCTGCTGCGGGAGTCTGGGATCGAGTACGTCCTGGTGCCTGAAGCCATCGGCAATCCGACCAGCCTGGCCGAGGCCTGGCGCTGGAAGCCGGCAGCCGAGCTGCCCAGCACGCGATCCAGCCCTGCGCAGGCCGGCTATCTCGGGCTGGTCTTTGAGGCGGGGGGAGCCCAGGTATACCGCGTAGCGCCGAGCGATTCGCCGCCAGCTTCTTCGTCCTATGCGGACTGAGCGCTATCGCCGGACCCAGCAGTCCTGGGCTCAAATCTGGTCGGACGAGGCGACCCTGATGGCCGAGCGCGAAACCCTTGGCTACCGCCGGGCCCGGCAAGAGCGGGCGTTCTACCTGCCCCACCTGCCACGAGACGCCCTACTGCTGGAGGCCGGCTGCGGCATGGGCATTCGGGTCGCCGAGCTGGCGGGCCTCGGATACCGAACGGTGGGCATCGACTATGTGGAGCAGGCCCTTCGGCCACTCAAGTCAGCCAATCCGGACCAAACCTTGCTGGCAGGCGACATTCACCGTCTTCCATTCCAATCGGAGTCGTTTGGCGCCTACTTGTCGTTTGGCGTCCTGGAGCACTTCGACTTTGGGCCCGGACCTGCATTGGCCGAAGCCTGGCGCATCCTGCGGCCCGGCGGCGTGCTGGTGGTCAGCGTCCCCGTGCCAAGCCTGGTCCGTCACCTGGTGGATCGCCGAAGGCTGGGACGCGCAAGCCCTGCGGAGCAGGGGTCGCTGCTCTATGAGACCGCGTACGAGAGAGATGAACTCGAAGCGGCAGTGCGTCTTGCCGGTTTCGAAGTGGTTGCAAGCCATCCGATTGGCCACAGCTTCACGCTTTGGGGGTTGGGGTGGCCGTTCCGAGCATCTGGCTACTATCGCACAACCGGGCTCGCCGAATGGCTCGGCGATCGACTCCGTGATTGGCTGCCGTGGTCCATGGCGTTTGGTTGCCTGACCATCGCCCACAGAATCCCAAACCGAGTCAGTCGGCGCTCACCGGACCAATAACCGTCGCCCGGCGTTCCATCAGCCGCTGAACCGCCCCGCCCGCCAGCACCCACAGGAAGGCCTCCGCCGGGAACAGGTAGCGCGGCTGCGCCGTCAAAAAGAAGTGGACCAGTAGGAAGTAAGCGGGTATCAGCATCACCGGGCCGGCCGTTCTCCATGCCGGCCAGAAACTGACCAACCCTAGCACCCCCAACCCCAAGGCAGCCATGTGGAACAGATAGATGATCAGCTTGGGAACGAAGCTCGGCAGGCCGATAATCGCCAACAAGCCAGTCCACGACCGGTCTGCCTGCGCCCATGCGGCAGCCAGCACCTTGAGGCTGGGACCACCGATGTCGTTTACGCCGTGAGGCACCAAGACCGCCTGGGCGAGATTGCCCGACCGCAGACGCAGCCAACCCAGCGGGTCCGACCCAATCAGCCGGGCCACCTCCGGCAGGTAGTCATCACGCGTGCCGCCAAACGCCAGGCTGCGTTCGGCAGTAGGGAAGGTGCCCTGCCAGGTTCCATCACCGCTGGCGCCGATCCACAAATTGGAGCCAAAGCCCTCCGGAGTGAAGTAAGCGGTTTCGGCGCGCAGGTAGGCGACCCACGGGACGACGATGACCAGCAGGCCGGCCAACAAGGCGGCAATCTGAGCACGACCGCTTCGTCTCCCGTGGGTCATCAGCCAATGGCCCCCCAGCAGCAGAACCAACGGCAAGGCAACCGGTCGGGTCAACGTGGCCAAGCCCAGCACTGCGCCGCTCGCCGCCAATCTGGCGATCGAAGCCTCCCGCTGCGCCCGCAGATACAGCCAGCAGGCAGCCGTCAGCAGCAGGACAAAAAACGTCTCGGTTCGCAGGTAGAACGGTTCGATCACGAAGGCTGGGCCGAGCCCGACGGCCAGGGCAGCCAGCATGCCCGATCTGCGCCCAACGCCCAGCTGCCGCACAAGCCCATAGACAAGCAGCACAGTCCATCCACTGGCCAGGACATTGCCAAGCCGAACGATGAACAAGAATCCCAAGGGGACGCCGGCCGCGTCTGGCATTGGCGCCGATGGGAAGGCCAGCCAGACTGTGGCCAGGAAAAGGGGGTACAGGGGACCGGCCGTCGTGAGCGGGTGCTCCAGTCCGCCATTGGCCAGCAACCAGGCCTGGCGCACGTAGTACGGGCCGTCGCCACCTTCATAGAGGGCCAGCGGGTCCTGCAGCAGCAGGAATACCAGCCGCGCAGCCAAAGCCACCCCCAAGACGAGCAAGGCTTCCTTCTCGACAAGGTAGCGGGGGAAGGTCGAGGGCTTTTCGCCGCCGAGTGTCGACGACATCCTGGTCACGCTGGCGCTTTGGGCGCCGTCGCGGCTGGGTCCCCGGCGGCTGCCCCGGCTCCACTCGGCAATCCGGATCGGCCTCCCCTCCCAGCCAGCCCCCGACCAAACTCTTCAACCACCGATTCGAACACATTAACGTACCGATCGGCCACCGACCGCCAGCTGAAATGTGCCCGCACATGCTCACGCCCGGCTTGGCCGATGCGCTCGGCCAACCGGGGCTGGCCAATCAGGCGGAGTACCTGATCCGCCAGGCTCTCAGCCGTTGTGCCGAGCAATACATGCTCCTTGGCGGTCAATGACAACCCATCACAGCTGATCGGTGTCGCCACGACCGGCACCCCTTGGGCCAACGCCTCGAGCACCTTGTTATGCATGCCCGAACCGCTTGTCAGCGGCGAGACAAAGCAGGTCGCCTGGCGCAAGTAGCTGCCGACAGCCGGCACCCAGCCGGTGACCTCGACGGAATCGTTGGCGAGGCGCCGCACCTTGCCCGGGGGGTCGGCCCCAACCAGAAGCAGGCGGGCCGCCGGTTTGACCGCCTGCACGCGGGGTAGGATTTCTTCCGCCAACCAGATGGCCGCCTCGACATTCGGCGCATACGTGTAGTTGCCGACAAAGACCAGCGTTGGCGGGGCCCGAGGTATGCGGTACTCCACCGGCAGATCGACGCCGTTCGGGATGACCTCGACGGGAAGTCCGGCGGCGAGATCGGCCAGCTCTGCCCGATCGCCCTCTCCCACCACAATGACCCGGCCGAAGCCTTGGTAGATCGTGCGCTCGAACCCTCGCGCCACCTTCCACTCCAACCAGGCCCGCAAGCGCCGGGCACCGCCAGCAACTGCCAGCCGGCGCCGGTGGAGCAGTGTCAGCGAGTCGGCCGGCACGATGACCGTCGGCAAGTGAGACCAGACGGCATTGCGGAACTCATAGACTTGAATGCTGCCCAGGAAGTGGACCAGGTCGAAGTCGTGTTCGAGCACAGCCTGGGCTATCGCTCGCCACATGCTCGGGTTCCATGATTCGCCGGCCTGGTTTGGGAATACGCGCCGCAGTCGGAGGAGATAGTCGAGGCCGGAGCGCATCCGTTCGGGTAGGAGTTGTACCGAGCCGAAGTGTTCGTACGGTTTCCCTTCGGAGGGATGCTGCGTTTCGCCGTCAAAGGCGATGAGATCCAACTGGTTACCGCGCGCCGATAATTCCCGCGCCAGGTAGTGGAGCATTAACCTGTCGCCGTGGTGCAGGGGATCGGGCGGACAGCGGGAGACGACCAGGATCTTCAGCGCCGATCTCCCTGGCCGGAGACTCCCTGCCCATCATGCGGTGCCAGCAACCTCTCGACCACACCTGCGAACTCGGCAGCGTACCGGTCCAGCGAAAAGTGTGTTTCCACTCGCGCCCGCCCGGCCTGGCCCATCCGTTGGCGCAGTCCGTCATCGGCCAGCAACGTGAGCACCCGCTCGGCGATCATGTCGGGCCGCTCAGGCGGCACCAGGAAGCCCGTCTCGCCATCGACGATCGTTTCCGCCGGACCACCGACATTGGTGCTGACCACCGGCACGCCACAGGCCATTGCCTCGACGCCAACCATGCCGAAACTTTCATAGCGGCTGGGGACCACTACCACGTCCGAGGCTGCGAGCAAGTCTTGCGGTCTGTCTATCCAGCCGAGGAACTCGAGGTGCTGCGACAGAAGCGGATCACCTTTAACCTGGCTCAAGATCTTCTTCTTGTAGGACTCCTCGCTCGAACCCCCAAAGACATTTTCCCCAGCAATTGCCAACCTCACCTGCCGAGCGCTCTCCAAAATCGTCCTGCCTGCTTTGAGGAACACATCATGACCTTTTACGTGTTGGTAGCGTGCGACGAGGGAAACCACCCTCCCTTCTTCGGCCAGACCCAGCCTCGCTCTCAAACTTGACAGTTGGGCCCTTCTCGGACGAAAGCGATGTGTGTCCACACCAGGATAGACAATCGCGGCGGGACGACCTGCAATCGCAGCAGCGCCCGCAAGTGAGCCGCGAGCTACTGCTTTGGAGGCTGCAAGGATCGTCAATCCAGGCCGGGTAAACCATGCCACCTGCCAGGGCTTTGGCCGAAACCACCAACCCCAGCAAGTGAATATCACCGGGATCCCCAACGAACGAGCGGTGGGCAGCACGTACGGCAGCGAGTGGTAGTCACTGTGGACCACGTCCGGCCGGCTCGACCTAAGAAGCCTCCTGAACCGGAGTGTAGTGGGCAGGTACCTCCACAGCGAGGGTATGAACCAAGACGTTGCGCCCCGGTAAGGGATCAGGTGCGTCCGAATCCCAAGTTCGGAGGCTGCCGCGCTTAGCTGGCCGGACTGGGGGCACACCAGCGCCGGCGCGTGGTTCAACTTGTCCAGGCCGCCAAGCAAGGCCAGCAGGCTGGTCTCACCACCGCCCAACCCGGAATATGAACTGAAGAATAGGCTTCTAATCCTGTCAGTGGTCACCGAACCGGACCCAGCCCTGCTCTTACTGCTTGCCAGGCTTCTGTCGGTAATGTCAATCCTGCGAGCAGCCCGGCCCGGCCGCGCCCATACCACTTGGCGGCAAAGGCCCACAGATCACGAAAATAGAGGCTTTGGGCCCGGCGCAGGACCTGCCGCCGGCTGGCGCCTTCCTGATGAACCACTCCGCCAACCGGCAGATAGGCGAGCTTGAAACCGGCATCGCCGGCACGCCGGCACCAATCGGTGTCGGAGAAGGACAGAGACATCTTCTCATCGAATGGGCCGATCGCCTCGAACGCCGCTCGGCGGATCAACATGAACGAACCCGGCATTACTTCGACGAAGCGCGCGCTCAACCGGTCCCACTGGCCGAACCAAATCCGATCGTGCACGGCTCGACGCCGCCACGGCGCCAACAACCCGACGAAGGTGTAAGTCAGCAGCAGGTACTCGTAGCTTGGAAAACGCGAGCAGTTGCGCTGGAGCCTGCCATCCGGAAACATCATACGGGGGGTCGCGGCGGCGATCTCGGGCTCGTCCAGCAATTTGGCAACCAGCGGCTGGATCGTACCGGGCATGATTTCGGTGTCTGGATTGAGAAGCAGAAGGTGTGTCCCTCGCGCCTCAGCGAATGCCTGGTTGGCCGCCGCCGTGAAGTAGCGGTTCTGTCGATTCTCGACCAGTCGGACGCCGGGGAACACCTCCCGAACCATGTCCGCACTGCCGTCGCTGCTGGCGTTGTCAACCACGACGGCTTCGTGCCTCATCCACTGGCTGTCTGCCAGCGCAGTCTCCAATGCACGCTCGAGCAGGGATCGGGTGTTGAAGCTGACAACACAGATGGAAAGGTCCATCAGGACCACCCACCCAACTTTGGCTGTGCCCATACACCGATCGATTGCACCGAGATTGCCCGCGGCGCCATCAAGTCTGCGGCCCCAGGACAATCAGCCGTACGCAGACCGCACAGGCGCCTGCTGCAGCCAGATAGATCATGAGCCAGGCGCGCAAACTGAGACCAGCCTGACCGCCGGCCAGCGTGAGGGTCAGGGAAACGCCGGCAAACAGGACCAGCCAGGCGGCGAATGCCGGCCGTCGCCGGACCAGCCTGCCGAGATTCCTGCCCAGCGCGGCGAGTCGTGCTCGGAGCCTGGCCATAGCGTCTATATCACTGCCTCCACGCCACGGCATCAGGTCTTGGAACTCAAGCGCGCCCAGGTCATTCACCAGCCCAGGTGGCAAGATCGAACTGGTCAACCTCAAGTTCAACGGCGCCAGGCTGCGACAATTCATCACCCGCCGAGTGAACCTCGATCAGCAACACGAAACCACCCGGGCCCATTCCGTAGGGAATCTCCGCGGACAGCGTATCGACGAGAAGCTGGGTTGGCTGCAGCGTGTCGGTGGCATCCTGGGAACTCCCGATCCAGGCCGAGTCGAGCAAGAGGAAGGTTTCCTGGTCGGCTTGCCGGCGCAGGACAAGCGAGTACATCCGATTGGCCGGACCGGGTGTGTCCGTCGTCCACCACAGGACGATCGGCAGCCGGTCGCCAGCGTGGACAACCGCCTGCCGCCTCACATCTGCACCCAAGAAGCGAAAGTCATAACCAACCGGAAGGCCAAGGTCCTCGGGAGGAGCAACATGCAGCGAAGCGTGCAGGTACCAAGGGCCCCAAGACCCCATTTGCTCCCTGCCGATGGTGACTTCGTCGAACAGCAACTTGTCCTCCCCGCCTTGGCGTCTGAGGAACCAAACCCTGCGGTCGGTCAATGGCCCTGATTCCTCCAGACGCATATCGGCTGCCGGCAGGTACAACCCTTTGTAGTACTCCCATTCGAGCGAACGGGCGACCGTGGCAAGACCTGGATCAATTACCAGGCGGTCCCCCGCATGGAACTCTTGGGAGAAGAAGCGCATCAGATCCCGCACGGGTGGCGCATCGGAATAGGCCGGTCGGAAGTCGAACGGCCGCCAGGGGGCCAGCAGCATCAGACTGACTACGGCCACAGTTACCGCCCGCCACGGAAGGGAGGCGATACCCAGGCCGAAGACCAGCAGGCTGGCTGGCAATGTGAATGCTAAGTGCCGGGGGTTGAAGAACAAGGTCTGCTCT
>Ga0302046_10001741_pt1 | contig 20368 bp, 15 predicted proteins | sample RVTome_11_FD_200261 | JGI IMG/M metagenome (GOLD analysis project Ga0302046, IMG submission 200261) | Soil microbial communities from uranium-contaminated site in the Upper Colorado River Basin, Wyoming, United States - RVT147D111 (version 2) ...
GGGCGCGCACGGTCCGCTCGCGGCACGAGGGAGTCCATCCGCCCGTGGAAGCTCGCGCTCGAGCTCCGGGTGCTGGTTCGGGTGGTAGCCTCCCTCCCCGATGGGCGAGGTCGATCGCGACGAGCTGGTGCGCTATCTGGATGAGCTGCTGGGCTCGCCCGTGCAGAAAGACTACTGCCCGAACGGCCTGCAGGTGGAGGGCGCACAGCGCGTTCGCAAGGTGGCCACCGGCGTCTCGGCGTGCCTTGAGCTGTTCCAGCAGGCCGACGCGGCCGGGGCCGACACGGTTCTCGTCCACCACGGGATCTTCTGGAGAGGCGATCCGCAGCAGCTGACCGGATGGCGGCTGCGACGGGTGGCCGCCCTGGTGCGCTCAGGGCTCAATTTGATCGCCTACCACCTACCGCTGGACCGTCACGCCGAGCTGGGAAACAACGCCCTCGCCGCGCGCGCGCTCGGCCTCGGGGAGCTGGCGCCTTTCGGCGACTACGAAGGTGAGGCGGTGGGCTTCGCCGGCCGGCTTCCGGCGCCGGTCGCGCCCTCCGCACTCGTCGAGGCGGCGCGGCGCGTCTTCGGCCAGCGTCCCCTCGCCTTCCTCCACGGCCCCGATCCCGTAGCGACCCTGGCCGTCGTCAGCGGCGGCGCCGAAGGGCTCGTGCACCAGGCCCTGGACGAGGGGTACGACGCCTTCCTCACCGGCGAAGCCTCCGAGTGGGTCATGAACGTCGCCCGCGAGGGCGGTATCCACTTCCTGGCCGCTGGCCACTACGCCACCGAGCGCCTCGGCATCCAGGCCCTCGGCGACCACCTCGCCGACCGCTACGACCTCGCCGTCGAGTTCATCGACGTCCCGAACCCGGTGTGACGACGCCCCGCCCGGCCTCGCTGACCGCGCGTCCCGCGCCCGATCGCTGACGAGGCCGGGGATCTCCGCCCGACGTCCCGTGGGACCGCTGCCCCGTGCCGCGGCTCCCATCGCTGAAACCGCGATCCAGAACAGCAGGGTTACCACCAACCCGCGGGCCCACGTGGCGCCACGCCAATCCCGCGCTCGAACAGCAATCCGTCCATGATCGTGCTCGGGAAGTAGAACAGCCAGACTGCCACGCTGAAGAGGCAGCCGCTGGCTGAGGCACCGAGCCAGTTCGGCACCCACTCAGCCGATTAGCGCCCATAGCGTGAGGATCGTGCCCACGGTCGGTCCACCCAGAACGAGGAGGCGGCACCCGAAGCGGCGCAGCGTCCCGACGTCACCGAACATGCCGTGGTCAGCGGATCTGGGTACCGGGTGGAACCTCCTCACCTGGATGCACCAGGACGGGGCGGCCGTCGACGGAGGCGGCGAGCACCATTCCCTGGGAGGTGACACCGCGAATGGTGGCCGGCTCGAGGTTGGCGACGACGGCGACCTGGCAGCCGACGATCTCGTCCGGGCCGTAGGCGGCGGCGATGCCGGCGACCAGGGTTCGCGGTTCCTCCTCGCCCACGTCGACGGTGAGCTTGAGGAGCTTGTCGGTCTTGGGCACGGGCTCGGCGGCGAGGACCGTTCCCACCTTGAGCTGGGTCTCGAAGAACTTCTCGATGCTGATCATGGCGTCGTCCTCGTCCTCTCGAGCCGGCGTCTCGGCCGGCGTGACGTCGGCCAGGTAGGCGTCCTTGTCGATGCGCGGGAAGAGACCCCGCAGATCGGGCAGGGGCACGCCCGTCGGAGTGCCCCCCCAGGCCAGGGCGTCGAGCGATGTCGGCAGGTCTGCCACGCCGACTCCGCGCAGCGCCTCGGCCGCGAGCTGCGGCATCACGGGGAGGAGCCCGGTGGCCACGATGCGGGTCGCCTCCAGCCCGTTCCAGAGGATGCGCGAGAGCCGCTCGCTCGCCCCCTCTTCCTTCACCAGCTTCCACGGCTCGCGCTCCACCAGGTACTGGTTGGCCTCGCCGAGGAGCCGCCAGAGAGCCGCCAGCGCGTTGTGGAACGCGAGTGACTCCATCGCCTCGCGGTACTGCCGCACGGCCTCCGCGGCCGCCGCGATGAGGGGGTTGTCGTCGCAGACCGTGGGCGGCGTCTTGCCGTCGAAGGCCTGCCGCGAGAGCGTCGCCACCCGCGAGAGCGTGTTGCCCAGACCGTTGGCCAGCTCGCCGTTGAAACGCTCGACGAACGCCTCGTCGGAATACTGGGCGTCCTGACCGAAGGCCATCTCGCGCAGCAGGAAGTAGCGTACCGGGTCGGGACCGAAGCGCTCGATCAGGTGGTCGAGGCGCACCAGGTTGCCGCCCGACTTCGAGACCTTCCGGGCGTCCCGCAGCCACCAGCCGTGCACCCAAACGGACGTCGGCAGGGGGAGCCCCGCCGACATCAGGAAGGCCGGCCAGTAGACGGCGTGGAAGCGCAGGATGTCCTTGCCGACGAGGTGGAGCCTCGTCGCGGCCGGGTCGTCCCAGAAGCGCCGGTAGAGCGCGTCGTCCTCCTGGCCGAAGCCCAGCGCGCTCAGGTAGTTGGTCAGCGCGTCGAGCCAGACGTAGGTAGTCTGCCCCTCGCGTCCCGGGAAGGGAATGCCCCAGGCCAGATCGGCCCGGCTGACCGACAGGTCCCTGAGCCCTCCCTCGACGAAGCTCACGACCTCGTTGCGCCGCGTCTCGGGCCGCACCGACTCGGGGTGCTGCCGGTACCACTCGAGCAGCCGGTCCTGGTACTTCGACAGGCGGAAGAAGACGTTCTCCTCCGAGCGCCACTCGGTGGACGTGCCGTGGTCGGGACACGTCCTCTCCGGACCCAGCTCCTTCTCGGTGTAGAAGGTCTCGCAGGCGACGCAGTACCAGCCCTCGTGCTTGCCCACGTAGAAGTCACCGGCCTCCTCGATGCGCCGGATGATCTCGCGCACGCCGGCCGCATGCCGCTTCTCGGTGGTACGGATGAAGTCGTCGTGCGAGATCCCGATCCGCACCCAGAGCTCCCGGAAGCTCGCCGCGATCCGGTCGGCCAGCTCGCGCGGCGCGATCCCCTCCGCCGCCGCGGCCCGCTCGATCTTCTGCCCGTGCTCGTCGGTGCCGGTGAGGAAGCGCACCGGCCGCCCCTCCAGCCGCCGGTAGCGGGCGACCGCGTCGCAGACGATCGTCGTGTAGGTATGCCCGATGTGGGGCAGGCCGTTGACGTAGTAGATCGGCGTGGTGACGTAGAACGGCTTCATGGGGAGGACCCCGAAACGGGGTGCCGGAAGAGGCGGGATGTTACCACCCGCCCCGCTGGCGCAGCGACACCCAGGCGCCGCCCGCGCCGAGGACGAGGTGGTCGACGAGACGGATGCCGACGATGTCGGCGGCCTCGGCCAGCCGGCGGGTGAAGGCGAGGTCCTCGGCGGAGGGTGACGGGTCGCCGGAGGGGTGGGTGTGGAAGAGGAGGAAGCCGGCGGCGGCCAGCTCGAGACCGCGGCGCAGCAGCGCCCGGGGCTCGACGGCGGCGCGGTTGAGGGTGCCCCGGTAGGTCTCCGTTTCCCCCACGAGGCGATTGCGCGTGTCGAGGTAGAGGGCGCCCATCACCTCCTGCCGGCGATCCGCGTAGCGCAGGGCGAGGTAGCGTGCGGCCGCGGCCGGGCGGGCTAGCGGCTCGCGCTCCGCCAGCCGGGCGCGAGAGAGCCGGCGGGCCAGCTCGACGCCGGCAAGAACCGTCGCCGCCTGGGCGGGACCGAGCCCGGTCCGACGCAGCTCCTCCACCGTGCTTCCGGGCAGGGCCGCCAGCCCGCCGGCGCCCTCGAGCACGCGGCGGGCGAGCTCCAGCGCCGAGATTCCCGGCTTGCCGACTCTCAAGAGGATCGCCAGCAGCTCCGAGTCGGCCAGTCCCGAGCTGCCGTGGGCCAGCAGCCGCTCTCGCGGCCGCTCGTCGGCCGGCATCTCGCGCACGCTGCGCGCCAGGGTCCCTTCGGGCTCTGCCATCTTCTCCAAGGACGGATTCCGTCGCCGCAATCTCGCAGCGAGGCTCCGACCTCTACCACCGCGACGTCCTCGCACCGGCCCCGTGACGGTCCCTCGCCTCGAGCGCATCCGGCACGGATCCGGGCGTTACAATGCACCGGTGGCCGACCTGCCGGGATTCCTCGGCCTGACCGAGGAGGAGACGCCGTACGAGACCAGCCGGGTGGCCGTGCTGCCGGTGCCCCTCGAGCGGACCGTTTCCTACGGCCACGGGACGGCACAGGGCCCGGCCGCCCTGCTCGCGGCCTCGACCCAGGTCGAGCTCTACGACGAGACCTCGGGCACCGAGCCGTGGGCGGCGCTCGGGATCCACACCCTTCCGGCCCTGGACGAGCTGCCGGACGACCTCGGCGAGGCGCTCGACCGAATCGAGTCGGAGGCCGAGCGTCACCTGCGGGCCGGCAAGTTCCTGGCGACGATCGGAGGCGAGCACAGCCTCTCGGCGGCCCTGGTACGCGCCGGCCGGACGGTCCACGGCAAGCTGGGCGTCGTCCAGTTCGATGCCCACGCGGACCTGCGCGACAGCTACGAAGGCACGCCGCACAGCCACGCCTGCGTCATGCGGCGCATCGTCGAGCTCGGCTGCCCGACGCTGGCCGTCGGGATCCGCGCCCTCTCCACCCCCGAGGGCGCGCTCATCCGCGAGCGCGACCTGACGACGGTCTGGGGCCGCGAGCTCGCGTCGCTGGCTGTCGAGCGCTTCTCGCAGCTGGTCGATGCGCTGCCGCCCAGGGTCTATCTCACCTTCGACGTCGACTACTTCGACCCCTCCATCGTGCCCTCCACGGGCACTCCCGAGCCCGGCGGGGGGCTCTGGTACCCGACGCTGGCCCTGCTCGCCGAGCTCTTCCGACGCCGTCAGGTGGTGGCCATGGACGTCGTGGAGCTCGCACCGGTCGCGGACCGGCCGGCGAGCGACTTCATCGCCGCCCGCCTCCTCTACAAGTGCTTCGGCTACCTGGCCGCCTCCTCCGACTGAAGCCGGCGGCGACGCTGCTGTCCGTCCTCGCCGTCCTGGAGGTGCCGGCGGCGGGGGCCCTCCGCGACGAGCCCGGCCGCAACGACGTCCGCATCTGGTCGGGGACCTACCCTCTCGCGGCCGGGCGGACGGTGCGTGAGATGGCCCTCCCCGAGCGGCTGGAGGCCCGCGGGTACCGCAGGGTCCACCGGCGCCCGGCGGCGCCCGGGGAGTACTTCTGGGGACACGAGGTGTTCTGGATCTACCGCCGGGCCTTCGCCGACGGCGGCCGCGGCGTCGGGGACGAGCTGATCGGGCTGCGGCTGGACTCCGCCGATGGCCGGGTGCTGGAGGTCTCCCGGGGCACGGCCGGCTGGTCCGGCCTCTGGCGCTCGGACGAGGCAGTCGCCGTCCTCGAGCCAGTGCTCCTCGGCGAGTCCTTCGACGAGAGGCGGGCACGGCGCCGACCGCTCGACTTCGCGGCCCTGCCGGAGCGGGTCTGGAGGCCCCTGCTCGCCGCCGAAGACGCTCGCTTCTTCGACCACGTCGGGCTCGACGGACGGGCCATCGCCCGGGCGCTGCTGGCCAACCTCGAGAAGGGCGGAGTGGCCCAGGGCGGCAGCACCCTGACCCAGCAGCTGGTCAAGCTGCGCGATCTCTCGCCGCGCCGCAGCCTGGGACGCAAGGCATCGGAGGCCGTCCGCGCGCTGGCGCTCGAGGCCGAGCACTCCAAGGAGGAGATCCTCGAGGCCTACCTCGACCACGTGTACTACGGCCACGTCGACGGGACCCACCTCTACGGTCTGGGCGCCGCGGCCCGGGCCTTCTACGACCGGGGGCCGGAGGAGCTGACGCTCGGACAGGCCACGGCCCTCGCCGCCGTCGTGCAGGGTCCCAACCGGTTGTCCCCGACCCGCAATCCGGAGGAGCTCGTGCCGCGTTACCGCTGGATCCTCGACCGTCTCGAGGAGCTCGGCTGGGCGGACGGGTCCGAGCTGGCGGTCGCCCGCCGCGGTTTGCCCGCCCTGCGCCCGCGAACGCCCGAGCCCGAGCCCGCCCGGCACTATCGCCGATGGCTGGGCCAGATCGCCGCCGAGCGCCAGCCGGAGCGGTCCGAGGAGGAGCGGGGCTTCCTCGCCTGGGGGACGCTCGATCCCTTCCTCCAGGAGTGGGCGGAGGAGGCCGTCGCCGTGGGCCTGAACGACGTGCTCCGGCAGAGCCCCTCCCTGCGCGAGCGCCCGCTGGCCGCGGCCCTGGTCACTCTCGATGCGGTCAGCGGTGACGTCCTGGCGTGGGTCGGAGGGCCGGCCGGCAGCGAGCTCGACCGCGCCCGCGCGGCCCGCCGGCAGCCGGGGTCCACCGTCAAGCCCCTGGTCGCCCTCCACGCTCTCGACCGCTGCGGCGACCGGGAGCCGGTCTATCCCTCCCGCCTCGTCCTCGACACGCCGCTGACCCTCGAGTTGCCCTCCGGCCCCTGGTCGCCCGCGAACTCGGATCGGCACTACCGCCAGGTCGTCACCGTCCGCCGGACGCTGGTCGAGTCCCTGAACGTCCCCACCGTGCGCCTGGCCCGCTGGTGCGGCTTCGGACCCACTGCGGAGACCCTGCGCCACGCCGGCCTGGACCTGGCCGCCGATCCGCCGCCCTCCTTCGTCCTCGGAGCCGTCGAAACGACGCCGGTCGAGCTCGCCTCGGCCTACACGACCTTGGCCGGGGCCGGCCGCGCCGCCCGCGCCCGGCCCCTGCGCCGGCTCGCTCGACCGTCGGGCTCGCGCCTGCTGGCACCCCGCCCCGCCCGCCGCCGGGTCGCCTCCCCCGCCGCGGCCTACCTGGTCACCGACGTGCTCCGGGAGGTCGTCGAGGGCGGCGGCGACGCCTTCGGCAAGACCGGCACGTCCTCGGACCGACGCGACGCCTGGTTCGCCGGAGGCGCCGGCTCGCTGGTGACGGTCGTCTGGGTGGGCCTTGACGACTCCAAGCCACTGGGATTGGTGGCCGCCCAGGCAGCCGAGCCGATCTGGCGCCGCTTCATGGAGCGTGCCGTCCCGGCGCGCCCGCCGCTGCCCCGCGAGCGGCCCGCCGCCGTCGTCGAGTGGTGGGTCCAGGAGTCGACCGGGCTGCGGGTGCGTGACGGCAGGTCCGATGGCGCACCGTATCTCTTCCACCGCCGCCATCTGCCGCCGAAGCGACGCTGGTGGCGGGAGGACCCGGCCCAGGAGCCGATCTCCTGACCCCCGGCTCTGCTAGCCTCTCGCTCTCGAGGAGGACTCTCGTGGACCGACCGATTCGGGACCTCGTCAACCTGATCGATCCCGCCAGTCAGCAGCTGCAGGGGCTCGCCACGGAGGAGGCCGAGCGGCTGCTCCTCTCATCAGACCCGCGGGCACTCTTCGCGCTGTCGGGCTCGTTCGCACTGCTCGCCCGCGCCGGTGCGACCGTGCGCCTGGCGCGCAGCCTCGACCGGCCGATGCGCTACTTCCTGGCCAAGCAGGAGGCCGGACCCCTGCTGGTCGTGGCCGACCGCATCGACGCGATCCAACGCTGTCTGACCGAGGCCGGCTACGGCGATCAGTTCCACCCCTCCTACACCCGCATGGTGCCGGCTCACCACGTCACCACCCTCCGCCTCGTCGGCTGCCCCGACCCCAACCCGCACCACGAGCGCTTCGTGGCCCCGATCGACGAGCCTCTTCCGGCCGACCTCGACGCCCTCGGGGAGCGCTACGTCGGTGCCTTACTGGCCGAGGTCCACGACTGGCTGGACGGCCAGTCGCCGAGCGAGCCGATCGGCGTTCTCTTCTCCGGCGGCATCGACAGCGGCTCGGTGCTGCTCGCCCTCTACCATGCCGTGCTCGCGCGGGGCGAGAGCGCGGCGCGTCTGAAGGCGTTCACCCTGCGCGTCGACGGCGGCGGCAGCGACGCCGACCAGGCACGAACCATGCTCCGGCAACTCGACCTCGAGCTCTTCGGCGAGGTCTTCGACGTGCCGTCCGACGCGATCGACGTCGAGGCGGCGGTGGCCACGATCGAGGATTACAAGCCGCTCGACGTCGAGTGCGCCGCGGTGAACCTGGCACTGCTGGCCGCCGTCCGCGAGCGCTATCCCGACTGGCGGCTGCTGGCCGACGGCGACGGCGGTGACGAGAACCTCAAGGACTACCCGATCGAGGCCAATCCGGAGCTCACCATCCGCAGCGTGGTCAACAACCCGATGCTCTACCAGGAAGGATGGGGCGTCGACGCCATCAAGCACTCCCTGACCTACTCCGGCGGTTACGGCCGCGCCTGCGTGCGCACCTGGGCGCCGGCCGCACGTTTCGGGTTCCGCGGCTTCAGCCCCTATACCCGTCCGCGGGTCGTCGCGGTGGCGGCGGCGATGCCCTTCGCCGAGCTCTCCGGGGGCTCGGAGGAGCAGCTCTACGCGCTCAAGGGGGAGATCGTGCGACGTGGCCTCGCACACCACACCGGCCTCGACCTGCCGGTGTTCCCCAAGCGGCGCTTCCAGGAGGGAGCGGTCGGAGAGGAGGCATACGGCCGTCTCTTCGCAGGCGACGAGGCCCGCTACCGTCGGATCTTCCAGGGCCTCTTCGCCGGCGCCCGTTGAGCGCCTGGGCCCTGTCGCCGCAACAGGTTCGGGCGCTTCGGCCGCCCCGACCGGCGATCGATCCGTGGCGGCCCCTCGGCGTCGTGCGCGAGCCGGAGCACGGCCGGGACGGCCGCCGTGAGGAGACGCTGACCGTCTTCCTCGCCGGCATGGAGTGCCCGTTCACCTGCGTCTTCTGCGACCTCTGGCGTCACACCCTTCCGCACCCGACGCCGCCCGGGGCCCTGCCCCGGCAGCTCGAGCTGGCCCTGGCGCGGGCCGCGGACGGGCCCCCCGTGGACCGCGTGAAGCTCTACAACGCCAGCAACTTCTTCCATCCGGGGGCCGTCCCGGCGGAGGACGGCGAGGAGCTGGCCCGCCGGCTCGCCGGCGTCCCGACCGTCACCGTGGAGTCCCATCCCAAGCTGCTCGGGGATCGCTGCCTGCGCTTCGCGGGCCTGCTCGACGGACGGGTCGAGGTCGCCATGGGCCTCGAGACGGCGCACCGGGCGACTCTGGCAACCCTCGGCAAGCAAATGACCCTCGACGACTTCGACCGCGCCGCGGCCTGGCTGGCCGATCATGACCTCGACTTGCGGGTCTTCGTGCTGGTGGGCGTCCCCGGCCTGGCGCCGGAGGAGCGGATCGAGTGGGCGGTCCGCTCGGCAGCGCACGCCCTCTCCCGCGGCGCCAGACGTGTCGCCCTCATCCCGGTGCGGAGCGGCAACGGCGCCCTCGAGGAGCTGGCGGCCCGCGGGCTTTTCCACCCCCCGACGCTCGACGACCTGGAGGCGGCGCTGGGCCGCGCCCTCGCGGAGACCGGGGGCACCGTCACGGCCGACCTCTGGGACCTCGAGCGCTTCTCCCGCTGCGCGCAGTGCCTGCCGGCCCGCCGGGGCCGGCTGGAGGAGATGAACCGTAACGGCAGCGACCCGGGCCCCATCTCGTGCGCCCGGTGCGGCGGGAGCGCCCGTTGAAGACGTTCGACGGCCGCCGCGCGCGGCGCCTTGCCGGCGCGCACCGCGGTCAGGAGGCGGTCGCCACGGTCCGGACGTGGCACCGGCCGCGAGGTGCGATGCGCCGTGTCGGGGCCGTCGGTCGATGAAGGGGCGCTACGACGTCGTCGTGGTCGGTTCCGGCTTCGCCGGCTCGATCCTGGCGCGCGTGCTGGCGCGGCACGGACTGGCGGTCGCCCTCCTCGAGGCGGGGCGACATCCGCGCTTCGCGCTCGGAGAGTCCTCGACGCCGCTCGCCGCTCTGTCGCTCGAGCGTCTGGCCCGCCGCTGGGACCTGCCTGACCTGCACGCCCTCGCGGCGTGGGGACGCTGGCGCTTGGCGCTGCCCGAGCTTCGCCACGGGCTGAAACGCGGCTTCACCTTCTACCGTCACGCCCCCGGGGCGGCCTTCGACCGAACCGCGGAGCCCGCCGAGCGGCTGCTGGTGGCCGCCAGCCCGGCCGACGCCATCGCCGACGCCCACTGGCTGCGCGCGGATGTCGACGCCCACCTCTTCGCCCGTGCCGGCGACGAGGGCGTCGACACGATCGACGAGGCGCGGGTGACCGGGGCCGGGACGGGCGAGGCAGGCCTGGAGCTGGAGGTCGTCGTCGCCGGCGGGCCTCGGCTCCGCCTCGCCACCGAGCTCGCCGTCGACGCCACCGGTCCGGCCGGAGCCCTGGCCCGGCGCCTCGGCGCCGTGCCGGGCGCCCCATTGCGCACACGCTCGGGGCTGGTCTTCTCACATTTCGAGGACGTCCTCTCCCTGCCGGAGGCCCTCGACGGCCCCGTGCCGGGCTCGGCCCCCTACGCGGAGGAGCGCGCGGCGGTCCACCACCTCCTGGCGGAGGGCTGGCTCTACGAGCTGCGCTTCGACCACGGCGTGACCAGTGCCGGCCTCCTGATCGAGGGAGGCGTCGCGCGAGACGCGAATCCGGAGACGGTGTGGCACGGCGCGCTCGGCCGCTACCCCACCCTGAGTCGCCAGTTCTCCCGCGCCCGGCCGACGCGACCGCTGGCCCTGGCACCCGCGGTCCAGCACCGCCTCGACCGGGCGGCGGGCCCCTGCTGGGTCGCCCTGCCGCACACCGTCGGCTTCGTCGATCCGCTCTTCTCCACCGGCCTCGCGTGGAGCCTGCTCGGGATCGAGCGGATCGTCGAGGTCCTGGCCTCGGCCCCTCCCGGCTCGCCGACGATCCGCGACGGCTCGGCCTTCACCCGATACGACCGGCTCCTGCAGCGGGAGCTGGAGCAGATCGATCGCCTCGTCGCCGGCGCCTACGCCTCTCGCGAACGCTTCTCCCTCTTCGTCGACCAGACGATGCTCTACTTCGCCCTGGTCTCGTACGCCGAGGCCGAGCAGCGCCTCGCCGAGCCGCCGCACCCCGCCTGGCGCGGCTTCCTGCGCGCCGACGACCCGCTCTGGCGCGACCACTTCGACACCGCCTGCGAACGGATCCGCCGGCCGTCCGAGGACCACGGGGCCTGGGTGGAGGCGGTCACCCGGGAGGTGAACATCGCCGGCCTCTGCCACCCGGACGGGAGGATCTACGACGTCGACCTCGCCGCGCTGGTCGCCGGCGCACCCCGGCTCGGGCTCACGGCCGATCAGGTTCGCCGCGCCCTGCCGCGGCTCCGCGGCGCGGCCGCCGCGGCGGAATCGACGGTTGCGTCTCGCGCGGCGGTACCGACCGGTCAAGTACGTGTCAACCCGAACGGGACCGACGTCACCGGGTGACGGGCCTAGGCCGTCTCGACGATGAGTGCGATGCCCTGCCCGCCGCCGATGCAGGCGGAGGCCACGCCGACGCCGCCGCCGCGGCGCCGTAGCTCTCGCAGGAGGGTGAGCGTGATGCGGGTGCCGGTGGCCCCGAGCGGATGGCCGAGAGCGATGGCGCCCCCGTTGACGTTCAGTTTCTCCACCTCCAAGTCGAGCTCGCGAACGACGGCGAGGAGCTGGCCCGCGAAGGCCTCGTTGATCTCGAGGAGGTCGAGGTCCGCCTGCTCCATCCCGGCCCTCTCGAGGGCCCGACGGATCGCCGGCGCGGGACCGATCCCCATGCGGGACGGCTCGACGCCCACGGTCGCCCAGGAACGGATCCGCCCCAGCGGCGTCCAGCCCCGGGCGGCCGAGCGCTCGGCCGTGGTCAGCACCATCATCGCGGCACCGTCGACGATGCCGGAGGCGTTGCCCGCCGTCACGGTACTGTCGTCCCCGAAGACGGTGGGCAAACCGGCGAGGCCGCCGGCCGTCGTCTCCGGCCGCAGGTGCTCGTCTCGCTCGACGGTGACCGCCCGCTTCCCCCTCCCCACTTCCACCGGCACCACCTCCTCGGCCAGCCGGCCGCTCTCCCACGCGGCGGCCGCGAGCTGCTGGCTGCGCAGGGCGAAGGCGTCCTGCTCCTCGCGCGTGATCCCGTAGTCCTGGGCCAGATTGTTGCTGGTCTGGGCCATGAAGCAGCCGCAGTAGGGATCGTAGAGCGCCGCCATCAGGAGGTCCTCGAGCTTGCCCTGGCCCAGGCCCTTGAAGCCCTTCCGGACACCCCAGATGCAGTGCGGTGCCTGGGTCATGTTCTCCATCCCTCCGACCAGGCACGTCGTCGCCTCTCCGGCTAGCAACAGGTGGGCGCCGGAGATGATCGATTGCACGCCGGAGCCACAGAGGCGGTTGACCGTCAGCGCCGGCACATCGAGGGGCACGCCCGCGCCCAGGGCCACGTGACGCGCACCATAGATCGCGTCCGCGGAGGTCTGGAGCGCGTTACCCACGATGGTGTGGTCGATCTCCTCGCCCGCCAGCTCCAGCCTGTCAAGGAGCGCCCGGGCCGCGAGGACTCCCAGCTTCAACGCCGACAGGTCGCTGAAGGAACCGCCGAACTCGGCCATCGGGGTCCGCACGCCGTCGACGAGCACCAGATCGCGCATCTCCATCGCTGCCACCTCCTCCGTCTTCGCACTTCTACCACGAAGCGGCTAGAACGCGGCAGCCAGCCGGTGGAACCGCCGCCGCCACGGGGCGAGCTCCACCTCCGGCGCCGTCCGGTGGGCGAGCAGCACCAGGATCTGCTCGCTCTCCGGATCGATCCAGAGGCTGCCCCCGGTGAATCCCGTATGGCCGAACGCCGCTTCGGACAGGGCCCCTCCGCCGCTGCCCCGCGTCCGCCGGCGTTCCCAGCCGAGCAACCACCGTCCGGGACCGGTCAGAGCGGCGTGGCGGCTGGCCGTCGGCAGGAAGCCCCGGGGCGTGCCGAGCCAGGCCCGGCCGAGGGTCCACAGCGCCTCGGGCGTGGCGAAGAGGCCGGCGTGGCCGGGGAAGCCGCCCAGGAACCGTGCATTCCCGTCCTGCACCGTGCCCGGCGGCGGCGCCGCCGTCGCCGGCAGCTCCAGCTGCTGCGCGGCGGCCAGCTCGCGCTCGCGGCGATTGTCCAGGGGCGATGCAACGGCGCGGGTCACCTCCGGCCGGGTGGTGCACTCACCGGGATCGATCCCCAGGGGCCCTAGGACGGTCTCGCCGAGCAGCTGCCTCAGTCCCCGTCCGGTGGAGCGCCGGGCGGAGAGGGCCCATAGCATGGGCCCGAGATCGCTGTAGGTGCCCCTCCGGGCGCCGGTCAAGCCGCCGGACAGGAGCAGCTGCGGCACCTCGGCCGGCCCGAGGCAGTGCAGCGGCAGAGGCGCCCACGCCTGGAAGCCCGCGACGTGCGACAGCAGCTCGGCCAGGGTGCGGCGCGACAGGCTCGCCCCCACCTCGGGCCAGAGCTCTCCCAGCTGCCGTCCGAGCGGCAGCCTGTCGTCGTCGTCGAGCCGCAGCGCGACCGTGGCGGTCCAGGCCTTCGACAGCGACGCGAGGTCGAAGAGGGGGCTCTCGGGAAGCCCTTCTCCGGACGGGCGCAGGCTGCCGGCGGTCGCCCTCGCCACGATGCGCCGCCGGTCCCCTACCAGGCCAGCAGCCGCCAAGACGCCGCCCCCCTCGAGGAGGCGGTCGAGGAAGTCGCGAAGGGTCCGGTCGCGCTCAGAGGCCATAGTTGGCCGGATCACCGGTCTGGAGGAGCACCACGCTCTCCCCGCGTCCGATCGTACCGGCCGCGTGCAAGCGGCGCAGCGCAGCCAGGGTCGCCGCTCCCTCGGGCCCGAAGCGGTGGCCCCCGAGACGTGTGGCGTCGCGCGTCGCGCCCGCGATCTCCTCCGCCGTCACGGCGACCGCGCAGCCGCCCGAGTCGCGCACGGCGCGCAGGACAAGGGCGTCGCCGATCGCCTGCGGTACGCGGAGCCCCCAGACGTCGGTCTCCGGCTGCTCCCAGGGCTCGGCCCGGTCCTCGCCGCGTTCGAACGCCCGGACGAGAGGGGCGCAACCGGTGGTCTGCACGATGACGAAACGGCTCGTCCCGCGGACCAGGCCGAGCTGCGCGAGCTGCTCGAAGGCGCGCCGCATGCCGACGATCCCGGTCCCGCCGCCGGTCGGGTAGACGATCCAGTCGGGGAGCTGCCATGCGAGCTGCTCCGCGAGCTCGAGGCCCATCGTCTTCTTCCCCTCGACGCGATACGGCTCGCGGAGGGTGGAGAGGTCCCAGTAGCCGTCGGTCCGATCGCGGAGGCGGAGCGCCGCGTCGACCAGCGTGCCCGGGGACGTCACCACCTCCGCACCCCAGGCCCGACATCGTTCCAGGATCGGCGCCGGCGTGTCCTCGGGCACTGCCACCCGGCTCGGTAGGCCGGCGGCGGCCGCGTAGGCGGCCAGCGCCAGTGCGGCGTTTCCGGCGCTCGGCAACTGGACGCCCGGCGCCCCGAGCTCCCGGGCCCGGGTGACCGCGAGGGCCATTCCCCGAGCCTTGAAGGAGCCGGTGGGATTGCGCGCCTCGTCCTTGACCACGACACGCACGCCCTGCGGCGCCGCCCGGCCCAGGGGCACGAGGGGCGTCCCCCCCTCGCCGAGGTCGAGTCGTGAGTCCCAGTCGCGCACCGGCAGCAGCTCGCGGTAGCGCCAGAGCGACCAGGGGCGGCGGCTCCAGGCGCTCGCCAGCTCCTCCCCGGACTCCGGGTCGAGGCGGTAGGCGACGAGCCAGGGGGCCCCTGCCGGCGAGAGGAAGGCCGGCTCGTCCAGGGCCGCCTGGCGGCCCGTGCGAGAGCAGACCAGGTGGCTGGCGAGCCGTTCGTCGGCGGATCTCACGAAGCCAGCGCCCGCTCGTAGGCGGCGCGGTAGCGGGAGGCCACGGCGTCCCAGGTGAGCTCGCGAACGGCGCGCTCGCGCGCCGCGCACCCCATGGTCCGCCGGGCCCGGCCGTCGACGGCGAGCCCCTCGAGCGCAGCGGCCAGGGCCCCACCGTCCCCCTCGGGCACCAGCCGCCCGTGGACGCCGTCCTCCACCGCCAGCGGAATGCCGGAGATGCGGGACGCCAGGACCGGCACGCCGCTCGCCATCGCCTCGAGGACGACGTTGGGGAGCCCGTCGACGTTCCCCTTGGCGTCGTGCACGGCGGGCAGGACGAAGAGGTCCGCCGCGCGGTAGAGGTCGGGCAGGGTGTCGCGCAGGACGATGCCGGGCAGGTGGATCCGGCCCTCCCAGGGCGCCGCGGCGGCGCGGAGCTCTTCGAGACGATCTCCGGCGCCGGCGAGCACCACGTGAAGGTCGGGATGTCGCTCGAGCACCTCGGGAAGGACCGGAAGGAGGACCTGATACCCCTTCTTGGTGACCATCCGACCGACCGACAGGGCCAACACGGCCTCGGCCGGGATCCCCAGTCGCCGGCGCCAGACGCCGCGGCGCGAGGCGTCCGGCGAGAAGGCCTCGGTGTCGACTCCATAGGGGATCACCGTCGCGCGCTCGGCCGGGAAGCCGAGAGCGCAGACCCGCTCGACCAGCTCCGGCGAGCACCCGGTGAGGAAGCGGCTGCGACCCAGGGCGCGGCCGGTCCAGGCGCGTACGCCCGGTTTCTCGGCCATGAACACGTCGGAGCCGTGGAGGCCGACGCCCACCGGAAGCCGATCGGCCAGCGGCGCCGCCGCCAGACCGTTGGGGACGACCCAGTGCGCGTGGAGCAGGTCGTAGCGTCGACGCCCCAGCTCCCGGCGCATGGCGCGGCGCGCCGCCAGCAGGTAGAACGGCGCTACGAGGCCCGCCGCCAAGCGCACCCTCTCGTCGGCGTTCAGGCTGCGGCCGTAGCCCAGCACCTCGTGCCGCTCGGGCGCGTAGCGAAACGTCCGCACCACCACCTCCTCGTCCTCCCAGCCCTCCGCGAGGCCGGCGCTGTGTGGTGTCAGCACGGTCACCCGGTCGCCGCCCCGGACGAGGCCGCGGGCGAGGTCCCGGATGAAGGGGCCCGAGGTGTCCGCGGGGAACCGCGGATACGTCTGGGTCAGGAAGAGAATGTCCAGGGGCTAGCCCAGCCGTTCCCTGACCGAGTAGGTCTCCCGGCCGCGGAAGTTCTTGTGGGTGATCATCTCGGCGAGCAGACCGGTGGTCAGCACCTGGATCCCGACCAGCATCAGCAGCACGCCGAGCAGCAACAGCGGGCGGTCGTAGAGAAAGTCTCCGAAGAGGATCTTGCGAGCCGCCAGCCAGGCGTCGATGGCGAAACCGGTTGCGAAGCAGGCGAGTCCGATGAGGCCGAACAGATGCAGCGGCCGACGCGTGTACCTGGTGATGAAGAGGACCGTGATCAGGTCCAGCAGACCCTTGTAGTAGCGGTCCCAGCCGTACTTGGAGCGGCCGTGCTCGCGCGGGTGGTGCTCGACCGCCAGCTCGCCGACGCGGAATCCCTTGCGACTGGCGAGCACCGGGATGTAGCGATGGAGCTCGCCGTAGAGGGCGATCTCGCCGACCACCTCGCGGCGGTAGGCCTTGAAGCCGCAGTTGAAGTCGTGGAGGTCCACCTGGGCCAGCCGCCGGGTCGCCCAGTTGAACAGCTTCGAGGGCCAACGCTTGGAGATCGGGTCCCGTCGCCGCCTCTTCCAGCCCGAGACCAGATCGATGCCCTCGTCCTCGAGAGCGGCCAGGAAGCGCGGGATCTCCCGCGGCTCGTCCTGGAGATCTCCGTCCATGGTGACCAGCACCTCGCCGCGGGCGGCCTCGAAGCCGGCGCAGAGGGCCGCCGCCTTGCCGAAGTTGCGCCGGAAGCGGATGAGGCGTACCCGCGGGTCGCTCTCCCGGGCCTCCCGCACGCGCTGCGAGGTCCCGTCCCGCGACCCGTCGTCGACGAAGACGAGCTCGAAGCTGCGGCCCTCGTCATCGAGCACCGACGCCACGCGCTCGGCCAACACCAGGATCGACGCTTCCTCGTCGTAGACCGGGACGACGACGCTGACCTCCGGCGCCTCGCCGGTCTCCGCCGGCGGCTCGATCACCGCCGAGGCGGCCCGTGGCTCCATGGCCGCCATTCTACGACGAGTCGGCGACCGTTTCCCGGCGCGCCCGTCCTGCGGACTGCCGCGCGGCTCAGCGCTCGGCCAGACGCTCCATGACCGCCTGCATGTCCTCCCACGTGGGCCGCTTGAACGACGCGTTGCGCAGCAGCGCCGCCGGGTGGTAGGTGACCCGCGTCGGCACTCCCCGCACGCTGTGCCAGGAGCCCCGCAGGCGTCCGAGCGCCTGGTCGGTGCCGAGCAGGGCCTGCGCGGCCACGCGTCCGAGGGCGACGATGGCGCGGGGCGCGACGAGTTCGATCTGCCGCTCGAGGTAGCCGATGCACTCCGCCACCTCGTCGGGCTGCGGGTCCCGGTTCCCCGGCGGGCGGCACTTGACGATGTTGGCGATGTAGACGCCGTTGTCGTCGAGGCCCATGGCGGCGATGATCTTGTCGAGCAGCTTCCCCGCCGGCCCCACGAAGGCCAGGCCCTGGCGGTCCTCCTCCGCTCCCGGGCCCTCGCCGACGAACATCAGCCGCGCGGCCGGGTTGCCGCGGGCGAAGACGACGTTCTGGCGTCCTTCGGCCAGCCGGCAGCGGGTGCAGCCTGCCGCCTCGGCGGCCACGGTTTCCAGTGTCGCGAGGCGATCCGCGGTCCCGACCGTTCCGGCGCCGTCTCCCGGCGCCGGAACACCGGCCGGCTCCCCTTCCTGCAGGGTCAGATAGAGCGAGTCGTAGCCCAGGTCCTTCAGGTAGTCGAGCAGCGCCGTCTCGTCGACGGTGGGATTCCGGCGCAGGGCCATCGGGCCCCCGATCCTACTCGATGGATCAGGGCGCACGGTCCGCCCGCGCGGACGGTGCGCGCGCCGTGCTACCCTGCTTCGCGAGGTCCCCGATGCCCGCAACAGCAAGGCTCGCCCGGCGTGCGCTCGTGCTGTCGCTACCCTTCTGGTTCCCGGCGTACCTGTCGGCGGAAGTGGCGGAGCCCCAAGGCGCCGGCAGCCCGGCCGAGCTCACCTTCCTGACCGCGATCGTGGACTCCAGGATCTGGCTGGAGGGACCGACGCGGGTCGAGGTCGCGCCCGACGGGCTCACCGTCTACGCCACCGCCCGCAGCGACGAGTGCGGCTGCCTCATGGTGCTGTCCCGGGACGCGGGCTCGGGACTGCTCAGCCGCACCCAGAGCCGCTTCGAAGCCGGGGTGCGGCGAGCGCGGACCGTCCGCCCGAGCGCCGACGGCCTCAACGTCTATGCCACGGGGATGGGCTTCGGCATGAGAGGCCGACTCGTCGTCTACGCCCGGAACCCGGGCGACGGGCACGTGAGCCACCTGGAGACCCTGCGCGACGGCTTCGAGATCCCCGACTTCACGCTGGAGCCCTGGGCGATCGTCCTCTCCCCGGCCGAGGACCACCTCTACGTCACCTCGGACCGGTCCCTCCACGCCCTCGAGCGAGACCCGCTCGACGGGCGGCTGACCCACCTCCAGCGCGTCGAGCGGCCGCCCGGGCAGCGCGGGCTCGCCGTCACCGCGGACGGCAACCACGCCTACGTCGCCGGTGGCCCGGAGCTGGCGGCCTACTCGCTCGGCCCGGGGAGCGGTCTGCTCACCGAGATCGCCGTCTATCAGGACGGCGTCGGCGGCGTCGACGGCCTGGACGGGGCCTCCTCGGTCCTCGTCAGCCCGGACGACCGCTTCGTCTACGTCGCCTCCGAGGTGGACGACGCCGTGGCCATCTTCTCCCGCGACCGGACGACCGGCCTTCTCGCCTTCGAAGGCGCCATCTTCGACGGCCAGGGCCAGGTCCAGCGCCTGGACGGCGCCGTGGACCTGGCCACGGACCCGGAGGGCGACCAGCTCTACGTCGCAGCCCTCGTCGACTCGGCCGTCTCCGTCTTCGACCGCTCGCCGCTCGACGGCGGCTTGAGTCTCGTCGAGGAGCACGTCGACGGTCTCGACGGCGTCGACGGCCTCTTCCTGACGAGCTCCGTGACCGTGAGCCCCGACGGGACGAGCGTCTATGCCACGGGCAGGGAGGACCACCGGGTCGTGACCTTCGCCCGCGATCTCTCGGGCAAGCTGACCTTCGTGCCCGATCAGTTCGAGCCTCAGGGGCCCACCGGGCTCGACCGGCCGAGGGCCATTGCCTCCAACCCTGGCGACGAGCACCTCTACGTGGTTGCCGGGGGGACCGCCCTCGGGTCCAGTCTGACGGTCCTACGGCGGGAGCCCGCCGACGGGTCGCTCGAGGTGATCGACGTCCACGATGACGTCCTTACCGGACCCGTCGACGTCGCGGCCAGCCTCGATGGAGCGCACGTCTACGTGCTGAGCCCGCTCTCCCAGCAGAGGATCACGATCTTCTCAGCCAATCCGGACGGGACGCTCAGCCTCGACGAGGAGCAGCAGTTCGCCGAGCTCGACGACGTTCGCGAGCTCGTCTTCTCGCCCGACGGAACGCATCTCTACGCCATCGGGGGCGGACTCGACCACGACCTCGTGACCTTCGAGCGCGATCCCGTCAGCGGGCTGCTCGACCTCCTTGAGTTCTCCGCGGGCTTCCGGCTCAATGCCCTGACCTTCCGGCCGGATGGCCTGCGTGCCTACGGGAGCGTGGATAACTCCCTCCTCGTGCTCGACAGAGATCCCGACAGCGGCCACCTGTCAGTCCTCACCGACCTGGAAGCTCCCGATGCCGAAGGCTCCGCCCTCGACCCGACCGCCACGTACCTCTACGTCAACGCCAAGAGCACGATCGACCCCATTGCCCGGGTGGTCCTCCCCTTCCTGCTGGGGACTGGCGGTATTCCGCAGCCCCTGCCCGAGGGGCCTCCGCTCCCCGTCCGGGCGGTCGAGATCGTCATTCCGCCCACGCCGGACCACCGCATCTACGCGAACTCCTGGGACGAGGACACCCTCCTGAACGCCGTAGCGAGCCTGCGGCGCGATCCCGAGTCGGGAGCGGTCGAGCTCGGCCAGGTCGTGGCTTTGGACGACCAGGGGGGGCACGGATTCGTCCTCAGCAGCGACCTGCTGGTGACCCGAGACGGCCGACACCTCTACGTGCTGGGGACGAGGGAGGACGCCGTTGCGATCTTCGCGACCCACGTCCTCTTCACCGACGGCTTCGAGAGCGGCACCACCGCCGCCTGGACCGAGACGGTCGGCGACTGAGGCGTTCGCACTCCTCGCCCGTCACCCCCAGCTCGCCGTCAATCGGCGGATCGGGTGGTCCCGGCCGCCCGGTCGTCCCTTACGCTGATCGCGGCAACCCGCGACGAGAGGAGATCCAGCAGTCGGCGGGCGATCTCGGTCTTCGAGCTGCGCCCGAGGTGGACCGGCTCGCCGTCTCGGTGGTAAACCGTCACCTCGTTCGCCTCGGAGTCGAAGCCGATATCGGACCGGGAGACGTCGTTGGCGACGATGGCATATGCGCGCTTGGCCTCGAGCTTCCGGCGCGCCTCCGACTCGAGGTCGGTCGTTTCGGCAGCGAAGCCGACTCGCACGGCCGCGGGGGCTATGGCGGCCAGA
>Ga0302046_10001742_pt1 | contig 20366 bp, 18 predicted proteins | sample RVTome_11_FD_200261 | JGI IMG/M metagenome (GOLD analysis project Ga0302046, IMG submission 200261) | Soil microbial communities from uranium-contaminated site in the Upper Colorado River Basin, Wyoming, United States - RVT147D111 (version 2) ...
GACCCGCAGGGCTTTCTGATCGGCGCACTCGCCGCCGCGCACGACGAGGTCGTCGCGCTCGGCGCCGGTATCGCCGTCGAGCAGCGGCCGCGAGCGACCTGTGCCGTCTGCCTCGTGCAGGATGACAACATCTACTGTGCGCACATCGGCGACAGCCGCATCTACCAGCTCCGCGGCCGAACCGTGCTGCACCGCTCGCGCGATCACAGCCACGTCGAGCTCCTGCTGCACGAAGGCGTGATCGAGGAAGCCGAGGTCAACCATCATCCGATGCGGAATTTCGTCGAATGCTGCCTCGGCGGCGACGAGTCGCTGCCCGACATGAGCGTCGCGGCACGCCGGCATCTCGCCCGCGGCGACGTCGTGCTGCTGTGCTCCGACGGTCTCTGGACGGGCATCACCGACGACGCCCTGCTCGCGCTGTCGGGCCCCGAGAGCTCGCTCGACGAAGCCTTGCACGAGCTCGCAAAGAGCGCCGTCGAGAATAACTCGCCGAACAGCGACAACACGACGGCAGCGGCGATGCGCGTAGACGGGTCCGGCGCGTGAGAAAGAACGGCCGCGAGCCCGCAGAGCTCCGCCCGGTCACGCTCGAGCCCGGCGTCAACCGCCATGCCGAAGGCTCGGTGCTGATCGGCTGCGGCGAGACGCGCGTGCTCTGCACGGCCTCGGTCGAGCCGCGCGTGCCGCCCTGGCTCAAGGGGCGGGGCACGGGCTGGGTCACGGCCGAGTACGGCATGCTGCCGCGCTCGACGCACACGCGCACGCCGCGCGAGGCGGCGCGCGGCAGGCAGGGCGGACGCACGCTCGAGATCCAGCGCCTGATCGGAAGGAGCCTCCGCGCCGTCGTCGACCTCGAGGCGCTCGGCGAGCGCACGATCACGATCGACTGCGACGTGCTGCAGGCCGACGGCGGCACGCGCACGGCCGCGATCACGGGCGGCTACGTCGCGCTCAGCCTCGCGGCGCGGGATCTCGAGCGGCGCGGCACGCTCGAGGCGAGCCCCCTCCACGGCCAGGTCGCCGCCGTCTCCGTCGGCATCGTCGACGGCGCGGCCGTGCTCGATCTCGACTATCTCGAGGACGCCGGCGCCGAGACCGACATGAACGTCGTCATGAACGAGGCCGGCGGCTTCATCGAGGTCCAGGGCACGGCCGAAGGGCATGCGTTCAAGCGCGCCGAGCTCGACCGGCTGCTCGATCTCGCGAGCGCCGGGATCACGAAGCTGCTCGAGGCCCAGCGCAAGGCGATCGAATGACGCCGCCGCCCGGCGAGTGGATCCTCGCGAGCACGAATCAGGGCAAGCTCGCCGAGTACCGCGCGCTCCTGGCCGGCGCGCCGGTCAGGCTCAGGGCGCTCGGCCCGGACGCCGGCATGCCCGAGGAAACGGCGTCGACCTTCGTCGAGAACGCGCTGATCAAGGCGCGGCACGCGGCCCGGGTCTCGGGCATGCCCGCGCTCGCCGACGACTCCGGGCTTACGGTCGACGCCCTCGGCGGCGCGCCGGGCGTCCGCTCGGCCCGCTATGCCGGCGACGGCGCCTCGGACCGCGCCAACCTCGAGCGGCTGCTCGGCGAGATGGCCGGGATCGCCCCCGACCGGCGCCAGGCAGCTTTTCATTGCGTCATCGTCGCGCTCGAAACGGCCGACGATCCGGTCCCCGTCATCGCGGCGGGCCGCTGGGCCGGACGGATCGCAACGGCACCCTCGGGCGTGAACGGCTTCGGCTACGACCCGGTCTTCTTCGATCCGGGGCTCGGGCGAACGGCCGCGGAGCTCGCCCCCGGGCAGAAGAACGCCGTCAGTCACAGGAGCCGCGCCTGCGCGGAGCTCAGGCACCTGCTCGGCTGGTAGCAGCCGTTGCCGGCCCGCGCCGACCGTCTTTATACACATCCGGGCCCGGGCAGCTGAAAATCAAGACCGTTGCGGCCCCATCTTCCAGCCGGCATTCGTGAAAGGCCTGCAACTCATTGAAAAACATGGAAAGCTGCTCGTGCGCGTTTTTTGATCAAACCGTAAGAAATGGAGCGCCGCTAAGGGATTGGAGGGCCTCACCCGTCATTCTCCACAGACTTATGCACAGCAACTGTGGATAAGGGAGCCCTGGCCGCCAGAGTCCGGGGCCGCTTGTCTTTGTCTCCGGCGACCAGTATTCTCTCGCGCCCCCGTGCGCGATATCGTTATGAAAGCCGACATCCATCCAGCCTACGCCGAGATCAAGGTCACCTGCAGCTGCGGCAACGAGTTCGTCACGCGCTCGACTCTCGGTGAAGACCTCCAGGTCGAGGTGTGCTCTTCGTGCCATCCGTTCTATACGGGCAAGCAGAAGATCGTCGACGCCGGCGGCCGGGTCGACAAGTTCCGCCGCCGCTACGGCCTGTCGAAGCCGGGCTGACGCTCAGACCCCTCGCTCGAGACGGATCCGAATCGGCGTCACGGGCCGATCGTCTGCTATACTCACCTGCCGCGTCGCCAGACGGCCGATTCGCGGCCCCTTGATTCCAGGCCGGAGGTCCACCGGGCCATCGGTCCGGCCAGCGTAAGTTTGCAGAAGGGTTTTGCAGCGGCCCGGGTGCGATGCATGACGACCAAGAGCTACACCTTGATCCACCCTGAGACCGGCGCCGAGATCTCGCTGCCGGTCCTGACGCCGGTCGCAGGACCGCCCGTCATCGACGTCACCAGGATCTACGGCCAGACCGGCGCCTTCACCTTCGACCCCGGCTTCGCGGCCACGGCGAGCTGCGAGAGCGCCGTCACCTATATCGACGGCGAAACCGGGATACTCCAGTACCGCGGCTATCCGATCGAGCAGCTGGCCGAGCATTCGAGCTTCATCGAGGTCGCCTATCTGCTGCTCCACGGCGAGCTGCCGACCGAATCCGAGCTCGCGGCATTCGACCACTCGATCCGCACGCATACGATGCTGAACGAATCGCTGCTCCGGTTCTATAACGGCTTCCATCACAACGCGCATCCGATGGCGATGGTGTCGGGCGTCGTCGCGTCGATGTCGGCCTTCTATCACGACAGCACGAACATCCGCGACGCCTCCGACCGCGACGTATTCGCCTACCGGATCATCGCCAAGATCCCGACGATCGCGGCCGCGGCCTACAAGCACTCGCGCGGCCAGCCTTTCGTCTATCCGCACAACAGTCTCGATTACTGCAGCAACCTGCTGCACATGTTCTTCTCCATGCCGTCGGACGACTACGCCGTCGATCCGGTCGCGGCGCAGGCGCTCGATCTCTTGTTCATCCTGCACGCCGATCACGAGCAGAACTGCTCTACTTCGACGGTGCGCCTTGCCGGCAGCTCGGGCACGAACCCGTACTCGGCGATCGCGGCCGGCATGTCGGCGCTCTGGGGTCCCGCGCACGGCGGCGCCAACGAGGCCGTCATCAACATGCTCGAGGAGATCGGCACGGCCGACCGGATCGGGCGTTACATCGACCGCGCCAAGGACAAGGACGACCCGTTCAGGCTCATGGGCTTCGGCCACCGCGTCTACAAGAACTACGATCCGCGCGCGACGATCATTCGCGAGATGACGCACCGCGTGCTCGAGCAGCTCGGCCGGAACGACGCGCCGCTGTTCGATCTCGCGCTCAAGCTCGAGGAGATCGCGCTCAGGGACGAGTATTTCATCGAGAAGAACCTGTATCCGAACGTCGACTTCTATTCAGGCATCATCTATCGGGCGCTCGGCATCCCGAAGTCGATGTTCACGGTCATGTTCGCGATCGCGCGCTGCGTCGGCTGGGTCACGCACTGGCGCGAGATGGTCGCAGATCCCGGCACCAGGATCGGCCGGCCGCGGCAGCTCTACATGGGCCCGGAGAAGCGCGACTACGCGCCGATCGGCAAGCGCGCCTGAGCCGGATCCGCGGGGCTCTCGAGCAGCGCCTCGACCTCGCGTCTCGACGCCCGCGGCATCGGCCGCCGATTGACGCTCGAGAGCGGCGCCTCGCGGATGCCGTGCTCGGGGAACACGGGCGTCACGACCCGGGAGCCGTCGGCCTGGAAGCGATAGCCCGGCACCTGCACCTGACGTCCGCCGCCGTAGCGGAAGCGCTGCTGACACGGCGCGGCCCGGTGCCCGTGCTGCTCGAGCGCGAAGGCGACGGCCTCGGCGCTCGCGGCGAAGACGTGCAGCTCGATCCGGCTCGCGCTCGTGGCCGTGCCCGCGAGCACGGGCCCCGCGAGACGCGGCTCGAAGCTTGCGAGCTGACGCATGAGCTCGAGCGCGAGGCGCCGCATGCGCTCGAGCCGGTCGGCATGACCGTCGGGCTCGAAGATGCGCTGCCGCTCGGCGAGACAGGCCTCGATCTGCGAGTTGCTCGGCAGCGCGCCATGCGTTGTGACGGCGAAGCGCTCGGCCGCCTTGCGCTTGGCGAGACCGTAATCGACGATGCCGTGCTCGATCATGAGCCTTGCCGATTCCTGCGCCAGCCGCTCGCGAAGCTCGATCTGCACCGCCTTCGGCATGCGTCGTGCCATCGTGCCGTCCTATGGGAACAGGGGATCGGAGCCGCCGTCCCGGCCGGAGCCGGAGGTTGAATCCTGGTCGCCCGGCCGCGAGCGGCCGGCCGGAGCACAGGTCGTCTCCGGCTCCTTCGGCGGCCGGTTCTCGAGCAGGAACAGCTCGTAGTAGGCGTCGGGATTGCAGTCGGCCGCGATCAGGCCGGTTTTCGGATTGACGCGAAGATCGACGATGCCGGGCGGCCGCGGCAGCGAATGCTCAGGACTGCCGTCGAGCGCGACCCGCATGTAATCGATCCAGGCCGGGATCGCCGTGCGCCCGCCCTGCTCGCTCCGGCCGAGCTCGCGCGAGTCGGTGTCGAAGCCGACTCTGGCGACGGCGACGATGTCGGCGTTGAAGCCCGAGAACCAGGCATCGCGCGGGCCGTCCGTCGTCCCGGTCTTGCCGGCGAGGTCCGCGCGCCGCAACTCCTCCCAGGCCCGGTAGCCGGTACCCTGGCTGATGACCTGCTGCATCACGTCGGTGATCAGGTAGATCAGCTGCGGCGACTCGACGCGCTCGGCGCAGCGCAGCCGGCTGAAGAGATCGCTCGGGTGCTCGATCAGCTGCTCCGCGGTCTCGGCCGCTGCGACCCCGTTGGCGGCCTCAGGCTCCGGGCAGACAGACTCGACGCTGAGGCTCGCGTCGTAGAGCACGGTCCCGTCCACCGTTTCGACGCGCTGGACGAAGTACGGCCCGATGTCTCCCGTCGCCGGATCCCGGATGCCGACGGCGTAGCCGCCGTTCGCGAGCACGGTGTAGCCGGCCGCGAGCTCGAGCGGCGTGACGGTCAGGCTGCCGAGCGCGAGGCTCGCGTTGCGCTCGGCCGGCGCGACGTCGAAGCCGAAGTGCTCCTCCACGTAGTCCGCCACCCGGCTCGCGCCGATGTCGCGGATCACGCGATCGGCCGCGGCGTTTTTCGATTCCAGCACGGCGCGGCGGACCGGTATCTCGCCGCTGTAAATGCCGTCGTAGTTCTCGACGGGCCGCGTCTCCTCGAGTGCGCTGCTGTACTCGGTGAAAGGCGCGTCGTTGACGATTCTCGCGAGTGTGTAGCCGTGATCGAGCGCCGCTACGTAGAAGAACGGCTTGAACGCCGAGCCGGGCTGACGCTCGGCCTGCGTCGCGCGGTTGAACTGCGAATGCTCGTAGGCGTAGCCGCCGACCAGCGAGACGACGGCGCCGGTCATCGGATCGAGCGAGACGAACGCGCCCTGAACGTACTCGTACCCGTCGTCCGGGATCTGCGCGAGCTCGAGCCCGCCCTCGTCGCCGCGCCGGAAACGGACGATGTCGCCCGCGGCCAGCACGTCGCCGACGGCGGTCGGGGCCGCGCCGACTCTGTCGTCGTCGATGTAGCGGCGTGCCCAGCTCACGGCCTCGAGGCCGACGCTCGTGAACCCGGTGCTGCGCAGGTAGACCTCGGCGCTCTCGTCGCCGACCGCGACGACGATCGCGGCCTCGGTGCCGAACTGGTCGGGGTAGTCCCCGAGCAGCGTGTCGAGCGCGGCTGTCGCCCCGGCGCCCGCCTCGGCGACGGGGGCTGCCTCGGCGACGGGGGCTGCCTCGGCGACGGGGGCTGCCTCGGCGACGGGGGCCGCTTCGGGCTCGCCGCCGAAACCGAAGGCCTGAAGGTCGATCCGGCCGATCGGGCCGCGATAGCCGTGATTGCGGTCGTAGGTCTCGAGCGCGTCGCGCTGCGCCTCGTTGGCAGCGCGCTGGTGCCTCGGGTCGATTGTCGTCGTGATCCGGAGCCCGTCCTCGAGGCAGGCCCGCTCGCCAAACCGCCTCGCGCACCATGCGCGGACCATCGCGGCGACATAGTCGGCCTCGAGCTCGAGCTGGCGGCCGAAGAGCTGCGGCACGACGGCCTCGGAGAGCGCCGCCTCGCGCTCGGCCTGCGTGATGTAGCCCTGCTCGTGCATGCGGCGGAGCACGTAGTTTCTGCGCGTCTCCGCTTGCTCGGGACCGCTGTAGGGATTCGCGATCGAGGGGCCGTAGGGAATGCCTGCGATGATCGCGACCTCGCCGAGCGTCAGATCGGCGAGGTCCTTGTTGAAGTATCGCTGCGCCGCGGCGGCGACGCCGTTGGTCCGATGGCCGAGGAAGGTCGTATTGAGAAAGAGCCTGAGAATCTCCTCCTTCGTGAACTCCTGCTCGATGCGATAGGCGAGGATCGCCTCCTTGAACTTCCGGACCGGGCTGTATTCGTTGCTGCTGAGCTCATGGGTCCGCGCCACCTGCTGCGTGATCGTGCTGCCCCCCGGCGCGCGCTCGCCGGGCCGCGTGACGTAATACCAGGCGCCGCGCAAAATGCCGACGTAGTCGACGCCCGAATGCTCGAAGAACCGGTCGTCCTCGGCGGCGACGACGGCCTGCTTCATGACCTCTGGAAACTCCTCGTAGTCCAGCGGACGCCGGTAGTCGCCGTACTCGTCGAGGAGCTGGCCGTCGGCGGCGAGAATCTGCAGCGGGATCTGGAACCGCCTGTCGCTGAGCTCGCTGGCCTCGCGAATGCCGGGCTCGACGTAGAAGTACCCCCCCGTCAGCAGGGCCGTCAGAGCGACGAGACCGAGCAGGCCGAGCGTCGCGAGCTTGAGCGGAATGCGCAACCAGGCGTTCATCGATAATCCTGCATTCTACGTCCTTGCCATGGCCTGGGCCTTTGTGCATAGTCCGGCGGAATTGGCAAACCCGCCGAAAGGCGGGGACGCAAAGCCACCGGTCTACGGGCGTTCGGCGGACTGAGACGCCTAGGATAGCGGGGCTGCCGGTGCAGATAAACGGTGTCGGTCTCAAGGGCCTGCATCGTGCACCGACGGTGGACCGAGCCCGGGCTCCGGGCATCGGCCGCCTGCTTCCCCGCATTCGGCCAATTTGCCGCAAGAGCTGAGGTACGGATGTTCCAGCGCGACCAGGCCCGAGGCAGGCTCGATACCGGTATCGTGAATCTGATCACAACCGTATCTCTCCGGGCTGGGTTATAGTTAAATTGTCGAGCTCGGGGCGTATGCAGGATTCTAACCCAACTACCCGTGTTGGAAAGGAAAAGACGTGTTTGCTAACAACCGCAATCGGCCCTTGTTAGGTCTGGACGTCACGACGTCCTCGGTCAAGCTCATCGAGCTCACGAGCGCCGGGCGCGGCTACCGCGTCGAGTCCTTCGCGGCCGAGCCGACGCCGCCGAACGCGATCAACGACAAGGCCATCGTCGATGCCGAGGCCGTTGGCGAGGCGATACGCCGCGCGGTCAAGCGCTCGGGCACCAAGGCGCGCGAGGCGGCCGTCGCGATCTCGGGCGACGCCGCGATCACGAAGGTCATTCAGATGCCGAAGAATCTGAGCGACGCCGAGCTCGAGGGTCAGGTCGAGCTGCAGGCCGACCAGTACATCCCGTTCCCGATGGAAGAGGTCAGCTTCGATTTCGAGACCATCGGCGAGAGCGAGCGCGATCCGGACATGGTCGACGTGCTGCTCGTCGCGACCAGGACCGAGAACGTCGAGCAGCGCCAGGCCGCCGTCGAGGCCGCCGGGCTGACCGCCAGGGTCGTCGACGTCGAGGCCTTCGCCGTCGAGAACGCCTGCGCATTGCTGACTCATCAGATGCCCGACGGCGGCATCGACAAGTTCATCGCGATCGTCGACTTCGGCGCCAGCACGACGACCTTCAGCGTGCTGCACGATCTCAAGGTCATCTACACGCGCGATTTCGCCTTCGGCGGCCAGCAGCTGACCGAGGAGATCATGCGCACCTACGGGCTCAGCCTCGAGGACGCGGGCCGTGCGAAGAAGGAAGGCGGCCTGCCGAGCAACTACCAGCCCGAGGTGCTCGACGCCTTCATGGACGACATGTCGCAGCAGGTCAGCCGCTCGCTGCAGTTCTTCCTGGCCTCGGGCTCGGGCCGCGATCAGCCGGATCAGGTGCTCGTCTGCGGCGGCTGCGCCAACATCCCGGGCGTTGCCGACGTCATCGGCAGCCGCATCGGCATCGCGACCGAGATCGGCGATCCGCTCGGGCAGATGAAGCTTTCGTCGCGCGCCAAGTCCCATGGCGTGCACAAGGACGCGACCGCGCTCCTGACGGCCTGCGGTCTAGCATTGAGGAGTTTCGACTGATATGCCAATGATCAACCTGCTGCCGTGGCGGGAAGAGCTCCGGCAGAAGCGCAAGAAGGAATTCATCATGGCCGCTTTCGCGGCGGCCCTGCTTGGCGTCGCGATCACCTTCGGCACCAAGGTCTACTACAACGCGCTGATCTCGAATCAGGAGTCGCGCAACACGCAGCTTCGCGAGGAGATCAACCTGCTCCGGGCGCAGAACGCGGAGATCGAGACGCTCAAGGCCGAGAAGGAGAGCCTGCTCGAGCGCGCGCGCGTCATCGAGGAGCTCGAGCTCGCATCGCCCGAGGCCGTGACGCTCGTCGATGCGATCGTCGATATCGTTCCGGAAGGCACCTATCTGACGACCGTCGCCCAGACGGGCTCACGGATCGACGTCAACGGCGTCGCCCAGTCGTTCGCGCGCGTCTCGGACGTGATGCGTAACATCGAGGCTTCCGACTGGCTCCGCGATCCCATGCTCGGCATCATCGACCGGCCCGATATCGAGGGCGACTTCGCTGTCGCGGCGACCCAGGTTCAGATTGGCGGCGACCAGGACGAGGAGTCACAGCGATGAACGTGCTCGAGGAACTTCGCTCGCTCGATATCAACGAGCCCGGCCGCTGGCCGCTGGTCTTTCGCATCGCGGCCGCCGTGCTCGTCCTCGCCGTCGTCAGCGCCGTCGGCATCTGGCAGTTCGTCGTCCGCGTCGAGGTCCCGGAGCTCGAGCGCGTCCGCGACGAGGAGACCACGCTCAGGGCCAGCTTCGAGGGCGAGCAGGCGCAGGCCGCGAACTACGACGAGTACGTCGAGCAGCTTGCGACGATCCGGCGCGATTTCGGCACGATGCTCGGCAAGCTGCCCGGCGAGACCGAGGTCGACGATCTGCTGCTCGACATCTCGCAGACGGCGAGCGCCGTCGGCCTCGAGGTCAGGCTGTTCGATCCCGACGACAACGAGATCCAGAGAGAGTTCTATGCCGAGCTGCGGATTGTCATCCGCTACGAGGGCACCTATCACCAGATCGCGGAGTTCATCAGCGGCGTGGCCGCGCTGCCGCGGATCGTGACGATCCACGACATGCGCATCACTCCCATCCAGGGCTCGGGCGGGACGTTGCTCAGATTCGACGCGGTCGCGAAGACCTATCGTTATCTCGAAGAGGAGCTCGTGTAGAGATGTTGCAGCATTCATCCACCACGGGCGCGCGCTGGCTTCTCATCATCGGGCTCGTCGTGACGCTCGCCGCCTGCGGCGCCGATCAGCGCGAGCTCGAGGCCTACATCGACAGCGTCAAGGCGCGGCCCGGCAGGGGCATCGAGCCGCTGCCCGAGTTCCGCCCGGCCCCGAGTTATGTATACGAGGCGGGCGACCGGCGCTCGCCGTTCGTGCCCGATGCGCCGGCCCGGATCGCCGTCGGCACGGACGGCGTCAGTCCGCCGGATCCCGACCGCCCGCCTGAGTTTCTGGAGCAGATGCCGCTCGACACGCTGGCGATGGTCGGCACGCTGGGCGACGCCAGGGGCCAGTTCGGCCTCGTTCAGGACTCCGACGGACGTGTGCACAGGGTCAGAGTCGGTAACTATATGGGTCAGAACTACGGCCGGATAACAAGCATCACGGAAGCCGAGATTCAGCTGGTCGAGACGGTCCGCGACGGTCTCGGGGGGCATATGGAGCGTCCCGCGACCATGCCGCTGAGCGGCGGAAACTAGGACCAGCACAGAGTTGGTAAGGGAGTGAACCTCATGTCTAAGTCAGGTCCCATGCATCACGGGAGATCCTCGGCCGGAGTTTCCGCTCGGCTCGGGCGCGGCCGCGGCCGGCTGCTCACGGCGCTCCTGGCCGCGACGCCTGCCGCGGCACAGGAGGCTCGGCAGCTCGAGTCGATCGACGTCCAGCCGCTGCCGGGCCAGCGCTACGAGTTCCGGCTCGAGCTGAACCAGGCTGCTCCCGAGCCGATCAGCTTTACGATCGACGATCCGGCGCGCATTGCCGTGGATCTGCCGGGCACGGGCCTCGCGCTCGACGCGCGCCGTCAGGACGTCAACGCCGGCCCGGTCGCGAACGTCCAGGCCGCCGAGAGCAACGGCCGCACGCGCGTGCTGTTCAACCTGAGCGCGATGACGAGCTACTCGACGCGCGTCGAAGGCAACACCGTCATCGTCGAGATCGGCGGCACGGGCCAGCCGCAGCCGACCTTCGCGGCACCGGCCGCTCCGGCGGCGGCCGCGGCGGGTCCGCGCGCGATCGCCAACGTCGATTTCCGCCGCAGTCCCGACGGCGCCGGCCAGGTGATCGTCGAGCTGACCGATCCCGGCACCGCGGTCGACGTCCGCGAGGAAGGCGGCCGTGTCATCGTCGAGTTCGAGGACACGAACCTGCCGGACGAGCTCAGGCGCCGCCTCGACGTATCCGACTTCGCAACGCCGGTCGCAACCGTCGACGCGCTCGACGACAGCGCGGGCAACACGCGCCTCGTCGTCACGCCGCTCGACGACTACGAGCAGGTCGCCTACCAGGCCGACAACCGGTTCACGCTCGAGCTCAGGGCGCCGCCCGAGGTCGAGCAGCCCAACGTCAACATTTTCAACGAGGACCGCGTCTACACCGGCGAACCGCTGTCGCTGACCTTCCAGAATATCGACACGCGTACCGTGCTCTACACGCTCGCCGATTTTAGCGGTCTCAATATCGCCGTCAGCGACAACGTCCAGGGCAACGTCACGCTCAGGCTAGAGGGCGTGCCATGGGATCAGGCACTCGACCTCGTTCTGGCGACCAGGGGTCTCGACATGCGCCGTAACGGCAACCTGATCTGGATCGCGCCGGCCGAGGAGATCGCTTCCCGCGAGCAGGCCCAGCTCGAAGCGTTGCGCTCGCTGCAGGAGCTCGAGCCGCTCGGCACCGAGCTGATCCAGGTCAACTATGCGCTTGCGAGCGAGCTGGCCGCGCTGATCGAAGGCGCCGGTCAGGGCGCCTCACTCCTGTCCGAGCGGGGCAGCATCTCGGTCGACGCCCGGACCAACTACCTCATGGTCACGGAGACCGCCGAGGCGCGCAGAGACATCCGCGCGCTCGTCACGACGCTCGACGTTCCCGTGCGCCAGGTGTTGATCGAGTCGCGCATCGTCATCGTCAACGACGACTACGGCAAGGAGCTCGGCGTGCGCTTCGGCTCGACAATCGCGCGCGAGAACTCGAGCAACGGCATGATCTCGATGACCGGCACGAGCTCGGGCTCCGACACGATCGTCGAGTCGGCGCTCGACAATCTCAACAACACGGGCTCGCCGTTCCCGGTCACGATCGGCTCGGCCCAGGAGCGCTACAACGTCGATCTGCCGGTCGTGAGCCCGGCCGGCGTCCTGAACCTCGCGATCCTCGACGCCGACTACCTGCTCGACCTCGAGCTCTCGGCCGTGCAGGCCGAAGGCAAGGGCGAGATCATCTCGACGCCGCGCGTCATCACGGTCAGCAACCGGCAGGCCCGCATCGAGCAGGGCGTCGAGATCCCGTACCAGGAAGCCTCGTCGAGCGGCGCCACGTCGACGCAGTTCAAGGAGGCGCAGCTGAGCCTGACGGTCACGCCGCGCATCACGCCCGACAACCGCATCATCATGGACCTGCTCGTGACCAAGGACGCGGTCGGCCAGGACGTCCAGAGCGCCAACGGCGGCCTCGTCCCGAGCATCGATACGCGCTCGGTCGAGAACCAGGTCCTCGTCAGCGACGGCCAGACCGTCGTGCTCGGCGGCATCTACGAGACCGAGAACCGCGACGCGGTCAGCAAGGTTCCGGTGCTCGGCGACATCCCGGGCATCGGCTACTTCTTCCGCACGCGGACGCAGGTCAGCAACAAGTCCGAGCTTCTGATCTTCGTGACGCCGCGGATCCTGCGCGACGACGGCAGCCTTCCCGACTGAAGCTGCCGCCGCCTGCTCCCGAGAAGGCCGGCGTATCGCCGGCCCCTTTTTTTCTGCGCTTTGAGCTCGGAGTCTCTAGACTAGGCGCGTGGCAGGCGCCAGGCGCAACATCTATCTGATCGGCCCGACCGGCTCCGGCAAGACGGCGGTCGGCCGCCAGCTCGCCCGCGCCACGGGGCTCAGGTTTCTCGATTCGGACCACGAGATCGAGAAGCGCACGGGAGTGGAGGTCGGCTTCATCTTCGAGAAGGAGGGCGAGGCCGGGTTTCGCGAGCGCGAGACCGAGATGATCGCCGAGCTCACCGGGCTCGACGGCGTCATCGTCGCGACGGGCGGCGGCGCGGTCCTCGCGAAGAAGAACCGGGAGCGTCTCGCCGCGAGCGGCATCGTCGTCTACCTCAAGACCGGCGTCGCCGAGCAGCTCAAGCGCACGGGCCGCTCGCGCAAGCGCCCGCTCCTGAACCGCGACGAGCCAAGCCGCGTGCTCGAGCAGATGGCCGGGAAGCGCTCGCCGCTCTACGAGGAAATCGCGGATCTCGAGCTCGATACGAGCAATCAGCGCGTGCGCAGCGTCGCGCTCGAGCTCAAGGCGCTGCTCGAGGAGCGGGGCCTCCTGCCATTGCAAAACTGAAGCCCGGCTGCGAACTTGAGCACGTGAACACGATCGAAGTCAGGCTCGGCGAGCGCGGCTATCCGATCCATATCGGGCCCGGGCTCCTCGCCGACGAAGAGCTGCTCGGACGGTGCACGGCCGCGAGGCAGATCCTCGTCGTCAGCAACGAGACGGTCGCGCCGCTCTATCTCGAGCGCGTCAGTGCCGCTTTCGCCGATCGCACGTGCCGCGCGCTGATCCTGCCGGACGGCGAGGAGCACAAGAACCTCGAGACCTTCGCCCGCGTGATCGACGCGCTGATCGCCGCGGCATTTCATCGCGACGCCTGCATCGCGGCGCTCGGCGGCGGCGTCGTCGGCGACCTCGCGGGCTTCGCCGCCGCGTGCTATCAGCGCGGCATCGAGCTCCTGCAGCTGCCGACGACGCTGCTCGCACAGGTCGACTCGTCGGTCGGCGGTAAGACGGCCGTGAACCATCCGGCCGCGAAAAACATGATCGGCGCGTTCCACCAGCCCGTCGCCGTGATCGCCGACACCGATACGCTGAAGAGCCTGCCGGCGCGAGAGCTGGCCGCCGGGCTCGCCGAGGTCATCAAGTACGGCCTGATCGAGGACGCTCCGTTCCTGGCCTGGCTCGAGGACGAGCTCGAGACGCTCAGGCGCCTCGACGGCGCCGCGATGACGCGCGCGATCGCCCGCTGCTGCGAGATCAAGGCCGCGATCGTCGCCGAGGACGAGCGCGAGCACGGCCGCCGCGCGCTGCTCAACCTCGGCCATACGTTCGGCCATGCGATCGAGGCGCTCGGCGGCTACGGCAAGTGGCTGCACGGCGAGGCCGTCGCGATCGGCATCGGAATGGCGGCCGAGCTCTCGGTCGGGCTCGGGCTGATCGGCGCGGCCGAGGCCGGGCGCGTCAGAATGCTGCTCGAGCGCGCCGGCCTGCCGACGACGGCGGCCGGCCTGACGGCCGACGGGATCATGGACCGCATGCGGCTCGACAAGAAGGCGGGCAGCCGCGGCCTCAAGCTGATCCTCCTCGAGCGGCTCGGCAAGGCCGCCGTGATGCCGGCGCCGGACGCCGCGCTCGTGCGCGAGGCCATCGAGCGTTGCCTCGGCCCCGCGCCATGAGCGCGCTCGAGCTCGCGCCCTTCGCCGCGGACGATCGCCGCTCGCGCGGCCGGCGCCACGCGGAGCCCGCGCCCGCCTGGCGCGGCGAGTTCCAGCGCGACCGCGACCGGATCGTGCACACGGCGGCCTTCCGCCGGCTCGTCTACAAGACCCAGGTCTTCGTCAACCACGAGGGCGATCATTACCGCACCAGGCTCACGCACTCACTCGAGGTCGCGCAGATCGCGCGGACCGTCGCGCGCGCGCTCGCGCTCAACGAGGACCTCGTCGAGGCGATCAGCCTCGCGCACGATCTCGGCCACACGGCCTTCGGCCATGCCGGGCAGGATGCGCTCAACGCCTGCATGCGCGATCACGGCGGCTTCGAGCACAATCTGCAGTCGCTTCGCGTCGTCGACGAGCTCGAGGAACGCTACGCGGCCTTCAACGGCCTGAACCTGACTTTCGAGACGCGCGAAGGGATACTCAAGCACTGCTCGACAAGGAACGCGAAGCGGCTCGGCGACGTCGGGCGGAGGTTTCTCGAGAGGACCCAACCCGGTCTCGAGGCGCAGATCGCGAATCTCGCGGACGAGATCGCCTATAACAATCACGACGTCGACGACGGGCTCCGCGCCGGGCTCATCGGCCTCGATCAGCTCGAGACGATCCCGTTCTTCGCGGCCCGCGCGGAGTCGGTCCGCGCCCGCCACCCGGGCCTCGGCGAGCCGAGGCTCTCGCGCGAGATCATCCGCGCCATGATCGATCGGCTCGTCGGCGATCTGATCGAGACGAGCGCCGGCGAGATCGCACGGGCGGCGCCCGGGAGCATCGACGAGGTGCGCGCGCAGCCGGGGCCCCTGATCCGCCTGAGCGGCGCGCTCGCCGAGGGCCAGGCCGAGCTCAAGGGTTTCCTCAAGCGCGAGCTCTACTCGCATCCGCACGTCGAGCAGATGACGCGCCGGGCGAACGCGACGATCACCGATCTCTTCGCGGCCTTCAGCGCCGACTTCGATCTGATGCCGGCCGAGCATGCGGCCCGGGCGCGCGAAGCAAGGCGCTCGGGCGGCGATTCGGCCGCGGCGCGTATCGTCGCCGATTACATCGCCGGCATGACGGACCGCTTCGCGCTCGAGCGGCATGCGAGGCTAAAGGGCCGCGAGACCGCGGGCGCGCCTTTGCTAAACTAGGCGCGTGCCGCCATCCCACGCCCTAGCCGCCGCCACCGTCCCGGCTCACGAGCGTCTGATCGTCGCGCTCGACGTGCCGGGCTTCACCGAGGCGAAGGCGCTCGTCGAGCGACTCGGCGACACGGTCGCGTTCTACAAGATCGGGCTCGAGCTCGCGACGACGCCCGACTACTTCCGGCTCCTCGACTGGCTGCTCGCCCGCGGCAAGCGGGTCTTCGCCGACCTCAAGCTCTACGACATCCCGGCGACCGTGGCCGCGGCCGTGCGCCAGATGAGCCGGTCGGGCGCCTCGTTCCTGACCGTCCACGGCGACCGCGCGATCCTCGAGGCGGCCGCCGCGAGCAAGGGCGGCTCGCTCGGCGTGCTCGCGGTCACCGTGCTGACGAGCATGGGGCAGCGCGAGCTCGAGGCGATGGGCATCGGCATGGACCTCGAAGCGCTGACGGAAAAGCGCGCCCGGGACGCCATCGACTGCGGCTGCGACGGCGTCATCGCCTCGGGGCTCGAGGCGAGGCGGCTCCGCGAAGGGCTCGGCGCCGGCGCCCTGATCGTGACGCCCGGCATCCGGCCGCGCGGGCATGGCGGCGACGATCAGAAGCGCGTCGTGACCGCGGCCGATGCGCTTCTTGCCGGCGCCGACTACATCGTCGTCGGCCGTCCGATCCGGGCGGCACGCGATCCGCGGGCGGCGGCGCAGGACCTCCAGCGCGAGATCGCCGCCGTCCGTCAGTGAGCGACGCCGAGACGGCACTCGCCGAGCGCCTGCGGCGCATGCAGTGGCTCGCGACGGGGCTCCTCGCGCTCATGGCGCTCGTCTTCGTCCTGACGAGCTTCTGGCGCCGAACCTTCCCGGCGCTCGACCTGGCCTGGGCCTTCTCCGAGGCCGCGCTGATCGGCGGCCTGGCCGACTGGTTCGCCGTGACGGCCCTGTTCCGGCGGCCGATGGGGCTGCCGATCCCGCACACGGCGATCGTGCCGAGCCGCAAGGACGAGATCGGCCGCGCGCTCGCGCGCTTCGTCGCCGATCACTTCCTGCTGCGCGCCGTGCTCGAGAAGGAGCTCGGCCACCTCGAGCTCGCGCGGAGCTTCGGCCGCTGGCTCGAGCGGCCCGACAATGCGGCCGGCGTCGCACGCGACGCCGCGCGCGCTCTGCGATCCGCGCTCGTCGCCACCGACGACGGCCCCCTGAGGCAGGCCGTGGCAGGCAGTCTCGGCGATCTCGTCCGCTCGCTGCCGGCACGGCAGCTGATCGCGGCGCTCGTCGAGGTCCTCGCGACGGGCCCGCATGCCGAGACGCTGATCGACCACATGGTCGCCTTCGGCCGCGAGCAGCTCGAGCGCAACAAGCACCTGATCCGCGAACGGATTCACGAGCGGAGCCCCTGGTGGCTGCCGCGCTTCGTCGACCAGGAGATCTTCGATCAGCTCGTCACCGAGCTCGAGCGTATCCTCGGCGAGGTCGGCGAGGAGGCCGATCATCCCGCGCGCGCCGCGTTCAGGGAGCGTCTCGAGAGCCTCAGGCAGTCGATCGCCGACGATCCCGCCTTCGCCGCGCGCGCCGACGCGCTGCGCGACGAGCTGCTCGGCCATCCGGCCGTCGCCCGCTTCGGCCGCGATGTCTCGCGGCGCGCGCAGGATTTCGTCGTCCAGGCGCTCGACGATCCGGGCTCGGAGCTGAGACAGGGGCTCGGCCGCGAGCTCGCGGTCCTGGGCGCGAGGCTCGCCGAAGACGAGACGATGGCCCGCGACCTCGACAAGCGGCTGACCGGGATCGTGATCTATCTCGTCGAGACCTACCGCGAGCCGATCAGCTCGATCATCTCGACGACGATCGCGCAATGGGACGCCGCCGCGACCTCGCGCCGGATCGAGCTCTACATCGGCAGGGACCTGCAGTTCATCCGCATCAACGGCACGCTCGTCGGCGGTCTGGTCGGGCTCCTGCTCTACCTGAGCTGGACCGCGACGATCGGCTAGAAAAGCCTCAGGGCACCGCCGCGTCCCCGCTCCTGAGCGCGCGCCGCAGCACCTTGCCGACGTTGGTCTTCGGCAGCTCGTCGACGAACTCGATCTGGTCCGGCGTCTTGTAGCCCGTCATGCGCTCCCGGCACCAGGCGAGCAGCGCCTTTGCATCGAGCGCGGGATCCTTCCTGACGACGAACAGCTTGACGGCCTCCCCCGACTTCTCGCTCGGCACGCCGATCGCCGCGGCCTCGAGCACGCCCGGATGCGCCGTGACGATGTTCTCGACCTCGTTCGGGTAGACGTTGAAGCCAGAGACGATGATCAGGTCCTTCTTGCGGTCCTCGATGTAGATGCGGCCGGCCTCGTCCATGCGAGCGATGTCGCCCGTGCGGAGCCAGCCGTCGGCCGTGAAGACCCTGGCCGTCTCGTCGGGGCGCTGCCAGTAGCCCCGCATGACCTGCGGCCCCTTGACGCAGAGCTCGCCCGTACCGCCGGCGGCGACGGGCCGGTCCTCCTCGTCGAGGACGATGACGTCGGTCGAGGGGAAAGGCAGCCCGACGGAGCCGTTGAAGGCCTCGACGTCGAGCCGATTGGCCGAGACGACGGGCGAGGCCTCGGTCAGACCGTAGCCCTGCGTGATGACGACGCCCGTGACCTCCTGCCAGCGCTTTGCGACGTCTGCCTGCACGGCCATGCCGCCGGCGAGCGCGATCCGGAGCGCGCTGAAGTCGAGCGCCTCGAACCCCGGCCGGTGCAGAAGCGCGTTGAAGAGCGTGTTGACGCCGATCATGAACGCCGGCCGGTTCGCGGCCAGCTCGCGCACGAAGGTATCGAGATCGCGCGGATTCGTGATCAGCAGATTGCGCGCGCCGAGCTCGAGGAAGGTGAACAGGTTCACGGTCAGCGCGAAGATGTGGTAGAGCGGCAGCGCCGTCACGGCCGAATCGCGCTCGGCGTCGAAGAACGGGCGCACCCAGGCGCTCGACTGCAGCACGTTCGCGACCATGTTGCGGTGCGTCAGCATCGCCCCTTTCGAAACGCCCGTCGTGCCGCCCGTGTACTGCAGGAAGGCGAGATCCCCGCCTTCGAGCTCGGGATCCGCATAGTCGCGCGACCGTCCGCGTTCGAGTGCGTCGAGCCAGCGCACGGCGCCGTCGATCCGGTAGGGGGGCACGAGGCGCCTGACGCGCCGGATGACGAGATTGGTCAGCCAGCCTTTGATGGGCGGCAGGCAGTCGCCGACTGCGGCAACGACGACCGTCTCGACCGCCGTCGCGGGCAGGGCGTTGGCGAGCGTCGCGGCGAAGTTCTCGAGCACGACGATCGCGCGCGCGCCGCTGTCGGCGAGCTGATGCACGAGCTCGGGCGCCGTGTAGAGCGGGTTGACGTTGACGACGACGAGGCCGGCCCGGAGAGCACCGAGCAGGACGATCGGCGACTGCAGCAGGTTCGGCAGCATGACGGCGATGCGATCACCGTGCTCGAGCTTCGCGTCGGCCGTGAGCCAGGCCGCGAGGTCGCGGCTTTGCCGATCGAGCTCCGCAAACGAGAGCTCGGTGCCCTGATTCGAGAACGCGGTGCGGCCGGCATGCTCGCGGCAGCTCGTGAGACAGAGCTCGGCCAGCGAGGCATAGCGGTCGGGATCGATCTCGGCCGGGACGCCGGCCGGGTAATGCGAGCGCCAGGGCTTGGGCGCCGTCATGCTAGAGCAGCTCTTCGAGCTCGACCCAGACGTTCTCGAACATCGGCCGCTGGCCGGCGCCGTTCGGATGAACGCGGTCGGCCTGCATGCGCGAGGCGTCGAGCGCGACGCCCTCCATCAGGAACTCGACGAATGCGATATCGTAGCGCGCGGCGAGCTCGATGTAGACCGCGGCGAACTGTTCCGTGTAGGCCGGCCCGTAGTTCGGCGGCATCCGGATGCCCGCAAGAAGCGGCTTCGCCCCGCTCTCGATCACGAGCTCGATGATCCGCGCAAGGTTGTCGCTGAGCAGCGTCACGGGCTGACCGCGCAGGCCGTCATTGCCGCCGAGCTCGATGATGACGATGGCGGGCTGATGCCGCTCGAGCAGTCCCGGCGCTCGGCTCAAGCCGCCCGTGCTCGTGTCGCCGGCGATGCTGGCATTTACGACGGTGTATTCGTAAGCTTCGCGCTCGAGGTGATCCTCGAGAATCGTCACCCACGAAGGCGCGGCGCCGAGTCCATACCCACTGCTCAGAGAGTCGCCGATCACGACGATGGTCGGCTCCGCGCCGCCCGCCGGCGCGGCGAAGACCAGCAGTAACCAGAGGATGCCCGAAACGCGAACCGCCATGGCCGAAGCCGAACCCCTTCTCAAAGCCCGCTCACTGACCAAAAAGGTTACCAGTCCCGAGGGTGAGCTGACCATCCTGAACGACGTGAGCTTCGACGTGGCGCGCGGCGAGTCGGCCGCCGTCGTCGGCCCGTCCGGCGCCGGCAAGTCGACGCTGCTCGCGCTGCTCGCGGGACTCGACGACCCGAGCTCGGGCGAGGTCTGGCTCAACGGCGTCGAGCTCGGCGGGCTCGACGAGGACGGCCGGGCCGAGCTTCGGAACCGGGAGGTCGGCTTCGTGTTCCAGTCGTTCCATCTTCTGCCCTCGCTCACGGCGATCGAGAACGTGCTCCTGCCGCTCGAGCTCTCGAGCACGCCGAACGCCGCCCGAGCCGCGCGCGAGGCGCTCGCGCGGGTCGGGCTCGAGCATCGTTTGCGGCACTACCCGAAGCAGCTCTCGGGCGGCGAGAAGCAGCGTGTCGCGATCGCGCGCGCCTTCGTCGGCACGCCCTCGCTGCTCTTCGCCGACGAGCCGACGGGCAATCTCGACAACAAGACCGGCGCCCGCATCCTCGATCTCCTGTTCGATCTGAACGCGGCCGCGGGGACGACGCTCGTGCTCGTAACGCACGACCTCGATGCCGC
>Ga0302046_10001743_pt1 | contig 20352 bp, 15 predicted proteins | sample RVTome_11_FD_200261 | JGI IMG/M metagenome (GOLD analysis project Ga0302046, IMG submission 200261) | Soil microbial communities from uranium-contaminated site in the Upper Colorado River Basin, Wyoming, United States - RVT147D111 (version 2) ...
GCCATAGTTGCCCGGCGCATCCACCTCGACTGGCGCAGGAAGATCGAGTCGCTCAACCATGGCGTGCTGATTCCACAAGGCGGCCCCAGAGCTCCTGACCGACGCTGCGCGCTCGAGGGTCGCCCGACTCGATGAGGTCGAGCGCCGAGGCGGGTCGCATGACTCGCTCCCAAACGAGCTCGTCGGGGGCCACCTCAGCGTCGATCACGTGCGCTATCAGATTGACGACAGCGTCTGCCGGTTCGAGTTGGAAGACGTGGCTTGCGCCGACGAGATCGTCCGCTCGGATGTACATCTCGATCGGGACGTCCCCGCCAGCGACCAGGCCGACGTCGAGATCAGAGAGGGCCGACCATCCCGACGGGTGGACCCGTGCGTCGGCGAGCAGCTCGCTCTCCAGGGAGGGATGGACCCAGTACAAGTCCCGCCGTGCCCGGTTGCGCGCCATCGCTGCCAGATGCCCTGGTGCCGAGTCCCGGAGCAGGCGCTTGAGCTGAGAATGACGTGAGGGCGACAAGGACGACGAGCGCCATCCGGGCTCCTCGATCATCCGAAGCAGCGCCCAGGCCGAACGCTGAGCAAGCGGCCGGCCGACTGGGCGCTCAAGGCTCGCAAATCGCCGAAGCTCGACTTCGGGCACCACCCACCGCCCTGCGACCTGGCGAGCGAACAGCTGGTCCTTACGGATCAGGCGACGGGCTTCCGACGGCGACACGCCGAGCCGTTCGGCCGACGCCGGGACATCCACGACGTCCCGCAAGTCGACTGCCATACGCGACTCCATTGTTTAGTGATTACATGCGTTTACGAGTGTATTTACGTAACTCTCGATGGTCAAGGGTGGCATGCCGACGCACAAGCACGATCCCAAGGCGAGGATCAGGAACCGAGCTAGCTAGATCGTCACCTGTCTCAGATCGAATCGCCCCTCGAAGTCGCCGCGATGCGCGAGGTGACGTCGACCCGTGGTACCGAAGCAGTTCTCAACACGGTCGCCGATGTCGACAGCCAGCGCCTCGGCGTCGAGGACTTCGTCGTCGCTGAGCTCACGACGAATGAGAACTCCGCTCTCCAGGCAAGTGTGGAACTCGTGGAGGCCCGCGCCGACGTCAGCCCAGCCCTCTGCGAAGCCGGCAAGGCCTGCGTCGAGGGTGCCCGTCAAGGAAACAGCCAGCTCCCAGGGCCCCTGAACTTGCCACTGCTCCGCGGCATCCTTCTGAAGAGACGCCGACGCACAGGCGACGGCGACGATCTTCCGGAGCCAGAAGAACCGTGCATCTCTGAGCTCGGCCGCGCAGCGGCTCGTCCCGACTTCGATGCTGCCATTCCGGTGGAGCGCCGCGTACAGGTCCCATGGGCGATCGGCATGGTCGTGCCTGAGCAGCACAGCGACTTGCGACGTCGTGCGTGACCCGCCGCCCCAGTTGATGGGCTGACCACCGAACGGGCCTGGCCTGGCCTTCTTCAGCCACTCCATCGTCTCGTCGTTGATCGGTACGACGTCCTGAAGCGGATCTCCGGGAAGGAACAGCATCCGGACTGCGTGTGGGCCAAGGTGCACGCCAAGTCCGCCGAGTCCAAACTCAGCGTCGGATGGATCGAGAAGACGCTCCACATCGCGCTGACGAGTCCACCGGCGCCGTTGAGCATCAACCTCGAGGATCGGCCCTTGGAGCCCGGTCATCTGTGACCTCGACGGAGCAGGTGCATGAGGTCGTCCGCGAGTCGATCCGTGTCCTGCACCAGCGCTTGTCTGTGCTTGCGAGCCGGGGTCAACATGACGGGATCTTGAGCACCACCCGTTCCCATGTTGGCAGCGTTCGGACTGGCCTGCTGCTCTGCACGCGTCCGCCAGGGCATGTACTCAGCATCGGCAAGAGCGGCGACCGGCACGACGTCTGTGAGACGCTGGCGCGAGTCGACGTGCTCGAACATCCAGCCGGCGAACCGAAGGGCACGGCGAAGAGCCTCCGCGATGTCCTCCTCGATGATCGCCGGAAGGACCGCTCCGCCTCCGGTCTGTCGCGGGTCCACTCGGGCGGGCTGGACGATCCGCAGTGCGCCCGACTCATCGATCATCACGGACGCCCGCCGCTGTTCAAGGTGCAGGACGCTCCCGCTGACGCTGACATCCGTGGATGCGTCAGGGTCAAGCACCGCGTACGCGCCGAACATCGCTTCTCGCTGGAGCTCACGTGCCAAACTTGGCGCCTCGAGCTCCGCCGGGCGGATGATCTGCTGGTACGGGCCAGCCGCCACCGACAGGATCAGCCGGGCGTCGCCGCGGCCATGTCGATCGAGCCCCAACATCTCCAATGCTCGCGCAGTCATCTCCTCCTCGTCGACCTGTCCCGTGGATCGGGCGAGTTCGAATTCGTGGAGCGCCTTGGTGACAGCAACACGGAGGGCATCGGCGGAGTCGAACCCTGCGCGGAAGTGCCCGGTCGTCCAAGCCTGTACCTCATCGAGGAACCGTTGCTGCTGCTCGTCCCGGGTGACGCCCGACTGGACGAACACGAGGACGGGCTTCGCGTCGCGGGCTTCGAGGTACTCCTCGTGAGTGGCCGACAGACCGGACTCCTGCACGGCCCCGTACTGGTCAACCACGAGCAGCACCACCACGTCGGCGGCACGGACACCGGCCAGGCAGGCCTGCTGTGGTGTGGATGTCGAGGCCGCGAAGTCCTCCGCGCGAAGGACTCGATGGCCGAGAGTCGAGATGGCCTCGGCGGCAGCCTCGCGGAGAGCCTCGTATCCCGAGATGAGCGAGCTGATGAAGACGTCCATGCCACGAGTATGGCCCGTGGCTGCGACAGGTCCGACGCCGAGCCCGCGAGGCGGGGGGTTGCGGCAGAGTTGCGAGCGCGGGGCATCGCGTGCGATGCATGGGTGTGTGGTGATGCTGCCAGGAGGAGGCAGATGGTCCGGACCTGTCCCAAGAACGATGTCGAGGCATGGGGAGGAGGCCATGACGAGCGAGGACGGCTTGGTGCTCAAGGACGATCCTGGTGGCTTCCTCGAGGACCTTGTGCTCTGCGGCTCTCCACTCGCGCATCTCCTGTTGGATCTTCGCGACGTCCTCCATGCTGATGCCAGGGCCTTCGGGCATGAACATGCTCCCCCTCCTGCTCACCGACAGGAAAGGCAACGACGGCACGTACCGCCAGCTGGCATCCGCCACCGCTGTGGATACAGGCCGCTCAGAGGCCCGGTTCGGGATCCCGGATCATGGCCCGGATCGCTTCGCGGAGGCTCGCGACGTCCTCAGCTGGGATCTCACCTTCCTCGACGCCCAACTCGTCGACGGGAGCGGTCGTCAGCAGGTGCACACGGGCCCGCTCCTCCCCGACCTGGATGACCAGCGGCGGGGCGTACGGCGTCACGAACGGGTCCCCGAGGGGAACCATCACCCGCCAACCCGAGGGCGCCATCGTGTCGGCCTGGACCTCCACCCAACGCACCCCGTTGGGGCGGCGCCACACCTGCCCGGCAGTCACCGGCCGCGCTCGTTGCGCCGCTGGTAGGCCGTCCGAGCATTCTCGGCATCGACGCCTATCAGCCTGGCGGAGTGCCGGTCCAGCTCGTTCGTCACCCGGCGCACCAGCAGGCGCAGTCCGGCATCGACCTGCTCCGCGAAGGTGACCGGGACGTAGCGCTGGCGGGCCAGCCGCTCGAGCTCGGCGAGCAGCTCGGCATCCACCCTGACGGACTTGAGTTCGCGAGCCATCGGAGGCCTCCAGCAACCCTGTAGCAACCCTCAACAGGCATAATACGCAATGTGATACCAAAGATGATACGCGGCATAGGGCGCAGCACACCCTCCAGCATCTCTGCGGCATAGGGCGGCTGTCACGGTCAAGGGAGTTGATCCCGGAGACGACCGTGAACCCGACCCCTCCCCTGGCCGAGATCCTCGACCTCGAGCTCCTCGACGATCCGGCCTTGGCCACCGACACCGGACCGCCAAACGCCGATCACGACGACCTGAGGCTCATCACCATCGCGGCCGCGGCCGAGCGGCTGGAGCTGTCGCGGTCGAAGCTCTATGAGCTCATCGCTGACGGTGAGGTGCCCACCGTCCGCATCGGGCGGGCCCGGCGGATCGCCCTGGCGGACCTGCGCGCCTTCGTCGCCCGGCACCGGGCCGCCTGATGCTCAGCGTCAAGAAGATCCTCGCGGGCCGCGGGGCCGTCAACTACTACCTCGCCCAGACCGAGCGGGGCCTGGCCGACTACTACCTGCCCGACGACACCGAGGAGCAGGCCGAGGACCGCCGGCTCACCGCTCCCGGCTCGGGCTGGTGGGGCGGCAGCGCGCACGTGCTCCAACTCGACGGCGCGATCGAACGTGACCCCTTCGTCCGCATGTACTCCGAGGGCCTCCACCCGGTCCTCGACGAGACGCTCGGCCGACGCATGCGCATGCCCTGGGATGTCGAACGCGCCCGCCTCAAGGCCCTCAAGAAGGCCTGGCAGATCGAGGACCCCGACAAGCGCGCGCTCGCCGAGTTCCGCGCCAAGACCTCCGGCGGCCGCCCGTCGGTGGCCTTCTGGGACTGCACCTTCTCCCCCGTCAAGTCCGTCTCCCTGCTGTGGGCCGCGGGCGACCGGACGATCCAGGAGCAGGTCTGGGCCGCCCAGGAGACCGCGGTCGACGCCGGCCTCGCCTACCTCGAGGAGCACGCCGCGTACGTCCGCGCCGGCCGCAACGGCGTCCGCACCCTCGACACCAACGGGCTGGTCGTCGCGCGCATGAACGAGTGGACGTCGCGGACCGGCGACATGCAGCTCCACACGCACTGCCTCGTCCTCAACCGCGCGCAGACCACCGACGACAGCAAGTGGCGCGCGCTCGACGGCCGGGCGGTGCTGGCAGCCAAGAGCGGCGCCGGGGCGCTCTACAACCGGGTACTCGAGTCCGAGCTGACCCGCCGGCTCGGCGTGGGATGGCGCGACCGTCCCGACGGCCTGCGCGAACTGGAGGGCGTCGACGACAAGCTGATCAGGATGTTCTCGACCCGCCGGCGGGCCATCACCAAGGAGCTGTCCGAGATGATCGCGGTCTACCACGACCAGTACGGGACCGCGCCGAGCGAGGCCGTGATGTCGTCCATGGCGCAGGTGGCGACGCTGAAGACCCGCAAGTCGAAGAAGAAGTTCGAGGCCGCCGAGGCGCTGGCCACATGGGAGGAGACCGCACGTGCGCAAGGTCGCCGGCTGCACGCACTCCCGCGGCAGGTCGTCGGCCGCCACTCCCCCAACGGCTCGACGCCGATTCCCACCGACGCCGACGTGAGGGCGCTGCTGGCCCGGCTGGCAGAGACCGAGCGCGCGACCGTCACCCGCCACGACCTGCTCCGGGTCGCGCTCGACGTGCTGCCGCCGGCGGCGCTCGCTGCTGAGGAGGTGCGCGCTCGCGCCGAGGAGCTGGTCGACCGCGCACTCGCGACCCCCGAGCTGCTCATGATGACCATCCCGGCGGAGCTGGTCGACCTGCCGACGACGGAGTGCCGTCGCGACGGGACGAGCGTGTGGGAGCAGCCGGCACGTCACCGCTGGGCGCTCCGCGCGACCGTGGACCAGGAGAAGTTCCTGCTCGACGTCGCCCTCGAGCCGACGGGCCGAACGCTCGACACCGGGCTGGTTGATCGCCTCGCCACCGAGCACGGTCTCGGTGAGGACCAGGCCGACGCCGTCCGCGACCTGCTCGGAACCGACGAGCGCATCGGCCGACTGGTGGGCCCGGCCGGGTCGGGCAAGACTCGTGCGCTCGGGGCCGCCGTCGAGGCGTGGCGAGCCACGGGCGGCGAGGTCCTCGGCCTCACCGTGTCACAGGCGGCCGCCGATGTGCTGGCCATCGAGGCCGAGGTACGTGCCGAGAACACGGCCAAGTGGCTGTGGGAGACCCGCCGCGGCCGCTGGCAGATGGCGCCCGGCACGCTGGTGATCGTCGACGAGGCCTCGATGATCACGACGCCCGACCTCGTCGACGTCGTCGCGCAGGCCCGCGAGGCCGGCGGCAGGGTGCTGCTCGTCGGGGACCCGGTACAGCTTGGCGCCATCGGCATCGGCGGCGCCTTCGAGCTGCTCATTGACCGGCACGGCGCCACCGAGCTGCACGAGGCCCGCCGCTTCGAGGAGGAGTGGGAACGCAAGGCCAGCATCCGCCTCCGCAACCGCGACCCGTTCGCGATCCTCGAGTACGTCAAGCACGACCGCGTCCATGGTGGGACACGTGACGAGATCGAGGAGGCGATGTTCGAGGCCTGGAAGGCCGACGCGCTGACACCGACCGCCACGGGCCGCCGACCGAGCGTCCTGATGATCGTCGGCACCAACGAACAGGCCGCCGTGCTGTCCGAACGCGCGCGCCACGTCCTGATCGAGGCTGGTGTCGTCAGGAAAGGTCGTATCACCGAGCTCCGAGACAACGTCGCCTCGGTCGGCGACCAGATCGTCTCACGCCGCAATGACCGGACGCTGCCCACCGCCGAGGGCGGCTGGGTCGCCAACGGCGACGTTTGGACCATCACCGCCGTTCATCTCAACGGCACGGCGATCGCCCGCCGCCACAGCGACGGCCACCCTGCGGTGCTGCCCGGCCACTACCTCGCCGAGGACGCCCACCTCGCCTACGCGACAACCGTGCACCGAGCGCAGGGCATGACGGTCGATCGCTGCCACGCCGCGATCTCGGGACGCGACACGCACGCCGGCCTCTACGTCGCCGCCACCCGCGGCCGCTTCTCGAACCAAGTCTGGGTGACACGCGAAACGAAGGCCCTGCCAACCAGCGGGCGGAGCGACCCCGAAGCGATTCTCGTGTCGATCGTCAGCCGGGTGACCGACCCCGACCGCCGAGCGGCTCACGAGGTCGTCGAGATCAGTTCCCCACCGACCCCGGAACTCGCTCGGTATCAGGCGTCGAGATGGGCACCGACTCGAGGACGGTGACCCGGCATGACATCCGCTCTCCGATCGTCGACTCGGCAAGCGCACGAGCTTCGACGTTTCGGACCTCCGATTGGTCACACTGAAGCGAGCCAATGGAGCCAAGTTGGACGAACCGCTACGCCACCTATCCCTCTTCCTTACCAAGCCCGGTACCTCCGTTCTCGGCGCGCTCCGAGAGACGTCGTCCCTGGCCCGCCATGAGGTATCGCTCGGACTGGGGGCCGAAGTCGCCCTGTTCACCAAGGTCAACACAAGCAGTATCCCGTGGTGGATCGAGTACCTGGATCCGATTGCCGAGGACGATCTCGTTGCTCCCACATCTCGCACAACGAGCGCCGTACTGGTCATACGACTCGCGGAGCGCGGGCCGAACAACCGGGTCGTCTGCTATGCCTTCGGGCATGGCCGACACCTCATCGATCCAAGCCGAATCGACCGCTCGTTTGGACTCCGAGTCGCGTTGAACACGGTCGACCCACGCGGATTGCGAGGACTCGACGCGCGCCGACAAGAAGACGTCGTCGTCAACTCCCGCGTGCAGACGAGTGCCGGCACAGACCTTGCTGCATTCGACCTCGACGAGTATCGAGACATCTTCCGGAGCGCGGCCGGTAGAACCCGTGACGCGTTTGCTGCTGTGCTCGGGCGGATGGTCCGCGGGTCCGTAAGCGTCACATTCGATGTGCCCATCAGGGTTGAGAACCTGGCGGACCGGGCCCGCGAACTCCTGAAGATCAACAAGAAGTCTGACTACAAGGCTGCCTTCCCGTTCATCGACTACATCAGGCCCGTCGACCCGGAAATGGCTGAGGTACTGGACGGACGATTGAACTCCGAACTCGCGGCCTTGGGCGATGGAACCGGGACCAGTTTCCGGTCGCTATATCTCGCCTCGCCCGAGATTCTCGATCTCGAGGCGGTTGAGGGCTTCGTGTTCTCAAGCGAGAGGGGGACCGAGAAGGCAGCACACCCGGATCTGCAACTCACGGACTACATCGCGACTCGCGCGCATCGCGAAGCCGGGCTCAGTGTCGAACGCGCCCGCAGTGACCGCGTCCTCGTGCGACGCGAGGGTGAAACCGACACGAACTTGGCCTCGGTCTACCGGTGTCTCGTTAGCGAGGTTCACGACAACGGCACGACCTACCAGATCGTGGACGGCAACTGGTACGCGCTAGAGGAGAACTTCGTTGGTCGCGTTCGCCGTGATCTCGGCGAGCTGGAAGTCGCGGCCATCGACTTTCCAACACCTGGCGTCAATGAGGATGAGGGGGACTGGAACAAGAGAGCGGCAGCGGCGCTCGGCGGCATCTGCCTGGACCAGAAGAACGTGCTCATCGATGGTGGTCCGAGCCAAGTCGAGGTGTGCGACATCGCAACGAGCGACGCCCAGCTCTTCTTCGTGAAGAGGCGTTCCACTTCGAGCACTCTAAGCCATCTCTGGTCGCAGGCGATTGTCGCTGTCCAAGCCCTGCTCACCGACGCGGACTTCCGCGCTGACGCGCGTGGACGTATCGCCGAGATCGACGAGCACTTCATCGGAATCGTGAGCGAAGACTTGGAACGTTCGGACTACACGATCCACTACGTCGTCTTGGGTGTGGACAGCTCAGACCCAGTCGACGGACTTCCGTTCTTCAGCCAAGTCGCGCTTTGGCAGGCTTGGCGCACACTTCGGAGCATGGGTGTGCAGGTCAGGATCGTCGGAGTGCCACGAACTGCCGACGCCTAGGTGTAGATGCCGGCAGCGTTCGTCAGTGTCCAGAGGCGTTTGCCGGGTGGCTCGTCGAGTGAACCGTGGTGGCGATGGTGGTTGTAGTAGTGAAGCCAAGCAGGCAGCGCGTCGCGGCGGGCCTGCGAGTTGGGGAAGCTGACCGCGTAGGCCCATTCGTCGCGCAGCATCCGGATGAACCGCTCAGCCTTGCCATTGGTGCGAGGCCGGTACGGCCGGGTGCGGTAGTGCTTGATCCTGAGCCGGCGCAGCGCGGCGGCGAAGATCTTGGACCTGTAGCCGGGGCCGTTGTCGGACATGACGCCGCGGACCTTGACGCCGCGGGCTGCGAACCAGGCCACGAGCTGCTCGAGGAACGCGACGCAGTCGGCGATGGTTTCACCGCCGTCACGTACGTCGGCCCAGGCGACCCGTGACGCATCGTCGATGGCGACGTGGGCGAACTCCCAGCCGGCACCATCGGAACGGCGGGTGCGGTCGCCGTGGATGCGGTGGCCTGGACGGTCGAAACGGCCCAGCTTCTTGATGTCGACGTGGATCATCTCGCCTGCGTGGCGGCGCTGATATCGGTTGGGTGGTTCGGGCGGATCCGTGGGCAGACGGTTCTTGCCATGTCGGCGCAGGATGTCGGTCACCGTCGACACCGGGATCCCGAGCGCGCGGGACAGTTGGGGTGAAGTCCACCGTTGCTCGCGCATCAACAACAGCCGGTCGACCAGCTGCTGGTCAGTGGCGTGCGGGATCGTCAGCGGCGTCGAGCGGCGGTCAGCAAGTTCGTGATCGCCGTCTCGCCATCGGGCCAGCCAGCGCCACACCGTCCTAGTCGACACCCCACCCAGCTCCGCGGCTTCCTCGACCGTCAACTCGTGGTCGTCGACCTGGCTGATCAACTCGATGCGTCGCTTCGGGGTCCAAGGGGCATTAGCGTGAACCTTCACTTCGGGTCTCCTGCAGCTGAGGGTGGTAGCAACCCCAGTTCTAGCGAGACCCGAAGCTCTTCTGAACAACCCTCCCAGCAACTACACCTAGGCCTCCTCAGCCGTTAGAGCACCTCTGTGCTGAGTTGGACTGAACTTCGAACGGTCCTAGCTCGGCGGACAGGCTGTTGGCGGCGGGCTCATGGCTGCTGATCAGGCGGGAGATCAGGCTCTGTTTGGCGCACGACAAGCTCGGTTGATCCCAACTCCTCGGACTCAGTCGATGCGACAAGGCTGTACCGGCCTGGCGACGCCAAGTCGCAGCCGAGCACGGCCACCTTCGGGACTCTCACGACGGCGCCGGGCACGGTCACAGTCAGCGGGAACGTGGCCATTGAGAGGCTCTGTCCAGAGGGATCGAAAAGCTCTAGGCGGACCGTGTACTCGCCTTCGTCGGCTCCCCCCGCCTCGAATACGCCCAGGGCACAAAGCTGCACCTGCGCAGGAAACTCCGCTACTGCGAGGGACTGCCAGGCGCCACCCAACACGAAGCAGAGTCCGTCTCTCATGTCGGCGGAGTTCACAAACATCAAGGTCGAGATGGATAGGGAGGTGGTCGTCGATCTGAGGCCAGTGCCGGCAAAGGCGCCGCCACCGCCGCCGGCCGCGACTCGAACCTCGCCATCCTGGCTGACGATGGCCGATGGACCGCCGGGCTGCCCATCGAAGCCGTGGCTGTGTCCTGCACCCTCGTCAGGAAGTTCGGAACTCTCGGTTCGGCGAGGTCTCGGCCTCAACTCTGGGAACTGACCGATGTCGCCCCCGCGCCCGCCGAAGGCACCTGGCCCGATGGCACCACCACCGCCCCCAAGGTTTCCGCCAAGAGTGATCGTCTCGGCGCTCAGGACGATGCTCTGATCTGTCCAATGCTGCTCGATGGACGCCAAGTCCGTGTCGCTGATGCCTGGCCCGGTGTCTGGCTCCTCGGCCTCCTCCTTCCATTGACGAAGGATCTCGACCGGGTACTCCTCATGCTGCTCGTCTATGGCGCTTGCATGGAACAAGCACATGACGATGAGGTTGTCCGCTGACCGGTTCGCCTCGGCGGCCATGTCGGGATCCCAACGAGGTCCCCCTTCACGGCGAGCGCGCATGTGCGCAACCGTTGAGTTCCGAGCCCGCGCGGCGCCGCTATCGACAAGCTTGAAGAGCGGTTCGTCGCAGCCTGGAAAGGCGCACCGACTGTTCACACCATAGAGATACTTGACCGTCGCCGCCGTGGGCCGCGGATGCTCAATAGTCATGGTGCCGGCACGTTAGACGTGTCCGTCGACGATGCCACCTGGACCCGGCTGGTTGGCCAACTGCAGCGCATCCTCGAGGGCAGTGCGCCCTGACCTTCTAGCTCCCGAAGTAGCGGGGCGGTGGGGAGTGGAACTCGCGTACGTCAACCGGGTTCGTGTTCCGATCGAGGGTCTGCTCGAAGGCGCCGGGAGCGCTTGCGTCTATGCCCTCCGTCCATGCCATGGTCGCTTCCGCCCACTCGAGAAACCCGGTCGCCGAATCCGAGGCAGTTGAGAAGGCATCGACATAGGGCGAGGAAGACGTCGAGAGCTCGTCAAAGAACCGCTGACACTCGGTCAGGACCTCGGTGGCAAGCTCCAGGACGTTCCACAGGCGGCCAGCTTCGCGACGGATTGAGACGTGCGCGACCTGCCAGTTAATGAGAGCCCGGTAGCCCATCAGCGGACCGCCGTCGACAGGGATCCACGTCGCGAGGTAGTCGGTAGCCGCGACATCCTCAGCGTGCTGTGGCTGGCGCCCGACGAACTCATCCAGCAAGCGGAGGTGGATCAGAACGGACTCGAGAATCGCATTCTTGAGCGCTTCCCCGTAGACGCCCGGTGGCTGGTGGAGAAGCAAGGTGCCAGTGGCTGTCATGCCAACCTCGTAGGCGATGTGACGTTCGGCAAATGCGGCCAGCGTGGATGCCTTGAATCGACCGGAACCTTCAACGCTGCCATCGCTCAGTCCCATCTCAGGCTCCATCAGTAGTCAGCTGCGACGTTGCCTGAATACAACGCCTCGGAGTCTGCTGCGTCGGCGACCGCAGTTCGGACTGACTCGTCGGTCAGGTCGAGGACGCGAAGGGCGTCGTCGGAGACCCTGGAGATGGCTTCGATGCGGTGGAAGGCGTCGCCGTGCTCGGCAGCGAACGCGGCCAGGCCGCGCAGCTTGGGGAGGGCATCGCCAAGGTGATGGCCGTGTGGGTCGACGATCGAGACCTTGACCTCGCCACCGACCTCGTGGAAGAACAGGAAGTCGGGGCACATCCGGCGCCAAGCGCCTCGGCCGTCCTGGTAGGCGACGGCAAGCGCGTCATCTGACGGCCGCGAGGGATTGCGGTACCAGGCCAAGAAGCCATCCCGCTCCATCTCCTTGTCCAGAACACTCATCTCCCACTCGTTCAGCCGTCCGACGGGGAAGTTGCCTTCGGCGTCGGACATCAGGTGGTGCGTGCGGGTGGGGACCTTGTTGCCCTCGATGTCTTCCGTCTCCTCCGCGCGCACATGCGGGCGCTTGATGTCGATTGGCTGAGGGTCGGGTGACATGCCCTTGATCTCGTCGTAGATCGCACGGCGGTCGTCGGACAGTCCCTTGATCGCCACGCGGTGCTCGGCAAACCACTCGTCGGCCAGCTTGTCAGCCTCCTCGTCCAGCGCCTCGCGGATCCCGTCCACGCGCGCCAACCCCGCGACCTGCACGTGGGCATCGAACAGCCCATCGTCGTCCTCGTCGTCCTGCGCGAGATGGTCGGCGTACCGACGAGCGACCTCAGGGCTCAGGACACGCCCCGCAGCCTTGAAGTCGGCCTCGACGGAACGTTCGTCCGCCAACTCCGTGAACGAACCTGCCGGGGCCACCTCCCGCGCAATGACGGTGGCGACGATCGTCTCGCCCTCGACCTCCTTCACCCCCGTCACGGCCGCCTCGAACTCCGCTGCATGCCGCACCTTCAGCCCGTCGAGTACCGCGATCAGTTCCTTGTGCGCCTCCTTCAATGCGTCGGCGCGCAGGCCATCGCGCGACAACGCCTGAGCCAACGCGAGCAGCCGGTGTGTGGGCCTGGCCGTCTTCCGCGGCAGTGTCTGCGATGGCACCTGGTCGAAGGCCTCCCACACCGACACCGGGACCGATCCGTTGACTCCCATGTCCACCGCGTTGATGAGCACACGGCGCCCTTCACCGCCGCCGGAACCACCGCTGCCGTCGTCGTCCCCGCCGTCGCTGCCCAGGAGCGTGTTCGCGACCGCCTTGGCTGTCGCGACGTTGAAGCGCGGCAGGAGACACTCGACCGAGTTGAGGATGTCGTTGCCGGGGATGCGGCGTGCCAACGGTGTTCGCACCATTCGGCCAAGCAGCTGTGTGATGTGCGTCTCGTCCTGCGCCGGGCGAAACGACACGAGCACCTCCGCGCGAGGACAGTCCCACCCGGTCGAGATCGCGTCCTTTGCGAACAGGACGCGGGTGTGAGTCCGGTCCTGGACCAGCTCGGGGCTGACGTGCGGGACGGTGAAGCCACCCAGCTCGATCACCGCGTGTTCCCCGAACACGTGCGCCATGGCATCGGCCTCGAGCTCCGGCCAAGTTTCCCGGATGGTCTCGAACGCCGACAGCAGCAGTCCGTCGGTCGGCTTGTTCGGTACCTGCACAACCAGCAGCGGCACGACCGGGTTACCCGTGTCCTCGGCCTCGGCGTAGGTGCGCCAGAGCGCCGTGGCTTCCTTGACCTTCCGGGTGGCGCGAGCCAGCAGGACCGTGTCGAACTGACCAGACTCGGCCGGAAAGTCCAGTCGGATGTCGTCCTTCAGCAGCCCCGAGTCCTGCACGCGTGCCGGGTCAACCTCGACGTCCGGATAGGTCGTGCGCCCCTCGGCGTCCTTCATTGCCGTGTTGAACCGTTCGACCGTGGCGGAGATCCCCCAAACGATCGGTACCGGCGGCACCCCGTTGGCACCGTTGACCAAGCGCTTGACGATCGTGGACTTCTCGGCTCGGTCGCGCTTCGACCGTGGCTTCATGCCGCGATGGGCCTCGTCAAGGATCACATAGAGCGTGAGACGCTCGTCCGCGATGGTGTTGGCCAGCGTGTCCCACATCGTGTAGGCCCGAGCATCGGGTGGGACATCGCGGCCTTCCAGGAGCCCACCCTCGCGCGCGCCCTTGACCAGCAGCGAGTTCTTCGACAGTTTCTGTGCGTTGAGGAAGTAGACGTTGCCCGGATCCAGCTTCTCTTGGTTGAAGGTGTTGTCGATCACGACCAGCCGCGAATGAGCGATCCGGTCGCCCGACGCGTCGATGAGCCGAAACCTGGTCTGTTCGTTCAACGATGGGTCGTCGGTGAACCACAACACGACGGCCCCGGGATCGGCCTCGAAGTCGTGGTCGGGATTGCCGTCGAACAGAGCCTCAATGACGGCGGCGGCCATCACGGTCTTGCCGGCACCGGTGGTGGCGGTCAGGGAGAAGGCAACGGGTGACTCCCACTTGTGCCAGTCCTCCCGCGCGCGAGCGAGGTGGGCCAGGATGTCGCCGACCGCGTCCTCCTGGTAGCCCTTCAGCGAGTACCGCACGGCAGCTACTCGCGACCCGTGTTGATGGTGAAGTTCGTCAGGTACGACGAGTACAGCCGCACCCCCTCGACTCTGGCGGACAGCTCCGCGCACACCATCTGGAAGCCACGGTCGTCGTCCGTCACGATGAAGGCCATGCGCACGGACTCCATTTCCGAAATCGCGGATACGAACTCGTGCGAGGCGTCGAGGTCGAAGAGGATCCCATACGTGTCGACGACGTCGAAGTCGTCCTTGGCCTTGTCAATCCGCTTCCCCTTCGCCCCAGCCTTCAGCCACAGCAGCGGCGCGATCGCCTCGAACGACCGGTTGTGGGCCACGGGCCGGAGCGCCTCATAGGTCATCATGAAACACTCCACGTTCTCATCGAACCCATCGGCTATCGGAAATTCGTCGGTGAACCTGTAGTCGCCCTTGACAGGATCCCCGTCTGGCGTGCGACCAGTGACGGCCGCCTCAATGCGCGGCTTCGTGAAGTACTCAAAGATGCCGAGCGCCTCCCAGACGCCGTCGCCCGGGCGGTGCCCCTGCTGCCGCAGGCGCGTCTCCTCATCGGCCGACACCTCATTGTTCGTCACGCTAATGGACTGGCGCTGCCCCCCATCCTGTCGATTGAGCCGCATGACGGCGTGAGCGGTTGTCCCTGACCCGCTGAAGAAGTCAACGACGACAGCACGCTGATTCTCACCGACGAACAGCCGGAGAGTGTCCTCCACGACGTACAGCGACTTCGGAAACGGGAACCGCCGCCCGGGGATGAGTCCGCCAAGCATCTTTGTCCCATAGTCACCCGCGCTGTGTCGGGTCTCGCGCCAGACCGTCTTCGGTCGAGAGGCCTTTCCCGTTCGATTGACCACAATCTTCGATCCGTCTTCGCGCGTGCCCGACACGAGCAACTGTCCCGCCTGCAACTTCTTGATGTTCGGACGGGTGAGGTACGAGATGATGAACGGCTGCTGAGCATGCCCAGGCGTGGCCCGTACGAATCCTTCCTTGACCGCGCTCATCAGCGCGCCGCCAGTGAGGCCCCACTCCATTTCCTTACCGTCCTGACGCACCGGAAACACGGCAACGAGTCCATCGGGAACGTCTACCGAATCGATCGCGACATCTGGTGCGATGGGGTCCCCTACGTCGATGATGCGCAGGCTCTTCGGATCCACGAACACGGGATAGAACTGGCGAGGGCGGGTGCCACGTGTGGACTGATCGTCCTCACGTCGGAGGTAGCCGCCAGCGCACGGGCTTGCCGGCAGCACTCTCGTCCTCGACATCTGGCACAGCCGCGTCACCGACAAGAACGAAGAAAATGAACTCGTCGACGCGGGAGAACATTTTGGGTCTCGATGTCCCCTTGGGATTGATGGTCGCGCTGACCATCTGAACCTGGGCCGCAGGAAAGATCTGCTCCAGAAGGAGTCCAAGCCTCAGGTACTCCTTCTCGTCAATTGTGACGATGAGCACGGACGCGTCGGGATTCAGGAGGCGCTTCGCCAACTTCAGCCGTCGCTCCATCATTGCGAGCCACTTCGAATGCCGGTAGGCGTCGTCCGTGTCGACGTAGTCGTTGTTGTATTTCCAGTCCCTCGCGCCCGTGTTGTATGGCGGGTCGATGTAGATCGCGTCGACCTTGCCCTCGTGCGTGTAGAGCAGCGCTTGGAGGGCGTGGTAGTTCTCGGCGTTGATGACCGTGTGGAAGGGCTTGTCGCCGCCACGCTCGATTGTCCCGGTCGAGACGAGCCCGGGATAAATCGGGTCCCGGAACTCGGCCACGACGACAAGGTCCTCGGTGACGCGGCTGGCGGTCTCCGGCTCAGCGTCTGCCGAGTCGCGGCGGACGAGCTGTGCCGTCCGTACGCCATCGTCCTTTCGCACGACGCTGACCAGCCACAGTCGATCGTCCACAGAGTCTGGCGGGTCGCCGCGCTTCGGAAGGAACCGGACCTTGTCACCCTTCCGGACGGGCCGGCCTGGGAGTTCCACGATCTCCGGGATGTGACGCTCGAAGTTCAGCCCGAACGCCCGGCGGGACCCGAGATCCTTGACCTCGCGTGCAAGGTCCCTCGCAAGCTCGGGGGCGACGCTCTCGACCTGCCTCAGCAGGCTGCTCAACCTCGACACGCCTCCACCTCCTTCCGCCACGACGAGTGCCACCGCTCCCGGCGAAGCAGACCGTAGGCGCTCGGTAGGACACAGCAGCAGGAGCGGAGTTCAAGGCCCGTCACCACGTCCGGGCAGGCCGAACGCACGTTCGATCCCTCGATGTAACATCCCCTGCACCGCCCAGGACAGGAGCCAAGAATGCACGAACAGGCCAAGACGTTGCTGATCCTCAAGGTCAGTCGAGACGTTCATCTCTATGAGACCTCACTGATCGAGGCCGAAGCGCGCCAATACGGATACGACGTCGTCGTTCATGACGTCCAACACGAGGACCAGCTATGGGCCACTCCCGAAGGCCCTTGGAGCATTGTGTACGTCTGCGGGCACGGCCACAGGGAAGGAGTCGGGCAGGCGGATGGATCGATGTTGCTTGCTTGGGACGACGTGGCCTCCGCGCTCTGTGATCACCTGGGCCCAGAGGCATGGCTGTTCCTGGCTTGCTGCCGGGGGGGCCTGCGGGAGGTCGTCCACACCATGCTCTGCGCCTGCTGGTCCCTGGAATACGTCTTCGGCGCACCGTGGAAGGCCACCCCATCTGAGCTCGCCTGCGCATTCCACGTACTCCTCCACCAGTTCACTCACCGGCAGTTGGAGCCAGCTCGGGCCGCGGACCGAGCAGGCGAGGCAATCGACCGGACGATCAAGTCCTTCGATGCGAACGAGGTCCGCGACTCCGACCGCTTCCTCGACTGGTGCGAGGCACGAGGGGTCGACCCGATGGCCGGCGCCGCGGGCGAGTCCGTCGACGAACCTGCCGGTTCCCTCCCCCAAGCGGCAACTGGTGCCAAACTGGTGCCTATCTCCTCGAAACGGCTGTGGACGACGGTGGACGTCGGTGATCACTCCGACAGCGTTTTGCCTGATCAGAGGCCGTTTCCGTTGACACCAGCGGTCAACGGTGGACGCGCTCCGAGGCACTCTTAACCGGCAGGTTCGGGGTTCGAGTCCCTGGCGGCGCACTCACGATCCACGCGGCTCCGTGCGAGACCTTGGAGGGTCGGACGAGGTCAATCGGCTGGAGACCCGGGTGGCGGCGTGACGCGGGCCGGCCCCGGGAGTTTCCCGGGGCCGGCTGGTCTGGTCAGGAGGGCGGACGAACCGTCACGAGGCCGGCGTCACCCAGATCGAGGCGTACTGGTTGCCGTTCCCGACTCGTTGGATTTCGAACTGGACGCCGAACTCGACGCCGTCGTCACCGGGGTTGCCGGTGCCCAACACGCCGAACCCGAGGTCCTGTCCCCACAGGGGGTGGTCCATGAACAGGTTGCCGTCACCGTCCGTGAACCGGACCGAGTAGGGCGTGACGTCACGGGACGGCAGCACCACCGACGCGTCGTTGTCGCGGAAGAACAGTCCGACGTCGTTGATCTCGACACCCGGGTACCAGCCGAGGGCGTCCGTGAAGTGGCCCATGGCCCCACGGTTCTCGACCTCCGTGCAGAAGATCTCGCTCGGATCGTTGTCGACCGTGAGGCAGTCGGTGGCGCCGTAGGTCCCCCACGTCGTGAACGCCGCGTCGGACGACTGCATCCGTGACGGGAAGTTGCCCAGCGTCGTCCCGGTCGCTGCCAGCGCGTCGCCCGTGTGCCGCATCGGGTTGAAGTGCGAGTCCACGATCAGCAGGCCGCCCTTCGAACCCAGGCTCGGCGCGTCGAACGCCGTGACGGAGACGTGGTTGACGTTGCCGTAGCTCGTGTCGCGGTACCAGACCAGCATTCCGGGAGCGTTGTACGGGACCTTCTGGACGTGCCACGCACCATCGGTCGTCGGGCCCGGCGTGTACGTCGAGTCGTAGGCGTACTGGAGGCCCTGGTCGAACCCGTCCAGGTTGCGCCACTCGGCCAGGTAGTAGTGGCTGGCCGACGACGTCCCGGTGTTGAGCACCCAGCCGGCACCGACCGCCTCGCCGGTGAACGACAGCGCCTGGGTCGTCCAGTCACCCTCCGTCTCGGCGTCGTCCTCCCAGACGGTCGCGTCGTCGGCGGTGATCGACAGGTCGTCGACGAACCAGCCGCGCTCGAGGAATGCCGCATCGGTCGCGTACCGCAACCGGACCTGGATGGTCTGGCCGGCCCACGGCGTGAGGTCCACGTAATGGTGCTCCCACCCGTCCGTGTGATCGGTCAGGCCGTGCACGAGCCCGCCGTAGTCGGCCAGGCGCCCGTTCGGGTCGTCGTAGTCGTCGGGCGTGCTGACCAGCTCGTCGGCCTCGTTGTAGACGTTCTGTTGTGTCCAGGACGCTCCACCGTCCGTCGAGACCTCGACAAACCCGAAGTCCCAGTCCGCCTCGATGATGTAGTCGTTCCACATCCAGAAGCGGACGTCCGCGCCGGCGGGCACGTCGACACTCCGGCTCATGCGCACGTCGGCCCAGTCCTGGTCGTTGTTGCTCCACCACATCAGGTCGCCGCTGTGCGGAAGGGCACGAACAACGGTCTTGTTGGGCAGCACGACCCGGATGCCGTCGGCCGTCCCCACGGGCGTGTTGGACGTCTGGCCCAGCTGCACGCGCCGGGCCTTGGCGCCAGGAGCGAACGTGACCGGGTCGGCCCAGCCCAGGACCCACTTGTCCCACAGGCCCATGTGCGTCGGCATCGACTGGAAGATCGGACCGGAATGCGAGCCGGAGCTCATCAGGTCCCAGAAGTCGATGTCGGAGTCGGCGAGGCCGCTGGTGTCGTACCAGTCGGGCAGGCCCAGGTCGTGGCCGTACTCGTGCGAGAAGACGCCGACGCCGGAGTCCTCCGGCTGGACGATGTAGTTCGCCAGCCGCAGACCGGTGTCGCCGATCGGCTCGGCGTTGATGACGCTGGACGAGTGCGCCCAGATCGCGTAGACGCCCTGTTCGCCGCCGCCGCCAGACTTGTCCTCGCCGGCGTGGACGAGCACGACGTGGTCGATGAACCCGTCGGGCTCGAAGACGTTGCCGTCCTCGTCACGGTCGAACTGGTCCTCGATGTCGTAGTCGGCCAACGGGAAGCCGGGGTTCTGCTCCATCAGGGCGTTGACGGCATCGATCGCGAGCTGTCCCGGCCCGAACGGGTTGTCGGGGTGGCCGAGCATCCGCTGCGGCGGCCCCGCCTCCAGCTGCCCGTCGACCATGGTGCAGCGGTCAGCGCCGTACCAGGCCTCGGAGTGCTCGACCTCGACCCACGGGGTGGCCGCACCATCGACGTTGTACGCGCCCTTGGACATCTCGAGGTAGTGGTTGCGCATCGTGAAGCCCGAGATGTCGATGCCGGCACCATCGTTGAGGTCGGTGCGGACCGGCTCGGTGATGCCCTCGGAGGTGTAGAGCAGCTGGTTGAAGTGCTCGGAGCTGAAGTCGTCCACCCAGAAGGTGTTGTTGTCGGGGAAGGCAGCATCGGCCGGGTTGGGGATGTTGTTGTGCAGCGGCCCGCTCTGGACGATCCCCTCGACGCACGTCCGGTCCTCGAAAACCGTCGCCGGGACCATCACCTCGCTGAAGTCGTCGTTGGCCTCGTCGTTGAACTCGACGAGGATCGTGAGCAGCTGTGCCGTCTGGCTGCCCTTGGCCTTCTTGATCTGGCGCGGGTTGCGACCGGTGTCGTTGGCCTCCTGCTCGATGTCGGCCAGCTGCTTGGCGGCGTTCGGGTTGCCGCCCGTGTAGGTCTGCTCGACGGCCCACGCTTCTTCGAGCGGCGTCCTCTTCTGCTGCTGGACCCTGACATCCGTTTCGGCATCCGGTTGGAACTGCGGCGCGACGGGGTTGAACCACTGGTCGCTCGGGATGATCAGGTCGGAGACCCTGTCGGTGGTCGCGTTGGCGCCGTTCCCTGCCAGGGCCGTCACGCCACTGATCGCCAGGGCGGTCCCCGCAATCATGACGAGGAGACGGCGGGAGAGGTGGGCACCACGGGGCATGGTCGTGGGCGTGTGCATCGTCTGGTCCTTCCAAGTCCCCGCGCCGACCTGGATGAGCGTCCGGCCCG
>Ga0302046_10001744_pt1 | contig 20341 bp, 16 predicted proteins | sample RVTome_11_FD_200261 | JGI IMG/M metagenome (GOLD analysis project Ga0302046, IMG submission 200261) | Soil microbial communities from uranium-contaminated site in the Upper Colorado River Basin, Wyoming, United States - RVT147D111 (version 2) ...
GCCGCCGTCCAGCCGCTTCTGGACGCGGCCGCCGCCGATTCGCTCCCGATGAGGACCTTGGAGTCGAAGGTGCTCGAGGGCGTGACCAAGAGGCAGGCCCCGGAGTCCATCGCCCGCGTCGTGACGCGGCTGGCCGACGAGCTTCGGAGCGCCCGCGCAGCGCTCCGAGCCGGACTGCCAGGCCAGGCGCTCTCGGACGGGGAGATCGTGGCGGCGGCGATGGCGGAACGGCAGGGCGTTCCGTTCGACGCGGTGCGGGGGTTGTGGACGTCGCGCCCGGGCCCCGGATCGCTGGAGGTTCCGGTGACGGTCCTGGGTGAGCTCGTGCGCAGAGGCATTCCGGTGGACGAGGCTTCGATGCTCATGACGCACCTCGTGGGCACCTCGGTGCCCATGCACCAGGCGGCCCAGATTCCCGGCAAGGTCGATGTGGCCCTGATCTCCGGGACGCCGCCGGGCCTGGCGTTGGCCGAGGCGCTCCGGGCGCTCAACATTCCGAGTCCCCCGCGCGGCCGCCCTCCGGGGCCACCCAACAAGCCCCCCGGCGGGCCGAGCGTATGACGCTCGCGCTCGTCCGGCGCCGCTCTCCGCGGCCGCCGGGCCGGCGAGGGATCTCCAAAGTGGTCGCGGCGGCCGCCGTGGCCGCCATGGTGCTCGGCCCTCTCGGCGCGACGGGGCTCGTGGCGCAGGCGCCGAGGTGGGAGGTCGACCTGAGCGGCGCGCGCATCGGCTACGACACGATGCCCGCGCTGAACGCCCCGTCTCTGACGGCGCTCGGGGAGTGGCGCCACCCGCGGCTGTTCGCTCGACTGGCCGGCGGTATCACGGGCTTTCAGGACGCGGGATGGTCCGCCCAGCTGCGGGGCGACGTGGCTCGCTGGTTCGCTCCGTCCTCGAGCGGCCCGTTCAGGATCGAAGTCGCGGGCAGCGGCAGCGCCTCGCGGCACTCGCGTGACTTCCACGCACGCGTCGTGCGGGCGGACGCGCGCGTCCACGTGCTCGGGAGCGGCTTCGGCGCCTGGTTCGGCGGGGGCGTGAGCTCGGCGCGCAACTCCTTCGATTCCGCGTCCGTCGGCGGCGTGATTCCGGGCCTCGGGCTGTGGGCTCAGGATGGGCCGCTGCGGGCGACCTTCAGCTACTTCCGCACGCGGGTCGACGGCCAGGCGTATCCCGAGGCGAACATGGCCGTGTCGCTCAGCCGCGGCGCGGTCGACGTAACCGCGTATGGCGGCTTCCGACGACCCCAGGGGAACGGAGTGCCCGACGACACCTGGGCCGGCGTGACCGCCGCCCTCTGGGTGCATCCCAGCGCGGCGCTGCTGGTTTCCGGGGGCGGCTACGCGTCCGATCTCCTGCAGGGCCTGCCGGGGGGCGAGTACCTGTCCGTCGGTATCCGACTGACCCCACAGCGCGCGCGGCCCATCCCCGCCTCCGCGGCTGCGCCGATCGTATACAGCGTCGCCGAGTCGCGGTCCGGCGAGATCGGCTTCGGCGTCGACGACGCGGAATCGGTCGAAATCGCGGGTGACTGGAACGGGTGGGTGCCCGAGCCCCTCGAGCGTGGGTCATCGGGCCGCTGGCTCGTACCGCCCGGCCTGGCGCCGGGCGTGTACCGGTTCAATCTGCGCGTCGACGGAGAGCGCTGGGTCGTGCCGGAGGGCGTCCCCGAGATCGAGGACGGGTTCGGTGGCCGAGTCGGCCTGCTGATCATCGCGGAGGCGCGGTGATGGGCGCGCATGTGACCGATCTCGTTCCGGCGGAGTGTTTACCTCCGAACCCGGGGGTGGGAGAAGGTGACCCGGGCGTGACTTGGAGCCGAGTAATGAAACGGTCGTTCCGTATGCTCTATATGACGCTTGCGATCACGCTGGCGGTTTTGCCGCCCCGTGACGCTTTCGCACAACAGGATCCTTCGCAGCGGCTGGCGGAGGTCCTGCCTCCCGACGTCGCGGCAGCCGTGCTGGCGCGAATCGAGCAGGCACGTGCCCGGGAGCTTCCGACGAGCGCCCTGGCCAACGTCGCGCTCGAGGGAGTGGCCAAGGGCCGCAGCGCCGAGGAAGTGCTGGCAGGTGTGGAGCTGCTCGCGGGGGACATGGGGCGGGCGCATGAGGCGCTCGTCTTGGCGGGCCGGGTCCCCCTCGCGGGCGAGGTCGAGGCGGCCACGGCCGCAATGAGGATGGGCGTGGACGGCGAGACCGTCAGCGCGCTCGCCAGGTCCGGCCCTTCGGCACGCACGCTCGCGATCCCGCTGCTCGTGGTCGGGGGGCTGGCGCAGCGGGGTCTTCCGGCCGACGAGGCGCTGGCGGCCGTTCTGGAGCGGCTCGCCGCCCGGGCCGACGACATGGCCCTCCTGAGGGATTTTCCGGAGATGGGCAGGGGTCTGGGGCGCGCCATGCGACCGGAGTGGGCCGGCCCTCCGGCCCTCGCTCCCGGGCTGTCGGATCTCCACGTGCCTGGCGCCGGCCCCCCGGTGCCCGTGGGTCCGCCCGTCGAGCCCGGGCCGCGGGCCGGTCGTGGTCGTGGCCGTGGTCGGCCGCCTGGCGGCGCGTGAGCGCTGCCGGGCTCGATCGACCGAGGACACCAGAATCGAGGCACACCCCAGAAGGAGGGAAGAGCATGAAGTGCCCCAACGTTGGACTTTTCGGAGCGTCCACCGGCGTGCTCGCGCTTGCCGTCGCGATCTCGGCCTGCGGTGACATCACGACCGTGGGTGGCGAGACCACCCTGCGCGTGCTCTTGACCGACGCGCCTGCCGACTACATCGACTCGGCGTCGGTCGACATCGGCGCGGTCGAGCTGATCCCCGCGGGCGAAGGGGAGCCGATCACGATCTCGGAGGATGGCACGGACGGTTTCATCAACCTGCTCGACCTCGCCGACGCGGCAACCATGCTCCTGGGCGAGGCCGAGGTTGAGGCCGGCGCCTACGCTCAGCTCAGGCTGGTCGTGGAAGCGGCCAGGGTCGCGCTGGTGGAGGGGTACGTCTTCAACGACGACGACGCCACCGAGCGTGACCTGATCGTGCCGAGCGGCGCCCAGACAGGCATCAAGCTCAAACTCCGTGGACCCGATGGCGCCGGGCCCGTGGAGATCGACGCGGGCGAGGCGGTGCTCGTGCTGGACTTCGATGTCGGCCGGAGCTTCGTGATCCTGGGCAATCCCGAGACTCCGGCGGGCATTCACGGCGTGCTGTTCAAGCCGACGATCCGCGTGGCGGTGGCCGGCGACCTGGGCACGATCTCCGGCACGGTGTCGACCGCGCTGACGTCCCAGTCCGTGGAGGGCTTGAGCGTCACCGCGGAGCCCGTCGACCCCGATCCCATGGAGCCCTTCCAGACGCAGGCCGTGATGGGGACCACCGGCGAGGACGGCACCTACACGCTGAGCTTCGTGGTTCCCGGTACCTACGTCGTGTCCGTCACCACACCGGAGGGGCTGGCCACCGAGCCCGCGACCGTCGAGGTCGAGGTCGGTCCGAACGAGGACGTGGAAGGCGTCGACTTCTCCCTGGTCGGGGGCGGCTAGCGCCGGAGCCCCCAGCGGATCCGTCCGGGCAGAAACGGGGGTCGTCCCGCCGGGTATCCCCGCGGGACGACTTGCGTTGGCCGCCCGCGGCACGGGCTGGCACCTGCCTTGCAGCTACCGGCCAAGCCCAAGGGCTTCCCGGCATCCAAGGGGGCACCATGAAGCGACGCCGCATCGCCATCGGGTCCACGGACGCGTACGCCGGCATTTCCAGCGGCGGCTCGCGGGAGCACCGGGGCCTGCGCATCGTCTTCGGGAGCATCCTGGGGCTCGTCGTCGTGGGATACGCCGCGGGGGCGCTCGCCCTGCATTTCTTGCTGGACGCGGAAGAGGTGTCCGGCTGGCTCGGCACGCGCGCCTCGGCGGCTCTGAACCGGCAGGTCACCGTGGAGGCGGCGGACGTCTCGCTGTTCCCCCGGCCCGGAGTCGACGTGTCCGGGGTCGTGATCGCGAACCTCTCGGGCTTCGAGGGTCCACCACTCGCTCGCATCGACCGCGTCCGCTTCGGCATCTCCTTCCTGCCGCTCTTCACCGGCAGGGTCAACGTGAGGAGCGTTCTGCTCGAGCGTCCGCAGGTGCACCTGGCGACGGATGCCGAGGGCACGACGAACTTCGGCGATCTCGTCCCGCAGGGCGCGCCCGACTCCTCGCCGTCGGGACTTCCCATCTCCGTGGGAATCGAGGACGTGGAGGTGGCCGCCGGACGGCTGTCGCTGGTGGACGTGCCCGAGCGCAAGTCCACGACGCTGCTGGGCGTCGGGGCTGCGGCGGAGCTCTCCGACGGATCGGAGGAAGGTGCCTGGCTCCTGGCGATCGTCGTCAGCTCCGACTCCCTCACCTGGCGCTCGCCCTCGCTGGGAGACCGGCTGTTCCACGGAGCCGGCCCGAGCCTCGAGATGACGGCCGAGCTCGACCGCTCCTTCGCCTGGATGCGGGTCGTGGCGGGCTCGCTCCGCGTCGGGGCCGCGGGCGCGGCGCTCCAGGGGCGCATCGACTCCATCGGGAGCGCCACGCGGGCGGTCGACGTGCGCCTCGTGGGCGACTCGCTGGGCGCCGCGGTGGTGCTCGCCGCGCTTCCGCGGGAGATGCAGAGCGGCCTCCCGACCGACGCCCTGGGCCGCTTGTCCTTCGACGTGCGCCTCAGCGGCTACGCCGGACCCGACACACGCCCGAGGCGGTCCGGCAGGATCGAGCTGGCCGGCGTGGGCGTGCGGCAGAACGGCAGCGCGCTCATAGAAGGCGTATCGGGCAAGATCGCGATCCGCGGCGACACGCTCGTCCTCGACTCCATCGCCGGGTCCCTGCTCGGCGGGCCCTTCACGCTGGAAGGGCACTTCCGCGGCGAGGACCGCGGGTTCGCGCTGCGAACCGCCGCACACCCCGACTTCGACGTCCTCGACCGGCTGGGCCTGGTGCCCGAGGGAACGTCGCTCTCCGGTGACGTGCAAGTCGAGCTGACGCTGGCCGGGTCCGGCGCGGCGCCGGAGGACGTTCAGGTGGACGGCACCGCGACCTTGGCCGGCCTACAGGTGGACCATTCGCGGCTGGGCGTGCCAGTCTATGTGGCCAGCGGAGACCTGACGCTGGCCGGCAACGACGTCTCGTTCACGGACATGGCGGTCCTCGTGGGCCAGGACCGAATGACCATCAGCGGGCGCGTGCGGCGGCCCATCGCGCTCATGCTGCCCATGTCGCGAGGGCTCACCGAGCTGGAGGCCAACCTGCGGGGGGTGCGGCTCGACCTGGACGAGGTGCTCCCCTGGACGCCGGACGAGCCGGGAGAGACCTACGCGCAGATCGCGTTCGCGCACCTGGGTGATCGCCGACTGGGCGGACGTCCCCCGAGGGCGGTGGCGAGGGATCACGGCTTCTCCCGCCCGTCGTCGTTGCCGATGGCCGGGCGCATCGACTTCGCGCTCGACACGCTCGAGTATCGCAGGTACCGGATGGAGGAGGTGTCCGGCCGCGTTCTCACGGCCGGCGACCTCCTGGGCGTCACGGATCTCTCCATGCTGCTTTGGGACGGACGGGTGTCGGGCGCGTTGGTCCTGTCGCTGGGCGCGGACGAGCAGCAGCCGTTCTCGCTCTCCTTGGCCGTGGACGGCGCCCGCGCCGCGGACTTCCTCGCCGCCATGAGCCCCCTCGACCGCGCGGTCGACGGCCTGCTCGGATTGGACCTGCAGGTGTCCGGCACCACCGACCCCGACCTGCTGCCCGTCGCGGGCGCCACGTCGGGCAGCGGTCGCTTGAGCGTGGTCGACGGCAGCTTCGCCATCAACCCGTTGACAGGCTCGCTGGCGGATTTCCTGGCGATGGACGCCTGGACGCGACCCCCGTTCGAGGAGTGGACGCTGCCGTTCGATCTGGAGGACGGACGCTTGCGTGTCGCCGAGGTGGAGCTGCGGACGGAGCTCGGCCGCATCCGCGCGTCCGGAACCGTGGGGCTCTCGGGCGCCCTCGACTTGGCGTACGGGGTGACGATCCCGCCGGAGCGGCTGGGCGACCTCTCGCTCCGCCGGACCGGCGTGTCTTCGAGCGTCGTGGAGGGCCTGCGGCGCGCCGGCGACGGACTCTCGCTCGGCTTCCGTGTGGGTGGAAGGGTCGCGGCGCCACTCCTGGAGCCGGACGCCGACCTCACGGACGCCGGCTTCCCGGCTGGGCAGGACCCGTCTGGCGCGTCCGGCGGCGAGGCGGACGGCCCCTCCGCCGAGGAGCTCCGCGAGCGGCTCGAACAGCGCACGCTCCGCCTCCTCGAAAGCCTCTTCACCGCCCGTCCCGACACGATCGCGTCCTGACCGCCGGCGGACATCCGGGGGGCCCCTGTGCGTATGTGCCCCCAAGCGGCGTCATATCGATTGCGGCCGCATCCGAGGATGGGCGGCCGCTACCCCCTTTCCGCGGAGGTGCACCATGACCGCCATGCCCCGGATCGCTCCCGAGACTCGAGCCGACGAGTCCGCGAACGACCGCCTCAAGAAGGCATTCGATTCCTGGCTGTGGAACTCCGTGATTCTCGCCACCGTCGCCCACTTCGCCGTGTTCGCGTTCTCGCCCGAGCTGACGGCGGAGGACCTCGGCGCGACCTCGTCGGTGCTGACGACGGTGGAGCTGCCCCCGGTGCTGGACATTCCGGAACCGCCTCAGCCGATCGCGCGGCCGGCGCGGCCCGTCATCGCCGCCGTCGACATGGCCGAGGACGTGACGATCGAGCCGAACAGGTGGCGGGACTACCCGGTGGACGCCCTCCCGCCTCCGCCCGACCAGCTCACGACCGAGGTTCCTCCCGAGCGCCCGTTCTTTCCCTACGACGTCGCGCCTCGCGTTCAGAACGTCGAGGATGTCCTCCGCTCGCTGAAGCGGGAGTATCCGAACACGCTGCGACAGGCCGGAATCGGGGGCACGGTGTCCGTGCTGTTCTACATCGACGGGGAGGGGCGCGTGCAGGACACGCGCATCGCGCATAGCTCCGGTCACGCGGCGCTCGACGAGGCGGCGCTGGCGGTGTCGGCCATCTACCGGTTCTCGCCCGCGCTGAACCGTGACCGGGCGGTGCCGGTGTGGGTGTCGATCCCGATCATCTTCGAGGTGCGCTGAGCGCGTCGCTCGGGGAGTGGCGAGCACCCGCTCGTCGACGCGGGGAGCACGCGCTTCGACCTGCGTCGGCACCCGCTCGGGTCGAGGCCGAGCACTTGCCGGCACGGAGGGCGCCCCGCAACCTACCTCGCATGTCGCCTGCGCATCCGGAGGGTCACCCATGAAGCGTCGACGGAGCGTGCCGTTCGGGCTCGCCGCGATCTCACTCGCCATCGCGTCGTTCGGGGGAGCGCCGGCCTCGGCGCAGGACCTCGACATGCCGCGGCCCATCGAGGGCACCAACACGGTCTTCATCGAGGAGATGACCTGGCTGGAGGTCCGGGATGCCATACGCCAGGGCACGACCACGGCCATCGTGGCGACCGGCGGGGTCGAGCAGAACGGGCCGTACGTCGCGTCGGGGAAGCACAACTTCGTGCTCCAGGCCACCACCGAGGCCATCGCGCGCGAGCTCGGCAACGCGCTGGTCGCGCCCATCGTCAGATTCGTCCCGGAGGGAAACATCGACCCTCCCTCGGGCCACATGCGATACCACGCCACGATCAGCGTGCGCCAGGAGACGTTCGAGGCGCTGCTGAGCGACATCATCGGCAGCCTCGCGGTGCACGGCTTCACCGATGTCGTCCTGATCGGGGACAGCGGAGGCAACCGCCGTGGCATGGAGGCGGTCACGGAGGCGCTCAACCAGCGGTGGATGGGGACGCCCGCGCGCGTGCACTACATTCCGGAGTACTACAGCGAGGACATCTACAGCTGTGACTTCCTGAAGAACGAGCTCGGCATCCACCAGCAGCCCGACGAATGCGTGGCTACGCGGAACGAGTACCACGACGACTATCACTACTCCTCCATCATTGCGACCACGGACCCGGAGCGGATCCGCGCGAGGCAACGCATCGAGGCCGGGCTCTTCAGCATCAACGGCGTCGACCTCGAGCCGCTCGAGCGCACCGTCGCCAACGGGCGCAGGCTCGTGGAGTACCGGGCCGAGATCACCGCGCGCGCCATCCGACGATCCATCGAGGGGAACTGAGCGGGATCGGCCGGGCCCCGCCGGCGCCGCCCGGCAACGGTCGCCGTCCCCAGGGGCGGCGGTGCCGAGCCCGCGGGGTCCACGCGCATGACGGCTATGGCGACGACTAGCGCTCCGGCGCCGCCGGACGGCCGCTCCCGCGAGCTCCGCTTCCGTGTGGGCGAGATGGACTGCGCGAGCTGCCTCGCCAGGATCGAGTCCCACCTGAGCGGCTTGGAGGGCGTGAGCCGCGTGCACGGGAGCGTCATCGCGCGGACCCTGAGCGTGACGCTGGACGAGGCGCGCGTGGATGCGTCCGACATCGAGCGTGAGGTCGGGCGGCTCGGCTACCTCGCCCGCCCGCTCGACCAGCGAGAGGGAGCCCCGCCTCCCGCGCGGACCTGGACCGGAGCTCCCGCGCGACGCGCGTATGTCGCGTCCGCGCTCGTCGGCTCGGCGCTGCTGCTCAGGCTCACGCTGGATCAGAGCCCGCTGCCGTACGGGCTTCCTGCAGCGGATATCCTGCTCACGCTGGCGGCGCTCGTGGGTGGGTGGGGCTTCTACCCCAAGGGATTCGCCGCGGCCAAGCGGCTGTCGCTCGACATGAGCTTCCTCATGACCGCGGCGATCTTCGGCGCGCTTCTCCTCGGCGAGCTCGTCGAGGCCGCGGCCATCGCCATCCTGTTCAGCTTCGCCGAGCTGTTGGAGGCGTTCTCGGTCGATCGGGTGAGGGCGTCGGTGTCGTCGCTGATGAAGATGGCCCCGGACTCGGCCGTCGTCGTGCGGGACGGTGTCGAGCGGACGGTGCCCGCCGAGTCGCTCGTACCCGGAGACGAGGTGATCCTGAGGCCGGGCGACCGCGTCCCGGCCGACGGAACGGTGGTGGATGGTGCCTCGGCGGTGGACCAGAGCCCCATCACGGGCGAGTCGCTGCCGGTCGACAAGACCACTGGCGACCCGGTCTTCTCCGGAACGATCAATCGCCAGGGGCACCTCCGCGTGCGGGTCGACCGCCCGGCGGGCGACAGCGCGCTGGCCAGGATCGTGCGACTCGTGGAGGAGGCCGAAGCGACGAAGACCCACAGCGAGCGGTTCGTCGAGCGCTTCGCCCGCCACTACACGCCCGCCGTGGCCGCCGCCGCCGTGGTCGTGGCGCTCGCGCCGCCGCTCCTGCTGGGCGGTGCGTGGACCCTGTGGGTGACGCGCGGCCTGACGCTGCTCGTGATCGCGTGTCCGTGCGCGCTCGTGATCTCGACCCCCGTCGCGATCGTGAGCGGCATCACGGCCGCCGCCCGGCACGGCGTGCTCATCAAGGGCGGCCTGTACCTGGAGGCGCTCGGCTCGGTGCGGGCGTTCGCGCTGGACAAGACCGGTACCCTCACGGTGGGACATCCTACGGTGCGGCAGGTGGTTCCCGCGGCCGGCAGCTCCGAGGAGACGCTGGCCCGCGCGGCCGCGGTCGAGCGGCGCTCGGAGCATCCCCTCGCCCGCGCGATCGTCGACGAGGCGAGGGAGCGCGGCCTGCCGTCCCCATGGGCGGTGACCGATTTCGAGGCCGTTCCCGGCGAAGGAGCGCGGGCGCTGCTCGACGGGCAGCGCCACGTCGTCGGGCGTCCGGGCTTGTTCCCCGGCGCACCCGTGCCCGCCGGGCTGGACTCGGACGGCTGCACGGTGGTGGGGGTCGGGCGGAACGGCGAGCTGCTCGGATGGATCGCATTGGCCGACCGGCCGCGCGAGGGGGCGCGCAACGCGGTCGCCCGGCTGCGGTCGCTCGGGATCTCGCCGACCGTCATGCTGACGGGCGACAACCACGCGACCGCCCGGGCCATCGGCGCGGCGGTGGGGGTGGACGAGGTTCACGCCGAGCTGCTTCCGGCCGACAAGCTCTCGATCCTGCGCGCGCTGGAGGCCGAGTACGGCTCTGTCGCCATGGTGGGGGACGGGGTCAACGACGGTCCGGCGCTTGCCGCGGCGACCGTCGGCATCGCGATGGGCGCGGCGGGCAGCGACACCGCATTGGAGACGGCGGACGTGGCGCTCATGGGGGATGCGCTGGAGCGTCTACCCTACTTGGTGGGGCTCTCGCGGCGTGCCCGTCGCGTGATCCAGCAGAACATCGCCGTCGCCATCGGTATCAAGGCGGTGCTGGCCGTCGGCGTGCCGCTCGGGTACGTGTCGCTGATCACCGCGGTGCTGATCGGTGACCTCGGGGTCTCGCTCGCGGTCACGCTCAACGCCCTGAGGCTCGCGCGCGTGCGATGACGCCGCGCAGCTCTCGGAGGTCCACCGCTCACGAGCCCCTCCAGGCACCGTGCCGCTGCGTGCTGTTCGTTCCCGGCTCGAGGCCCGACCGGTACGCCAAGGCGGTCGCCTCCGGAGCCGATCGCGTGTGCGTGGACCTGGAGGACGCCGTGGCGCCGGGCGACAAGTCGCGCGCACGGGCCAACGTGGTCGAGCTCCTGAGTGGAGGGCAGTGGGACGCGGCTCGCTCCATCGTCCGCGTGAACCACCCCGCGACCGAGGAGGGAGAGGCAGACCTGGCCGCGCTCGAACGGGCCTTGGCCTCGCGGGGGGCCCGCTCGCGACCGGGCGAGGTCGGCCCCTCGCGCGGGCCGCGCCTCACCGTGATGGTCCCGAAGTGCGCCTCGCGAGACGATCTCGAGGCCGTGCGAAGGGCGCTGCCGGCCGCCGGGCCCGCGTTGCCGGCCTCCGGGCCCACCCTGCCGGCCTCCGGGCCCACCCTCCTCATGATCCCTGTTGTGGAGACGGCGGCGGGCGTAGCCCGCGTGGAGGAGATCGCCACCACCCCATCGGTCGGAGCGCTCCTCCTGGGCGGGATCGACCTCACGACCGAGCTCGGCGCCGCCCTCGAGTGGGACAGCCTGTTGTACGCGCGCTCGCGCCTCGTGCTCGCGGCGGCGCTCGCCGGGGTGCGCGCCATCGACGTCCCGTTCCTCGACACCTCGGACGCGGCGGGCCTGCGGCACGAGGCGGACAGGGTGCGGAGGCTCGGGTTCGCAGGAAAAGCCGCGATCCACCCCGACCAGGTGGACGTCATCCAGGAGGCGTTCACGCCGTCGCAGGAGGAGGTCGACCGTGCGCGGCGGATTCTCGAGGCCGGCGGCGGTGGCGAGGGCGTCTTCCTGCTCGAGGGGCGTATGGTGGACCGTCCGGTCGTGGAGGCCGCCCGCCGCATCGTCGCCACGTCGGAAGCGGACCGGGCGCATCGCGGATGAGCCGCCGGCAGGCCCGCGCGTGAGCGGCTCGAGTGCGCACCGCGCCGCCTCCGACACCAGCGCGGATCTGGAGCTGAGGGCGCAGATACGCAAGCTCTGCCAGAGGTATCCCGAGGACTACTGGCGGTCGCTCGACCGGGAGCGCGCCTATCCGGAGGCCTTCGTAGAGGAGCTGACCGAGGCCGGCTACCTGGCCTGCCTGGTGCCCGAGGAGTTCGGCGGCCCGGGCCTGGGAATGGCCGAGGCGGCCGCCATCCTCGAGGAGGTCAACCGCTCGGGTGCGAACGGCGCCGCCTGCCACGCGCAGATGTACACCATGGGCACGCTGCTCCGGCACGGCTCCGACGAGCAGAAGAGGCGCTGGCTGCCCGGGCTCGCCTCCGGAGCGCTGAGGCTGCAGGCGTTCGCGGTGACCGAGCCCGATGCGGGCTCGGACACGACACGCATATCCACCTTCGCCGAGCTGCGCGGCGACCGCTACGTCGTGCACGGGCAGAAGATCTTCATCTCGCGTGTCCAGCACTCCGACCTGATGATCCTGCTGGCGCGCACCACGCCGCGCGAGAGCGTTGAGCGAAGGACGCACGGGCTCAGCGTCTTCATGGTCGACCTGCGCGAGGCGGGTGACGCGCTGCGCGTGCGGCCCGTGGACACCATGATCAACCACGAGACCAACGAGATCTTCTTCGATGGTCTCGAGATTCCGGTGGAGAACCGGATCGGCAACGAGGGCGAGGGCTTCACCTACATCCTGAGCGGCATGAACGCGGAGCGGATCCTGCTCGCGTCCGAGTCGGTGGGTGACGCGCTGTATTTCGTCGACAGGTGCACGCGGTATGCGGGAGAGCGCGTCGTCTTCTCGCGGCCCATCGGGCAGAATCAGGGCGTTCAGTTCCCCATCGCGCGCGCCTACGTTCGCGCGATGGGTGCCGCCGCGCTGCGCGACCGGGCGGTTTCGCTCTACGACGCGGGCCAGCCGTGCGGGGCGGAGGCCAACATGTGCAAGCTGCTCGCCTCGGAGGCCGCCTGGGAGGCGGCGAACGTGGCGATGGATACCTTCGGCGGATACGGGCTGGCCGAGGAGTACGGCATCGAGCGGAAGTTCCGGGAGGCGCGGCTGTACCTGGTCGCTCCGGTGGCGAACAACCTCGTCCTGGCCTACGTGGGGCAGCACGTCCTCGGCCTGCCGCGCTCGTTCTGACGATGAGCGGACGATGAGCGCACCGGAGGCGCCCGAGCTCGACGCCTGGATCGGCCGGGAGCGCGTCGAGGAGGACCTGCTCGCGCCCGGACCCGCCCGTAGCCTCGCCGCCACACTCGACCGAAGCGGGGAGTCGCTACGCGAGGGTGCGCCGCTGCCCCCGGGGTGGCATTGGATCTACTTCCGCTCTCCCGCGGCGCGCTCGCGGCTGGGCTCCGACGGGCACGAGAAGCTCGGCGAGCTCTTGCCCGCCCTGCCGGACTCCAGGAGGATGTGGGCCGGCGGAAACCTCAGGCTTTCGGGTAGCCTGCTCTTGGGCGAGCGAGTCGAGCGGCGAACCATCGTGGAGGCGATCACGCCCAAGGTGGGGAGGTCGGGCTCGTTGATCTTCGTGACCCTCCGACACCGCATATCCAGCTCGGCGGGGGTGATGGTGGACGAGGAGCAGGAGCTGGTGTACCGGCTGGCTGGGCCCTCGGGACCCGGAGCGCACGCGGCCGAGGGCGGCGCCGGGGAGGGCGCGACGGGCAGCGCGGCCGGGGGCGCCGCGGCCCGCGCCTCCACCGCGGCCGACCTGCCCGAGCCGGCCTGGCGGGAGCCGTTCGTGGCCGACGAGGTCACCCTGTTCCGCTTCTCCGCGCTCACCTTCAACGGGCATCGTATCCACTACGACCATCCGTACGCGACCGTGGTCGAGGGCTATCCGGGCCTCGTCGTGCACGGACCGCTGCTCGCGCTCCTGCTCCTGGATGCGGGCGTTCGGCGCCTGCCCGGCGGCGGAGCCGCTCTCGGAGGTAAGCTGCTGTCCTTTCGATACCGGGCGGTGGGTCCGGCCTTCTGCAACGAGCCTTTGCGGCTCGAGGGTCTGCCGGACGCAGGCTCGCTCCGGGCGGTGCACGCGGAGCGCGGCGTGCTGATGGAAGCCGCGCTGACCAGCACGACATGATCTTGGTCACGCTGGAGAGCATGAACCCGGCAGCCGAGCCGATGGACGCCGCGACCGCGGCCGCCGACACCGCGGGAGCGGCCCGCATGGAGCGACGGATCCTGCCAGCTCACCTGCCGACCTCCCTGCTGACGATCGTGATCGGGCGCGGATAGCGCATGGGTCCGAGCGCGGTGTCGACGATCGGTGTGGCCTCGAGCGCGATCTCCTTCGGGGCTCCGCCCTGCCCCGAGATGGCGAGCGCGAGCTCGAGAAGGTCTCGGCCGCTGCCCTCGAAGAACTCCACGAGGTTGAGGCTCACCCCGATGGGTACGTCCGTGGGCCGGCCGGGAGGCAGCACGACCTCGTCGGCGAACGTGCCTCGCAGCGTCTCGCGGCCCTGGAGGAGCAGGGTCCAGTCCATCCTGACCAGGCGCGCGTCGGTGGCGTTGTCCGCCGGATTCTCCGCGAGGAGGTGTACATCGAAGTCCATGGGCAGCTCGCGCTCCCTGAGCGCGAGCGCGAGCCTGGCGGCTTCGGTTACGGTCAGATCCTGGTAGGAGTCGATGCGGGCGACGTCGATGCCCGCCAGGCGCATGTTCGAGACGCGGTCCAGCGTGAAGTCCACGTTTCGGAGCGCCGCCAGCTGCTGGAGCGTGGCGCAGCCCGCCAGGATCGTCAGGCCGAGGACCGGCACGAGGCGCCGCATGGCTGGCATCTGGTCGCTCCCTGTAGGGGTCGGCCCCGGCTTCCGGGACCATGTGCGGGCCTTACGCACGCACTCCGCAATGTACACCCGGCACGCGGCCGCAGTCAGCGAAAAGTGAGGCGCCGCGGAACGTCGCCGCGGGCGCTGTGGGCGCGGACGGCGTTCCGCGACCGCCCCCCGGTCCGCGACGCGCACGCGTTGAACGCGCAGATCGCTTGCGGCGTACACGGGATGGAGTGACGCTCGCGAACCGACGCCCGGAGATCCCGTGTACACCACGTGTATGTTCTGCAACCGGCCGCTCGGCGCCAACCAGGTGGTCGAGTCCTTTCCCGTGGGTCGGCGCCTCGCCTTCGACGCCGCCAAGGGCCGGCTCTGGGTTGTGTGTCGCAGGTGCGAGCGCTGGAACCTGACGCCGGTCGAGGAGCGTTGGGAGGCGGTGGAGGCCTGCGAGCGCTTGTTCCGAGGAACGAGGCTCCGCGCCTCCAGCGAGAACGTCGGTCTCGCCAGGCACGCCGAGGGCTTGGAGTTGGTCCGCATAGGCGAGCCGCTCCGGCCCGAGTTCGCCGCGTGGCGGTACGGCGATCAATTCGGTCGGCGCCGGAGGCGCCAAATGCTGTACGGCGCGGGCGCGGCGGCCGTGGTGGGCGGCCTCGTCATCGGCGGCACGGTCACCGGCGTGCTCGGCGGGGTCGCTCTCTCGCAGACCGGCAACGTCTGGAACCTGTGGATGAACGGACGCACGCTGGTGAGGCTCCGTACCGGCGACGGTCGCGTGCTCAGAATGAAGCGCATCGACCTGCTCGGAACGCGACTGCGCCCCGCCGACGACGATGTCGGGTACCGCCTGGAGGTCAGGAAGGGCAGGAGGAAGGAGTGGTTCGAGGGGGAAGAGGCGCAGCGCCTCATCGGCGCCATCATGCCGGGCATGAACCGCATGGGTGGCAAGCCGGTCACGGTGCGTCATGCGGTTTCGGAGATCGAGCATCACGGCCATCCCGACCGCTTTCTCGCCGACGTGGTCTCGGGCGATCGCTTCCGGGACAAGCACGGCACCCCGGGATACGTGAACAAGATGCCGCGCCACTCGAAGCTGGCGCTCGAGATGGCGCTCCACGAGGAGCAGGAGCGCCGCGCGCTGGAGGGCGAGCTCTGGCGGCTGGAGCGCGCCTGGGAGGCGGCGGAGGAGATCGCGGCGATCTCCGACGACCTGCTGCTGCCAGAAGGCACCGAAGAGTTCCTGGAGCGGCACCGGGAGGGGGAGACGACCGGCTGACCCGAGCGCTCGCGACGCAACGGCGGACCGGCACGGGGACCGGCGATCCGAGCCAGGTGCCGAGACAGGCCGACACGCGCCGGACCGCCGCGCCACGGCTCGTGCCGGCGCGCCACCGGCCGTGCCGACGTGCCAGATTCGGGCGCGCTCGCCATAATGGCTGTTCGGAGGGGACGCCGGCGTCGGCGGGAACGGACTCGAAGCGCCTGCCGGCGCGCCCCCCGCGGAACTTCGCCGTCGAGGTGCTCATGAGCTTGTCATCGTGGTCTCCGCGTCGCCCGGCTGCCCTGCTCAGGGCCGCCATCGTACTCACCGGCTCCGCCACGGGGGCGCCCACGGCGGCCGTGGCGGTCGCCTCCTGTGCCGCGGTTCTGGGTGCTCCGCTCGCCGGGCAGGAGCGCACCCTCACCTTCATGGACGTGCAGGAGCTGAGGAGCGCGGGCTCGTGGGCCCCGAGCCCCGACGGCGCCTGGATGCTTTATACCGTGACGACCCCCGACTGGTCGGAAGCAGAGTCGCGGAGCGACATCCACATCGTGTCGATGAGTCAGGGGTCGGCATCCGACCGTAGGCTCACGTTCACGGACGACAAGGACGAGACGGACCCCGCGTGGTCGCCGGACGGCACGTTCTACGTGTTCGCTTCCGACCGCGCCGAGGACGGCGTCACCCAGCTGTACATGATGCGTCCCGACGGAGGCGAGGCGAGGCGCGTGACGGACGCCGAGGAAGACGTCTCCGATTTCGCGTTCGGCTCTGAGGGGCGCTGGCTCGTGTTTCGCGCGGGCGAGCCCGACCAGGAGCAGCTGTACCGGCTCCCGGTCGCGGACCTCGGGGGAGCCGACGCGCTGCGCATCACCTCGGCGGAGGCGGGCGTGGAGGAGTGGACCTGGGAGCCGGGGGGAGCGCGGATCTACTTCACCCGTCCCGACTCCTTCGACGCCGACGAGAAGCGACGCGTGGAGGAAGGCTTCACCGTCGACGTGAAGAACGCGGTGACACCGCTCTCGAGCTTGTGGTCGGTGGAGGTCGCCTCCGCTTCGGAGCAGCGGTTGACGAATGACGCGGCGTACAGCGTCGAAGCGTTCACGGTTTCTCCAGATGGACGCTGGATCGGGTTCACGGGCGGCTCCCCCGAGCGGTACGAGCGCAACATCACGGCGTCCGGCCTCTACGCGGACCTGTACCTGCTCGACGTCACCACCGGACGGCTGGAGAGGCTGACGGAGAACAACGAGGTATCCGAGGGGGAGCTGAGCTTCTCGCCCGACGGCCGCTCGATCGCGTTCTCGGCCCCGGACGACATGGAGCACTACTCCATGAGCGAGAACCGGATCTACGTCCGTGCCACCGACGCCCACGGCACCGCGTTCCGCAAGCTGGGCACCTCGTTCGACAACAGCCTGCGGGTGGGATTCTGGTCGGAGGACGGGGCCACGATCTACTTCGACGCCGGCGTGAGGGCCTCGACGCAGCTGCACGCGGTCGACGTGAGCACGGGGGAGGTCCGCCAGGTGACGCACGAGCGCGCCACGCTTTCGGTGGAGCGGGACCGCGAGACGGGCGTGTTGCTCATCGAGTACTCGGATCCGCGCACTCCCCCGACGGCCTTCACCGTCGCGACCATCGAGCGCGTCGCCGACCGGTCCGCCTGGACCCATCTCGTCGACGTCAACCCGCAGGTGCGCGACATCGCTCTGGGCGCGGAGGTCGACATCGAGTGGGAATCCACAGACGGCAAGATGGTCGGTGGCGTGCTCGTGTACCCCGTGGGCTACGAGGAGGGCCGGAGGTACCCGCTCATCGTGGCCATCCACGGCGGCCCCGCTTCGGCCGACGTGCTCAGGTTCAACGGCGGGTACAACGCCCAGGTGTACGCCGGCGCTGGCTACGCTGTGCTCAAGCCCAACTACCGTGGGTCCCGGAACTACGGCAACGCGCACCGCACGGACATCGTGGGCGATTACTTCACGCTCGGATTCGACGACATCATGACCGGCGTGGATCACCTCATCGAGGAGGGGATTGCCGATCCGGAGCGCCTGGGCGCGCTGGGGTGGAGCGCCGGCGGCCACTGGTCGAACTGGATCCTGACGCACACGGACCGTTTCAATGCGATCAGCTCCGGCGCCGGCACCATGAACTGGATCAGCATGTACGCCCAGAGCGACGTGCAGCGGAACCGACAGTTCTACCTGGGCGACGGCTTCCTCTACGAGAGCTTCGAGTCGTACTGGGATCAGTCGCCGTTGAAGTACGTCATGAACGCGAGGACCCCCACCATGATCCACGTCGTGGAAGGTGATCCGCGTGTTCCGAGCCCGCAGTCGGTCGAGCTGCACATGGCGCTCAAGAAGCTTGGAGTTCCGACGGAGCTGTTCATGTACCCGGGCCGGAGCCACGGCATACCCGACCCGCGCAACCGCCTCGTGAAGGCGGTGAGCGAGATGGCGTGGATGGACCACTACGTGCGGGGCATCGGCGAGAAGTTCGAGTGGCGTCAGGTGCTGGAGACGCTCGCCGAAGAGGATGTCGCCACGCAGCCCGTCTCGGACGGGTCCGCGGGACGCGAAGTCGAGGACCCGACCACAAGGAGATGATCGTGCGCAGGCTTCAAGCAGTCGCGGGCGTCCCGCTCGCGGTTCTCGCATTCACCACGACGGTGCACGCGCAAGGCGCGCCTCCGGGCTTTCTGGAGGAGTTCGAGGGCCAGTTCGACGATTCGGCCTCCAAGCTCGTCGCGCTCGCGGAGGCCATGCCCGAGGATACCTACGATTGGCGCCCCATGGAGGGTGTGGCATCGGTCGCCAGCGTCTACATGCACATTGCCCGCTACAACTACATGTATCCCGACCAAAATCTGGGAATCCCCGCCCCGATGGGCCAGGAGGAGTACGCGCGTTGGGAGGAGGAGGTCGCCGATAAGGATGCGGTGGTCGAGATCCTCTCGGCCTCGATGAAGCACGTGAGGAGCGTCGCCGACCGGGTGGGTGCGGAAGGGCTCGACGAACCGGCCCGGCTCTATGGCCGCGAGGTAGGCCGGTGGGCCGTGCTTCTTCAGCTCCTCGCGCACATGAACGAGCACCTCGGGCAATCGATCGCCTACGCGCGCATGAACCGCGTGGTCCCGCCGTGGTCGAGGTGACGGCGGGGGGCTCGGGTGCTTCGGTCGCGCGCCGCCGTCGCCACGTTCCTTCCGTCGCCCACGACGCTTCGGTCGGCAGGCGCTCGGGCTCACGCCGTTCCGCGGCTGTCGCGCTCACCGCCTGCGTGCTCTGGGCGGGATGCGCCCCCGGTGACGCCGCACCCGAGGGGCAGGGCGCCGGGGCAGCGGGCGAGGACGCAGCCGGGCTTCGGCTCCTCGAGCTGTGGGCCGGGGGCGAGCCGGCGTTCGGGATCTTCGTCCCCGACGAGCGCGAAGGCGAAGCCCGGGCGGCCGACGGCACCAGGCTGCCCCCGCTGTACACGCGCGAAGGCGGCCGGCGGCTGGCCGCCAACCCACTCTACGACTACGTCTTCCTGAACCTGGAGGGAGCGTACGACGAAGACGCGGTGCGCGCGCTCGCCGCGGGCTTGCGGGAGGAGGACGCCGGCGCGCGGCCGGCGCTCCTGGTTCGGATCCCCCCCATCTCCCAGGACGGGGAGGCGGCCGCGCGCGCCCGGGTCGCCGGGGCCCTCGCGAACGGGGCGGACGGCGTCGTGCTGCCGCACGTGCGCAGCCCCGAGGAGGCTCGCGTCGCGGTGGGATTTTTCGAGCAGGCCGGCGCCGACGTTTGGTCACCCGACAATCGGGGTGGAAGCGTCGTCGCCATGCTGATGGTCGAGGATCCGGGGGCGCTCGCCACCGCCCGCGAGATCGCGGACGTGCCGGGCTACAGCGTGCTCGCGTGCGGCATCGGCAGCCTCACCCGCGCGCTGGGCGGCGACCGCGAGGCCGCCGAGGCCGCCGAGGCCGGGACGCTCGGCGTGCTCGCGCACGCCACTCGCGTCGGGCGTCCGGACATGATCACCGCGAACGCCGAGGACGCGGCGCGACGCATCGAGGAGGGCTTCTTGGCCCTGCTCATGTCGGGCTCCGGAGCGGACGACGCGATACGCGTCGGCAGGGCGGCGGCGGGGCGCTAGCCGCCGCGGAGCCGGTGAGCCCCCGGGCTCGAGCCTCCGCACGGGGCGGCGTTCTGCGCCGCCGCATTCCGCGGCTGGGCGTGCTGAACGCGCCGCTGTCGCTGAGCGTCGTCTGGGCGATGGCCTACGAACGGTCCTTCTGAGCCGACACCGCCTATGTCCGGCCGCCGTACGCGCGCGCCGCCCGTACGCCATCCCCGAGCGCGTCCACCAACCGTGGCACGTCGGCCTCGGCGACCGAGCAGAGCGCCACCCGGACGCCTCCGGAGACGGGAACCACGTATACGCCGGCCTCGCGCATGCTGGCGGCGGTCGCCGCCCCGTTCGGGCTGAACACGGTCACGAAGAAGCCGCTGTCGTAGCGCGGCATGCTCAGCCCGACCGCTTCTGCCGCGTCGTTGAAGGCGGCGATGCGGCCGCCGAGGAGGGCGACCAGGCCCTGACGCTCCCGGTCGGTCCGCCGGCGCAGCTCCGCGTCCGCGAGCAGCTCGGTGACGGCGCGCTGACCGAGGTGGTTGCAGTTCGACCAGGTCGCCCTGCAGGTGTATCCCAGCGCGTTCGCGATCTGCGCGCGCTCGGCTTCGTCCCGGTGCAGCGCCACGAGCGCACCAACGCGCGCGCCATACTGGGCGAACGACTTGGAGGCGGTCCACGCGAACGCGACCGTAATCGTTTCGAGCAGCTTCGGAACGGCGTGCACCCATGCCTCGGCCGCGGTCCCGCCGAAGCGCAGATAGG
>Ga0302046_10001745_pt1 | contig 20340 bp, 17 predicted proteins | sample RVTome_11_FD_200261 | JGI IMG/M metagenome (GOLD analysis project Ga0302046, IMG submission 200261) | Soil microbial communities from uranium-contaminated site in the Upper Colorado River Basin, Wyoming, United States - RVT147D111 (version 2) ...
GCTACCTGGGGATCTCGCAGAGCGGCGCCTGGTTTCGCGGCCGCAAGGACCGGATCGACCAGCGCGGCAGCCAGATCTGGATCCAGGCCGGCTCCGAGGTCGAGCTGTGGATGATCACCGCGCAGCCGACCGGGAGCGCGCTCTTCGAGGTGCGCACCGAGACGGAAGACAACGAGATCCGGATCCGCACTCCGGGCGACGAGGCCACGGTGGCCTTCGAGAACGCCCGCCGCAAGGTCGACAAGGTGCAGACCGTTCAACTCGAAACCGGCAGGCCCCGCTTCATCCACCCGGTCGAAGGGCCACCCGGCTATCTCTACGAGATCCACGTCCGCGCCTCGCGCGGTCGCAATCCGCGGCGAGCGGACGGCCGCTGGGTCGAGCCGAGGTTCCACCTCGGCGCCGCCCTCACCTACCTCGGGAGCGTCGAGAGGCTCCGGGATTCCCGCTTCTACGAGGTGGAGTGGCTCGAGTGCTCCGCCCCGGAGGCGGTGGAGGCCGGCGGCGAGTTCGAGGTCCGCACCCGCCTGGTGAACCGGACGCCGGACGCGTGGCCGGCCTTCCCGCTGGTGACCCAGGTCGCGCTCGGATACCACTGGTACACGGAGACAGGCACCCTGGTGACCTGGGACGGCGTTCGCACCGGCCTGAAGGAGCCCCTCGGACCGGAGGAGGAGCTGGCGGTCGATCAGCGGGTCGTCGCGCCCCAGACGCCGGGCACGTACAGGCTGGCGATCGACCTGGCCCGGGAGACGATCTCGTGGTTCTCGGAGCGCAACGGAGGCAACACCTGTGACGCCATGGTGCGTGTCGAGGCGCCGGGGCCGGGGTGACGCGGTGAGGGCGTGGCGGGCCGTCCTCGCGCTCGGCGGTGGCCTCCTCGCCGCCTGCGCCGCGCCGGCGCCGACGGACGACCGCGCGGAGCCGCTCTTCAACGAGCTGCACGCCCCCGACGTCCTCACCGAGGGGCGGCTCCTGGCGCCGCCGCCGTCGATGGCCGGGAACCGCTTCGTCACCGGCTGGTCGCCCTGGCGCGAGGGGGGCGAGCTCCACCTCGTCGCCCGCCGCCGTTCGGCTCGCGTGCAGCTGGTCAACCTGCAGCCGCGACCGCGTATCCTGGGTCTCCAGGCGCCTCGACTCCTCGACGGCTCCGATTCGGCACGTCTCAACGCCTACCTCGGCACCTGGAGCGTCGGGGAGATGGGCCCCGGCAGCTGGCAGGTGGAGCTGCCGCCCATCGAGAGCCTGGGCCGCGTGACCGTCGACCTCGGCCTGGCGCCGGGAACGGCGCTCGCCGTCGATGGCATCGGCCTGCGGGGTTCCCTGCCGGCCGGTCACGTCCTCTTCGAGGGCGACGATGCCCTCCAGTCCGGCTTCTCGTTGATCGACCTGCCGCTTCGCGTCGAGGGACCGGCCGTGCTGACCGGCAGGTTCGAGCCGCCTCGCCCGGCGCGTTCCGGGCAGGGGTTCCGGCTCTTCGTCGAGCGCGCTGGTGAGACCGTCGAGGCCTTCCGCTGGCGGAAGGGGCGCCTCGCGTCGCTGCGCGGCGGCCGACGGCTCTCGGTCCCGCTGTCCGCGGGGCCCGGGTTCGTGCGCGTCCGCCTGCTCGCCGAGGGCGAGGGGGCGCCGGCACGCTGGCGGGGGCTGACCGTCCACCGAGCGCCCGAGGTGGAGCCGCCCTCCGTCGCCCCGCCGAACCCGCCGCGCATCGTTCTCGTCTACGTGATGGACGCCCTGCGCGCCGACAGCGTCGGGCACCTCGGCGGTCACCCCCGGGCGACGCCGGTGCTCGATCGCCTCGCGAGCGAAGGAGGGGACTTCGCCCGCCACCGGTCGGTGGCTCCCAACACGCTGCCCGCCACCAAGACGCTGTTCACCGGGCTCGTCACCTTCGACGACGACGCGTTAAGGCGGCGCGGCGACGGCCCCGTGACCCTGGCCCAGCTCTTCCACGACGCCGGCTACGCCACCGGCATGTTCACCGGCAACGGCTACGTCTACCACCTGGCCTCGCGGGGTTTCGAGCATCGCGAGCAGAGGGTTCTCTACACGCAGTACGAGTCGATCGGCTTCAACGACAACGCCGGCCGCGCCCAGGCCGCGGCTCTCGACTGGCTGGGCGGCCTGCCCGCGGAGCAACCGGTCTTTCTCTACGTCCATCCGGTGAACCCGCACAACCCCTACGAGCCTCCCCGCGACCTCGAGCGGGAGTGGACCGCGGGAGCCGACTCGCGGATCTCCGCCAGCACCGAGACTCTGCTCGCCGTCTCCCGGGGCGAGATCCAGGTCGACCGCGAGGACAGGGAGAGGCTGGAGGGCCTCTACATCGGCGGCCTGGCCTACAACGACCGCGTGCTCGAGGGCTTCCTCGACGAGCTGACTCGACGCTGTCCGGACGGCGAGCTGCTGGTGGTCTTGACCTCCGACCACGGCGAGGAGCTCTTCGACCACGGCGGTCTGCTGCACGGCTACACCCTGCACCGCGAGCTCCTCGAGGTCCCGCTGACCTTCTGGTGGCCGGGGCGCCTGCCGGCCAGCGTCAGCACGATGACCACCGACCACCTGGACCTGCACCACACCCTCCGCCAGCTCGTCGAGCCCGACGCGCCCGCGCCTCCCGGGGCGCTCTCGCTCTGGCCGCTCCTGCTCGGCGAGCCTCCACCCCCGCGCGAGCGCGTCCACTTCGCGGCCGCCTCCTCGGTGGACGGCGGCGTCTTCAGCGCCTCGACCGACCGCTGGAAGCTCATCTGGGCGCCGCGACAGGGGGCCAGCTGGGGTCAGGGAGAGGGGATCGGCCGGACCCGGGACGCCTCCTACCTCTTCGATCTCGAGGCCGATCCCGAGGAGCGGGAGAATCGCGCTGGGGAGGAGACGATCGAGACCACGTGGCTGCGCTCCCGGCTCCTCGCCTGGATCGTGGCGCGGACGGCGCCCGCGGCCCCTGCGGACGACGGCCCGGTCTCCGAGGAGCTGCGCCGGAACCTCGAGGCCTTGGGCTACGTGGACTGACATGCACGACACCCTGAGGGAGAGCCAGCTCACCGTCGTCGGAGGCGGTCTGATCGGGCTGGCGACGGCGCGCGCGCTCGCTCGTGGGGGTGCCGACGTCCTGGTCCTCGAAGCCGAGTCGCGCCTGGCCACCCATCAGAGCGGCCACAACAGCGGGATCATCCACTCGGGGCTCTACTACCGGCCCGGATCGCTCAAGGCCGAGCTCTGCGCCGAGGGACGCGCCGCGCTCTACGAGCTCTGCGACGAACATGGCATCGCCCACGAGCGGTGCGGCAAGCTGGTGCTGGCGACCCGGCCCGACGAGCTGCCCCGCCTCGAGGAGCTCGAGCGGCGCGGCGCGGCCAACGGCTTGCGCGGGCTGGAGCGTCTCGACCCCGACCAGATCCGCGAGCACGAGCCGTACGCGAGGGGAGCAGCCGGCCTCTGGGTGCCGGACACCGGAATCGTCGACTACGCCGGCGTCGCTCGGGCCTACGCCGACGGGATCCGCTCCGCCGGCGGCCGTGTGGTGACCTCGGCGACCTTGACCGCGGTGCGACCGCGGCCCGGCGGGCTCGAGCTCGCGACGACGGCCGGGCCCGTTCACAGCCGCTGGCTCGTCAATTGCGCCGGCTTGCAGAGCGACCGCGTGGCCCAGCTCTGCGGCGCCGACCCGTCGGTACGGATCATCCCCTTCCGCGGCGACTACTACCTCCTGGGCGGGGAGAGCCGGAGCCGGGTCCGCGGCCTGATCTACCCGGTGCCGGACCCGGCGTTCCCCTTCCTGGGCGTCCACCTCACCCGGACCGTGAGCGGCGAGGTGGAAGCCGGTCCCAACGCCGTCCTCGCCTGGAATCGCCACGGCTACGAGCCGCCTTCGATCTCGGCCAGGGACTCGGCCTCGACCCTCGGCTACGTGGGGTTCTGGCGGCTCGCGGCCCGTCACTGGCGCACCGGAGCCTACGAATGGCGGCGCTCGCTCTCCCGGCGCCTCTTCGCGCGCGACCTGCGGCGGCTGGTGCCGGAGATCCTCGAGACCGACCTGCGCCGCGGCGGCTGCGGCATCCGGGCCCAGGCCGTCGGTCGCGACGGCTCGCTGGCGGACGACTTCGTCATCGAGCAGAGCGACCGGGCGCTCCACGTTCTCAACGCCCCCTCTCCGGGAGCCACGGCCTCCGCGGCGATCGGGCGCTACGTCTCCGAGCGTGTCGCCGAGCTCGCCGGCTGACCGCGCCCGGCGCTACTGGTCGGCGCCCTCGCCGATCATCGGCACGAAGCGCACGGGAACCACCCGTTCGCGGGAGAGGCCGTCGGGGGTCTTGGTGATCAGGATCAGGTCCTGGATGTAGCTGCCCACGGGGACCACCATCCTGCCCCCCAGCTTGAGCTGGGCGACCAGCGTGGCGGGCAGCTTCTCCGGCGCCGCGGTCACGATGATCGCGTCGAAGGGCGCCTCCTCGGGCCAGCCGAGATAGCCGTTGCCGATGCGCACCTCGACGTTGTCGAAGCCCAGCTCCGCCAGGGTTCTCTCGGCGTGACGGCCGAGACCCTCGCGGATCTCGATGCTGTAGACCTTGCCGGCCAGTCGCGACAGGATCGCCGCCTGGTAGCCCGAGCCAGTGCCGATCTCGAGGACCTTGTCCGCGGGGCCCAGCTCGAGAAGGGAGGTCATGAGAGCCACGATGTAGGGCTGCGAGATCGTCTGAGCGTCGCCGATGGGCAGCGGCTCGTCGATGTAGGCCTGATCGCGCACCGACTCGGGAACGAACAGATGACGGGGCACGTCGCGCATCGCCGCGAGCACCTGCGGGGCCTCCACGCCTCGCTGCACGATCTGCTCCTCGACCATGCGCTCGCGCGACTCCGCGAAGGGATCCTGCGCCCCGACGCCGGCAGCCATCGAGATCGAGACTAGCAGGGCCCGGATGACTGGCCCGCGCTGGCCGGCGCGCATGCCGTCACTCCCCGTCCCGCCGGTAGGCCAGCTCCCCGTCGACGAAGGTGTAGACCACGTCGAGCTCCGGGATGCGCTCCGCCGGGACGGTCATGGGATCGCCGTCGAAGACCGCCAGGTCAGCTCGCTTTCCCGGCTCGAGACTGCCGACCTCGCCGTCGAGAAAGAGGGACCACGCGGCGTCCAGGGTGAAACCCCGCAGGGCCTCCTCGCGAGTCAGCCGCTGCTCCGGAAGCCAGCCGCCCGGCGGCTCTCCCTGTCGGTCCTGCCGGGTGATCGCGGCGTGGAAGCCCAGCAACGGGTCGACCCGCTCGACGGGGAAGTCGCTCCCCAACGCCAGCGTCGCGCCCGCCTCGACCATCCGCCGCCACGCGTAGGCACCAAGGATGCGGCGCGGTCCCACCCTCTGCTCCGCCCACGGCATGTCCGAGGTGGCATGTGTCGGCTGGACGGACCCGATCACCCCCAGCCGTCCCATGCGCTCGATGTCGGCGAGGCGCATCACCTGGGCGTGCTCTAGCCGGAAGCGCAGGTCGGGCCGCGGGCGACCGGCGAACGCCGTCTCCATGGCGTCGAGGGCGATCAAGGAGCCGCGATCTCCGATCGCGTGGATGCCGACCTGGAAGCCGGCCCGGAGGGCCTCCGCGGCGACCGAGCCCAGCTGCTCGCCCGGTGTCACCAGCAGCCCCAGGTTGGCGGGGTCGTCCGAGTACGGCTCGAGAAGGGCCGCGCCCCGGCTGCCGAGGGCGCCGTCGGCGTAGATCTTCACCCCGCGCACCGTGAGGCGGCGTGTGGGGTCGATCCAGGGACCGCGGTCGAGCCACTGATCGAGTAAACCGGCGTCTGAGCCGTCGAGGAAGAGCGCCGCCCGCAGGGGCAGCTCGCCGGCTTCCGCGGCGGATCGGTAGGCGGCCACTGCCGCGGACCCGACCCCCATGTCGGTGACGGTGGTGAGCCCATGCTCCAGGCAATGCGCCGTGGCCCTGGTCAGCCGCTCTCGCAGCTCCGGCTCGTCGGCCCCGGGGATGCTCGCTCCGATGTCCGTCGCGGTGTCGACGAGCACCCCCGTGGGACGTCCGGAGGCGTCGCGGTGGACACGGCCGCCGCTCGGGTCGGGCGTCGCTTCGTCGAGGCCCAGCAGCTCCATGGCCGACGCGTTCACCAGGGCCGCATGGCCGTCGATCCTGGTCAGCCAGACGGGATGATCGGGGACCGCCTCCGAGAGTCTCTCGTGGGTGGGGAACTCCTGGGTCTCCCAGTCGTTCTGATCCCAGCCGCGACCCTGGATCCAGGTCCCGGCGAGTCGGCCGCGGACCGCCACGCTGACCCGCTCGATGACCTCTTCGTAGCTGGCGGTTCCCACCAGGTCCACCTGGCTCAGCGTGGCACCGAGCTCGAGCAGGTGCGAGTGGCCGTCGATCCAGCCCGGAGTCACCACGTGCCCGCCGAGCTCCATCACCAAGGTCGACGGCCCGCGGTAGGCGTCCGCCTCCTCGGCTGCTCCCAGGAAGAGGATCCGCCCGTCGCGCACGGCCAGGCTGCCGGTCAGCGGCTCCCGGCTCGAGACCGGGTAGAAGACCCCGTCGCGGAGGATCAGGTCGGCTTCCTGGGCGGCGGACGGACGGACGGACACTGCCAGAGCCAGACAGATCGCAAGGGCACCCGATCGCATCGCTTCACCTGGGCCGGAACCGCGCCCATTGTGCCAAGGGGTCCTCGCAAAAGCCAGGCCAGCGCGCGCTGACGTTGCCGATGATGCTCGAGATGCCGATGCAGTCCGTCTTCGGCATCGTCGACGTCCTCTTCGTGGGTCGCCTCGGCGCGCCCTGCGCGGCTGCGGATCTAGCGACGGTCTCGGCGCGCGCGCGACGATGAGAGAGACTAGGGCCGATGACCGCCGAACCGACCGTCGCACTGCCCTCGATCGACGATGCCGGAGAGCTGCTCGAGAGCGTCCTGAGACACTCTCCTGCCGACGAGACGGAGATCGTCTGGCTGGGCGTGCGACGGGGTCGCGGCCTGCGCGATGCCGGCGGCGCGAGAGCCTCCCTCCACGCCGGCGGGACAGCCCTCGTGCGCGTTCTCGACCGCGGCAGGATGGGCAGCTACCGCACCGGGGAGAGCGACGCCGGGGCCTTGGCTGACGCCGTTCGGCAGGCGATCGCCCAGTCCAGGGTCAAGGAGCCCCTGCCGGGCCTGCCCCACCTTCCCTGCGACGAGACACCACTCGCGGAGATGCCTGTGCTCCATGACGGCGAGCTCGCCTCGTGGAGCCCCGCGGACGCCGAGGCCTGGCTCTCCTCGCTGCCCGCCGACGGGCTGATCGCCGAGCTGCAGTGGGCCGAGGCCACCGTCCTCGTGGCCAACAGCCGGGGGCTGCGCCGCCGGGCGAGGGTGACGGGGGCCGAGCTCGCGGTCCGTCATGCGGCCGGTCCCGGCGGCGGCAGAGCGGCGCACGCCGCGAGAACGCTGCAGGCGGTGGCGGCGAACGAGGTGCTCGATCGAGCCCGTGCGCGCCACGGCTGCGACCGCAGCGACGGCCTTCCCGCCGAGCCGCGCGCCGTCATCCTGGCGCCCGAGGCGTCCTGCGCTCTCGCCGATCTCCTCAATCGCGTCGCCCTGTCCGCTACCGCCTACTCCGAGGGCACGTCCCTGCTGCGCGAGCACCTGGGGATCCAGGTCTTCGACCGGGCCGTCGACGTGCGGGACGACGGGACCGACCCTGCGGGCCTGGCCTTCCCGTTCGACCTCGAGGGCACGGCCAAGCGCCCGGTGGCGCTGATCTCCAAGGGAACGCCGCGGACGCCGGCGCTAGACCAGCGCCAGGCCGCCCAGCTCGGCCTGCCGCCCACCGGCTGCTCGATCTCGGGCAACGACGCCCTCGCCCTCAACCTGATCGTCGCCCCCGGCGAGGCGAGCGACGGGGACCTCCTGACCGCCGGCGACGGCGGGCTCTGGGTCGGCTGGCTGGAGGGCATCGAGTGCACCGACAGCCAACGACTCGAGTTCCGCGCCCTGGCGCGAGGTGTCCGCCACGTGCGCGGCGGCGTGCTGGCCGAGGCGGCCCCCGACGCCCTCTGGCGTGACAGCCTGCTCCGGCTCCTCTCGGAAAGGCCTCTCCTCGGCGCGTCCCGCGGCCTGCGGCTGAGCCGGGACGGCTACCTGGGCGGCACTCTCGCCCCCGCCATGGCGGTGGCGCCGGGGCTCCTTCAGCCCCTCGACGGCTCGTCGGTGCAGCGGACGAAGACCAGGGTCTGATCGTCGGCCTGCGGGGCGCCCTCGGAGAACCCGGTGGTGACCCGGTCGATCTCCCGGACGATCTCGGCGAGGGGGCGCCGGGCGTGCTCTCGCACCAGGGCGGCGAGGCGTCCTTCGCCGAACTCTTCACCGGCGGGCGACTCGCACTCCGTGAGGCCGTCGCTGAACAGGCAGAGCAGATCGCCGGCGCTGAGGCTCGTGCCCTCGACCCTGTAGCTCGACCCGGCGAAGAGGCCGAGGGGAAGACCGGTCGAGCCGAGCGTCTCGACGCCTCCCCCGTCGCGCACCAGGAGGGCGGCGTTGTGCCCGGCGTTGACGTATCGGACCCCCCCGCCGACCAGGTCGATCTCCGCCAGCAGCAGGGTGATGAACTTGTTCGACGCGCTCGCCTCGGTCACGTGCTGGTTGAGCCGCGCGATCATCTCCGGAGCCAGGCCCTCCGGGGTCTCCAGCAGTCGCAAGGCGGAGTGCAGGGTCGACACCAGCAGGGCCGCCGGCATGCCCTTGCCGGCCACGTCCGCGATGACCACGACGAGCCGGTCGTCCTGCAGTCGTCGCACGTCGTAGTAGTCCCCACCCACGTGCCGGGCCGGTCGATTCCAGCCCAGCACCTCGAACCGGCCCGTCTCCGGCAGGCTGGTGGGCAGGAAGCGCTTCTGGATGTCAGCGGCCAGGTCGAGCTCGCGCTCGAGTCGCTCCTTCTCCAGGGCCTGGCGGTGCAGGCGGGCGTTCTCGAGGGCGATGGCGGCCTGATTGGCGAACAGCCCGAGGGTCCGCCGGTCGCGCTCTCCGAACGGTCCCACTCCGGTACGGCTCTCCTTGTCGCCGACGACCAAGAGGCCACGCGGGTCGCCGTCCACCTCCACCGCTACCGCGAGGTGATGATGGGTGCCAGGCAGGACGTCGGCCTCGGCGTCCGGCTCGCCGGAGAGCACGGCGGCGAGCCGGGGGTCGCCGACGGGGAGGACCGCGAGGGCGTCCCCCCCGAAGGTGTGATCGAGCCGGAAGTTGCCCTCCCCGTCGCGCAGATAGAGCGCGCCCCTGCGGGCGTCGAGCAGCGAAACGGCACGCAGCAGCACGCCTTCCGCCAGCTCGTCCAGATCGAGGGTCGACGCGATCGCCAGCCCCACGTCGTAGAGGGCCTCCAGCTCGACTCCCCGATAGTTGTGGGTGAACCGCTGTTCCTTCAAGCGGCGTCGCAGTCGGTGGATCTCGAGGGCCGCCACCAGCGCCACCCGGAGGGGGCCGACCGGCGCCCGATCGATCGTCCCCACGGCGAGGAGCCGGGCGCCGGGGAGGGCGATCCCCTCGGAGGTATCGCGAGGCAGGCGCTCGGGGAAGGAGCCCGAGCCGCTGGTCAGGGTGCGCTCGAATCCGGAGTCCGAGGAGACATAGAGAGCCGCCGCCGCGGTCCCTTGCTCTCGGCGCCACGCCTCCAGCAGCCCCTGCGCCAGGGCGCGGTCGCCGTGCTCCTGGTGGGCCAGCTCGGCCAGCTCGGCCCAGTCGTGGCCGCTGCTCGAGTCACTCACGTCAGCCGGCCAGCTCGCGGACGGCCCCGTCCTCGCTCTCGAAGATCGTGGCGTACTGCGTCAGGCCCATGATGTGGAAGGTCTTCTCGATGGTCGGGGTCAGGTTGCAGAACGCCAGCCTGCCGTCGATCTCCAGCATCTTCTCGATGATCTCGATGAGGATCGAGATGCCGATCGAGTTGACGATCTTGGTGCCACCGAGGTTGAGCAGCAGCTTCCGTTCGCCGGCCGAGATGAGGTCGCCCGCCACCCGCGCGATCTCCTCGCCGCCCTGGTTGTTGATGTAGCCCTCCGTGTAGACGACCGCCACGTCATCCTTCCGGCCCGTCGTCACTTTCAGCGTCTCCGACATCGTCACTCTCCGCTCTCTCGAAGCTTGCTCATCACCACAGTGGTGCCGCCCTCGCCGGAGCGGATCTCTACTGTATCCATCAGGCTTCGGATGATCTTGAGCCCCCAGCCTCGCTTGCTCTTGGCGCGCAGCTTGTCTTCGATGCGGGGCTCCACGACGTTGCCTGGCAGAAACCCCACCCCCGAGTCCTCGATGACGACACGCAGCTCCCGCGGCTCGTCGTCGCCGAGCACCGAGAGCGTCAGATGGACCTTGCGGTCCGGGGCCTGGCTGTGCTCGAAGGCGTTGATGCACGCTTCCACCACGGCCATGCGGACCTCGTCGATTCTATCGGGGCTCATCTCCATGAACTCCGCCAAGGCGGTCACGGTCTTGGAGGCCGCGATCTCCATGTCGGGCAGGATCGGGAGGCTCATGGTGACCTCCCGAAGGGTGGTGATGTCACCCATGACGAGAATCAAACGCTCCGCGTTTCGAGCCGGACTCTATCGGATGCGTCGGAGACGCGACCAGCCGGCTCAGAAGGAGAGATAGAGCTCGAGGACGTAGAGTGCCAGAGGCTGGATCGCGTCCTGCGCCAGGAGCCAGGCGAACGAGAGCACGGTGGTTACCGGGACCACCCAGCGAACGGCGGTACGGTGGACGGCGGTGGCGCGGATCGCAGGGACCATGACACGCTCCTCGGACGTTTCTCCGAGAGAGCAAGCCGGCTGCCAACTCCGGGCGTCCTCTGCGCCGATCGCAGTAACTCCCTGACGATGAGCCACTTACGCGAACGGACCGGGAGCGTCCGCGGCGAGCGGTCGCAGCCTGGATGCGGCACTTCGCCGCATCTCGCCGATCGAGAATCCACCTGCGATCCCGCAACTGCCCCGGCCCGCCGCGCTTCTCCCGATACGGGGCATATTGTCCCGGATGCGGCACTACGCCTCAGTCCGTCAGAAGCCCTTGCGCTGCAAGGTCCGGCGGTCGACGCCGAGCAGACGGGCGGCCTGGCTCTTGTTGCCGTCGGCGAGCTTGAGCACCCGCGCGATGTGCCGCCGTTCGGCGCTGGCGAGGTCGAGCGCCTCGGGCCCGCTGGCCGCGCCCTCTCCGCCGACGAGCGAGCGCACCAGCGCCCCATCCACGGTTTCTCGCGCCAGGGCCAAGGCGGCCTCGACGAGGTTCTGCAGCTCCCGGACGTTGCCCGGAAAGTCGTGCGCCAGCAACACCGCCAGGGCGTCGCTGTCGAGGCCGGGGGGCTCGAGCCCCTCCCGCCGTCCGAACTCGCGGATGAAGTGCCGCACCAGGTGGGGGATGTCCTCGCGGCGCTCGCGCAGCGGAGGGAGGGCGATCTCCACGCCCTTCAGCCGGTAGTAGAGATCCTCACGGAACGAGCCCGCGGCGACCAGGGCCTCCAGATCCCGGTGCGTCGCGGCGACCAGACGAACGTCGATCGGGATCGGCGTGTGCCCCCCGACGCGGACGATCTCCCGCTCCTGCAGGGCGCGCAGCAGTTTCACCTGCAAGGCCGGCTGCATGTCCCCGATCTCGTCCAGGAAGAGGGTGCCGCCGTCGGCGAGCTCGAATCTGCCGCGGCGAGCGTCGACCCCGGTCGCCACCCCCCGCTCGATGCCGAAGAGCTCGCTCTCGAGCAGGCTCTCGGGGAGAGCCCCGCAGTTCACGGCCACCAGCGAGCCGCTCCGGCCCGAGAGCAGGTGGAGGAGCTTGGCGACCAGCTCCTTGCCCGTGCCGCTCTCCCCCCGCACAACGACGGAGACGCCACGCGGCGCCACCCTCTCGATCCGTTCGAGCACCCGCCGCATCGCCTCGGATTGCGCGACGATGCGCTGTCCGCCGGTCTCCGAGGTCAGCTCGCCCTTGAGCAGCTTGTTCTCCTCCTCGAGCCGCTCCCGCTGGGCCTCGAGGTCCTGGACCTGACGCGCCCCGTCGAGCGCCGCTCCCGCCAGCGCGCCAACCGAGTCCAGGAACCGGCGATCCTCCTCCGAGAAGCCGGTGCTCTCCCCGCCCCTTTGCTCCTTGTCGGCCACGGCCAGGTAGCCGAGGAACACGCCGCGGCTGGACAGGGGCGTGGCGACGATCTCGCCATAGAGCCGATCGGCGAGCTCGCCCTCGCGCCGGGTCAGGGACTGGCCGCCGGCCAGCAGCTCCTGCCAGAGTCGAGCCCTCAGGAGCTTGCCGCCGTCCACCGGCGCCGGCGACCAGCCGACGCTGGCCACCGCACGCACCCCCCCTCTCAGATCCCGGGTCACCGCCACCGCGGCCGCCGGGTCGAGCACCGCACAGACGCGGTGCAGCAGCTCGTCCACCAGCTCCTGCTCCGGCCGGTGGGCGTGCATCGCCAACGCCAGGTCGTACAGCGTCTCGAGCTGCAGGATCCGCCGCTTCTCGACCAGCGAGCCCCTCGTGGGCGCCTCCACGGGCCGAGTCTAGCGCCTCCGGGTCGCCGCCCAGTCCGTCACCCGGAGCTGCGGACCGGTCAGAGATCTTCGCGGCTCAGATACTTGTCGACCGCCGGGGCGCGATACGTCTGGAGACGATCCAGGAGGCTCGCCGGGCTGGTGTCGCACAGCAGCATCCGGCGGTGCTCCGGCCGGACGAACTCGTCCTCCACCATGCGGTCGAGGAAGGCCAGCAGGGGCGCGAAGTAGCGGTCGGTGTCGAGCAGCCCGCACGGTTTGCCGTGAAGACCAAGCTGACCCCAGGTCCAGACCTCGAACAGCTCGTCCAGGGTTCCGAGACCGCCGGGCAGGGCAATGAAGGCGTCGGCCAGCTCCACCATCTGTGCCTTGCGCTCGTGCATCGTGCCGACCACACGCAGCTCGGTGAGTCCGCGGTGCCCGACCTCCGCCGTTTCGAGCGCTTCGGGGATGATGCCGATGACCTCGGCGCCCGCGGTCAACGCGGCGTCGGCGACCACACCCATGAGACCAACCCTGCCGCCTCCGTAGACCAGGCCGATCCCGCGCGCGCCGAGCAGCTCGCCGAGCCTCCGCGCGTCCTCGGCATAGGAGGCCTTGCGGCCCCGGTGCGATCCGCAGTAGACGCAGACTCGCCGCAGCCAGCGCGCCCCCGTCGGCGATTCAGCCACCGGGGCCCCTAGCCCCGCGCCCGTCGTCGCGGCTCGGCGCCCCGGACCCTTCGCGACAGAAAGACCCCGGTGTGGCTGCCGGCGACGGTCGCCACCGCCTCCGGCGCCCCCTGGGCCACCAGATCACCGCCGGCGCCTCCCCCTTCCGGTCCCAGGTCGAGGATCCAGTCCGCCGTCTTGATGACCTCGAGGTTGTGCTCGATGACAACGACGGTGTTGCCCTTCTCCACCAGCCCGTGGAGGATCGTGAGGAGCTTGCCGACATCGTCGAAGTGCAGCCCCGTGGTCGGCTCGTCCAGGAGATAGAGGGTATGGCCGGTCGAGCGCTTGGCCAGCTCGCGTGCCAGCTTCACGCGTTGCGCCTCTCCTCCCGAGAGCGTGGTGGCCGACTGGCCCAGCTTGATGTAGCCGAGACCGACCTCGTCGAGGGTGGAGAGGATGCGCTCGCAGGCGGGCACGTTGCGGAAGACGTCGTAGGCGGCCTCGACCGGCAGGTCGAGGATCTCTGCGATGTTGAGCCCCTTGTAACGCACGGCGAGCGTCTCCCGGTCGTAGCGCTTGCCGCCGCACACCTCGCAGGTGACGTAGATGTCGGGCAGGAAGTGCATCTCGATCTTGATCTGCCCGTCGCCGCTGCATGCCTCGCACCGACCTCCCTTGACGTTGAAGCTGAATCGCCCCGGCTTGTAGCCGCGAGCCCGCGCCTCCGGGGTCTGCGCCATCAGGGAGCGGATGTGGTTGAAGACGTTGGTGTACGTGGCCGGATTGGAGCGCGGCGTCCGCCCGATCGGGCTCTGGTCGATGGCGATGACCTTGTCGAGGAGCTCGAGACCCTCGATCGAGTCGTGCGCCCCGGGCTTCTCGGCGGCCCGGTAGAAGTGCTTGGCCAGCGCCTTGTAGAGGACGTCGTTGACCAGGCTGCTCTTGCCCGAGCCGGAGACGCCCGTGACCACCACCAGGAGGCCGAGCGGGAACTCGACGTCGATGTCCCGGAGGTTGTTGTGCCGCGCGCCCCGGATCACCAGGCGCCGATCGGCGTTCGGCTCCCGGCGCCGCGCCGGGACGGGGACCGTCAACTCTCCCGACAGGTACTTGCCGGTGAGTGAGCGTGGGCTCCGGGCCAGATCCGTCGGCGCGCCCTGCGCCACCACCTCCCCGCCGTGCTCGCCGGCGCCCGGACCGAGGTCGACGACCCAGTCGGCGGCCCGGATCGTGTCCTCGTCGTGCTCCACGACGAGGACCGAGTTGCCCAGGTCCCGCATGCCCTCGAGGGTCGACAGGAGACGCGCGTTGTCCCGCTGGTGGAGGCCGATCGAGGGCTCGTCGAGAACGTAGAGCACGCCCATCAGCTTGCTGCCGATCTGCGTGGCGAGCCGGATGCGCTGGCTCTCGCCCCCCGACAGGGTCGCCGACGAGCGCTCCAGCGAGAGGTAGCCGACGCCGACGTCGTCGAGGAAGCCGAGCCGGTCGGAGATCTCCTGGACCACCTTGCCGGCGATCGCCAGCTCGCGCTCGTCGAGCTCGAAGCGGGCGAAGAACCCACGAAGCTCCGAGACCGTTCGCGCGACCAGGCGATCGATGCTCTCTCCCGCGACCCGTACGGCCAGCGCCTCGGGACGAAGCCGGCGACCGCCGCAGGCCTCACAGGGATGGACCGACATGAAGCGCTCGATCTCCGAGCGCACGTTCTGCGAGTCGGTCTCCTTGTGCCGCCGCTCGAGCGAGGGGACCAGCCCCTCGTAGCTCCCGGTCCAGCTGTAGCTCGAACGCTTGCCCTCCAGGGCGAAGGTCATCTCCCGGTCGCCGCTGCCCCAGAGGATGACCTCTCGCGCCGCCTCGGGCAGCGCTTGCCAGGGGTCGTCGAGCGAGAAACCGAGCTCCTCGCCCAGCGTCCGGAGCATCCCGCGCCGCCAGGAGCGGGGCCCATTGGGCCAGGGGGCCAGGGCTCCGTTGGCGATCGAGCGCTCGGGGTCGGCGACCAGGCGCTCGGGGTCCACGCCCATCAGGGTCCCGAGGCCCGAGCAGACGGGACACGCCCCGTAGGGGCTGTTGAAGGAGAACAGCCGCGGGGTGACCTCGGCGAGGCTGGCGCCGCAGCCGACGCACGCGTAGTTCTGGGAGAGGGTCTCCTCGGGCCGTCCCGCCGACGCCACGACGACGAGCCCGTCGCCGACCTTGAGCGCGGTCTCCAGCGATTCGGCGAGCCGCTTCTCGATCCCCGGCTTCAACGCCAGCCGATCGACCACGACGTCGATGTCGTGCTTCTTGCGCTTGTCGAGGGTCGGCGGCTCGGCCGAGAGATCGATCGTCTCGCCGTCGATGCGCGCCCGCACGAAGCCCTCCCGGGCCATCTGGGCGAGCTGCTTGCGGTACTCGCCCTTCTTGCCGCGCGCGTACGGCGCATAGAGGACGAACCGAGTCCCCACCGGCAGCGCCAGGATTCGGTCGACCATCTGCTGGACCGTCTGAGGCCGGACCACCTCACCGCAGCTCGGGCAATGCGGTTCTCCGATCGAAGAATAGAGCAGGCGCAGGTAGTCGTAGATCTCGGTGACCGTCCCGACGGTCGAGCGCGGGTTCCGCGAGACCGATTTCTGCTCGATCGAGATCGCGGGCGAGAGCCCCTCGATCGAGTCGACATCCGGCTTCTCCATCTGCTCGAGGAACTGACGTGCGTAGGCCGAGAGTGACTCCACGTAGCGCCGCTGCCCCTCCGCGTAGAGCGTGTCGAAGGCCAGGGACGACTTGCCCGAGCCCGACACGCCGGTGATCACCACCAGCCGGTTGCGCGGGATCTCGAGGGAAACGTTCTTGAGGTTGTGCTCGCGGGCGCCGCGAATGACGATGGAATCCATGGGATCGGAAGGGTCCTCGCCGCCGGCGGGGGAGGTGCAATCTAGCAGACCTCCCGGAGGCCCTTCTGCTAGAGTGCCCGGCTGGAGACGTCATGGAGTTCGAGAGCCCACACGTCGCGGAACATCACGAGAAGCTCGGGCGCTACCTGCAGGAGCTCTTCGAGGACCTCTATCTCGACCCGGACAACGGGCACTTCTACGTCGGCTACGGCAGCACGGTCCTCGAGGTCTCGGCCGAGCCCTACGGCCCCGAGGACTCCGTCGTCCGCGTCACCGCCTACTGCGTGCAGGGCGTCGAGCTGGAAGAGGACCTCGCCCTCGGGCTCCTCGAGCTCAACCACGAGCTCCCGGTCGGCGCCTTCTCCCTGGTGGGGCCGGACGTCTTCTTCTCGCACACCCTCTTCGGCAGGAGCCTGGACCGTCACAACCTGCTCGGCACCATCGCCGCCGTGGCGACGGTCTCCGACGACTACGACGAACGGATCGTCGAGAGGTTCGGCGGTGCCACGGCCCTCGAGCTGATCGGGGAGACCGGCGGCCGGCGCCGACGCCAGGCGCGGAAGGACTGACGGCCCCCGCCCTCCCGGGCTCGGGGCTTGGGACTTGGCGGCATGAAGACGCTGGCGGCGAACCGGCGGGCCCGGCACGACTACGAGATCCTCGATCGCTTCGAGGCGGGCATCGTTCTGCAGGGCACCGAGGTGAAGTCCGTACGCGCCGGCAAGGTGCAGCTGCGCGACGCCTACGTCTCGGTGCGCGACGGCGAGGCCTGGCTGATCGGCTCCCACATCAGCCCCTACACCCACGGCAACCGCGCCAACCACGATCCGGACCGCGACCGGAAGCTCCTCCTGCACCGCCGGGAGATCGACAAGATCTTCGGCCGCACGACCCTGCAGGGTCTCACCTGCGTGCCGCTCGGCGTGCACTTGAAGGGCAATAAGGTGAAGGTCGAGATCGCCCTGGCGCGCGGCAAGAAGCTGCACGACAAGCGAGAGGCGGAGCGGGAGCGCATCCAGCGCCGCGAGGCCGAAGACGCCGCGGCCGGGCGCTGAGGGAAGGAGGCGGCCGCCGGTGCTATCGTCACCGCATGCGGCCAAGGACGATCCTGGCCCTCGCCCTCTTGCTGGTGGCTCAGAAGGCCGCGGCGGAGCCCCGGATCGAGCGCTTCCAGGTGGCGCTCCAGCAGCGCGATCTGCTGATCAGCCTCGAGCTCGTCGACGGGATCTCCGCCGACCTGCTCGACCGCATCCAGGCGGGTCTGCCGACCGGCATCCTCTACCGCATCCGGCTCTACCGCGATCATCAACGCTGGTTGGACGACCGCCTCGACAGCGTCGATCTCGAGACGGTGGCCATGTACAACGCAGTCACCGGTGAGTATCTGGTCAACACCAAGCTCGAGGGCAAGCTGCTCGAGAGCCGGCTCGTGCGCGACACCGAGGAGCTCGTCGCTGCCCTGACCCGTCTGGAGGGAATCCACGTTCTCACCCTGGACGAGGAGATCCCGCACGAGTGGCGTCTGCTGCTGAGGACGAGGGCGGAGGTGGGTACGCGGACCGTGCTCGCCTTCATCCCCCAGCGCATCGCCTCCCCCTGGACGAGGTCCCGCAAGTTCAGGGTGCCCGCCCCCACGGAGCCCTGAGCCTTGGACCTGCGCCGCAGCATCCGCAAGCGCCGCAAGGACTCGCGGTGGATCGTGGCGGGCCTGGCCGTCCTGCTGCTGGTGCTGACCCTCCTCTACTCGCTGCTGCTGCGCGGGCGGGACCTGCCCGAAGAGCTGGTCGACAACCAGCTCCTCCTCTTCGTCCTCTGGTACATCAACGTCGTCCTGATCCTGGCCATCGGCTTCACCCTCGTCCGCAACCTCTTCAAGCTGGCATTGGAGCGCCGGCACCGCCTCCTGGGCTCGAAGTTCAAGACCAAGCTGGTCCTCACCTACGTCGGCCTTTCGCTGATTCCGGTCATCCTCCTCTTCGCCTACGGCAGCCGCCTGCTGCAGGGCTGGATGGACCGCTGGTTCGACGAACCGGCGATCCGCCGCGTCGCGGACCACGGCTTCGTCGTCGCACAGGAGCTGCATCGCAGGGTGGAGGTCGACCTGAAGCGCGATGGGGGCCACGTCCTGCAAGCACTGAAGACCGTCGATTTCTACGACCCCCGGCGCGGGCCGCAACTCGATCGCATCCTCCAGCGGCAGCTTCTGCAGCTCGACCTCGCCTTCATCGCCGTCTACGAGGGCACCGACTTCGTCCACGGGGTCCTCTCGCCGCAGGCCGGTCTGCGCGACCTGCCGGACCCCGGGCGTCGGTTCCTGGCCGAGGCCCTGCAGAACGGCTCGGCCGCACGGCGGCTGGCCGACACCCCGGACGGTGCCGCCCGCCTGGTGATGGCCGGCATCGCCGCGCCGCTCGCGGACGGCACCCGACGACCGGTGGTCGTCGTCGGCGAGGTGCTCGACTCGGTGGTGGCCTCCCGCGCCGCGGAGCTCATCCAGACCCGGCAGCGGCTGGCCCGCCTCGATGCCCAGCGCGATGACATCCGCGCCGGGTTCTTCCTCCTCTTCCTGATGGTGACGCTGATCCTCCTCCTGGCCGTCACCTGGGTGGGCCTCTACCTCGCGCGGCGCGTGACGCAGCCGATCGAGGCCCTCGCCGAGGGGACCCGGAGGGTCGCCGAAGGCGATCTCTCCTACCGGGTCGAGGCGCCGGCGGACGACGAGCTGAAGGTCCTGGTCGACTCCTTCAACACGATGACCGGCGACCTGGCCCGTAAGGAGGCCCAGCTCGAGGAGAGCCACCAGGAGCTGATGGCGACCAACAAGCGGCTCGGCGAGGAACGGGCCCTCCTGGCGGCGGTGCTGCAGAGCAGCGCCGCCGGCGTCGTCTCCGTCGATCCCGAGGGTCGGGTGCTGACCTGCAACGGGGCGGCCCTCCAGATGCTGCGCCAGGCCGATGGCGAGCTCGTCGGCCGCGTCATCTCCGAGGCCTGGTCGGATGGCGAGCGGGCCAAGCTGGCCGAGCTCTTCATCGCCTCCTCGCCGGGCGGCCGCCTCGTGCGCACGGTCCGCCTGGTGCTGGGCGGGGAGTGGCGGATCCTCGAGGCGCAGGTGACGACGATGCGCACCCGGGACGGCGAGGTGGCCGGGCAGGTCATGGTGGTCGACGACCTGACCGATCTGATCAACGCCCAGCAGATGGCGGCCTGGAACGAGGCGGCGCGGCGGGTGGCGCACGAGATCAAGAACCCGTTGACTCCCATCAAGCTCACCGCCGAGCGCCTGCTGCGCAAGCACCGGCAGGGTGACGCCGACCTCGGCGCCGCCCTCGAAGAGGGCGTGGAGATCATCGTCCGCGAGGTCGAAACCATGCAGGCGATGGTCGACGAGTTCTCCCGTTTCGCCAGGATGCCGCGGCCGCAGCCGAGCGAGGTCGACATGCCGCGCCTGCTGCGTGACACCCTGCATCTCTACGAGGAGCTCAAGAGCGGCGTCGAGGTCGGCGGCTCGGTGACTGAAGAGGCGTCGCACGCCTGGCTGGACGGCGAGCAGATCAAACGCGTGCTCATCAACCTGCTGGACAACGCCGTCGCGGCGGTCGAGCCCCCCGGCGAGGTGGCGGTGACCGTGGATCACGAGAACGGCCATCTACGCATCAGGGTGTCCGACACCGGGGCCGGCATCCCCGCCGAGGCGCGGGCCAAGCTCTTCCTGCCCCACTTCTCCACCAAGGGACGGGGGACCGGCCTCGGCCTCTCGATCGTCCACCGCATCGTCACCGAGCACCACGGTACGCTGCGCGTCGAGGAGAACCGGCCCCACGGCACCGTCTTCACCATCGAGCTGCCACAGGGCTGAGCTGCAGGCGTCGGGGCGTTCCGCCGTCTGGGCGACGGAACGGGAGGGTATGATGCCTCCATGGCCGACGTTTCTCCCCAAGACCGCGTCCAGGCCGATCTCAAGGCCGCCATGAAGGCGGGCGACAAGGCGCGGATCTCGACCCTCCGACTCTTCCTCAACCGGATCAAGAACGAGCGCATCGCGCTGGGGCGGGAGGTCGACGAGACGACGTTCCAGGCGCTGGCCCAGAAGGCCATCAAGCAGCACCGCGAGTCGGCCGAGGCCTTCCGTGGGGGTGGACGGCCCGAGAGGGCCGCGGCCGAGGAGGCGGAGATCGAGGTTCTCTCCGCCTACCTGCCGCCGCCCGCCGACGAGGCCGAGCTGCGTGCCGCGATCGAGTCGTTCGTCGCCGAGCAGGAAATCTCGGGCCCGCAGGCGATCGGACCGGTGATGCGGGAGATGACCCAGCGCT
>Ga0302046_10001746_pt1 | contig 20339 bp, 23 predicted proteins | sample RVTome_11_FD_200261 | JGI IMG/M metagenome (GOLD analysis project Ga0302046, IMG submission 200261) | Soil microbial communities from uranium-contaminated site in the Upper Colorado River Basin, Wyoming, United States - RVT147D111 (version 2) ...
TCGAGATCGGAGCGCTCGTCTCGTGCAACTCGTACCGCAACCCGAGCCTGCTCGCCGACATGGCGAGAACGATCGACCACATCTCAGGCGGCCGGTTCATCCTCGGGCTCGGGTCCGGGTGGTTCGAGAGGGACTACGACGAGTACGGGTACGAGTTCGGGACCACGGGGGAACGGCTCCTGGCGCTCCGCGCCGCCATCCCCGTGATGCAACGGCGGCTGGCGGTCCTCAACCCGCCGCCGACGAGGAGCATGCCGATCATGATCGGCGGCTGGGGCGAGCGGCTCACGCTCCGAATGGTGGCCGAGCACGCCGACATCTGGCACGCCCGGTTCCCCGACAGCCCCGACGAGGTGGTCCCGAAGATCGCAGCCCTGCGCCGCTGGTGCGACGAGGTGGGACGCGACCCGGGCGACATCGAGTGGAGCCTCGGGCTAGATCCCGACGACCTGGACCGCTTCCTCACGGAGGACGTGGATGACTACGTCGACCTGGGGTTCACCCAGTTCACGCTGGGCTTCAACGGGCCGGGTTGGGATGTCGACCGCGGGGCAGACTGGCTCGCGTGGCGCGACGAGCGCAACAGCGCTTGAGCCGATCGGCGTCCCTCTCCGGGCGTGCGGGCCCGATCACGTCACAGCGGGTGGTCGTGCGCCACGTCACGACGGGTCGGGGCCGGGGTCCCCGCCCTCCGCCACGATCGCCAACCTCGGGAGGTAATGGTCCCACCCCGCCACGTGGATGGGGACCTCGGCTTCGGGTAGCCCGGTGTGAGTCAGCTTGACGATCGTCCCGTTTCCCTCGGCCACGAGGTCGATCTGCACGGTGCTCGATCCCGGCGGGACGGCCGGATGATCGATCCACCCCCAGGTGAAGACGACGCGGCTGTCCTCGACCAGCTCGACGAACTGGCCGCGGGCCCGCATCCCGTTGCCCATCGCCATCGAGAAGATCCCGCCGGGTGCCGCCTCGATGGCCGCTCCGATCCCTTGCCAGCGAGCCCACAGCTCCGAGTCGGTCAGGTAGGCGTACACGACTGACGGCGATGCAGAGATGCGGCGCTCGACGGTGATCGGAGGGCTCATGGCTCTTGGCCCTCGATCGAGTCGGCGAGCCGGTCGAGCGTATCGCGCCACATCGCCTCGAGCATCGGGCGCAACGGTCCGAGCGCTTCCTTGTCCGCTGTGTAGAAGCGCCGGTTGCCGTCCCTGCGCACGGACACCAGGCCGGCACCGCGCAGCACCGCCAGGTGCTGGGAGACGGCCCCGAACGTCATGTCGAAGTGGCCCGCGATCTCGCCCGCAGCCAGCTCATGCTCCCAGACGAGAGAGAGGATCTGACGGCGACGCGGTTCGGCGACCACCTGGAGGACGTCCACCACGCCATTTTAGCCGACTTTGAAATAGCGGAGGCAGCGCGATATAGTCGCCACTGAAATAGGTTCCGATCACGGGAGGTTCCACCATGGGCGACTATGCGATCAAGGCTCAGTTCGAGACGTCGTGCCCACCGGCCGACGTCATGCACTGGCTCGACGACCCGGCTGGGATCGCCGGTTGGTGGTCGGACCGGGTCGAAGGCGCCGCCGGCGCTCCCGGTGACTCGTTCCAAGTGACGTTCCCGACCTCGCCGGTAGTCTTCGAGCTCTCAGTGACCGCGATCGGCGAGGCCGAGGTCGAGTGGCACGTCCCCGAGAGCCCTCCGTGGTGGAAGGGCACCACGATCCGGTTCGAGCTCGGAGAGTCCGACGGAGGCGGCACGCAGATCACGTTCACCCACGGCGGGTTCGACGCCGACGATCCGATCATCGCCGTCATCACCCCGGCGTGGGTCAGGTTCCTCGACAATCTCGTGGCGGTCGCCGAGTCGGGGAAGCCTGATCCTGCCGTGAGGAACTGACCGCCGGAGAGGCGCCGATCGGGCACCCCACCGACGAGACCGCTCACAGCAGCCATTCGAGCACGGCGAGGGCGCCCAGCCCACCGACGATCACCAGGGCGACGCTCTTCGTGCGCCAGGCGATGACGAAGGCGACGAGGAGCGCCCAGATGCGCAGGTTGCCCGGCGTGATGGCGATCTCGCCTTGGCGCACGAGCGTCGGTTGGAAGGCGAGAGCCGCCATGGCGGCGGGGGCGACGTAGCGGAGGGGCCGCTCGATGTACGAAGGCACCCGCCGGTCTCCCAGGAAGCCGATGAACGACAGCCGCATGGCGTACGTCCCGGCGCCGATGACGACGATTGCCAGTGCCGTCACCCTCGCCACCAGCGCTCGGCGAACACTCCGGCTGCGATGCCGAACCCGATCCCGGTGACGAGGCCGAGGCCATACGGCATCCCGTGCCCGAGCGTGGCGACGGTGGCTGCCGCCGCCGCTGCGACGAGCCCCGGGCGGCTCTTGACGCTCAGCACCAGGAGTGCCAGGAACACCGCCGGAATGGCGAAGTCGAGGTTCCAGTCGCTCGGGATGCCGGCGCCGAGGACGATCCCGAGGGCCGTCGTGGCTTGCCACCAGACCCACAGGGTCATCCCGACCCCGAGGTAGTACCAACGCTTGTATGAAGGGTCTTCGCTGTGCTCGAAGCGAGTCGCCGCCATGGCGAACGTCTGGTCGGTGAGGAGGTAGGGCAACCCCACGCGCCACGGCCGCGGGAACCGCCGGAAGTCCGAGGCGAGCACTGCGCTGTACATCACATGACGCAGGTTGATCATCAGGCCGGTGGCGGCGACGACGAGCAACGACGTGTCCGACGAGAGGAGTTGGACGGTGGCGAGCTGCGCCGCCCCAGCGAAGATGATCGGCGAGGTCGACCAGGCGAGCTTCACGTCGATGCCGCTCCCGGCGGCGGCGACGCCGAATGCGAATCCGAACGGGATGACTCCGATCATCAGCGGGAGGATGGCGACCACGCCCTCTCGGAGCGCGGTCGCGGGGCGGGAGGGCGGCGGCTCGGTCTCCATCGTCGAACGATAAACACCCTCCAGGCAGCCGCCGACGCCTCGTCGGTATGATCGCCCCATGAAGATCAACGAGGTCATCGAAGTCGACCGCAAGCTCGACGACGTTTGGGCGCTGTTCCAGAACGTTCCAGAGCTCGCCATGTGCCTCCCGGGCGCCGAGCTCACAGAGGCGAAGGGCGACAACGTCTATGCGGGCAACGTCAGCGTCAAGCTCGGGCCGATGACCGCCAAGTTCGAGGGGGAGGCGACGGTCGCCTCGGACGTCGCGGCGCGGACCGGATCGGTCAACGGCAAGGGCGTCGACAAGCGGGGCGGTTCCGTCGGGCAGGTCAAGGTGGCATACGCCCTCGAGCAGGTCGGCGGCAGGACTCGGGTGACCGTCGACGCCGACGTGCTCCTGTCTGGTGCGGCCGCCCAGTTCGGCAGGACGGGGCTCATCAAAGAGATGTCGAGCCGCCTGATCGGCGAGTTCGTGTCGTGCCTCGAGGCGAAGCTGGCTGCCAGCAGCAACGAAGAGGCCGCCCAGGTCCGAGCAGGTGACGTGAAGGGCTTCTCGCTCTTCTTCGCCAGCCTGCTCGCCGGCATCGGACGCTTCTTCAAGCGCCTGTTCGGAAGCAGGAGCTAGCAGGCCCGGCCGGGGCAACTCCAAGGCGGCTTTCTCCGACACGCGGCCCGGCGTGTTGCTACCTTCGGAAGTGATCCGAGGCATGAAAGGGGTGTCATGGAGATCACGGTGACGGTGAACGGCACGGATGTCACCGCCGACGTAGAACCCCGCACACTGCTCGTCCACTTTCTGCGCGAGAACCTGAGGCTCACCGGCACCCACGTCGGATGCGAGACCGGGTACTGCGGCGCGTGCACGGTGCAGGTCGGCGGTGTGACGACGAAGTCGTGCACGATGCTGGCGGTCCAGGCGGACGGTGCCGAGGTGCGAACCATCGAAGGCCTTGCGTCGAACGGCGATCTCCATCCCGTTCAGGAGGGCTTCTGGGAACGGCACGGGCTGCAGTGCGGGTATTGCACTCCCGGGATGATCATGTCGGCGGTGGGTCTGCTCGAGCAGAACGACGATCCGTCCGAGGACGAGATCCGCCACGCGCTCGAGGGCAATCTCTGTCGCTGCACCGGGTACCACAACATCGTCAGGGCGGTCGAGTACGCCGGCGCCAAGATGCGCGGCGTCGAACCACCGCCCCCCGACTGGACGACGGACTTCGAGGGGGTGTCATGACGACCACCACGAGCGTCATGGGCGGGATCGTCCGCCGCAAGGAGGACCCGGCGCTCATCCAGGGCCACGGCAGGTTCGTCGACGACATCAAGCGGGCGGGGGAGGCGGCGACCGCCTTCGTACGAAGCCCGTTCGCCCACGCCAGGATCAACTCGATCGACGCCTCCGGGGCACTGGCGATGCCGGGAGTGCTCGCCGTCTACACCATCGACGACGTTCGCCACCTCGGCCCGCTGCTGGCGCAGGTCCCGGTCGGTAAGCTCCGCCCGCTCCTCGCAGACGGCGTCGTCAAGCACGCCGGCGAGGCCGTTGCGATGATCGTCGCCGAGACGCCGACGATCGCTGCGGACGCCGTCGAGGCGGTCGACGTCGACTACGAGCCGCTCCAGGCCGTCGTCGACTTGAAGCAGGCCGCCTCCGACGAGGTCAAGGTCCATGATGACCTGGACTCGAACGTGCTCGTGACCTGGGTGGCGCACGACTGGTGGCCCGGCGTCTTCGAGCTCACAGACCACAGGCCGGCCATCGAGGAGGCCAAGAAGCGGGACGACTCGGTCATCGTCAGCATCGAGATGACGAACCAGCGTCTCATCCCCGTCGCCATCGAGCCCCGTTCCGTCGTCGCCGACTGGAACCGGGGGTACGGGCGCTTCGACGTGTGGAGCTCGTCGCAGATCCCGCATGCCCTCGGCGCCGCCATCGGCAAGACGTTCGGCGTCGCCGGAAATGACGTGCACGTCATCGCTCCCGAGGTCGGGGGAGGCTTCGGGTGCAAGCTCAACGTGTACCCCGACGAGATCCTGGTGTGCTTCGCCTCGCAAAGACTCGGCAGGCCTGTCCGGTTCACGGAGACCCGCCGCGAAGCGGCGTACTCGACCATCCAGGGGCGCGGCTGGATCGGCACGGCGACGATCGTCGGAACGAAGGACGGCGAGATCCTCGGGTACGAGCTCGACGCCATCGCCGACATGGGCGCCTACTCACAGAACTTCACCGTCGCCATACCCGTGCTCGGGCTGTTCGTCGCCAGCGGCCAATACGACATCCCGACCGCGTGGCAGGTGAGGTGCGTGACGACGAACACCCAGACGACGGACGCGTATCGCGGAGCCGGTCGCCCCGAGGCGGCCTACTACCTGGAGCGCATCATCGACGCCTACGCCCGCGAGATCGGGATGGACCCGGGGGACGTCAGGAAGAAGAACTACTGGGGAGCCGACCAGTTCCCTGCGACGACGAACGTCGGCTTGGCGATCGACAGCGGCAACTACGAGGTCAACCTCGACACGCTGCTGGCGCACGCCGACTACGAAGGGTTGCGCAAGAAGCAAGCCCAGGCCCTCCAGGAGGGCAGGTATCTCGGCATCGGGTTGGCGACCTATGTGGAGGTCTGCGGGTTCGGCCCTTCGGTGCTCAGCGAGTTCGGGTTCGGGTGGGACGCATACGGCATGCCGTCGGCGTTCAGCGGCTCGGGGCTCGTCAGGGTCAATCCCGACGGATCGGCGACGGTGATCATCGGGACGGGGCCGAGCGGCCAGGGTCACGAGACGACGTGGGCCCAGGTCGTGCACGACCGGCTCGGGATCGATTACGACACGATCAGGGTGACACACGGTGACACCGCCGAGTCGCCGGCCGGCATCGGCACGTTCGGGAGCCGATCGGCGGCCGTCGACGGAGCTGCGACGTGGCAGGCGGCCGAGAAGGTGCGGGCCAAGGCGGCAGACATCGTCGCCCACATGCTCGAGGCCTCGACAGAGGACATCCGGTTCGGCGACGGCGGCGGGTATGTCGCCGGGGCACCGGGCAACAAGGTGTCGTGGGCCCAGATCGCCGAGGTCGCCTACAAGCCGCACAAAGGCCCCGACGGCCTCGAGGCGGGCCTCGAGGCGCACGCGGTGTTCTCGCCGGGCAACGCAACCTGGCCGTTCGGATCGCACCTGGCGGTCGTCGAGGTCGATCCGGAGACAGGCGACGTCGACTTGATGCAGTACATCGCCGTCGACGACTGCGGCAACCGCATCAACCCGATGATCGTCGACGGTCAGCTCCACGGCGGGATCGCCCAGGGGGTCGGGCAGGCGATGTTCGAAGAGGCGATCTACGACGGCGACGGCAACCTGCTGACGGGCTCGCTCGTCGACTACCCGCTGCCGACGGCGTCGGATCTGCCTGCCTTCGACCTCGGTTGGACCAACACCCCGACGGACGTCAACCCGATGGGGGTGAAGGGCATCGGCGAGGCCGGCACGATCGGGTCGGCGCAGACCATCGTCAACGCCGTCGTCGACGCGCTGGCTCCGCTCGGGGTGAGGCACATCGACATGCCGCTGAGGCCCCGCAAGGTCTGGCAAGCGATTCAGGATGCGAGGGGATAGGCATGTACCCACGTGAGTTCGACTACATGGCCCCGTCATCGCTGGACGAGGCCGTCGATGCCCTGGCAGCGAATCCCGGCGCCAAGGTGATGTCCGGCGGGATGAGCCTCATCCCGATGATGAAGCTCCGGCTGCTGTCTCCCGAGTTGGTCATCGACATCGGCCGGATCCAGGGCCTCGGTGCGATCGAGGACCAGGGCGACCACATCTCGATCGGGGCGCTCGTTCGCCATGGGCAGACTGCGGCGGATGCGCTCGTTCGCCAGCACGCCGCGGCGTTGGCTCAGGCGGCGGCGTGGACCGGTGACGTGCAGGTGCGCAACCGCGGCACCACGTGCGGCGCGCTCGCCCACGCCGATATCGCCGCCGACCAGCCGGCCGCCGCTCTGGCGTGCGGGGCGACGCTGGTGGCCCGATCGGCAAGAGGGACGAGGGAGATCGCCGCTGCCGACTTCTTCGTCGACACGCTCACGTCGGCCCTCGAGCCCGACGAGATCCTCGTCGAGGTACACCTGCCCAAAGGCGGCATGTCGGCGTACGACAAGCTCGGACGGAGGGGCGGACACAGCGACTACGCGGTCGCCGGCGCCGCTGCCTGGGTTCGCAAGAGCAACGGCACGGTCGAGGACGCCCGGGTCGCCCTCACGGGCGTCGGCACGAAGCCGATGCTCGCCGCCGGGTCGACCGAGGCCATCGTCGGCTCGGACGGATCGGCAGAGGCGATCGCGGCGGCGGCCGAGCGAGCCGTCGAAGGCGTCACCGTGCTCGAGGACCTCTACGGCTCGGAGGAGTACAAGGCGCACCTCGCCAAGGTCTACGTGAAGCGGGCGCTCACGAGCGCCTTGGGCTGACGGGGTCCGTGGGAGGAGACTCGGGGGACCACGTGGGTGGTCCCCCGAGGCGCGCCTCAGTCTGGCGGCGCTTCGTCGGTCGTTCGCAGTGACATGCTGATGGACGCCCCTCCTTCGGCGAGCGTCTCCAGCCGGATCCTGCCGCCCGCTGCCTCGGCCGTCCTCCGGGCGATGTCGAGGCCGAGCCCGGTCGAGCCGGCGCCGCTGGCGCCCCTTTCGAGAGGGTCGGCCACCGAGAAGCCGGGACCGGTGTCGGCCACGGTCACCCGAATCCACCCGTCGCTCTCGGGCTCGACCAGCAACGAATAGCCGGTCCCCTCGGGGGTGTGCGCGAAGACATTCCCGAGCAGCGCGTCGATCGCCGCCTCCAGGTCGGCGGCCGGTGCCGTCACCAGGACGGGCTCGGGCAGCGACACCACGAGGTCGCTCTTGCGGTCCTGCTCGTCGCCGAGGGCGCTCCAGAACGCCATGGATCGGCGTGCGATGGCAGCGACGTCCACGGGGTGCGCCCCTCCCTGGCGCACCGTCCTGCGGGCCTCGCCGATGATGTGGTCGACGCTCCGGGCGAGCTCGTCGATGTCGCCGAGGAGGCGGTCTCTGGCGGGGGAGCCGGGCAGCGCCTCGGCGTCGAGGCGGGCTGCCATGAGCGGTGTCCGCAGCCGGTGCGAGAGGTCGGCCGCCGTCTCCCTCTCTTGCTGGAGCAGCCCGGCAACGCTGGCGGCGAGACGGTTGAACTCGTTGCCTACGTCGACGAGCTCTTGCGGGCCGCTCGGATCGACGCGTGCCTCGAGATCGCCCTCGCCGAGGCGGTTGGCGGCGGCCGACAGGTCGTCGACCGACCTCACGACCGACCTGCCGAGACGGTCGGCCGCCGCGACCCCTATGAGCACCAGGATCACGCCGAGACCCCCCAAGACGAGCCACGCGCGGACGACGTTCGAGGACAGCTCGGCATCGGCCACGAAGAGCCGTACCGTTGCGATCTCCCCGTCTCCGGCGATCGCAGGAACGTACACGGCCTCGCCACCCGGCTCGCCTCTGCGAAAAGCGGCCGTCGTGTTCAGGTCGGATGTCAGTTCGGGGTCGAGAGGGGCCCCGAGCACGGAGCCGTCGTCGAGGACGATCGAAAGGCCCGCCTCGGCTCCCCCGAATGTGTCGAGTGCCAGGGCGGGCCCCGAGGCCGGATCCGACGTGATCAACAACGCCACGAGCTGGGCATCTCGCTCCGCCCGCGTGAGCGCCCTGTCGCGGGCCAGTTCTCGCACGAGGGCCGCCAGCGGGAGGAGGAACGCCATGACCACCATGGCGGTGACCGCCAAGCTCACGAGGCGCAGCCGCGATCTCACTTGGCCGGGTCGACCAGCTTGACGCCTACGCCCCGCTTGGTGTGCAGGTAACGGGGCGCCAGCGCGGTCTCTCCGAGCTTCTTGCGGAGCCACGACAAGTGGACGTCGACGGTCCTGTCCGCCCCGCCGTACGGCATTCGCCACACCTCTGCGAGGATCTCGCGCTTGGTCACCATCGCTCCGACACGCGATGCCAGGTAGGCGAGGAGATCGAACTCCTTCGACGTGAGGTCGAGCGGCTTCCCCTCGAGGGTGGCTTCGTGGGCGTCCACGTCGATCTGGAGCCCGCCGACCACGAGCGGCGGCTGATCGTCCGACCCGCCGACCCGGCGCAGCACGGCGCGGATCCGCGCCTCGAGGTGCTCGGCCGAGAACGGCTTGACCACGTAGTCGTCGGCGCCCAGGTCGAACAACCGGACGATCTCCCTCTCGTCGTCGCGGGCGGTGGCGACGATCACCGGGACGGAGGCGACGGCCCGGATCATCTGGAGCGCCTTGGCGCCGTCGACGTCGGGCAGGCCGAGGTCGAGGACGACCACGTCGGTATCTCCCCCGATGGCCTCCTGCACTCCTGCCATGCCGGTGCTCGTCGAGCGGACGTCGTAGCCGCGAGCCGCCAGGGCGCCTGCCAGCGCCTCGCGGATCCGCTGGTCATCCTCGACGAGTAGCACGGAAGGCATGCGAGAGACGATACAGACGAAGCCTGCGATCCAGGGCCCCGCGACGGACAATTGAGCCCTGGTTGACCCTCGCTTATCCATGAAATGCCCCGGCTGCGGCATCATGGTGCCGTGAGCCGCAAGTTCATGTTCGTGCTCGGCTGGGCTGCAGCCTCGGTGTTGTCGGCGGCCGTCGCATGGGCGGCGGTCGGGATCGTTCGCGACGCGGTCACGGACCGGCCGTCCGAGCTCTCGTCCGGTGCGGTGGCCGCCGCCGGCACCGTGTCCGGCGAGACGACGACGCCGTCGGACGCGCCCTCTTCCGGGGAGACCGGTCCGACGACGGGTGCACCGTCGACCGATCCGCCTTCGATCGTCACGACGACGACCGACGCCCCCTCCACCACGTCGGCCACCGAGCCTCCCGAGACGAAGACCACGACGCCGCCGCCGCCGCCGCCGACGACCCAGCCGGAGGACGAATGGACCACGAAGTCCTATTCGATGCGAGGAGGGACGGTGAGCATCAGGTATCGGCAGGGCGAGGTCCGGTTGCAGGGGGCGGTCCCCGCCCCAGGGTACGAAGCCGACATCGACCACGAGGGGCCCGACGAGGTCCGGGTGACCTTCGACGGCGATGAGCACGAAACCGAGTTCCGGGCGAGATGGCGGGACGGGCAGCTCGACGTCGACATCGAGCAGGACGACTGAATCTCGGGCTGGGTCAGCCCATCGCCACCTCGAGCACCTCTCCGATCTCGCCGAAGGTGTGGAACCTCATCTCTTCACGAACCTGCTCCGGGACGTCGTCGAGGTCGTCGGCGTTGCGAGCGGGGAGGATCACCTCGGTGAGCCCGGCGCGGTGGGCGGCGAGCACCTTCTGCTTCACGCCTCCGATCGGCAGGACCCTTCCTTGCAGTGTCACCTCGCCCGTCATGCCCACCGTCTCGCGCACCTTTCGGCCGGTGAGCAGGCTGACGAGCGCCGTCGTTATCGCGATGCCGGCGGAGGGCCCGTCCTTGGGGATGGCGCCCGCCGGCACGTGGATGTGGAACCTGCGATCGAGCGCAGCCGAATCGATGCCGAGCTCGGCTGCGTGTGACCGAACGTACGACAGCGCGATCTGGGCGGACTCCTTCATCACGTCCCCGAGCTGACCGGTCAGCATCAGGCCGGGCTCGCCGCTCATGGCGGTCGCCTCGATGAAGAGCACGTCCCCGCCGCTCCCCGTCACCGCCAGGCCGGTCGAGACGCCCGGGACGCTCGTCCTGTCCTTCGCCTCGTCGTGATGGATCGGCCGCTTGCCGAGCAGCTCCTTGAGTTGGTGTTCCTCGGCGACGATCGGTGGCTCGGCCTCTTGGGTGGCGAGGCGGGTGGCGGCCTTGCGGGCGAGCTTGCCCAACTGTCGCTCGAGCCCGCGCACCCCGGCCTCCCGCGTGTACCCGTCGATGACTGCGGCGAGCACGTCATCCGACGCGATCAGCTCGCCTTCTTCGAGGCCGGCCTGCTCGATCTGACGCGGGAGGAGGTGGTCGCGAGCGATGGCGACCTTTTCTCGGTCGGTGTAGCCGTCGAGCCGGATGACCTCGGTCCTGTCGAGGAGCGGCGCAGGGATGGTGTCGAGCACGTTCGCCGTCGCCACGAAGAGTACGTTCGAGAGGTCGAGATCGAGCTCCATGTAGTGGTCCCGGAACGTGTGGTTCTGGGCCGGGTCGAGCACCTCGAGCAGGGCCGACGAGGGGTCGCCGCGCCAATCGGCGCCGACCTTGTCCATCTCGTCGAGCAGGAAGACCGGGTTCATGGACCCGACCTCGATGAGGGCGCGGACGACACGGCCGGGACGCGCCCCCACGTACGTCCGGCGGTGGCCGCGAATCTCCGCCTCGTCCCTGATTCCGCCGAGGGCGACACGGACGAACTTCCTGCCGAGCGCCCTCGCCACCGACTCGCCGAGCGACGTCTTGCCGACGCCCGGAGGGCCGACGAGCAGGAGGATGGCGCCGCTGCCCCGACCGGACGTGACGGCGTCGAGGCCGCGTTCGGAGCGGAGCTTGCGGACCGCCAGATGCTCGACGATACGTTCCTTGACGTCGTCGAGCCCGGTGTGGTCGTCGTCGAGCACGCCGCGGGCCTTGACGAGGTCGAGGTCGTCCTGTGTGGTGGTCTCCCACGGGACGTCGAACACGGTATCGAGCCAAGTCCTGATCCACGAGTGCTCGGGGCTCTGCTCGCTCATCCTCTCGAGTCGATCGATCTCTCGCTCGATGGACGAAGCGACGGAGTCATGCAGGTGGCGCGCCGCGAGCTTCGCTCTGTACTCGGAGGCGACGTCCGACTCGCCCTCACCCAGCTCCGACCGGATCGCATCCATCTGCTGCCTGAGCAGGTAGTCCCGCTGCGACTTGTCGATGCGCTCGGTGGCGTCCTCGCGGATCCGCTGCCGTATCTGCAGCTCGGCCAGGGTCTCGTTCATCCAGTCGAGGACGATCCGGAGCCGCTCCTTGACATCCGTCGTCGTCAACACCCGCACACGCTGCTCCAGGGTGAGGTCGGGTGAGTAGGCAGCGAGGTCGGCGAGCCTGCCGGGGTCCGACGAGTCCAGCATGCGCTCTACGGCGCCTCCGATCCCGCGATGGCTCATGATCTCGGTCACGACCGCCTTGAACTCGGTCGCCATCCGTCTCGTCTCCTCGTCGTGGTCCGCCTGCTCCTCCACGGGGAGCGCCTCGACCCAGAGCACGTCGTCTCCCCGTGGCGTGGCGGCGCCGATGGTCGCTCTGGAGACCCCGGAGATGAGAGCGGACGTCACGCCTCCCTGTGACAGCTCCTGGATGTCTGCGACCGTCCCGACCCCGGCGTACTCGCCGTCGACGACCGGAACGAGCAGGATCTGCGAGCCGGAGCTCTCGGCGGCGGCGATGGCACGCCGCGCCTCGTCCGACTCGACGGCGACCGTCACGACCATGTGAGGGAAGACCGCCCCGTTGCGGAGCGGCAGCACTGGCAGGGTCAGGGTGGAGAGGTCGTTCGCCAATGTGGTGCTTCCTTTCCTGGCGGCGTGTCGAATTGTAATGCTGTAATCCGGCGACCTATTCCCAAATCTGATAGAAAGCCGCTCATATAATGTCTGTTCCAGACTGGTAGCTGCGATCCGTAGACACCTCGTCGTTGCCCGGACGGTGCCGCGCTACCGTGGCGGGATCCGCACGAGGAGCGCACATGGCCCGCACGTTTCAGGTGACCTTCGACTACCTCTGCCCATTCGCCCGGATCGCCAACGAAGTCGTCGTCGATGCAATCGAGGACGGTGCAGGCTGGGACGTGTCGTTCGTGCCCTTCTCGCTCGCCCAGACGAAGGTCTCCGAGGACGAGACTCCCGTCTGGGAGCGGCCCGACGGAGCCGAAGGAACGAGGGGCGTGCTGGCTCTCCAGTGGGGCATCGCGGTCCGCGACGAGTTCTCGGAGGCATTCGGCGCCTACCACAGGGCCTTGTTCGACGCCCGCCACAGCGACGCGGCAGACATCAACGAAGAGGCGACGATGCGCAGTGTCGCCGAGACCGTAGGGCTCGATCCCGACGAGGTCAGTGCCGTCGTCGCAACCGGGCAACCGCTCGCAACACTCGGCGAGGAGCACACGGAGGCCGTGAAGCGCCATGGCGTGTTCGGCGTTCCGACGTTCATCGACGGGGACGACGCCGTATTCGTGCGCCTCATGGACCGGCATTGCCGCGGCGACGTCGAGCGCATCCTCGACATGCTCGCCTGGACGAACGTCAACGAGTTCAAGCGGACTCGGATCCCCAGATGACGCAGCGATCGCAACGACTCGGTCGGTGGTTGTGCCGGCGGTGAGCTCAGCCGTCGTCTCGCCGGTCCTCGGCGAGGAGCCGCATCGCGATCGCTTCAGCGACGATTCCCCGCTGCAGCTCGAGGAGGTCGAGGCTCTCGTCAGGACCGTGGGCGCGGCTCCCTGGGTCTGCCACACCCGTGAGGAGGATGGCGGCTTGCGGAAAGAGCTCTGAGAATGCCGCCACGAACGGGATCGAGCCCCCAGCCCCGATGTCGACCGCGTCGGTGCCCCACGCTTCTGCGAAGGCGTCGCGGAAGGCGGAATGAGCCACCCCGGTCGCATCGAGGTCGAAGGCCTCGCCGGTGGCACCGGGAGTGATCGTCACCTCGGCCCCCCAGGGCACGTTCTCCTCGAGGTGGGCCACGAGGGCTGCCATGGCGGCGTCCGGATCCTCGCCGGGAGCGATCCTGAGGCTCACCTTGGCTCTGGCCACGGGGACGAGCTGGTTGATCGCCTGAGAGACCGGTGGAGCGTCTACGGCCAGCACCGACACCGCCGGCTTCGTCCAGATGCGTGACGTGAGGCTCCCGATGCCGAGCATCTCCACGGAGTCGAGCGCCCCGGCGAGCTCGCGCAGCTCATCCTCTCCGAGGTCGAGTGGATCGGCCTCTCCCGACGTCAGGCCCGGGATCGCCACCTCCCCAGCCTCGTCGTGGAGCGACGCGATCATCCTGCCGAGGCAGGTCAGAGCGTCCGGGAGTGCGCCGCCGAAACTACCGCTGTGAACGGCATGGCGCAGCGTCCTCACCTCGACGACGCAGTCCACGAGTCCACGCAGCGAGACCGTGATGGCCGGAACTCCAACCCTCCAGTTCCCCGAGTCGGCGATGACGATGACGTCCGAGTCGAGGAGATCCTTGTACGCCGAGAGGAACGCCGACAGGTGGCGTGACCCGATCTCCTCCTCGCCCTCCACGAACAGCTTCACGTGGAGGGGAGGGGCGCTCTCGTGCGCCCTGACGGCGCCGAGGTGGACGGCGATCCCCGCCTTGTCGTCGGACGTGCCCCGCCCGTAGAGGCGCCCGTCTCGCTCGGTCGGATCGAAGGGCGGCGTCTCCCACTCGGTGTCCGGTCCGGGGGGCTGCACGTCGTGGTGGGCATAGAGCAGCAGGGTCGGCGATCCCGGTGGACCAGCGATCTGACCGAACACCGCCGGGTGCGCCCCTTCGATCTCCAACAGCCTGACGTCCCGGAATCCTGCCGAGAGCATGAGCTCCGCCGTGAGGTCTGCGGACTGCCTGACATGGGCGTTGTCGAACCCGTCGGCCGACACCGATGGAATCCTGACGAGAGCTTCCAGGTCGTGGCGTGTCCTCGGGAAGTGACGGTGGGCGGCCGCTTTGATGTCGTCGTGCATCAGTTGAGGCTAGGCGGGATCGGCTCGAGGATGGTCTCGTCCTGGTAGCACCACGCCCAGCTCTCTCCACGCTCGGCCGAGCACGCCACGGGGTGGCCTGCCTCGAGGGCGTGCCGGCGGGCGTGCCGGTTCGGCGAGCCGTCGCAGCACAGCTTGCGGTCGCACTCGTAACAGAAGCGGAGGTGCAGCCAGCTCCCACCGATGGCGAGGCACTCTTCGCACCCTCCGTCCGGAGCGGGCCGGGCGGTCACGCCGGCGAGGTGGCCGCAACCCGCCCTCACGGTCCGCCCTTCATCGGGCGGCGGGGGACGGCGTCGGGGCATCACCCGTTGGCCTCGATGAACGCCAGCACCCTCTCCCATGCGTCGGCCGAGTCGGCGGCGTAATCGTCCTGCTTGCGGTCGAAGAAGCTGTGAGGCGCTCCCTCGTACACCACGATCTCGTTCTTCACGCCTGCGGCGTCGAGCGCCTCCCGGTAGGCGTCGACGTCGGCCTGCGGGATTCCCGGGTCGTCGCCGCCCATGAGCCCGAGGATGGCGCCCCGCATCTCACCCACCCTGGCGACGACGGGCGGGGCTCCCTTCGGGCGGTCCGGCCGGCTCGGGTTGCCGTAGAACCCGACGGCTCCCGCCAATCCGAGTCCGTTGGCCGCTTGGTGCCACGAGTTGCTGCCCCCGAAGCAGAACCCAACGGTGAACAGGGACATCGGCTCTCGCCCCGACCGCAGGCGATGGATCGCCGCCACCACATCCGCCTCCAGCCCCTCTTGGGTGACCAGTTCGACGTGCGGCATGTACTCCCAGTCGTCGGTGCGCTTCGAGATGCCCGCTGTCCTGCCGAAGTAGTCGATGACGACCGCATCGACTCCTCTCTCTGCGAAGCGCAGCCCGAGCTCCTCGTAGAACCTGAACAGGCCTCGCACGTCCGGTAGCACGACCACGCCCGAGCGCGGATGGTGCTCGGCCCGCGCCTCGAATGCGGCGAACTCCGCCCCGTCGGCGGCAGTCAACACGAGGTCGTCGTGATGGATCGCGGCCCCGGAGATCGGGGTGATCGGCGGCAGGGCGTCCGTGTCGAAGCACATGTCGTTCCTCACGATCGGTGACCGACGAGCGTACCCATGACCGTGGACGCAAGCCATTTCGATCCGGCGTCGACCCGGGGTAAGTTCTCGGCCGGCCGGCATGGCCCATTCATCGAGGAGCCATACACCGAGGAGAGGGTGTGGAGAAGAGGCGGGCAGAGGTTCTCGGGCATTCGATGGCGTACGTCGAGGTCGGCGAGGGCGATCCGATCGTCTTCCTACACGGGAACCCGACTTCGTCGTACCTGTGGCGGAACATCATTCCGCACGTCTCGCACCTCGGACGGTGCGTCGCCCCCGATCTGATCGGCATGGGAGACTCGGACAAGTTCGACGACAGCGGAGCGGACCGTTATCGGTTCGTGGAGCACCGTCAGTACCTCGACGCCTTCTTGGAGCACGTCGGTGCACGCCGGCGTGTCGTGCTCGTCGTCCACGACTGGGGCTCTGGCCTCGGCTTCGACTGGGCGAACCGGCACCGTGACTCGGTTCGCGGCATTGCGTACATGGAGGCCATCGTCACCCCGGTCACCTGGGACGACTGGCCGGATGCGGCACGCCCGATCTTCGAGAGCATGCGCTCGAGCGCAGGTGAGGTCATTGTGCTCGAGAAGAACGTGTTCGTCGAGAGGATCCTCCCGGCGTCCATGCTGGGCGAGCTCACCGCCGAGGACATGGACGTGTACCGGGCGCCTTACCTCGTTGCCGGCGAGTCGAGGCGCCCGACGCTCACGTGGCCTCGCGAGATCCCCATCGAAGGGCACCCTGCCGACGTGACCGAAATCGTCGCGTCGTACGAGGCATGGCTGGCGGAGAGCGACGTGCCGAAGCTCTTCGTCAACGCCGATCCGGGGGCGATACTCGTGGGTAGGCAGCGAGAGCGGTGCCGGGCGTGGCCGAACCAGACCGAGGTCACGGTGCGCGGCGGCCACTTCCTCCAGGAGGACTCGCCGGATGACATCGGAGCCGCTCTCGAGGCTTGGCTGCAGTTCCTCGGCTGACCTGCCGATGATCATTCGAAGAGCTCCCGAAGGCTCCCCGATGTGTCGAGACGATGCGACTACTCTGCGTAGCGTCCAGATCGAAGGAGGAGGCGTGCAGGGATCGAGGCGTTCACGCCGCTTGCGCAGGGCGCTCCGGCGCGCCGGCTACCGCGGCGTCCATGTCGACGGCTTGGAGGCACAGGCGCTGTCATCGTCCGTCGCCCCGCAGCCGTCCCGCCCGATGAGCACGCCGTTCGTCGTCGCCCCCGGCAAGACCCGTTACCAGCGCAGAAGCGCCGGTCTGCCGAGGGGCATCGTTGGATTCCCCGGTCTCGGTGTCGAGGCACCTCAGTTCACCATCGACCTCACACAGGTGGACGCCGAGCTGGCCGAGTGGACGAGCTGACCTCGGGTCAGCCGTCCTGACCTCGGGTCAGCCGTCGACCGTGTCGAGCACCGTGACGTAGTCGTCGTAGGCGCCGACCGGTTGGAGCGTGACCCACAGTCGCGGATAGTCACGTCGGCTGACGGCGGTCCACAGCTCCACGTCCCCCGCAGTGCGAAACGTGCCGGCCGAGACCCTGGTGGCCGGGTTGGAGAACCACAACTCGTAGACGTATCCCTCGGGCGCAGGGTCCAGGCCGCTCACGGCGAGGGTGACTCTCGTACCCGAGTCCTCCCGCCACCCGGAAGCCAGGGCGCCGGCGCCGGGCGCCGAGCCGGTCGCCGCCAGCGTCACCTCCCAGTCGGGACCGGCGCCCCTCGTCGACGCGAACAACACGCCGAGCACCAGCGCGACGACCCCGGCGGCCGCGAGCCACGACAGCCAGTACCGCCCGGCCGGCTCTGCAGGAGCCCCACCGACGGCTGCCATGACCCTCGACTCGAGATCGGCGCTCGGCTCGATCCACACCGAAGGGTCGGAGAGCTTCGGCCCGACTGCCGTCAGCGCATCGTCGATGAGCCGGCAGTCGGGGCACCCGGCGAGGTGTGCCCGGCTCTCCTGGGTCTCGATGCGGCGGGAGCGGGCGCTACGGAAGTCGTCGCAGTTCATGCCGACGCCTCCTCGAGGTGGGCCAGCACCTCGGCGAGCCTCCGGTATGCGCGGAAGGAGCGCGACTTCACGGTTCCGATCGGGATCCTGAGCAGCTTGGCGGCCTCGTCGTGCGTCAAGCCGTCGAAGTGTGTCGCCCGCAAGACCTCGCGCTCCTGAGGGGGGAGCTCGTCGAGTGCCCGCCTCACCTCCCACGCGGTCCACGCCTGCTCGATCGACGGTGGCAGGGTGGCGATCTCGCGATCGCCGAGGTCCTCGGCTTGGTGGCGACGCTCCCTGCGGTAGAGGTCGATGGCGACCCTCCGGGCGATGGTGAACAGCCAGGGTGCGATGTCGCGCTGCGGGTCGAACCGGCCTGCCGCTTGCCACGCCTGCAGGAACGTCAGCTGGACGGCCTCCTCGGCAAGGCTTCGGTCGCCGAGCACGCGGTACGCCACGCTGAAGACGGGACGCCCGAGCCGGGCGTACATGTCACGGACGGCGCCCGGCTCTCCGGCGGCGAATCGAGCGCTGAGTGGATCGTCCATGGGCTCCAACGGTCGCTGCGAGCCCGACATGCGGTAGGGCTCCGCCCGTAGCCTATTGGCCCCCGCGACAGAGCGCGCCGGCGCGCCGGCCACCGTTGCCCCACTCGTTCCTGCGTCCGTGCGTCGCGGTGATGCGACGTGGGGACGCAGGAACTGTTCATCTCGAAGGTCGATCATCCCGATCGGGCCTGGCTCATCCTGTCAGGGATTACGCATGTTCCCGTGCACGCGGTTCACGCACGCCGGTCGGGACCCGGGTCGGGTGGCTGAGGGCCCAGCCGCCTGACTCGTCGAGGGACTGTGCCCGGCACCTTGCCGCCGCCCGACGGGGCAGGCGAGTCTGGCGCTTCGCGCAACGACCGGCGCCGACGGCGCCGGTCGTTCCGATCAGGTTCGTCGGATCAGGCTCCCTGCTTGGCCAACGTGTAGCCGCCGAACAGCAAGAGCCCTGCCGCCACGTACTCGACGATGGCGTAGAAGATGTCGGCGCCGTCGAAGAATCCGTTGCGGAGGTCGTACAGGAAGAAGTAAGCGACAACACCGCCGGCGAGGAGTGCGAGCCGCGAGACCCACCACCCGTAGTCGATCGGCATCGTCGAGCCTCGCATCCTGTGAGCAAACACCGCGAGCACGATCAGCACGCTGAGGAACCAAGGCAGTGTGCTCACGAAGTACTCGTCGGCGATCAGCCCACCGATCAGGTCGATGGCCACGATGACGAGGGCGCCGAGCGCCACGAGTCTCTCAGCCTGCCCCATCGAGCCCATCGCCTTGTTGATGGCGTCGGACGATGACGATTCTGGTGCCGTCACACCCACCTCCAGTCGAGTTGCTCAAGCGTAATCGGCAGAGGGTGGCCGATGCTGTCATCAGCGCGAACGGAGGGCGCACTCAGAGGGGCCGGCGTCTCCTCGACGAGATGACGTGCGTGTCGAAGCCGGCGTAGTGGAGGCCACCGTGCCAGCGGGCGTGCTCGATTTTGAGGCAGCGGTCCTGGACGACCTGGAGCCCGGCGGCTCGCGCAGTCCGAGCCGCTTCGTCGTGGCGGAGCCCGAGCTGAAACCACACCACCTTGGCGCCGACGGCGATCGCCTCGTCGACGACCTCTGGTATCGCGTCGTGCCGCCTGAAGACGTCGACGATGTGGGGGGCCTCCGGCAGGTCTCTCAGGGACGGGTAGCACTGCAGGCCGAGCACCGTCTCGTACATCGGGTTGACCGGATAGGTGCGCATCGATGTGCGAACCAGGTAGGCGGCCACGAAGTTCGATGACCTGATCGGGTTCGACGAGACCCCGACGAGTGCGATCGATTCGGCGTTCTGAATGATGTGGAGCCGCTCTCCCGCGGTGGCGTCCGGCACGGGCTCGACGGTCGTCGTCACGCCGTACCTCGGTGGCCGAGCGCCGCGTCGAGATCGGCGACGATGTCGTCGACGTCCTCGATTCCTACGGATATGCGGATCATGTCGTCGGTGACTCCCATCCCGGCCCGATCCTCTTGCGGAACCTGCTGGTGCGTCGTGGACGCCGGGTGGATGACGAGGGTCTTGGCGTCGCCCACGTTGGCGAGATGAGAGGCGAGCTCGACGCCCTGGATGAAGGAAACCCCGGCATCGAAGCCCCCTGCCACGCCGAACGTGAAGATCGCCCCCGGGCCCTCCGGCGCGTAGTGCCGGGCGTTGGCGGTCCACGGGTTCTCGGCGAAGATCGGGTAGCTGACCCACGCCACCCTCGGGTCGTCGTCGAGGAACTCGGCCACCCGGCGGGCGTTCTCGACGTGGCGAGCCATCCGCAGCGGCAGCGTCTCGAGGCCGATGAGCATCAGGAAGGAGTTGAACGGCGAGAGGGCGGCACCGATGTCGCGCAGCAGCTCGGTCCTCGCCTTCATCAAGTACCCGTACTCACGGAAGTTCTCCCAGAACCGCAGGTCGTGGTAGGCGGGTGACGGGTCGGTGAGCAGCGGGAAGTTGCCGTTGTCCCACGGGAACGTGCCGCTCTCGACGATGACGCCCCCGATGACGACCCCGTGCCCTCCGATGAACTTCGTGGCCGAGT
>Ga0302046_10001747_pt1 | contig 20339 bp, 13 predicted proteins | sample RVTome_11_FD_200261 | JGI IMG/M metagenome (GOLD analysis project Ga0302046, IMG submission 200261) | Soil microbial communities from uranium-contaminated site in the Upper Colorado River Basin, Wyoming, United States - RVT147D111 (version 2) ...
GGTCCCCGAATGCATCCGCTCGCGATTCTACGCTCCCGATACACGACCCAGTTTCTTTCCGAGGCGTCGCGATTCCATCGCGTACCCCTTGCTAACAACCCGCGGCCCCGGATCAGTGTTCTCCAAGAACACCTTTAGGCCGTGTTCCTGGAAGATCAAGAGAGGCACATTCCCCCGCGGATCGTCGCATTCGCCTAGGGTCGCCTCGCCTCCCCCATCCTCAACCTCTCCCAGATGTACTGTCCGATAGGTCTCACCATACTGTTCGAGAATGCTGCTCAGCTCCGGGCGCTCGTTGGGGGGGAACGGCACGGAGGCACCCTCCACAAGATAATCGGGGCCGGTGACAAAGAAGAGCAGAGAGCACGATCGCGCGAACAACTTGCGACACGCAGCCTCATATCTAACCACGATCGGATCTTCCGCTTCGGACAGGCCGGATTCGCTGTCCGCACCGGAAAGATAGAGTGCGTCGGGCGGCCCAAGACGTATCAGAACATCACGAAGTGTGCTTTTTCCAAGCACGACTCGACCTACTTGGGGCGCTTGGGATTCAGTCTCTGCGAGCGCCGCTCCCACAATCAGACCTGCAACCAACAACCCAGGCCAGCGCATGGAGCCTCCAGGATTCCACCACAAGTTGTGACTATATTCGTTCTGGCGACTTCGTCACGCCTTTCGGGTCCTCCCCGGCAGGTGCCGCCGTGTCGGATTCAGGTGGGAGTGCCGCGGGGTCTGCGTTGGGATCGTTGAGCCATGCCTCTGGATCCGTTCTGTTCCCGCTCGAGTCCCGCACCTCAAGGTGCAGGTGTTGCTGATCCGGCGTTAGGCCCGCCGCATTCCCGGTTGTGCCCGCTTCGCCGATGACTTGTCCCTCTCGAACGGTCTGTCCTGCCTGGACGCTGCTTCCGCTGAGATGACTATAGCTCGTTGTTTCGCCGCTGGTGTGCTTGATTTCCACCTGATTTCCATAGTCACCTTTTTTTCCCACGGACGTGACCGTTCCCGCCTCTGCTGCCCTCACCTTTGTCCCTTGCTTCGCGTTGACGTCGAGTCCGTTGTGCTGCTTAGGATTGCCCTTCTTGTCAGTGCGTGTTAACCCATACTTCCCGATGTTGGGATTCGAACTACTCCGGATGCGCCCATCAACCCCGCGCGCGGGTACCGGGTCGATGCCTCGGTTCCCAGTCACCGGATTCTGCCGCATGCCATCGGGATCGTTGAAGCCCAGGTGTAGTCCGCCAGCGAATTGGGGCATCCGCGTCCGACTTCAAGAGCTCTGTCTCCACGGTGTTAGGATCGTCGGTTCCCGTTCCCATGGGAGCCTATCATGACCGTACGCCGACCTACTCGCCTACCGAAACAGTGGCCTCACCACATCAAGTCGGGCGTCCTGCACGCCATCTCCTTGGCGAGCGTCGTCCTGTCGTATGCCCGCGGCCGTGCGGACGGCCACCATCGGCTCCAAGTCCAACTCGAGCAGGCCACGGCCGAGATTGCCCTTCTCCGCGAAGAACTCAGCATCAAGGATGGCCGCTGGGAACGCTCCCGGTCCCGGCGAAGGCCGCACTACATGCCCACCCAGCGCATGCGGATCCTGCAGCTCCGGGCTGCTCGCGGCTGGACGTTGGAAAGGACAGCGCAGGTCTTCCTGGTCGACCTGCAGACGCTGCTCATTTGGATGCGTCGGCTCGACGAGCACGGGGAACGGGCCCTCATCCAAACCGTCGAGCCCGTCAACCGCTATCCGGACTTCGTCAGGAATCTCGTGCGGCAGTTGAAGCGTCTGTTCCCGACCATGGGGAACGAACGCGTGGCGCGAGTGTTGGCTCGTGCCGGACTCCGCCTCGGAACCACGACGATTCGGCGGATGGTGCTCGAGCGCGGCAAGCCGCCGGACCTGGACCCTGAAGTTCAGGTCAAGCGACGACGCCCGGTGATCGCCAAGTATCCCGGCCACACCTGGCACGTGGACCTCACGGTCGTGCCCACACGTGCCGGCTTCTGGGTGCCGTGGTTCCCGTTCTCCCTTCCGCAGCGCTGGCCGTTCTGCTGGTGGGTCGTGGTAGTGCTGGACCAGGTATCGCGAGCTGTAATGGGGTTTGCCGTCTTCCCGCGGTCGCCATCATCGGACCAGATCCAGCGATTCCTCGATCGCGCCATCCGAGAGTGCGGAAGGTCTCCTCAGTACGTGGTTACGGACAAAGGCAGGCAGTTCTGGTGCCGCACCTTCAAGCGCTGGTGCAGGCGTCATGGAATCCGCCCGCGCTATGGAGCGGTCGGCCAGCCCGCGAGCATCGCCCTCGTCGAACGATTCATCCGATCGATGAAAGACGAATGCACGCGGTGCATTCTCGTTCCCTTGTGGCTCGCCGCGATGCGTCGGGAACTGGGCTCGTATGCCTGCTGGTTCAACACCCATCGCCCGCACGCGGCTCTCGTCGGCGGCGTGCCCGATGATATCCTGCGGCGGTGCACGCCACGAACGCGGCGGTTCGAGCCACGTTCGAAGTGGCCTCGCGGGCGTGGACGCCGACGACGCGACGGTGATCGCCTCCGACTCGCAGTGAGCTACGTCGCGGGTCGCGGGCATCTTCCCATCATCGAGCTTCGTCGCGCGGCCTGAACGGTCTCGCGCAAGTTCAGACTTCTCGCGCGCACGGTTGACGGGTGCGTCTTGAACCCAGTCGCGTTGTCCGCGACCAGCGTTTTGGCGCTTGGAGTCGGGTTCGATTCTCCGATTCCGCGCCCCTCCGAACGCCAGAAACCGGAGAAAACTGGCGTGCTGAACTCGGTGGCGGACTACAGCCGTTTGAACTCGGTGGCGGCCCTTATTTTAGCCGTCCGAGACGCCAGAAATCCGACGAAATCGACGCGCTCAACTCGGTGGCGGGGTTACAGCCGTGGACGGCATCTGGCGTTTCAGTTCGGTGAACGGCTATCCCTGGCTCGTTCGAGATTCAACCGGCCGTCCTCCTCGATGACGTCTAGGTACCTCCGCATCGTCTCGGCCAGCTCAGCATCGCTCTCGGTGCCCACGCGCGCGGCCAGCGCCGCGCGAACGCGCCGGTTCAACGCCAGCTGGTCCTGTGAGCCCTGCATCGCCTTGGGCCCCAGGAGGAAGACCATCGCGCTCATCGACGCGCGCCGTGTCTCGACGTCGGGGTTGCCGGTCATGCGCAGCACGAAGCTGGCGATGCTCTCGCGATCTTCGGCGTCGGTGGCCCAGCTCGACTGGGTTGAGGCACTGAAGGTCGTGATTGCCTCGAGCCCCGCCCACTCCCCGGCCGGGTCGGCCCGCGCGAACTCCTCGGTCGCGAACGCCACGCCGCCGACGCGCAGGAGCGCTTCCGCGGCCTGCGCCCGATGGCCCTTGGGCAGGTTGGCGTCGCGGAAGTCGGCCTGCATGGCGGCCAGGTGGCGGGAAGCCGCGGGCGTGCCCATCCGTGCCAGCGTGTGGAGGATCCCGAGCCGGACGCCGCTCTCGGCCTCCTCCGCCAGGACGTCACCGAGGGCCCGGGAGACTTCGTCTTGGCGCCCGGCCGGAGCTCCGGCCAGTGCCCGGGCGGAGGTGTTGCGGATGACAGCGTTCACGTCCGCGAGTCCCGCGAGAAACTGGTCCAGCCCGGCCGGAATCTCGGTCGCCCCGCACGACGAGAGCATGAAGTAGGCCATCTCCCGCCGCTCGTCACGCCGGATCTGCCAGATCAGGGCCTCGACCACGCCTCCCCTGGGAAGCGCCTTCAACTGGTGGATCGCCTCCGGGATGGTGTATCGGTACGACTCAAGCGCGGTCAGGATCGCCCGCACTTCGCCATCGAGCTCGGGAGCCGACGACCCCGTGGCACCGGCGGCCACGAGCACCGCTAGCGCGCACAGAGCTAGGACGCGCCTGCGCCTCGCCGGGCACTGTCTCGCGCTCACGGCCCCGACCCCAGCAGTTGCCAATTCTGGTAGGAATCTGGCACCGGCCATCCCGTGCAACCTCCGGCCAGGCTGAACGGGCCGTAGGACGACGCACAGCAGTCGTGCTCGTAGACCTGCTGCTGGTTGAGATACAGCGAATGCCAGGGGAACTCGTCGTGCGCGCCCGTGATCTTGTATTCCACCGGGCCCAGACCGTTCTGGGTCAGCTGCTGCCGGATGTAGACGGACACGCAGATGTCGATGTACGGAACCCCCGTGAATGGCTGGCACTGTTCGGCAAGCCGCACGCTCCCGCTGATGTCGACGCGCACTTCCTCGGAACTGACGCGCGCGGTCGTCATGGCCAGGAAGTTCCCGTCCGAGCCCAGCTGGGCCACGGCCGGACCACAATCTGGTGCCTGGTTGATCGCGTACCGGAAGTTGTCGGAGCAATCGTGGCAGCCGGGCGTGTAACAGCCTCCGGTCGTCGAGCAAGTGTCGCAAGCCGCGTTGTAGGCGGTCGTGATTCCCATCAACGGCACCTGCGGGCTCACGACGCCGTCCGGAACGTTGGGATCCACGGTGACCACCATCGTCTGAGTCGACCGGGCCGGGCTGGTGTAGCTTCCGGGCACGCCGTCACCACCGAAGTAATCGTACACCCCCGGGGCCCAGCTCGTCGACATCAGGGGAGGCTCGGCGACGGCCTTGTAGCGGATCTCCACCGGCGTGTAGTCACACCCGACAACCGTCAATGTGGCATCGTTGCTCCTCCTAATGGAGCAGTCATTCTCAACTTCAACCCACACTCTGGTGCCGTTGTCCTCCAATTCCACATCTAGGATTACCGCAAGTGCTCCAGCGCCGATGAATATCCCGTTGTTCCCGCTGGATCGATACCAGCGATACGTCCTGTTTCTTGAGCTTCCGTCTACACCAGACGCGATGAACGTCGCTGTGTCACCCTCGCACGCCGTCACGTTGCTTACGGTTACCTGTGTGATTGGTTCACAATCTTCGCCTCCTCCTCCGTAACCGGGAATGACCCAGAGATTCACCCCACGGATACGGCAGTCGGTTTCGTCCGATTCGAATGAGAAGAGGTCGTTGATGAGATCGCGCTGACACCACAGCCATGAGAGGTAGAGGGCAAAGCCGATACTATCGGGGCCACCGCCTGTCACGGAACCCTGTTCAAAGCGCGGAAGGTTTTGGTTGAGAGTCTCCGGAGCGATTGCGGACCCGGCGACCCGCTCAGGCGCCAAGTACCTTCCAGCATGACCATCGAAAGGCAATGACTCTTGCAACCGCGGAAGCTCGCGAGTCGGTCGGGGGAGCAGATTGACGAAGTGGTATTCCGTCGCCAGACGCTCGACGTCGAGCAACTCGGCCCGGAGGCTTCCAAGAAGGGACAGATTCGACGCGTAACCCCAAGGCAATCTCGCGGTTCTCACGCTGTCAGTGCCCTTGAAGAGACTGCCCCTACCCAGCAAGAACATGAGTTCGGACGAGTTGCTGGACCTGGACGGGGTTCCCTGCAGCAGCACGCGCGCGGGCTGGCCGACTGTCGTGTAGATCGCGTTCTCGAGCTCGCCGGATGCGTCGAACTCCGCGAGCGGAATGGTGCCGTTGTAGAGGAAGCCTGTCGTAGCAAGGAATCCGTTCCCCCACGAGGCTGCGACGCTCGACATCAGCTGGTCTTCACCTGGATAGTACAGGTAGCCATGAGTGTCATCTCCGAGTGCCATTTCTCGCGCCCTCTCCATATAGTCCAGTTTGTAGATGAGGGTCGAGCCGCTCGGATCGGTTTTCGTGATCGTCATCAAAGTCGTGTCATCACCTGCGGCATCGTAGCTGTACGCAAACGCTCCGTCTGGCGTGTTGATGGAAGTTATTTGGTTGATCGCATTGTACTGGTACGTGATGATGTTGATCCCGGCGGTGGACTGAATGCGGTTCCCACGGCCGTCGTAGGTGTGCGTCCACGTCGTGCCGTCCGGCAAAGTGGTGGAGGCCACCTGACTGGCACCATCGTATGTGTAGGTTGTTGTGTTTCCATCGGCGTCTGTCTCTTGGATCACCCGTCCACGGGGATCGAGGATGTAGGAGTCCCGAGAGAGCAACTCATCGTTCGCACTCCGCTCCTCGCGCATCACAACCTGCCCCTTCGTATTGTACGACAATGTGATCCGAGTTCCTGCGGGGTCGACCATCTGGGTGAGCTCACCCGTGGTCGGATCGTACGTGACCGAATAGCTGCCTTCGGGTGTGAGGAGGGTGGCCAGGCGTCCCGCCGCGTCGTACTGGTAAGTAACCTCGTCCTGGTTCGGGAGGACCATGCGGCTTCGGAGGCCCCAAGCGTTGTACTCGTAGGTTGTCGTGAGTCCGTGGCCAACCTCCGTGATCGACGTCATGCGATTCGCGAGATCATACTGGACTTGAAGTGCTCCTCCCGGTCCGCTCATCGACAACACATTGCCGTTCGCATCGTATCCGTAGGTCTCCTGTGAACCGTCAGGAAACGTGCGACTCGTGATCCGGCCCAGAACATCGTAGGCAAACGTAATCGACCGGCCGTTTGGAAATGTCTTCTCCGTGAGGCTGCGGTTAGCGTCGTACTCGTAGTGAGTCGCGTTTCCAAGCGCATCCGTGACCGTCGCAAGAAGCCCACGTCCATCGTACCCGAAGGCTGTCACACCGCCATTGGGATCCGTGACACTCGTCAGACGATCGCAAGCATCGTACCCATAGGTCGTAACGCGCCCTACGCCGTCAGTCACAGTTGTGACGCGGTTGGACGGGTCGTAGGTCATCGTCACGGTGTGACCCATCTCATCGGTAGAGCTTGTGATACGACCTCGGCTGTCCACTGCTCTCGATGTCTCGTGACCCTCGGCGTCCCTGGTCAGGATCTGAATTCCCAACGCGTTATACACGCGCTCGTACGTTGAACCGTTGGCTCGCTGAATGACGACTGGGTGCCCGAGATCGTCGCGAGTGACCGTGGTCAGTCGGCCACTTGCGTCGGTGTAGGAGGTTCGGCGGTGGAATGCGTCATAGCCAAACGCAAGTTGAGGACCGTCGGGATTCCGCACCGTCGCCGGGAATCCGGAGGCCGTGTGCGTCGTCTCCCAAACAACGCCGGCAGGATCCGTTTCTCGAGTCAGCCTCCCGTTGGTATCGTACTGGAAAATGGTGATCCCGCCTCGGGGGGACGTATGAGTAACGAGCCGCCCGGCGCCGTCGTAAGCGAAGATGGAGGCGTTGCCAAGCGGATCGGTTTCCCGAGTCAAGCGCCCGGAAGAATCGTATTGGTAGTTCCAGGTGGTGCCGTTCCCGTCCGTGAAGCTCGCGACATTCCCGTCCTCATCGAAAGTACGACTCACGGTGTGGCTCTCCGGATCCACCATGGCGATGGTACGGCCAAGTCCGTCGTACTCGTAGATCCATTGTTTCCCTCCGGGATCCGTGACGAACGTCTTCGATGTCGCCGGAGCGTAGGTGAAGTTCGTAAGGCCGCTCGGGGTGAGCACGGACTTGACCCCAGTGTCCTCGTAGTCAAGGACACGAAACACGAGGTTCCCTTCGTTCTCGATCCGCAGGATCCTGCCGCCGCCGATGCCCAGGGAATAGACGAAGTTGTACGAGAATCCACTTCCGAGTGCGACCCCAAACATGGTCGCACCACTATAGGTAAGGCTCACGGAGGGACCACTCGGTGGATTCGCCTGATGAACCTTCAGCGACGATTGGCTCGGCGGTCCACCCTGCAACTCGGGTCGAACAAGCGTTACGGCAACGCCAGAACTATTCGCGATGGCTGTGATGAGGCCCTGCGTACGAGTGAGCTCAATGAATCGCCCCAGTTGATCTTCAATGCGCACGAGGACCCACTGATCGTCCTCTGGAGACAGCTTCGCGTACTTCTTGAGGAGACCATCCCGGTACGACTCGTGAAACTCGGTGTCAGACACCCTGGTGAGGGACCGATGGGGCGACGCCGCCGCGGTCTCCCGTTCGTAGAGGCCGGGCGAGGCTTCCAGAAACACGGTCGCGCGGCCTCGGTCGTCCAACAGGAAAACCCTGTGTTCGCCGCCAGGCCCGGTATCGCCTGCGTCCTTGATCTTGTCGCTGTACGACATGGTCCAGTCTTTCCCGAGGTCGTCGAAGGTCCAGGGTCCGAGTTCTTCGGGAAGCGCGTTGGCCGACATCGAGTTGTACACGGCCTCGACACGAATCGGGAATCCCTTCTGGGCCTCGACAAGCACAAGACTGAAGTGCAATCCTCCCGTTGTCGTGTTGACGAACCGGTTGTAGACGGCATCAGTCTCCATCGGAACCGCCGCGATGGCCACGGGGTGAACCACGCCGGCTTGGAGTGGGACGTTTTCGGCGAACGGATCGGGGGTCAGGCGGAAGGGAGTGGGGGTCGTGAAGTCCAGAACGTAGGGACCGAGATTCCTGTCACGGACATCGGCAGACGGAGCGCCGGTCAACACCACGGCGACAGCGAGAATGAGCATCACGACATGAAATCGCTTTTCCAGCATCGCTCCTCCCTTTGCCTCTCAAATCATTGGACGCCCAAGTTGGTCAGGCCAACCAAGCAGCCGACAGTCGATAATGCACCTCGCGCTCGACGCGTTTGAATCATTCCCCGCTGTTGGCGACTGGCAATCGGCACACGGTAACGCGCGCTGCATCCGTGACGCGGGTTCGACCGTGTGGCGGGTCCTGGCTGCTTCGATCATGCCGGTGCCGGATTGTGCACGGCTCCCTCGTCAGCGCCCGCTGCACGGGCGTCGCAAGGCACGGTTGATAGACCTCGCGCTATGCCCGCGTGATAGACGGTGCCGGCGCTGTTCGCAAGACCGTAAACGAGACGCTTTCGGTAGATTGCCGGCTCCGATGGGGACTCGCTTTAGTGCTTACCGACCCGCCCCAGCCGTGTCCACACTTTCTTTGTTACAGCCACACCAACGGGTCCGCGGAGGGTTTCCGATCGGAGACCTTTTCGCCCTGCGAAGCTGTCGGAAGTGGTCTCGGGGCATAGTACCCTTGCCGCATGGACAACTTCGCCGCGACCCTGGAGCTGATGCCCCCCGACGAGCTCCCCCACGCCCTCCGCCTCGTCGACGTCCTGGAGCGCGCCGGCCACATGGACGCCGATGAGGCCGCTGAGTGGCGACGGATCGATTAACGGTTCAGGCTGCAGATGGTGGCGGCGAGCGCTATTCGGCCCGTTCGGCGGTGCTGAGCAGCCCGATCCGTTCCCGCAGGGCAGTCTTCAGCAGCCCCCACTGCCCAATCCCACCGGTATCCGTTGATCCGAGTGGCGGTGACCGGCTTTCCGCAGATCTACGAGCGGGTCGACTCAGTCTCCCCGTCCCGCCTGCCGGTCCGTGTGGCTCTTGCTCGCATCGTGGCACCTGCGTAGGCTGTCCCTACGAGGAGGGTCGGTCCGTTGCGATCGGGACGGGCGTGGCGATTCGGGAAGGGATGCACGCTGGTGGTGTGCGTGATATCGATCTCCGCGATTCGCGGTCTAGGGCAGAGCACCGACGCACAGGATGCGTCCAAGCCCCTCGAGACGCCGTGGGTCGAGACGACCGCGGTCTCGCTGATGCTGCTCGACGTCGTGGTCACCGACAAGGACGGAAAACCGGTTCACGGGCTCACGAGGGAGGACTTCTCCCTCACGCTCAACGGCCGCAAGCGGTCGATCTACAGCGTGGACGACCTGTGCCCGCTCGTCGCCGAGCCATTGCGCCCCGATTCGCTAACGCCACCTTCCGGCGCAGAACCGGAGCCGATCGCCGCCTGCTCGACCCCCACCGAACCCGACACCGAGCGCGTTTCGTACGTCCTGTACCTCGACTTCGGTCAGCTCCAGCTGGACGGGCGCGACATTGCCATCAACGAAGCCCGGCGCTTCATCCGCGAGACGATGGTCCCCGAGGACCGCGCGATGCTGGTCGCGTACTCGTCTCTCGCAGGGCTCCGCGAGCTGACGCATTGGACCGGCGACCGCGATCTACTGCTGACCGCGCTGCAATCGGCCGAGACGGATCCCGTGTGGCTCGATCCCTTCCCGGCCCAGTTCTGGAATCGGGTCCGCGAATGCGAGTCCTGCTGCAAAGTATGCGGGGGGTGCCCCGACTGCTGCCCGGTCTGCCTGACCAACCCCCGGGACGAATACCAGCACGGCCGTCGCTCCCTCAAGGCCCTCAAGTCGTACCTCATGCGGATCGAAGCCGTGCCCGGCCGCAAGGTCCTGCTGCTGTTCCACCAGAACGAGATCCTCTTTCCTGCCAGGTTCTATCCGGTTCAGGAGATTCAAGTCGGCGACCACCTCTCGATGCTCGACGAGGTCGGGGCCGAGGCCACGAACTCCAGGACCGTGATCTACCCGGCGTACTCCGGAAGCCAGCCCAATCTGTTCGATCCGCTGGCGAACCAGGCCGTGAACCTCGGCGCCAATCTGGCGGACTTCACCGGCGGCGCGTACAACCGCACCGCAGCTCTGCTCCCCGATCTGACTGGCGCCGCGGGCCGCGGCAACGCGTGCGTCTACCGCATCGCGATTGAGCCCAAGGTGACTAGCCACGGGGACATCTACCGCGCCGTCGTCCGCGTTCGGGGTCGCAGAGTGCCGTATCAGTACCGGCTCCTGTTCCTGACCGCGATGGATCGATCGTGGAGGCAAATCACCAACGTCTTGATCGACCCGGCACGGGGTGGAGACCTTCCGGTCGTGACGACGGTCGTTCCTCTCGGCCCCGCTGGCAAGAAGTGGCGGGCGAAGGTGCAGGTCGCGTTCGAGGTTGACGACCTGCTGCTGATCCCCGCCGGAGAAGACCTGCTCGGAGGGTGGGAGGTCGGGGGATTGCTCGAGCGCGGGGATGGAAGAGCGGTGGCACGGATGCTCGGCGTGTCCGAGATCCGGCTCACGGCGGACGAGTCCAGGGGAGGCCTGGTCGTTCACGAACGACAGTTCGACCTCGAGCCGGGGAGCTACCGCCTGCGCTCCTTCGTCCGCGATCGCAACTCAGACTCGATCGGCGGCGCCGAGGACGAGATCCTGCTTCCGAAATCCGGCGCCGGATCGATCGTCGGGCCGATTCTGATGCGTGTCGGACGAACGTGGACCGAGTCCGGTCTGCCACTGTGGAAGCAGGAGGACGAGGGCGATCGGACCCCATCGGCTGTGCCGCGATCCGGCCCGGTGCGCGCTCCGTCCGCGCCGGTTCGCTCAGGTGAGACTCTGGAAGCGCACAGCTGGCTGTGCTCGGCCAAGGGGGACGGCGGGCCCGCGAAGCCGCCCCTGCGGTTCGTAGCAGCAAGCGGCACTCCGCTCTATCGGTTCGAGATCGAGGAGCGCGAGGGGGACGGGTCGTGCTTCGAGGTCGTGGACCAGATCGAGACTCTCGGGCTCGGGCCCGGCTCGTATGCCTACCACGTCCGGTGGCAAGGCCGTGACGAGTCGGTTCCGTTCGAGATCGGTTCCCACGAGCCCGGTCCGGGGCAGTAAGTCGGAGTCGGGGCGGAATCGTCTGCCGGCGGAATCACGATGCGCTACGTGGCCGTCTCCGGCGCGTCGCACGGGCTGCTTCGATGATGCGTTCTTCGACAACTGGAGCGCGAGGCCAGGGACGCAGGTAGAGGGCTGTGGAACGAAGGCGCCACGGAATCGACCGGCGAGCCCTAGTACGCGCGCAACGAATCAACCATGCGCGGTCCTCTGCGTTCCTTTCCCCCGGCAGAGGCTGCACTCACCTGTGCCCTTGCAAGCGCTGCAAGGCACGCTGCGGCGTAGATGGAACACGCGGGTTCGTGCCTCACGGGTCCCCTTGCCGTCGCACTTGAAGCAGCGGCCAGACCCGTGACAGAACGGGCAAGGCTGGGCGGCCATGTCGGATTCCCCCTCTTGCCGCCATTCTGACACATCGGAAGTGGCGATCGTGTGACGGATTCAGAGCGGCCAGGGTGGACGCGCCGAGCCGCCCTGGTGGGGAGGCACCCTGGGTCGTGCCCGACGGTCACCGGCTCTTCCCCCGAAACTGACCGGTGATCTCCACCCTTGGCCCGAGGCGAGCGTAGCACTCGGGGTGGCGCGAACCAACGCGCAGAGACGACGACGGGGTTGCGGATCTGCAACCCTTCACAGGCGGTGTGCGTCGTTTTCCTGTCGCCAACCTGGGAGCAACACCGTGCACGGGGGAGGGTCATCGACGAATCACTCCCCGCAGAGAAAGGCCAAAGTCGCGCCGGCTGTCCTCGAAGATATCGACCCTCTCGATGAATGCCAAGAGTTGGATCCGCCGGGTGACCCAAACGCCGACATCGAACCCGGCCGCGCTCGTGAAGTGCGAACCGTCACGCGGGCCACCGTCGACGAACTCGAACCCCCTGGCTCCATGGCGACTTTTCGTCGCCGGAATCTGCACGGTCCTCCATGACACCTACCCTTCACCGCGCTCCGCGAGGGCGAAAGCCTTCCTGCGGCGGCAACGCCGAGCGAGACGTTCACTCAAGAGCGCTTCGACCCTTGCGGCTGCCTCATCCGGCTGCCGAAGAATATCCGTTTCCCAGAGGCGCAGGACTCGCCATCCCGCTGCTTCGAGCTGCAGCGTTTTCGCGCGGTCGCGCTCGACGTTGGCGAGAATCTTTGCGACCCAATAGAGCGCGTTATGGCCCGATGCGAGGCGGGTCAGCCGTGAGCGAAGATCGCGTCCGTGCCAGAAGTCCCCGTCGCAGAACACCGCGACCCTTGCCCCCATGAATACAACGTCGGGATTGCCAGGCAAGCCTCTGACATTCACGCGGTACCGAAGGCCCTTGGCCCAGAGGGAGCGGCGAAGTGCGAGCTCGCACTTCGTGTGTACCTTTCTGCTTGAACCTCGAGCTGCGTGCCGCGCTTTGCCCGACGCAGCCGACAGTCCGAGGAACGATGGGGATCGGCGAGCCATGGCCGTTCAGCTTCCACGCTTCAAGTAATCCACGAACTTTTCAACGCCGGGAAGTATGGTGGTGAGTTGACGGCTCATGTCACCCTCGACACCGCCCGGCTCTTTCGACGTCGCCGCAGAGCCAGAGAGCCCCCCCGCGGCTCTCTCTGGCTGTTAAACGCTCTCGGCCTCAGAACCGGGTCTCGGGAGAGCCTACACCCATTCGGGGCGGTTCAGAAGGGCCGACGACGCGCCTCTATTCGGCGAGAAATGTCGAGATTCCGGGAGGTCGTGTTAACCAGACGGGGGAAGTTGTAGTCGGAACGTCTGGCTCCCCGAGTGGATCTCAGTTCATAACTACCTGACACTGGCAGGGCGAGGTGGATCTCGAGCCGGTGATCGTCGACCACGACCTTCTCGACCACCAGCCGCAGAATGGCCTGTTTGACCTCGAAGCCGGGATCGTCGATCTCGCGGCGGAGCTGCTCCCGGAGGTCCTCGGCGAAGGCCTCGGCACCGGCGACTTGACGCACGGCAAGCTCCTGCTTCGCCTGCCACGAGCGAAGCTCGGCCTGCTCCTGTTCGACGGCGAGGATCCGCTCCTCGATCGACGTCCTGCGTTTTCCGAAGTCGTCGAGCGGGAGGGCGCCCGTCTGGTAGGCGTCGATCAGACGCTCTCGTTGGTTGTTCAGTTCCTTCAGGCGGCTCGCGGCCAGCCTCGAGCGTTCGTCGTGCTTGGTATCGCTCGTCGTTCGCTCGAGCCAGTTCTGCAGATGTCCCGCCACCGTGTCCGAGTTCAGCAGCAGGTCGCGGACCGTGGTCCATACCACCTCGTCCACCCCGTCGCCGCGAAGCAATGCGTTGGTGCACGGCGTGACGATCGCACCGGCTGTGCGTTCTGACTCATAGCGCGCGTTGCATCGGTAATACGAATAGCCGGCAAGGCCGTCACGGGTGGCCTGGGTGAAACCGACATAGGCATACCCACACCGGCCGCACTTGAGGAGCCCGCGGAGCAGATAGGCCTGCCGCACGAGCCGCCGCCTGGCAAAACGCCGGTTCGTCACGAGTCGCCTCTGCGCGCATTCGAACAGCGCATCGTCGATGAGCCGCGGGACCGCAACCACGATCCACTCGGATCGCGGCCGCTCGGAGACCACCATCCGTGCCGGCGCACCGTCCACCAGCTCCTCCCCGCGGTGACTCCCCGGGCGCCGGGTGATGCGATTGTAATAGGCCCGACCGACGTACCACTCGCAGCGCAGCATGCGCTGCAAAGTCCCCCCCGACCACTCCTTCCGGTCTTGCCGCGTCCTCCAGCTCGAAGCGTTCAACTTCCGCAGCACCTTCAGCGCGCTGCTGCCTTCCTCGGCGTACCACTCGAAGACCTGGCGCACCATGGCCCCTTCCGACTCGTCGATGTAGATCTGGCCGTCGCCGCCGTACTTGCGGGCCGCGTAGCGGTAGCCGTAGGGCGTGCTCGGCGGCGCCAGCTCGCCGCGGCGGGCCCGATGGAGCCGGCCGCGACGGCAGCGATCGAGGACCTTTGCCCGCTCGTACTCCGCGATCGCCCCCTGGATCTGCAGCAAGAGATGGTCGTCCGGCGTGTCCTGAATCGGCCGCTCGCAGAAATGGACTTCGATCCCCGCGCGCTTGAGCTCCTCCAGAATCAGGACCTGGTAGGCATAGCGGCGTGCAAGCCGATCGGGGCACAGCACCACGACCACATCGAAACGACCCTCCCGGGCGTGGTCGCGCAGCTCGTCGAGGGCCGGCCGATCGAGCCACGTCCCGCTGTAGCCGTCGTCCGTGTAGGTCAGCGCCTCGGAATGCTGGAATCCCTGCTGATCAGCGTAGCGTGCGATGGCCGCGAGCTGGCTCTGGATCGTCTGCTCTTTCTCCTGCATCTCCGTCGAGACCCGGGCGTAGAGGGCGGCACGTCGCATCACGACCTCCTTGACGCAGGGCGATCAGACCACCGAGCAACGCGGCGAGACGATCCCACCGCTCATCGGCATCATCGGCGCCCAAGGGCACGATCCCGATCTCGTACGCACCGGACCGCTGGGTCGGGGTTTCCAGCAGGCCGAGCAGACCGAAGCGCCGAAAGCGGTGCCAATCGAATACGATCGGGCTGGTGCGCCAGCCGCGGGCCGGCGCCTCCAGGACGTAGGCCCGCAGCCGTTCGTACCGGCCTTGCGCCGTCCCGCCCGCGGAGACAAAAGCGGGGGACTCGGTCCGTCGAGTGCCGACATCCTCGACTTCAGCCGTTTTTTTTTCCGGCCCCGCTGAGAAGCCGCTCGATCGTGCGCCGATGAACCTCGATTCCCAGCTCCGACCGCATCCGCTCGGCGATCTCGCGACCGCTTAGGCGCGGGTGTCGCCGATGTAGCTCGCGGACCCACATGACCGCTTCCTCCGTCACCTTCAACGGCCCGGGTCGTCCGGACTTGCCGTCGGCAAGCCAGGCCACGCCCCCGGTCTCGAACGCCTCGAGCGTCGTGTAGTACGTTTCCCGCGAGAAGCCGTACTCGTCGGACACGACGACGACGCTCTGTCCGTCGACCGCGTGAGCCCGCAGCATCTCGTACTTGACCTGGACCTTGTCCAGTGGATCGAAGAAGCGGTGAACCTGAAAGATCCGGGCCCGGACCCGTGCCGGATGATGGTGCAGCGCTCCGGCCTCCTCCAGGAAGTCGCGCTTGGGATGACGTTTGGCCATCGGCTTCCCCCGTTCGCGGCGGCAGCATGAACGATCGTCCGGAGAATGTCAATATGTATTTGCCGCTAACTGGTGGGTCGGCGACCCGAGCGTGTATTCCACCTATTTCGTGTACGAAGGCACGAGGCGCACGGTCCAGCGTGTCCATGGAGCGCACTGTTACGCCTTAAACTACTTGACACTTCCGGGCAGGAGCCCGGATGCCCGGAGTTTTCGCAACTTCCTGTACGGCCTGCGTTTGGGAGTCCTGGCCCGCCAGGCCAGGTAGTCCTCGGTAACGACCGAGAACTGGATCCTATTCACTGACCTCCGGACAAATCCCCAGATGAGACTCGAACTCCTGGTTGGGCGTTTCACGGATCCGTGCTACAGCCGAGCCGCCGCCACGTCGATACCGCTCCGGAAGATCGACAAGCCCGCGCCCTGGTCGGGCCATGCCTCCCCGGTGCGCTTTCGAAACCACAGCGGATGCTGGAATCCGTACAGGAACGCGTCGGGGTGGGGCATGAGGCCGAACAGCCGGCCGCTCGGATCGCAGATGCCCGCGACGGCGCCCGGCGAGTTGTTCGGGTTGTGGGGCCACTCCTGTGTCGGCTGTCCGTCCGGGCCAACGTAGCGCGCTGTGATCTGGCGTCCTGTGACCAGACGGTCGAAGACCTCGGGGTCGGCCACCAGGAACTTCCCCTCGCCGTGGCGCGCCGGAAGGTCCATGGTCGTGAGGCCACGGGTCCAGACCTTCGCGCACGGCGAGTCGGACTCGAAGCACAGGCGCACCCAGGCGTCGCGATAGCCGCGGCGATCGTTGGGCGCGAGCGTGGCGCGGGGCGTGCGGTAGTCGCCGTCGAACCCCGGGAGCATCCCCAGACGCACCATGGTCTGGAAGCCGTTGCAGATCCCCAGGGCCAGCCCGCCGCGGGCGATGAACTCCAGGAGGTCGTCGTACAGCCGCCACCGGATCTTGTTCGCGAACACGAAGCCCGCGCCGAGGTGGTCGCCGAACGCGAACCCGCCGATGAACGCGATCACGGGGTAGTCGTACAGCCTCCGCTCGGCGCGGCCGTCGAGGAGATCGAGCAGGTGGACGCGCTCCGGGCTCGCCCCCGCCATGCGGAACGCCGCCTCCGTCTCCGCCTCGCAGTTCAGGCCGAGCCCGGTGATCACCAGCACGCGCACCGCCGCACGCCGTCTCTCCTGCTCCCGAAGAGGCAGTCGCTCGAACGCGTCGAGGTCGCGATCAGACATCGGACAGCGCCTCCTTGTACGATTCCTTCAGCGCTGCCACGTCGTTGTCGAGGATCGTCCGGCCGCCGCACCGCACGCACAGCCGGGGCTCCTCGGTGACCCGGCCCACGCGCCGGCAGGGGAGACCGCGCATCCGCTCGGCGAACGCCGCGGCGTCCGTCTCCGCGGTCGTCACGACGAAGCGCCCGCACGACTCGGAGAACATCGCGACGTCACGCTCTAACACCGACAGGTCCTCGCACTCTCCGAGGTCGGTGTCGATCCCCAGCTCTCCCGCCATCGCGGACCGCGCCAGCGCCAGCGCGAGCCCTCCGCGCGACGGCGTCGCGGCGGAACGGACCAGCCCGGCTCCGATCGCGTCCGCGAGCGCGCGGTACAGAGGGAACGTCCGCTCGGGGTCCACGCGCGGCACCTTGTTGCCGACGTAGGGCTGGCTCGCTCCGAGCGGCGGGCGCAGGCCGTCCCGCTCGCCCAGATGGCGGAAGTACTCACTCGCCCCGGTCTCGTCGCGCGTCGTCCCAAGCACGAAGACGACGTCGCCCGGCTGCTTGAGGTCGAGGGTCACCGCGGCGCGAACGTCGTCGATCTGCCCGATCGCCGAAACGAGCAGCGTCGGCGGCACGCTGATCTTCACGCCGCCCCTCGTCGAGTCGTTCTTCATCGAGTCCTTGCCGGAGATCAGGGGGGTGCCGTAGGCGCGGCACATCTCGTCGAGCGCGCGGCAGGCCCGCACGAGCTGGGCGAGCTTGTACTCGCCGTCGGGCGTCCCCTCCGAGCGCACCGGGTCCGGCCAGCAGAAATTGTCGAGCAGCGCGATGCGATCGAGCCGCGCGCCGGCGCACACCTGGCGGCGCACGGCCTCGTCGACGACCGCCGCCGCCATGGCCGCGGTGTCGATGTCCGAGTAGCACGGCTGCACGCCCTCGGACAGCACGAAGCCGCGCGTGGAGCCGTGGCGCGCGAGGAACACCGTGGCCTCCGCCGGGACGTCGCTGCGCAGCCCGACGAACGGCTTCACGACGCTCAGCCCCTTGACCTCGTGATCGTAGTGCCGCGCCATGACCTCCCCCGAGCACAGGTTCAGGCGGGCCACCATGGCCAGAAGCGTCGCCGAGAGGTCCGAAGGTCGCGAAGCGTCGGGAGGCTCGTCGAAGCGCGGCGGCTCCCAGCGAGCCGAGAGGAGCATCTCGGGGGCACCCTCGTGCAGGTAGGCCATCGATAAGTGGGCGACCGTCTCGTCGCCGTAGGTGACGTGGAAGTACCCGCTGTCGGTGAACTCCCCGAGGTCGTTGGCCTCGACCTCGCGCCGCCGGGCGAGATCGAGGAACGCGTCGATGTGCTCCGGCGCGACCGCGAGGGTCATGCGCTCCTGGGCCTCGGAGACCAGGATCTCCCACGGCGCGAGCCCGGCGTACTTCAGCGGCGCCTTCGAGAGGTCGAGGTCGGCGCCGCCGGGGTCGCGGGCCATCTCGCCGACGGACGACGACAGGCCGCCGGCGCCGTTGTCCGTGATGGCCTCGTACAGACCGAGGTCGCGCGCCTCGAGCAGGAAGTCGAACATCCGCTTCTGGGTGATGGGGTCGCCGATCTGCACCGCCTGCACCGGGGCGGACTCGTCGAGCGCGGCCGACGAGAACGTCGCCCCATGGATGCCGTCGGCCCCGATGCGGCCTCCCGTCATGACGATACGGTCGCCCGGGCGCGCCGCCTTCAGGTGTCCCGGCCGTCCCGCGACGCTCACCGGCAGGGCGCCGACCGTCCCGCAGAACACCAGCGGCTTGCCGAGAAAGCGATCGTCGAACCACTCCCAGCCGCGGCCGTAGGGGATGCCGCTCTGATTGCCGCCGTCGATGACGCCGCGGTGCACCCCGTCCCGGATGCGGCGCGGGTGCAGGAGACCCGCGGGCAGCGCGCCCTCGTGAAACGGCGACGCGAAGCAGTAGCCCCAGACGTTCACCAGCAGGTCGGCGCCGCGGCCCGTTCCGAACGAGTCGCGGTTCACGCCGACGATGCCGGTGATGGCGCCCCCGTAAGGGTCGAGCGCGGAGGGCGAGTTGTGGGTCTCGACCTTGTAGACCAGGTGGACGTCGTCGTCGAACGCCACGACACCGGCGTTGTCGTGGAACACCGAGACGAGCCAGGACGGCTCGCCGCGCTCACGCACCGCGCCCTCCACGGCCTCGGTCGCGCCCCGGACGTGGGTCGCGAACAGCGACCGTATCGTCTCCTCGGGACGTCCCGGCTCCGAGTAGCGGATGGTGGCATTGAAGATCTTGTGCTTGCAGTGCTCGCTCCAGGTCTGCGCGAGACACTCCAGCTCGGCGTCGGTGGGGGAGGGGTCGAGCCCGACACGGCGGCGAGCGTACCGGGTCGTCGCGTCCGCGAAGTGATCGCGGATCGCGAGCATCTCTTCGAGGGTCAGGGCGAGCAGCCTCTCGCGGCTGATACGCTCGAGGTCGCCGGCGCTGCCGGACAGGTCCACGACGCGCACGCGCGGGCGGTCGTGGGCCAGGACCCGGGGCACGGAGAGGTCGGGCCCGGCCGTCGCCCAGTGCTCCGGGCTCTCGACCTTGACCGTCTGGATCACCGGGTTCGCGAGCAGTTCCCAGGCGATGCGCTCGGCCTGGTCGGGCGCGACCCCGTCGAGCAGGTACAGCGTCGAGGTGTAGACCGCGGCGTCCTCGCCGATCTCGCGGCCGAGGGTGTCCTCGACGGCGACCTTGGCGCTCTTGCCCACCGGATCGGTGACGCCGGGTTTGTAGGCCACGGTCACCGCCGCGTCGAACGGGCCATCCTCGAGCCGGCCGAGCGCGCCGGCGTGAAGCACGGGATCGGCGAACTCGTGGAGCAGCCGCTCCGCCTCGCCGGGGCGCAAGCTCGCCTCGATGCGGTAGACGTCCCGGGTCCGGACCCGTCCGACGGGGATGCCCAGGGTGCTCCGGATGGCGCGCGCGGTCTCCTCCCCGCGCGGATCCGGGTGCTCGCGGCGCGTTCCGATCTCGATGCGGGTCACGTCTCGGGAAGCCACCTCCCGACCCTAGCGCCCGCGTGAAGATAGAACAAATCGATTCGTCGGATCGAAATCATAGAAAAACTTGATACCATCCGTCCCGTGAGCGCGCCACACAGACCGCTCCCCGAGCCCCGGGCCGACACGGCCACGCTGCAGGCGTTCGTCGCGGTGGCGCGCCTCGGCACGGTCGGGCGCGCGGCGGAGGCCATCGGCCGCACCCAGCCCAGCGTCAGCGCGCGACTGGCCTCGCTCGAGCGGGCCTGGGAGGTCCGGCTCTTCCGCCGGGAGGCCCGCGGCATGACCCTCACCCCCGAGGGCGCGCGTCTCCTGCCCCGCGCCGAGGCGGCGCTGGCCACGCTCGAGGAGCTCGACCGCGAGGCGGGGCTCCCCGTGTCGGCGCCCGACGTCCTGCGCATCGGATCGGGGGACGCGCTCGGGCGAGTCGTGCTGCCCCGCGCCCTGAGACGCCTGGCGCTCGAGCGAGCCGGGCTCAAGGTCCGGGTGCTCG
>Ga0302046_10001748_pt1 | contig 20316 bp, 15 predicted proteins | sample RVTome_11_FD_200261 | JGI IMG/M metagenome (GOLD analysis project Ga0302046, IMG submission 200261) | Soil microbial communities from uranium-contaminated site in the Upper Colorado River Basin, Wyoming, United States - RVT147D111 (version 2) ...
GGCCGACAAGTCGCCGAACGATCTGGAGGGCATGGAGGAACGGATGAAGTCCCGGCTCGGCTGGGGCCTCGTCGCCGACATCCACCCGACCACCTACGAGCTGAGACTGAGCATCCTGCAAGCCAAGGCCGAGCAGATCGAGGTGCCGATCCCTCAGAAGGTGCTCGAATTCCTGGCTCACAAGATCACCTCCAACGTCCGCGAGCTCGAGGGAGCGCTGAACCGCATCGGCGCCTACGCGAGGCTGGTGGGCCGGCCGGTGACGCTGGAGAACACGCAGGACGTGCTGCACGACATTCTCCGGGCGAACGACCGGCGGGTCACCATCGAGGAGATCCAGAAGCGCGTCGCCGAGCACTACAACATCCGACTGTCGGAGATGTATTCCGCGCGGCGCGCCCGGGCGGTCGCCCGCCCGCGCCAGGTGGCCATGTATCTCGCCAAGCAGCTGACCGCGCGGTCGCTGCCGGAGATCGGCCGAAAGTTCGGCGGCCGCGACCACACGACCGTCATGCATGCGGTGCGCAAGGTCGACGAGCTGCGTTCCACCGACCGCGGATTTGCGGAGGATATCGAGCTCCTGAGGCGCATGTTGGAGAACTAAATCTATGATCGCCGGGGATGGGCTGCCGATGCCCATTTTCAGATAGAAAATATCGTTTTAAATCAACTGCATATGGCGGAGATGCGCCGCCCTGATTTGCGCCAAAAGTGATGCGCCCCGCGTTGCGCTGTGCTATATTTTGTTCCCGTTCGCGAAACGCCTCGTCATGTTGGTCTATCGCTTCAGAACGGGCCGGCCCTGAGCCGGCAACCGAAGGGACGGATCGCCCTTATTCTGTTTTGAAAATGAAACGCAGAACAACATGAAGCTCACCATCGAACGTGCCGAACTCCTCCGTTCGCTCAATCATGTGCAGAGTGTGGTCGAGCGGCGCAACACGATCCCGATCTTGTCCAACGTGCAGATGGAGGCATCGGGCGGCAAGCTGCGGCTCACCGCGACGGACATGGACTTGGCCGTGGTCGAGTCGGTCGCCGCGACCGTCGAGCTGGACGGCACGACAACAGCGCCCGCGCACACGCTCTACGACATCGTCCGCAAGCTGCCCGAGGGCGCGCAGGTCGAGCTCGACGCATCGGGCGACGCCGAGCAGCTGCTGCTGCGCTCGGGCCGGTCCCGCTTCACGCTGCAGACGCTGCCGACCGGGGACTTCCCGCAGATGAGCAGCGGCGAGCTGCCGCACCGCTTCAAGCTCCCGGCTTCCGAGCTGCGCAGCCTGATCGACCGCACGCGCTTCGCCATCTCGACGGAGGAGACCCGCTACTACCTGAACGGCATTTATCTCCACATGGCGAAGAAGGACGATCTCGAGATGCTGCGCGCCGTGGCGACCGACGGCCACCGGCTGGCGCGGGTCGAGCTGCCGCTGCCGCAGGGCGCGGCTGGGATCCCGGGCGTCATCGTCCCGCGCAAGACGATCAACGAGTTGCGCAAGCTGATCGAGGAGACCGGCGAGGACGTGGAGATCGCGCTCTCCGACGCGAAGATCCGCTTTGCCTTCAACGACGTCGAGCTGATCTCGAAGCTGATCGACGGCACCTTCCCCGATTACGACCGGGTGATCCCGACCGGCAACGACAAGGCGCTTGAAGTCGATTGCAGCGATTTCGCCGCGGCGGTCGACCGGGTGGCGACGATCTCCACCGAGAAGTCGCGCGCGGTCAAGTTGCGCGTCGAGAATGGCATCGTCACGCTGACCGCCTCCAGCCCGGAAAGCGGAACCGCGAGCGAAGAGCTCGAGGTGAGCTACAGACAGGAACCAATCGAGATCGGTTTCAACGCGCGCTATCTCCTGGACATTGCACAGCAGATCGAAGGCGAAACGGCGCAGTTCAGCATGGCGGACGCCGCATCGCCGACCGTCATCCGCGACACCGATGATCCCAGCGCGCTCTACGTGCTGATGCCGATGCGCGTCTAGCTGCGGAGGTTCGGAGATTCTCGCTTCTGCGCAACATTCCGCTGCGCCGGGTCCGGTGGCGTTAGCGGTCCTTCGGCTCCGGCTGACCGGCTTCCGCTGTTATGCGCACGCGCAGCTCGATCTCGACGCGCGGCCGGTCGTGCTGACCGGGCCCAACGGCGCCGGCAAGACCAACCTGCTGGAGGCGATCTCGCTGCTGGCGCCGGGCCGGGGCCTGCGCGGCGCGCGACTCGAGGAAATGGACCGGCGCGATCCTCCGCGATCCGAAACGGCAGGCGATGGATCAGGCGAGGGCTGGACGGTCGCCGCTTCGCTCGCGACGCCAGCCGGCGTGGTCGAAATCGGCACCGGCCACCGGCCGGAAACGGTGAACCGGCGTATCGTCCAGATCGACGGCAAGCAGAGCCGGAGCCAGACCAACCTGTCCGACCATGTCAGCGCCATCTGGCTGACGCCGGCGATGGACCGCCTGTTCGCGGAGGGCGCATCGGGGCGGCGACGATTCCTCGACCGCCTCGTCTTCGGCTTCGATGCGGCGCATGCCGGGCGCGTCAGCGCCTACGAACATACGCTGCGCGAACGGGCGCGGCTGCTGCGCGACGGCGGCGATGCCGTCTGGCTCGATACTCTGGAAGGCGACATGGCCGAGCGCGGCGTCGCCATCGCGGCCGCGAGGCGCGAGCTCACCGCACGCCTCTGCCGGCTCTGCGCGGCGCCGGACGGGCCCTTTCCGGGCGCCGAGATCGCCGTCACCGGCCATGTCGAGGAATGGCTCGACCAAGGGCCGGCGCTTGCCGCCGAAGACCGCCTGCGGGCTGCGCTGCGCGACAGCCGGCCGCAAGACGCTGCCGCCGGGGGTGCGGCGGTCGGGCCGCACCGGAGCGACCTTGCGGTCCGCCATCTCGCACACGGCATGCCGGCGGCGCTGTGCTCGACCGGCGAGCAGAAGGCGCTGCTGATCGCCATCGTGCTCGCCAATGCCCGGCTGCAGACCGCAGAGCGCGGCTCCGTTCCGCTGCTGCTGCTGGACGAGGTGGCGGCGCATCTCGACGCCGTCCGCCGCGAGGCCCTGTTCGGCGAGCTGCTTTCCCTCGGCGCGCAGGCCTGGTTCACCGGCACCGACCGGTCGGTCTTCGATTTCTTGGGCAGCCGCGCGCAATTCGTCGTCGTCCGCGCCGGCCAGCTCGAGCGCGACGGCCGGTGCCAGCCGGCCGCCATATCCAGAAGGCCGGCTCGTAGCGACAGCCAACGGACCCCTTCGGCCCCCAGCGCGATGATGGGCCGGGACGCTTTTTGACGCCACGACAGAGACGACTCAGATGAGCGATACCGTCGAAAACGCCGGGCACGGATACAGCGCCGATTCCATCAAGGTCCTGCGCGGGCTCGACGCCGTGCGCAAGCGGCCGGGCATGTATATCGGCGACACCGACGACGGCACCGGCCTGCATCACATGGTCTTCGAGGTCGTAGACAACGCGATCGACGAGGCGATGGCCGGATATTGCGACCGCATCGAGGTGACGCTGAACGGCGACGGCTCGGTGACGGTTTCCGACAACGGCCGCGGCATCCCCGTGGACATCCATGAGGAGGAAGGCGTCTCCGCTGCCGAGGTCATCATGACCCAGCTGCATGCCGGCGGGAAGTTCGACCAGAACTCCTACAAGGTATCCGGCGGCCTGCACGGCGTCGGAGTGTCGGTCGTCAACGCGCTGTCGTCGATACTCGACCTTACCATCCGGCGCGACGGCAAGATCTACTTCATGCGCTTTCGCGACGGCGACCCGGAGAAGCCCCTCGCCGTCACCGGCGAATGCGACGACGCGGCGAAGGGCACGACCGTGACCTTCACGCCGTCGACGGAAACATTTACCAGCACGGACTTCGACGCGGCGACGCTGGAGCACCGGCTGCGCGAGCTGGCCTTCCTCAACACCGGCATACGCATCATTTTCACCGATGCAAGGCTGCCGGAGCCGAAGGTGGTGACGCTGCATTACGAAGGCGGCATCGAAGCCTTCGTCAAATATCTCGACCGCTCGAAAACGGCGCTGATCGGCAAGCCGATCAGCATCTCGTCCGAGAAGGACGGGGTCGCGGTCGAGATCGCGATGCAATGGAACGACAGCTACCACGAGACGATGCTGTGTTTCACCAACAACATCCCGCAGCGCGACGGCGGCACCCATCTGGCCGGCTTCCGCGCCGCGCTGACCCGCCAGATCAACACCTACGCATCCAATTCGGGCATCGCCAAGCGCGAGAAGATAACGGTGACCGGCGACGATGCCCGGGAAGGCCTGACCTGCGTCCTTTCGGTCAAAGCGCCGGATCCTAAATTCTCGAGCCAGACCAAGGAGAAGCTCGTCTCCTCCGAGGTCCGGCCGGCGGTCGAATCGGTGGTCAACGAGAAGCTGGGCCAGTGGTTCGAGGAGAACCCGGGCGAGGCGAAGCGCATCGTCCAGAAGGTCTATGAGGCGGCGGCGGCCCGCGAGGCGGCGCGCAAGGCGCGAGAGCTGACGCGACGCAAGGGCGCGCTCGACATCACGACGCTTCCGGGCAAGCTCGCCGATTGCCAGTCGCGCGACCCGAAGGAATGCGAGCTGTTCATCGTCGAGGGCGATTCCGCCGGCGGCTCCGCCAAGCAGGCGCGCGATCGCCGCCATCAGGCGATCCTTCCGCTGCGCGGCAAGATACTCAACGTCGAGCGCGCCCGCTTCGACAAGATGATCGGCTCGGCGGAGATCGGCACTCTGATCGCGGCGCTGGGCACCGGCATCGGCAAGGAGGATTTCGACGCGGCGAAGGTGCGCTACCACAAGATCATCATCATGACCGACGCCGATGTCGACGGCAGCCATATCCGCACCCTGCTGCTGACGCTGTTCTACCGGCAGATGCCGGAACTGATCGAGCGCGGCTATCTCTATATCGCGCAACCGCCGCTCTATCGCGTCAAGCGGGGCAATTCCGAAGTCTACGTCAAGAACGACCCGGCGCTCGAAGACTATCTCCTGCGCGAAGGCATGGGCGACCTCGCTTTGAGGCTTGCCGACGGCGCCCAGCTTGCCGGCGAGGATCTGTGGCGGGTCATCGACGCCGCGCGAAACGCCAAGCACCTGCTGGAAACGATGGCGCAGAAGGTGGGCTATCGCGACGTGGTCGAGCAGTCGGCCATCGCCGGCGCGCTGAACGCCGACATCCTGTCCGATCCGGAGCGCGCCGCCCAGGCGGCCAGCTACATCGCCAAGCGGCTCGACAACCTGGCCGATCCGCTCGAGCGCGGCTGGGCCGGCGCGCCGAACAAGACCGGCGGCCTGGCCTTTTCGCGCACGCTCCGCGGCGTGACGCAGCGCTATACCATCGACAGCGACCTGGTGCGCAGCGCCGATGCCCGGCGGCTCGATGCGATGGCGGGAGATTTCCAGGAATATTACGGCCACCCCCCGACCCTGGCGTCGAAGGACGGCGAAACGCGGATCGCCGGGCCGGTTCAGCTGGTCGAGCGCATCATGGAGACGGGCCGGCGTGGGCTCAGCATCCAGCGCTACAAGGGGCTGGGCGAGATGAACCCCGAGCAGCTCTGGGAGACGACGATGGACGCCGAGGCCCGGGTCCTGCATCAGGTGAAGATCAGCCACGCGGACGACGCCGAAGAGGTCTTTTCCACGCTGATGGGCGACCTGGTCGAGCCACGCCGGGATTTTATCCAGTCGAATGCACTGAAAGTCGCCAATCTCGACGTCTAGCTGGCCGGAGCACCCCTCCCCGAATCGCGGGTTTCATGAGAAAACCTTTGACAACGCAGGCAGCCTTACGGTCCGATAGGGACCGAGGCGTAAAGCCGATCGGATCGCGGGAAGCCAAGCGCCGCGGGTGGCGTGGGCGCGGGTGCGATATCATTGTGTTAGGGTATGACCTGCGATATTGGTAACGCGACAATCGATATGACAATCGATACCGGGGGTCGGGGGGTACGCTCGCTTTGACGTTCGTCAGGAAGAACAGCTACAGCTTCGAAGAATTGATCGAGTGTGGACACGGCCGCCTGTTCGGGCCGGGCAATGCCCAGCTCCCGCTGCCGCCGATGCTCATGCTCGACCGGATCATTCACATTTCCGATACCGGCGGGGTGCACGGCAAGGGCGAAATCATCGCCGAGCTCGACGTGAAACCGGAGCTTTGGTTCTTCCGCTGCCATTTCGAGGGCGATCCGGTGATGCCGGGCTGCCTCGGCCTGGATGCGATGTGGCAGCTCGTCGGGTTCTTTCTCGGCTGGCTGAACGGCATCGGCCGCGGCCGCGCGCTGGGCGTCGGCGAGGTCAAGTTCAGCGGCCAGGTTCTCGAAACGGCAAAGAAAATCACTTATCAGATCAACATGAAGCGCGTCATCATGCGGAAACTGGTCATGGGCATCGCAGACGGCATTTTGAAGTCCGACGGCCAGCCGATCTATGACGTAAAGGACATGCGGGTCGGCTTGTTCCAGGAAGGCTCCTGAACCGACTCGGTTCTCGCGAGGGTAATATGCGGCGTGTTGCGGTTACCGGGCTGGGCATCGTGTCCAGCATTGGCAACAACCAGGATGAAGTTCTCCGTTCGCTGAAGGAAGGCAGATCGGGGATCAAGTTCTGCCAGGAATATGCGGACCGCGGCTTTCGCAGCCATGTCCACGGTGCCGTCGACATCGACATCGACGCCCATATCGACCGCAAGGTCCGCCGCTTCATGGGCGACGGCGCTGCCTATAACTATATCGCCATGGCGCAGGCGATCGCCGACGCCGGCCTGACGGAAGCCGAGATATCGAACGAACGCACGGGCATGATCATGGGCTCGGGCGGTCCGTCGACCTCCAACCTGCTGCTGGCCTGGCAGACCGCCCAGGACAAGGGCGCGAAGCGCGTCGGGCCGTACATGGTGCCGCGGACCATGTCGAGCACGAACTCCGCGACGCTCGCCACCCCCTTCCATATCAAGGGTGTCAATTACTCGATCAGCTCCGCCTGTTCGACCAGCGCGCATTGCATCGGCAACGGCGCGGAGATGATCCAGTGGGGCAAGCAGGACATCGTCTTCGCCGGCGGCGGGGAAGAGCTGCATTGGACGATGACGGTTCTGTTCGACGCGATGCCGGCGCTGTCGTCGTCCTACAACGCGACGCCGGCGCGGGCCAGCCGACCTTATGACGCCAAGCGCGACGGTTTCGTCATTGCCGGCGGCGGCGGCGTCGTGGTTCTGGAAGAGCTAGAGCACGCCAAGGCGCGCGGCGCGAAGATTTACGCCGAGCTCGCCGGTTACGGCGCGACATCCGACGGGTTCGACATGGTCCAGCCATCGGGCGAAGGCGCCGCGCGCTGCATGCGTCAGGCGCTCGACGGCCTCAACATGCCGGTCGGCTATATCAATGTCCACGGCACCTCGACGCCGGTCGGCGATATCCGGGAGTTGGAGGCGATCCGCGCGGTGTTCGGCGACCATATCCCGCCGCTCAGCTCGACCAAGTCGCTGACCGGCCACTCGCTCGGCGCCACCGGCGTGCACGAGACGATCTATTCCCTGCTCATGATGAAGCACAATTTCATTGCGGCGAGCGCGAACATCGATGAGCTCGACCCCGGGGCCACCGGCTTCCCGATCGTCCGGGAGCGCAAGGATAACGTGGCGCTCGATTGCGTCATTTCCAACAGTTTCGGCTTCGGCGGCACGAACGCGACGCTCGTCTTCAAGCGTCACGACGCCTGACCCGCTGCCCAGATCGATCTGCAATCAGGTGAAATCCCCTGATTGCAGGAAATTTGATCTGGTCTAATAAATTAGAGCAACCTGCGTCCTATCGGACGCAGGTTGCTCTAGGCAACAGAGAGGCGACATGGCGCATGTGGCCGTCCGGGCCGGTAATCGGTGAGCGGAGCGTCCGGAACGGGACCCGCGGCAGGACTTATGGCGGGTCGCCGAGGGCTGATCATGGGCGTCGCCAACGATCATTCCATCGCCTGGGCCGTCGCCGAGGCCGCGCATAAGCACGGCGCGACGCTCGCCTTCACGCATCAAGGCGCGGCTTTCGCGCGACGGGTCGAACCGCTCGCCGAATCGGTCGGGGCGACGCTGATCATGCCGTGCGATGTCGGCGACGGGGACAGCCTGGACGCGGTCTTCGACAAGATCGGCGCCGCCTGGGGCGGGCTCGACTTCGTGCTGCACGCGATCGCCTATTCGGACAAGGCCGAGCTGCGCGGCGGCTATATCGAGACGAGCCGTGAGAACTTCCTGAAAACGTTGGATATATCCTGCTATTCTTTCACCGCCGTGGCGCAGCGGGCGGCGCCGCTGATGGCGAGCGGCGGCAGCCTCGTGACCCTGACCTATTCCGGCTCCGAGCGCGTGATGCCCAACTACAACGTCATGGGCGTCGCCAAGGCGGCGCTTGAAGCGAGCGTGCGCTATCTGGCAGGCGACCTCGGCGGGCGGGGGATTCGGGTCAACGCGATTTCCGCAGGCCCGATGCGGACCTTGGCGGGATCGGCGATCTCGAGCGCGCGGATCGTCTACAAATGGCAGGGCGAGAATTCGCCGCTGCGGCGCAACATCACCGCGGCCGATGTCGGCGGGGCCGGCGTCTATCTGCTATCCGACCTGTCGGCCGGCGTGACCGGCGAAGTCCTCTACGTCGACGCCGGTTACAACGTCATCGGCATGCTGAACCTGCTGGAAGACTGAACGCCGAATTGAAACGGGCGCCGGTTTCCCGGCGCCCGCTACGGTCTTGCTTGCCTCGAAAGGTCGCCGCCTTACTGTGCCGCGCGATTGCGGTCACGGTCGCGGCGGGGCGGCCTCCGGCCGCCACTGCGATCGCCTTCGCTTCCGCCGCTGCGCGGCTCGACGGGGATTTCCTCGCCCGTCTCCTGGTCCACAGCCCGCATCGAAAGCTTGACCTTGCCGCGGTCGTCAACGCCGAGCACCTTGACCTTGACCACGTCGTCGACCTTGACGACGTCGTCGACCGAGGGCACGCGCTCCTGCCGCAGCTCCGAGATATGGACCAGGCCGTCCCGATTGCCGAGGAAGTTGACGAAGGCGCCGAAATCGACGGTCTTCACCACCTTGCCCTGATAAATCTTGCCGACCTCGGGCTCGGCCACGATCGAGGTGATCCAGTCGATCGCACGCTGGCCCGCGGCACTGTCGACCGCGGCGACCTTGACGGTGCCGTCGTCCTCGATGTCGATCTTGGCGCCGGTGACCTCGCAGATCTCGCGGATGACCTTCCCGCCGGTGCCGATAACCTCGCGGATTTTCTCGCGCGGGATGGTCAGCGTGGTGATCCGCGGCGCGTGCTCGGAGACCTCCTCGCGGGCGCCGGTGATGGCGCTCGCCATCTCGCCGAGAATGTGCAGCCGGCCATCACGCGCCTGACCGAGCGCCACGCGCATGATCTCCTCGGTGATCGAGGTGATCTTGATGTCCATCTGCAGCGCCGTGACGCCGACCTCGGTGCCGGCGACCTTGAAGTCCATGTCGCCGAGATGATCCTCGTCGCCGAGGATGTCCGACAGCACGGCAAAGCCGTCCTCTTCCTTGATCAGGCCCATGGCGATGCCGGCACAAGGCCGCTTGAGCGGCACGCCGGCGTCCATCAGCGACATGGATGCGCCGCAGACCGTGGCCATGGAGGACGACCCGTTCGACTCGGTGATCTCGGATACGATCCGGATCGTGTAGGGGAAGTCTTCCTTGGCAGGGATGAGCGGCCGGACTGCCCGCCAGCCCAGCTTGCCGTGGCCGATCTCCCGCCGGCCCGGCGAGCGCAGGAAGGACGCCTCGCCGACCGAATAGGGCGGGAAATTGTAGTGCAGCATGAAGTGCTCGCGGTATTCGCCTTCGAGCGCATCGATGATCTGCTCGTCCTGACCAGTGCCGAGCGTGGTGACCACGAGCGCCTGCGTCTCGCCGCGGGTGAACAGCGCGGAGCCATGGCTCCGGCCGAGCACGCCGACTTCGCAGACGATCGGCCGGACTGACTTCGTGTCGCGGCCGTCGATCCGCTGGCCGGTCGCCAGAATGCTGCTGCGGACGATCTCCTTCTCAAGGCTCTTGAACACCTTGGCGGCGAGATCGAGCTCCGCGGCTTCGCCGTCTTCTTCCGCGATCTTCGCCAGTAGGCCTTCCTTGGCCTTGGACAAGGCCTCGACGCGCTCCTGCTTGACGGTCTTGGAATAGGCGTCGCGCAGCTGGGCTTCGACCGTCGCTTTCGCCCGTGCCTTCATTTTCGGCAGGTTCTCCGCCGGCGGCACCAGGGTCCACGGCTCCTTGGCGCAGGCTTCGGCCAGCGCGATGATCATGTCGATGACCGGCTGGTATCCCTTGTGACCGAAGGTCACGGCGCCCAGCATCACCTCTTCGTCGAGCTCCTGCGCTTCCGACTCGACCATCAGCACGCCTTCGCGGGTGCCCGCGACGACCAGGTCGAGCGAAGAGCTGCTCAGCTCATCCGTCTGCGGATTGAGTACATATTCGCCGTCGATGTAGCCGACGCGCGCGCCGCCGATCGGCCCCAGGAACGGGATGCCGGAAATGGTCAGCGCCGCCGACCCGCCGATCAACGCGACGACGTCGGGATCATTCTCGAGGTCGTGGGTGAGCACGGTGCAGATGACCTGCGTCTCGTTCCGGAACCCATCCGGAAAAAGCGGCCGGATCGGCCGGTCGATCAGACGCGACGTCAGGGTTTCCTTTTCGCTCGGCCGTCCCTCGCGCTTGAAAAAGCCGCCTGGAATCTTGCCGGCGGCGAATGTCTTTTCCTGGTAGTTCACGGTCAGCGGAAAAAAGTCTATGCCCGCCTTAGGCGATTTCTGGGCAACGGCCGTGCAAAGGACCTGCGTGCCGCCGTAGGTTGCGAGCACGGCCCCGTCGGCCTGTCGCGCGATTCTCCCCGTTTCGAGGATCAGGGGGCGTCCGCCCCAATTGATTTCTTTTCGTGTGATATTGAACATCTATCTTCCCTTCACGATCGATCCCGCGGACATCTCGTTCACTTCGTCTTCGCGGGACGGCGCCGCCCGGCGTCATTCTGTCTCCAGACCGGGGGCAATTGCACGGCCGGCCAATCCGGCCGCGCCCTACTAGAGCAACCTGCGTCCTGACGGACGCAGATAAGTTGCTCTAACCTTTTAAGCTAGATCAATTTTCTGCGATCAGATGATTCCACCTGATTGCAGATTGATCCCGTACGAATCACGAGCGCCGCGGACGTTCTCTTCGACGCCGCGGTCACCCATTCGCATTTGTACCTCAGCGACGCAGGCCAAGGCGCTTGATCAGCGCCTCATACTGCGCTTCGTCCTTCGTCTTGACATAGTCAAGCAACCGACGACGTTGCCCGACCATGACCAGCAGGCCGCGGCGGGAATGGAAGTCCTTGTTGTGGGACTGCATGTGGTCGGTCAAATTCTTGATGCGCTCGCTGAGCACCGCGATTTGCACCGTGGCCGAACCGGTATCGTTCGGACCCGTCGCGAATTCCTTGATGAGCTCCTGCTTGCGCTCGGCTGAAACCGACATCGACAACTCCATATGATCTAGAGGTTCAGGACCCTGAGCGGATGGACCTCGCCCGCCGCATAACGGGTGAGCGCGATCGGCTTACCCCTGTCCAATGCCAGCACCGTATCTCCGTCGTTCAGCCCGGCTATACGTTGGAGGTCCATTTTCCGAAGCAGGGATATGGCCTGGCCACTGCGCAGGCGCCTCGCTTCGCCATCGGTCAGGGCCAGAGCCGGGATGTCGTCCAGCGCGGTCTCGACCGGCAGCAGATACTGCAAGACGGCGGCACTATCCTCAAAAGATCGCAGCGCGTCCAGCGAAATCGCATTCTCTTCCCGGAACGGCCCGACCCGGGTCCGCCTGAGCGCCGAGATATGGCCGATCGCGCCCACGGCCAGGGCAATATCCCGCCCCAGGCTGCGCATATAGGCCCCAGCCCCGCAGGAAACCTCGAAAATCCCATGATCGGCGTCCGGCATGTCCACCAGCTCGATCCGCTCGATCCGCACGGTCCGCGGCGCGAGATCGAAGCTTTCCCCGCCCCGGGCCAGGTCGTAGGCACGCTGCCCGGCGACCTTGATGGCCGAATAGCGCGGCGGAACCTGCTCGATCTCGCCGGTAAAGCGCGGCAGCACCGCGCGGACCGCGGCTGCGTCCGGACGCGCCGGCGAGGTCTCTACGACCGCCCCGTCGGCATCCTCCGAGTCCGTCGCGATGCCCCAGCGCAGCGTAAATTGATAGGATTTCGTTCCGTCGACGATGTAGCGCATGGTCTTGGTCGCTTCGCCCAGCGCGACCGGCAGGACCCCGGTCGCCAGCGGATCGAGCGTGCCGCCATGGCCGGCCTTGGCGGCGTTGGCGAGCCGCCGCACCTCGTTGACCACGGCGGTCGACGTGATCCCGGATGGCTTGTCGACGATGAACCAGCCGTTGACCGGATCGCCACGGCGCTTGCGTCGGCCCATCTCAGTCCTCGGTCCGATCGTGGGTCCGATCGGGGGGCGGCTTTCCGCTGCCTTGGTCGAGATCGCGCACCACGTCCGGCGACCGGAGGATCTCGTCGATCCGGGTCGCGGCGTCGAAGGCCGGGTCGCGGCGGAAGCTCAGATTCGGCAGGTAGCGCAACCGCAGTTCCTTGCCGATCCGGTTCCGAAGAAACGCCGCCGCGCGGGTGAGCGCTTCGAGCGCCGCCTCTACCGCGCTGCCGCCGAGCGGCATGACGAAGACCGTCGCATTGCGGAGATCCGGGCTGACGCGGACCTCCGAAACGGTAATGCTCAGCTCCCGCAAGGCCGGCTCGCGCAGGTCGCCACGCGCCAGGATCTCGGCCAGGACGTGGCGAATCTCCTCGCCGACGCGCAGCTGTCGGACGGACGGCGCTCGATCTCGGTTCGTCGGGGACATGGATACGTAAAGCTACCTGTTCGTGGCGCAGCGGCCGGCGCCGCAAGGCGGCGCCGGGATCGCGGTCTCAAAGCGTGCGGGCGATCTCTTCGACCTGGAAGCACTCGACGACGTCGCCTTCCTTGATGTCGTCGTAGTTCTCGAACGCCATGCCGCATTCGTAGCCCTGCTGCACCTGCCGGACGTCGTCCTTGAAGCGCTTCAGGGTCTTGAGGTTGCCTTCGTGAATCACGACGTCGTCGCGCAGCAGGCGCACTTTGGCGCCACGGCGCACCTCGCCTTCCGTGACCATGCAGCCGGCCACCTTGCCCGCCTTCGAAACGGAGAAGACCTGACGGATCTCGGCGTAGCCAATCTGCGTTTCGCGGACTTCAGGCGCAAGCAACCCGCCCAGCATCTTCTTCATGTCGTCGATGACGTCGTAGATGATCGAATAATAGCGGATGTCGACGTTGTCCCGACGCGCGAGCTCACGCGCCTGCGGATTGGCGCGGACGTTGAAGCCGATGATGATGCCGCTGGACGCCTTGGCCAGGATTACGTCCGATTCGGTGATGCCGCCGACCGCGCTGTGCAACAGGCGGATCTTCGCCTCGCTCGTCTCCAGCTTCTGCAGCGAGCCGATGATCGCCTCGACCGAGCCCTGGACGTCGGCCTTGACGACGATCGGCGCCTCCGCAGCCTCGCCCGCCTTGATCTGGTCGAACATCTGCTCGAGCGTGCCGCGCGCACCGGCCGCATGCGTGACGCGCTGAAGCTGACGGCGGCGGTAGACGGAGATTTCGCGCGCCCGCGCCTCGTCTTCGATGACGTTGAAATCGTCGCCCGCCGACGGCGTTCCCTGCAGGCCGACGACCTCCACGGGCATCGACGGCCCGGCTTCCTCGATCTGGTTGCCGCGGTCGTCGACGAGCGCCCGAACGCGGCCCCATTCGGCGCCAGCAACGAACACGTCGCCGCGCCTGAGCGTGCCGCGCTGCACCAGGACGGTGGCGACCGAGCCGCGTCCCTGTTCCATCTTCGCCTCGATGATTGCGCCGTGCGCCTTCGTCGACGAACTCGCCTTCAGCTCGAGCACTTCGGCCTGCAGCAGGATCGCTTCTTCCAGCTTGTCGAGATTTGTCTTCTTGAGCGCGGAGACTTCGACGTCCAGCACATCACCGCCGAGCTTCTCGACCACGATCTCGTGGCTGAGCAGGTCGTTGCGCACGCGGCTGGGATCCGCGCCATCCTTATCCATCTTGTTGATCGCAACGATGATCGGCACGCCCGCCGCCTTGGCATGGGCGATCGCCTCCGCCGTCTGCGGCTGCACGCCGTCGTCCGCCGCGACCACGAGCACGACGATGTCCGTGACCTTGGCGCCGCGCGACCGCATGGCGGTGAACGCCTCGTGGCCGGGAGTATCGAGGAAGGTGATCCGCTGCCCGGTCGACAGCGTTACCTGATAAGCGCCGATATGCTGCGTGATGCCGCCCGCTTCGCCCGCGGCGACGTCGGTTGCGCGCAACGCGTCGAGCAGCGAGGTCTTGCCGTGGTCGACATGGCCCATGATGGTCACGACCGGCGGCCGCGGCTTCAGGTCGGTCGCCGTTTCCGGCTCGACGCCGATGCCGAGCTCGACGTCCGCTTCGGACACGCGCTTGACCTTGTGACCGAACTCGGTCGCCAGCAGCTCGGCCGTATCGCCGTCGATCACGTGGTTCGCGGTCGCCATGACGCCGCTCTTCATAAGCGATTTCACGACCTCCGCGACCCGCGTCGCCATGCGATTGGCGAGATCGGAAATCGTGATCGTGTCTGGGATGATCACCTCGCGCACCACGCGCTGCGGATCGTTGCGCCGTTGTTCGGCCAGCAGACGCTGGCGCTCGCGCTCGCGCGCGCGCCGCATCGACGCCAAGCTGCGCGCCCGTTCGGAAGACCCTTCGCCGTCCGCTTGCGCAAGCGCCTGGCTGATGGTCAGCCGTCCCGTGTCACGGCGGCGCGGCATATCGCGGCCGCGGCCGGGCGTCGGCCGCTTCGCGTCGCCGCGCAGCTTCCGCCCGGCGCGCCGTCCTTCTTCTTCCTCGCTTTCCTCGGCCTCCTTGACCGGCTCGCGGACCGCGGGCGCCTCGCCGTCGGGGCGCCGCAGCGCGACCTCTTCCACCTTTTCAGCCTTGCGCCGGCTTTCCTCGTCGCCGCGGCGGCGGCTCTCCTCGTCGCCGCGGCGGCGCTCCTCGGCTTCCAGCCGCTTGCGCTTCGCCTCGGCTTCCGCCAGCTTTTGCCGCTCTTCCTCGAGCTCGTCGATGCGCCTGCGTTCTTCATCCGCCGCGGTGGCGTCGTGCAACGCGCGCACCCGGACGGCGCGTTCGCGCTCCGTCAGGTTTCGGGTCTCCTCGATCTGCAGCGCGGCCTCGAGCTGCAGGGGCTCGACTTCGTGCACCACCTGCATGCTGCCGCCGGCGCCACGCTCGAAGGTCCTCTTTTTGCGGACCTCGACCGTTACCGACTTGGTGCGGCCATGACTGAAGCTCTGGCGGACCTGCCCGGTCTCCACCGTCTTCTTCAGCTCCAGCCGACCAGGCCTGCTCAGCGTGAGTTTTCCCTCTTGTTCGTTATTTTGCGTCATCCCGCTCCTCGTTCGGCAGATGGCTGCCGGAATCCGGAAAGCCGCCGCGCCGCGGCTTTCAACTGATCAGCTATTCCTCCCGGCGCGACGGCGGCATGCACCACCTGGTCGCGTCCGAACGCCCGGCCCAGCTCATGACGGTCGAGCGTCGCGACGACCGGAAGGCCGCGCGCCAAGCGCTCGATCTTCCCACGTCCGTCGTCCGCCCCGTCCGCCGCGGCCAGCAGCAATCCCGCCTGCGCCTTTGCCAGGAAGGCGCGCACTTTCTCGAAGCCGGAGACGGCACCGCCGCCCCGCCGCGAAAGACCGATGAGATCGAGGCAGCGCCGCACGAGCTGCGCTTCGACGACATCGGCAATCCGCGGGTCCGTCCTGACCGAACAGCCTGCCGCCCGGGCGAATAGGCCCTTCGCCACGGCAGTCTCGAGGGATGCCCGGTCCGCGGTCACCCAGATGCCGCGGCCCGGCAAGACACCCTGGACATCCGGGACGACCGCGCCGTCAGGCGCCAGGACGAAGCGCAGGAGCGCCGAGACGGGCTTGCTCTCGCGCGTGACGATGCAACGCCGCATCGTCTCCGCGGCGCCCGTCGCGGGCGCTCGCCGTCCTTCTGCTGCCGTCGCCGACCCTATGTCTTCCTGGAGCATCATCCTGTCCGGATTTGCCTTTCGTCCGTCTTCCGTATCGATCTGCCGGGCCCGCCCTACTGTTGTGGCGCTTCGACCTCGGTCTGAGCCGCCGCCGCTTCGCGCCGCGCCGCTTCCGCCGCCCGCGTGGCCGCCAACTCCTCTTCCGTGAACCATCCGGCCGCGACACGCGCGCGCATGATTATGTCGTTGGCATCGCTCTCGCTGAGGCCATGGTCGCGCAACACGCCCTCGGTAGGATCGGACAGCTCGTCCGAAGCGAGATCCGCGAAATCCTCCAACGTCTTGATTCCGCGCTCGCCCAAAGTGACCAGCATCGCCGGCGTCAGGCCGGAGACGCCGATAAGATCGTCCTGAACGCCGAGATCGCGCGCCTGCTGCGTCTGCCGCTCGTTCTCCGCCTCGAGATAGGTGCGGGCGCGGCGCTGCAGCTCGGATGCGATACCTTCGTCGAAGCCTTCGATCGAGGCGAGCTCCTCTATCGGAATGAACGCCACCTCCTCGACGTTGGTGAAGCCCTCCGTAACGAGTAGATGGGCGATAACGTCCTCGACGTCCAGCGCGTTGATGAAATTTTCACTGCGCGACTTGAATTCCGCCTGCCGGCGCTCGGACTCGTCGCGCTCGGTGAGGATGTCGATCTCCCACCCCGTCAGCATCGACGCGAGCCGGACATTCTGCCCGCGCCGGCCGATTGCGAGGCTAAGTTGTTCGTCGGGGACCACCACTTCGATCTTGTGCGCGTCCTCGTCGAGCACGACTTTCGACACCTCGGCCGGCGCCAGCGCGTTCACCACGAAAGTGGCCGGGTCCGGCGACCACGGAATGATGTCGATCTTCTCGCCCTGCAGCTCGGCGACGACGGCCTGCACGCGGCTGCCGCGCATACCGACGCAGGCGCCTACGGGATCCACGCTGCTGTCGTTCGAGATCACCGCGATCTTCGCGCGGCTGCCGGGATCGCGGGCGACGGCGCGGATCTCGATGATTCCGTCGTAGATTTCCGGGACTTCCTGGCCGAACAGCTTCGCCATGAACTGCGGATGCGTCCGCGAGAGGAAGATCTGCGGGCCGCGCTGCTCGCGGCGCACATCGTAGATATAGGCGCGGATGCGGTCGTTGCGGCGGAAGTTCTCGCGCGGCAGAAGCTCTTCCCGGCGGACGACCGCCTCGCCCCGGCCGAGGTCGACCGTGACGTTGCCGAACTCCACCCGCTTGGCGATGCCGTTGACGATCTCGCCGACGCGATCCTTGTATTCGTCGTATTGCCGCTCGCGCTCGGCTTCGCGCACTTTCTGCACGATCACCTGCTTTGCGGTCTGCGCCGCGATGCGGCCGAAATCGATCGGCGGCAGCGGATCGACCAGAAACTCGCCGAGCTCGGCGTCGGCCTTGAGCTTGCGCGCCTCGTCGAGCGTCAGCTGAGTCGCCTCGTTCTCGACCGCCTCGGTCACTTCCATGTAGCGCGCCAGGCGGATCTCGCCGCTCGAGCGGTCGATCTCCGCGCGGATGTCATTCTCGTGACCGTATTTCGAGCGGCCCGCCTTCTGGATCGCCTGTTCCATCGCTTCGAGGACCTGGTCGCGGTCGATGCCCTTCTCGCGGGCCACTGTATCGGCGACCGACAGCAATTCCGTCCTGGGGAAGCTACTCGTTTCAACCGTATCCATGCCGTCTGCAATCCTGTCTGGTCCTGGTTGATCCTCGTCGGACGGCTGCCGGACGGATCGACTCCGGCGCCTGCGCCATCCGGCCGCTTATTTCTTGCGCCGCAGATTCTGGCCTGCGCCGCGCGCCGAGCCATTCAGTTCGTCCGGCATCAGCAGCTTGGCCCGCTCGATGCCGTCCACCGGAAGCTTCAGCGTTTCGCCGTCCGCCTCCAGCAAGGCGCATCCGTCCTCCATGCCCAGCAGCCGGCCGTGAAACCGCCGCTGCCCGTCGATCAAATCGCGCATCTCGACCTTCGCCGGATGCCCGGCGAAGCGCTCGAAGTCATGTACCCGCGTCAGCGGCCGGTCGATACCCGGCGAGCTGACCTCAAGGTCGTAAGAGCCGGCGATCGGATCCTCGACGTCGAGCAGTGCCGACACGGCGCGGCTGATTTCCGCACAATCGTCGACCGTCATGCCCCGCTGGTCGGCGCGTTCCGCCATGACCTGGAGCCGCGAATGCTGCCGGCTGCCCGAAAGTTGGACGCGGACCAGTTCATAGCCCATGTCGTCGAGCGTCGGCGCAATGATGCTCTCGACGCGTGCGGTAGCGTCCGTCGTCTCCATCAGGGCCTTTCCCGGTCCTTTTGTCGATCCCATAACTAATCCCATGAACTAAAAAGGGCGGGCCGCTGGCCCACCCTATACTCGATCATCGTTACGATCGCATGGGTTAGTTTTGCAGATATTTAAGCATTTTTCGCCCGTTTCACAAGGGTTTTATTATCGCTATTCCGCTCCGGGCGGTCGCCGGCGGCGCGCCGCGCGAATCGCAAATAGACGCAAGGGTCGCCCTGCGACAGCGCCTTACCCTCATACCGCGTCGGCGGCCAATCCGCAGGCCGGGTCCGCCAGTCGGCCGGGTCGTCAACGAGCCAGCGAAAGCCGTCATGGGCAAGGCAATGGCGCAGAATCCAGCGCAGATAGTCCATATGGTCCGTGGCGATCCGCAGCTCGGCCGCCGGGCGCATCACGCGGGCAAGGGCATCGAGCTGTTCCGGCGCGATGAACCGGCGGCGATGATGTCGGCTCTTCGGCCACGGATCGGGAAACAGGACGAAGACGCGGCCGATGCTGGCGGGCGGCAGGCGGTCGATGAGCGCCCGCGCGTCGTCGACCAACACCCGCAAATTTCCGGGCGCGGCGCCGCCTTCGTCGATGTCCGCGATCAGCCGGGCGACGCCGTTGATAAACGGCTCGCAGCCGATGAAGCCGATGTCGGGGTGAAGCCGGGCCTGACGGAGAAGGTGCTCACCGCCGCCGAAGCCGACCTCGAGCCACAGGTCACGCACCGGCCGGGCGAACAGCGCGGCCGGTGCTTCCGGCAGCTGCGCCAGATCGAAGGAGATATCCGGCAGCAGCCGGTCGACCTGTTCCTGGCGCTTGGCCCTGAGCGGTCTTCCGCGGCGCCTGCCGTAAAGTTTGCGCGTGCCGTCCATTGTCCCCGAGCCGCCCACGGGCGGCGGTGTCCAGCCCGTTCCCTGAGCCTTCAGGTGATGGCGGCCTGCAACGCGTCGACCAGATCGGTCCGTTCCCAGGAAAAGCCGCCGTCGGCATCCGGCTCCCGTCCGAAGTGACCGTATGCCGAGGTCCGCGCATAGATCGGCCGGCTCAGGCTGAGACGCTCGCGGATGCCGCGCGGGCTCAGGTCCATGACTTCCTGGATCGCGCCGGTCAGCCGCTGATCATCGATCTTTCCGGTGCCGTAGGTCTCGACATAAACCGACAGCGGCTTCGACACGCCGATCGCATAGGCCACCTGAATCAGGCAGCGCGAGGCGAGCCCGGCGGCGACGACGTTCTTGGCGACGTACCGCGCGCCATAGGCTGCCGAGCGATCGACCTTGCTGGGATCCTTGCCGGAAAAGGCGCCGCCGCCGTGCGGCGCCGCGCCGCCATAGGTGTCGACGATGATCTTGCGGCCAGTTACGCCGGCGTCGCTGTCCGGGCCGCCGATGACGAACCGGCCCGTCGGGTTGACGTAGAAACTCTCCTCGTCGCACATCCAGCCGTCCGGCAGAACGTCGAGGACGAACGGGCGGACCAGCTCGCGCACTTGGTCCTGATCGAGCGATTCCTCGTGTTGCGTCGAGACGACGACCGAGGTCGCGCGCACCGGCATCCCGTTTTCGTATTGCAGGGTGATCTGGCTTTTCGAATCGGGGCCGATGCCGGGGAGCTTTCCCGCGTGGCGCGCTTCGGCCATGTGGCGAAGAATCGCGTGGCTGTACTGGATCGGCGCCGGCATAAGCTCTGGCGTCTCGCGGCAGGCATATCCGAACATCAAGCCCTGATCGCCCGCGCCCTCGTCCTTGTTTCCGGCCGCGTCCACGCCGCGCGCGATATCCTGCGACTGGCTGTGCACATAGCACTCCACCGTCATCTTTTTCCAGTGGAAGTTGTCCTGTTCATAG
>Ga0302046_10001749_pt1 | contig 20307 bp, 20 predicted proteins | sample RVTome_11_FD_200261 | JGI IMG/M metagenome (GOLD analysis project Ga0302046, IMG submission 200261) | Soil microbial communities from uranium-contaminated site in the Upper Colorado River Basin, Wyoming, United States - RVT147D111 (version 2) ...
CGGGGACGACGCGGAAGCGCGCCTCGCGGATCGCCTCCACGCCACCCGGGTAGGTCTTGCCGATGCCGTCCACGACGACGCTGTCCCCCACGCGCGCCCCTTCTACCGGCGGGCGAAGTGCGCGAGCACGTCGGCGAGCGGCAGGACGTCGGCGTACTTCATGTCCATGTCGAAGAGGTTCACCTCGTGCGAGGTGGCGCTGCGGTCGGCCACGCACTCGACCGGCACGATCACCCGGTAGTTGTGGGAGAAGGCGTCCATCACGGTGGCCCGCACGCATCCGGAGGTGACCATCCCGGTGACCACGACGGTGTCGACGCCCAGGTAGGTGAGCATGGAGGCCAGCGGCGTGCCGAAGAATGCGCTCGGCTTGGTCTTCGTCACCACGATGTCCCCGGCCGCCGGCTTGATGCCGTCGGCGATCTCGTGGGCCTCGGGCCCCCGCATCGGGGAGTCGGGCTCGGCCCCGGTCCCCTTGTCGAGCCAGCGTCCCCACTCGGCATCGGCGGCGAAGGCGTCGTAGCGCGAGTAGAGGACGGGCACGCCCAGCGGCCGCACCGTCTCGAGCAGGGTGCGGACGGCGGCGACGCAGGGGGTGCCGGCCGCCGTGTTGCCGAGGGGGAACCGGTCCTCGGTGAACGCGCGCGTCATGTCCACGACCAGGACGGCCGGGCGGGCGCCGAATCCCACCCGCCGGCCCATGTTGCCCCTGGCGTAGCGGGCGCGCTCCTCGGCCGGGATGATCTCGGGCACGTACGCCATCGGCGGTCACCTCGCGCGCGGGTCTGCGGTACGCCGATTCTAACGCAGCCCACCGCGGTGGGCGACACCGCCGCTCCGGACCCCTTCCTTGACGGCGCCGGCGCCAACCCCTCTTCCGGGCAGCTGGGATCAGCGGGGCGCAGTCGTGGTCTTCGACGTCAACCGGTATGCGCAGTGGAGCGAGACGATCCGGGGCGACACCCTCGAGGGCTCGGCCGGCAACGTCCAGGGGTTCCGGTGAACCTGGAAGCGCCTGCGGGCGCGGTGGGCGCGGCGGTCGAGCGCACGGCCGCGGGTCGTGGGCGGCCCGGAGACGTGCACGCGCACCACCTCCTCAGCGGGCCGGGGCGGTGCTGGTGCCGCCGTAGCCGTCGCTGACCGCGGCCGCGCCGGCCCGGCGCCACGTGAAGTACGGCTTCTCGGCGACGAGGAACAGCACCGTCGCCAGCGCGAGGCCGATGACGAGCGACGATACCAGTGTCGTCACCAGGTAGATCGGGCCGCCGAGCCCGGCGCCGCCCGACCGGTGGACGTTCATCGCGAGCTCGATGCCGAGCCCGTGGACCAGGTAGAACGAGTACGAGATGTTGCCGAGGTAGCGCCATGGTCTCCACGCAACCCAGCGCCGCAACACACCGTCGCCGTGGGTCACCGCGAGCACGACGAGGAACGAGGTCACGACCGCAACTCCGGCGTCGAGAACCGGACAGTAGCCGTTCCGCGGTCACCCGAGGACGGGCTGACGGAGCCAGGCCGGTGACCGCCGGCGGCAACAGTCGCGGGCGCAACCGAGAGAGGCGGGCTGTGTCACGCGACGGCGGGCCGCCTGGATCGACGATCCGTCGATGCTGGGGGCGGATCCGGATCAGCGCGCGGCGTCACCGACGAGCGCGCCGACCGCGTCGACGAACCGCTCGGCGTCGATGGGCTTGGCGACGTGCAGCTGGAAGCCGGCCCGCTCGGCGTGGCGGCGATCCTCGGGTCGCCCGTACGCCGTCACGGCGATGGCGGGAACGGCGATGCCCCGCTCGCGCAGCTGGGCGAGCAGCGTGTAGCCGTCGTCGCCGGGCATCCCGATGTCGCTGACCAGCAGGGCGGGACGCACGTCGGTGACCGCCGCCAGCGCGGCGGCGGCCGAGTCGACCGCGACGACCTCGGCGCCGGCGTGCCGCAGCACCACCGTCATCAGCTCGCGGGCGTCGGGCTCGTCGTCCACCACGAGCACCTTCACGCCGCGCAGCGGGCGCGGCGCCTCCGTCCCGCGCTCGGTGGCTCGATCGCCCGTCGCGGCACCGGCACTGATGGGAATCTCCACCGTGAACGTCGCTCCCTGGCCGGGGCCGGCGCTCTCGGCGCCGACGGTGCCGCCGTGCTGCTCGACGATGTGCCGCACGATGGACAGCCCCAGGCCGAGCCCGCCGTGCTTGCGGGTCGTCGAGCTGTCGGCCTGGCGGAAGCGGTCGAAGACGTACGGGAGGAACTCGGGGGAGATCCCCGCTCCGGTATCGCTCACCGTGATCCGGGCGGCGGCCTCGGCCCGCTCGAGCCGGACCCGCACGCGCCCCCCCGCCGGCGTGAACTTGATGGCGTTGGCGAGGAGGTTCCAGATCACCTGCTGCAGCCGCCGCCCATCGCCCATGACCGGGCCGACGGCGGGATCGAGCGAGACCTCCAGCGCGATCCCCTTCGCCTGCGCCGCCAGGCGCACCACGTCGCGCGCGGCCTCGATGACCCCCCCGAGATCGAGCGGCTGCACCTGGAGGCGCAGCTTCCCGGTGATGATCCGCGAGATGTCGAGGATGTCGTCGACGAGCTGGACCTGCGCCTCGGCGTTGCGCTCGATCGACTCCAGCGCGCGCGTCGTGGTGGCGGCGTCCAGGTAGGAGCTGCGCAGCAGCCGGGCCCAGCCGAGCACCGCGTTGAGCGGCGTCCGCAGCTCGTGCGACATCGTGGCGAGGAAGTCGTCCTTCGCGCGGTTGGCCTCCTCGGCGACCCGCCGCGCGCGCTCGGCGGCCTCGTAGAGGCGCGCGTTGTCCATGGCGACCGCGGCCTGGGCGGCCAGGCCGCCGAGCATCCGCTCGTGACGCTCCGTGAACCGGCCGGGCTCGGGGTGACCCAAGAAGAGCCCGCCGAGCACCTCGCCGGACCGCGACACGACGGGCGCCGCCAGATAGCTCCGCACGGGCAGGTGGCCGGCCGGCAGGCCATGGTGGGGCGGCAGCGTGCCGTAGCGTGGGTCGCGCGTCACGTCGTCGCTCCGTACGATGCCGGCGCCCCGGAACGTCGGCTCGAAGATCGGCGTGTTCCGGGGCTGCGGGAAGCTCGCGAACGCCTCGCGCGGGGCCCCCGAGAGCGTGTAGAGCATGTAGGACTCCCCGGAGCCGCCCGTGACGTTGTAGAAGAACGCCCCGAACTCCGCCCCGCACAGCTCCCGGCCGGCGTCGGTCACCGTCTGCACGAGCCTCTCGAGATCGAGCTCGGCGGCGAGGACGCGCCCGATCCGGTTGAGCGTCTCGGACTCGGCGTGCGCCTCGCGCTCCCGCACGAGGAGCTGGGCCCGCTCCTCCTCCACCCGCTTGCGGGCCGTCACGTCGAGCATCACCCCGAGGATGTGCTGGGCGCGCCCGCCGGCATCCCGGAGGATCCGCATCTGGTCGTGGAGCCAGACCACCCGCCCGCCGGCCGCGATCACCCGATACTCGACGGTGTGATCGCTGCCCTCCTGCAAGGCCCGGTGCCAGCTCCGGGTGACGCCGTCGAGGTCGTCGGGGTGGATCCGGCCCGGCCAGAAGTCGCGCTCGCGCACCCAGCGCTCGGGCGGGAACCCGAGCAGCTCCTCGGCGTGCCGGCTGACGAGGCTGAAGTGAAACGGCGCCGGCTCGGCCTCCCACACGACGGCGCCGAGGCCTTCCACCAGGTCGCGATAGCGCTCCTCGGTGGTGCGGACCGCCTCCCGCAGCAGCAGCGTCTGGGCCCGCTTGCTCTCGGTGATGTCGAAGGCCACGCCCTGCAGGAAGAGCGGCCGCCCGGCCTCGTCCCGCACCACCCGCGCCTCGCCGCGCACCCAGACCACGCGCCCGTCGCGCGCGATGAAGCGGCACTCGGCACGGAACGGCCCCCCGGACCGGCACCCGCGCGCGAACTCCTCGTTCCAGAGCGCCCGGTCGTCGGGATGCAGCTGCGAGTACCAGAGGAAGGGGTCCTCCAGCCACTCCTGCTGCGTGAACCCGAGCAGGGCCTCGATGTGCGGGCTGACGTAGACCTCGTTCTCGCCTTCACCGAGCACCGCCATGAAGGTGACCGCCGGGATCTGCTCCACGAGCGTCCGGTAGCGGACCTCCGCGGCGCGGAGCCTGTCCTCGGCCCGACCGGCGGCGTCAGCCGGCGCGGGCGCCGGCCTCGGCGTCCGGTCCCGCCACGTGAGCTGTCGCAGGCTGGGGGGGCCCTCGGGAAAGAGGGCGGCCGCCAGCTGGGCCAGGAAGGCCTGGGCATCGGTCGCCTCCCGTGCGAGCGCCGTCAACTCCGCGTCGAGGCGGGTCAGCTCGGCCTCCTCGGCGGCCGACCGGTGCTCGTCGGCCCGGCTCACGGGGCGCTCGCCACCGCCCTCGGCTCGACCGCGCGCCGCCGCAGCCAGCCGTACCACGCGTCGAGACCGTCGCCGCGCGTCGCCGACAGCTCGAAGCCGACGGCCTGGGGATTCACCTCGCGCGCGGCGCCGCGCCACCGGTCGCGGTCGAACCGGACATGGGGAAGCAGATCGACCTTGCTCAGGAGCAGGACGTCGGCGGCACGGAACATGTGCGGGTACTTCAGCGGCTTGTCGTCACCGTCGGTGACCGAGGCGATGACGACCCGGGCGTCCTCGCCGAGGTCGAACAGCGCCGGGCACACGAGATTGCCGACGTTCTCGACGACCACGATCGAGCCGGCGGCGGGGTCGAGCGCCTCGAGCGCCCGGGCGACCATCGCCGCGTCCAGGTGGCAGCCGGGGCCGGTGTTGACCTGGACGGCGCGCCCGCCCGCCGCGCGGACCCGCGCGGCGTCGTGATCCGTCGCCTGGTCGCCTTCGATCACCGCGATCTCGAGGTCGCCGGCCAGGTCACGGAGCATCCGTTCGAGCAGGGTCGTCTTGCCCGCGCCGGGCCCGCTCATCAGGTTGAGCGCGCAGACGCGGCGCGCGCGCAGCCGCCGGCGTGTCTCGGCCGCGAGCCGGTCGTTGCGCTCGAGCACGCGCTGCTCGAGCGGCACCACGACGCCCGGTCCGGTCGAGGGACCATGCGGATGCTCGTGGGCGTGCGTGTGATCGTCCATCGGGTCCGAGCAGCCACAGGTTCGGCACATCGGGCATCCTCCTCAGGGCGCCAGCTCGACTTCCCTGATCCGCAGCTCCTCGCCCGCCAGCCAGTCGAGGTCCGTGCCGCCGCACGCGCAGCGGGCGAACGGACGCTCGAGGACGACCTCCGCGCCACACGCGCGGCAGCGTCCGAGCCCGGGGGTCTCCACGATCTCGAGGCGGGCGCCCTCCGCCACCGTTCCCTCGGTCGCCAGGTCGAAGCAGAAGCGCATGGCGTCGGGGGCCACGGCGCACAGCCGCCCGATCTCCACGACGATCCGTCCCACCCGGGCCCCGCCCGTCCGGTCGGCGACGAGGGCCACGATCTCCCCGGCGATCGCCAGCTCATGCACGGCGCCCCGCCTCGTGTCCCAGCTCCAGGACGAGGGCCTCGACCAGCGTCACGGCCTCGTCGACGACGGCCGCGACGGCCGGGCTCAGGCCCACGGTCATCTCGGCGTCGTCGTCACCGGCCGCCGGCTCGCAGCCGACGATGCGGAGGACCGGCAGGTCGTCACCCATCGTGCGGAGCATGCCGAGGATCGTGGCCGGCTCGAGGCCGTGGGTGTCGGCCAGGCGGACCGGGCCCGCCGCCGCCTCGGGCTCGAGCACGTACAGCGTCCCCGGCAGGCCGCCCCGGGGCACGGCGTCGACGAGGACGGCGGCGTCGTAGCCGTCGAGGAGGGCGTAGGCGAGGTCGAGTCCACGGATGCCGAAGTCGCGGACCTCCACCCCCTCCGGCTGCGGCCGCCCGCCGAGCCGGCGCGCCACCTCTACCCCGAAGCCGTCGTCGCCGAAGAACACGTTGCCGATCCCGGCGACCAGGACGCGCGCGCCGCTCACGGCAGCGCCTCCAGCTCCTCGGGACGGAAGAAGAAGCGGTGGCCGGGCCAGCCCTCGGCGCCGAGATCCCGCCCGGGGTCGTCGTCGACGGTGACGGCGACGAAGCGCCCGCCGTCGATGTCCTCCTCCACCTTTACCACCGTCGCGACCCGGCCCGCCAGGGCCAGGTCGAGCACGTCGCCGCCCGCGCGCGGCGCGATGCGCACCCGGGCCCCCGGCCGGAACGTCCGCTCCACGCCGTGCAGCCGGCGCCGGGCGCCGTCGGCGAGCGCCTCGGTGCGCCGGAGGAGGGCATGGGCGCGCGGGTCGCCGGCCCGCACGGCGGCCTTCTCCTCGTCGGTCAGCGTGAGCACGCGCAGGGTCAGCAGCTCGTCGATCTCGGTCGCGTCGAAGAAGTCGCCGGCACTCTCGGGAGCCACCCGCGGGTAGTCCTCGAGGACGATGGGCGCCGCCAGCACCGTGTCGCGCGCCCCCGGCCGTCCGACGAGCACGGGCCACACCCCGACGTTGCGGCAGCGCGCCGCGGCGTCGCGCAACGGCGCCGGCGGGTCGAGGAGCGAGACGAACTCCCCGCCGCGCACGCCGAGGACCACGTGGGCGGAGGCGCAGGCGAACGGCAGCGCGCCGTCGCGGCGGGCGGCGGAATCGCCGGCCGGCAGCGTGAAGGGCGTCACGTTGCTCACGCGCGCCGTGATCTTGACGACGCTGTCGCCGACCGGCTCGGCCGCGACCTCGACCGCGCCCCGGACCTCGGCGCCGTCGGCCGCGAACGCGAAGGCGGTGACCGCGGGCGCGTCGGCGAGCCGGCCGAGCGGCCGGGCCGGACACTCGACCTGTCGCTCCCGGGGCGGCTCGACCAGGTGCAGGAACCGCACCCGCGCGTCGAGCCGGGCGTCCGCGGCGCCCTGCACCAGGCATTCCGCCTGCATCCACCACGGGTCGTTCTCGCCCTGGCCCTCGGCGAAGGCGCGCGGGTAGAGCGTGCCGAACATCCATCGATGGCGGTTCTTCGTCGACGAGGCGCGATACGGATACAGGACGTAGCCTTCGTAGAGCAACGTCCGGGCGAGCGCCGCCACCCCGTCGAGGCTCATGCGCCGCCCGCGGCCGTGTCGAGCTCGGCGAAGAACTGCCCGACGTGCGCCTGGATCTCGCCCCCGCCACCGAGCCCGCGCCAGTGGCGGCGCAGCAGGCCCACCAGGCGATAGCACTCGTCGATCGAGACGAGGTAGTGATCCCGGCGGGCTCCGGTCCGGTTGACCAGCAGCGCCTCCACGTCGGGCCGCAAGTCGGCGAGGGCCGGATTCGTCGCGACGACCGCAGCCCAGGCGGCCGGCGCGACGCTCGATTCGACCGTCCCCGCCGGGCTGGGGTAGCGCACGACGACGCGGCCCGGCGGGCCGGTCCGCACGAGGAAGGCGAGGTCGACCGGCGTCCCCAGCGCCCGCCAGGCGTCATCGGCCAGGCGGACGCCCTCGAGTTGCTTCACGCGGTGGCGGACGAGCCTCCACCGCGCCGCGGCGGTGTCGCCGAGCAGCCGCGCGCACGGGTGACAGGCGCACTGGAGCCGCCGCCCGTCGGGATCGAGGAGATGGTCGTGCGCCGGCGGCAGCGGCGCCGCGCAGAGGCCGCACCACTCCACGGCCGGGCGCTCACGTGTGAACTCGCGCAGGGTCGCGACGGTGCGCGCGAGCACGGCCGCCGTCATCGCGCGCGCGCCGCCGGCGTCCGTGCTCGCAGCCGCACCTGCTCCAGCGGCACGAACGCCGCCGGCGCCTCGGGGACCTCGACGTCGATCGTCGAGGCGTCGGGGGCGGCGGCGACGATGGCCTCCTCGACCCGCGCGCGCAGCGCGGCCGCCGGCGGACCGGCGGAGCCCGGCTCGCGCTCCAGGCGGATGCGGACGGCGGCGGCGGCGACGCCGACGGTGCCGACGCGCGCGCCCTGGCCGCGCAGGGCCGGCGCCAGCGCGTCGAGGGCCGCGCGCACCCGCGACTCGAGGTCGAGCGGGTGCAACCCGTGGAGCAGCAGCACGCCCGCGACCTCCGGGTCCCGCGCGAAGGCCTCGAGCAGGGCCGGGCGCGCCCCGTCCGTCGCCACCGCGTCCAGCATCCGCCGGAGCGCCCCGGCGTGAAGCTCGAGGACGGCGCGCACGAGCGCGCGGGCCCGCGCGCGGACCGGCGACTCCGGCCCCGCCTCCATCTCGCGGATCAGCCGCTCCAGGCGCTCCAGGCGCCCCGGCAGGCCGGCGTCGACGGCCTCGCTCATGACGGCTGCGCGCCGTAGCTCGGCGAGTGGCGCACCGTGAGCTCCTTGCCGTCGCCCAGGTACATGTGGACCCCGCACGGCATGCACGGGTCGAAGCTGCGCACGGTCCGCATGATGTCGATCCCCTTGAAGGTCTCGGGGCCGTTCTCCTCGAAGATCGGCGTGTTCTGCACCGCGTCCTCGTAGGGCCCGGGCGTGCCGAACGAATCGCGCGGGCTCGCGTTCCAGGGGGTGGGCGGATACGGGTGGTAGTTGGCGATCTTGCCGTTGCGGATGACCAGGTGGTGCGAGAGCAGGCCGCGGACGGCCTCGTGGAACCCGCAGCCGATCGCCTCGTCCGGCACCGTGAACGGGCTCTGCGTCACCGTGCGTCCGGCGTGGACCTCGGCGAGCCCCCGCTCGACGAACGCCAGGGCGGCCGCCGCCGCGTACGCCTGGAAGTAGGTCCGCGCCCGGTCGCGCTCCAGCGTGTTGCTCCAGCGGGGGATCTTCCACTCGAGCTCGACCTCGGGCATCAGGGCGGTCCTGGGCAGGAGGATCTTGACGCTCCGGCCGGTCGCCCTCACGTAGCCGAGGTCGACCCGGCCGGCGAGCGCCGTCACCCAGAATCGCGCGAGCGGACCCCCGCCGGTGTCGAGGGCCAGGTGGTCGCCCGTCCTCGGGTCACGCCAGCGTGGCGACATCACCCACGTGTACTTGCCCTGGAAGTCTCGCTTCTGGGGTCGCGGCGCCGTCGTCTGGTTCCAGGGATGGCGCTGGTCGATCGGGTTCCCGAGGGGGTCGGCGGTGACGAACGTCTCGCCCCCCTCCCAGTCGTCGTAGAAGGAGTGCCCGAGCAGGATCCGGATGCCGAGGTTGATCTCCACGAGATCCGTGGTGACGAGGTCGCCGTCGACGACGATGCCGGGGGTGACGTACATGTCGCGCCCCCACTCGGTCATGCGCCGGTAGGTGAAGTCGCACGTCTCGGGGTTCTGGAACGAGCCCCAGCAGCCGAGCAGGACGCGCCGCCGCCCGACCGCCTCGTAGCCGGGCAGCGCCTCGTAGAAGAAGTCGAAGAGGTCGTCGTGGAAGGGCACCGCCTTCTTCATGAACTCCACGTACTTCATCAGGCGCACGAGGTACTCGGTGAAGAGATGGACGGTCGGCACCGTGCCGACCCCGCCCGGATAGAGGGTCGAGGGATGGGCGTGCCGGCCCTCCATCAGGCAGAACATCTCGCGCGTGAGGCGGCTCATCTGCAGCGCCTCGCGATAGAAGCTGCCCGTGAACGGATTGAGCGACCGCATGATGTCGGCGATGGTGCGGTGGCCGTGCACGGCGGCGTGCGGCGCCGGGGTCTTCTCGGCCCGCCGGAGGACGCCGGGGTTGGTCTCGCCGACCATCTGCTCGCAGAAGTCCACGCCGACGAGGTTGTCCTGGAAGAGGTTGTGATCGAACATGTACTCGGCCGCCTCGCCCAGGTTGATGATCCACTCCGCCAGTGCCGGCGGCCTGACGCCGAACGCCATGTTCTGGGCGTAGACCGCGCACGTCGCGTGGTTGTCGCCGCAGATGCCGCAGATGCGGCTGGTGATGAAGTGGGCGTCGCGCGGGTCCTTGCCCTGCATGAACACGCTGTACCCGCGGAAGATCGACGACGTGCAGCGGCAGTCGGCCACCTGGCGGTTGGCGAAATCGATCCGGGTATGGATGCCGAGGCTGCCGACGATCCGCGTGACGGGATCCCAGGACATGTCGACGAGCGGCTTGCCGGCGTGGGCCATGGATCAGCTCCCGGTCGCCGGCCCGGGCCGCCGCCAGGCGGGCTCACGGTCGAGCGAGGTCTTGGTGAAGTTCCGGAGGGCGCGGACCGTGCGGCCATACATGAGCACGGCCGACGTCGACATCCTGGCGCCGGGCGGCTCGTCCATGAACGGCATGAACTTGTCGGGGAACCCGGGCATGGTGCAGCCGATGCAGACGCCGCCGACGTTCGGACAGCCGCCGATGCCGTTCATCCAGCCGCGCTTGGGGACGTTGCAGAGCACGACCGGGCCCCAGCACCCGAGCTTCACGATGCACTTGACCGAGCCGTAGTCGGCCGCGAAGTCGCCCTGCTCGTAGTAGCCGCCGCGGTCGCAGCCCTCGTGGACGGTCTGGGAGAACAGCCACGCCGGCCGCAGCGCCTCGTCGAGCGGGATCATCGGGGCGCGGCCGGCGGCCTGGCGCAACAGGTAGAGCAGGACGTCCATGAAGCTGTCCGGCTGGATCGGACACCCCGGCACGCAGACGATGGGGATCCCGGCCTTCGACCGCCACTCCCAGCCCAGGTAGTCGGCCAGCCCCATGCACCCGGTGGGGTTGCCGGCCATGGCGTGGATGCCCCCGTAGGTCGCGCACGTCCCGGCCGCGAGGACGGCCCACGCGCGCGGCGCCAGCCGATCGATCCACTCGCACGTCGTGATGGGCTGGCCCGTCGCGCCATCGACGCCGAAGCCGGCCCAGTACCCTTCCGTCTTGAGCGTCTCGTTGGGGATCGAGCCTTCCACCACCAGGATGAACGGGTCGACCTCGCCGGCGGCGGCGCGATGGAACACCCGCATGAACTCCTCGCCGTTGGCGTAGGCCAGACAGGGATTGTGCAGCGTGATGGCGGGGACGCCGGGGATGCCGCCCAGGACCAGGTCCTCGAGGCTCGGGTTCGTGGCGGCGGTCATGGCGATCGTGTCGCCGTCGCAGCCGAGCCCCGCCGTGATCCAGAGCACGTCCATCAGGAGGTCCCCCGCCGCGGCTCGTCGGCGAGCATCGTCACGATCCGCTCACCGCGCCACTGCGGCGGCGGGCGCATGACAGACCCCGTGCGCGTTCGACATGCTGGGCAATGTTGATGCGCTCGTCTCGGGCGAGGCCGCGGGAGGGATCGCGCGCTCGCCGGCGGCGTGCACCGTGCAGGAATTCTACGCGCCCGGGGCGGGCGCGTCATCGATTCGTTACGGCTGAAGATCGGGACTAGGAAAACTTTTTCCTACCGGGCGGGGGGGCCCGCGCGCGTCACGCCCGGCGTTCCCCGCCCTCCGGCCGGCGGGCCGCGTCGCGCGACGGGTAGATCACGCTCTCCGCGTAGCGGTACATCCAGTCGACGGACTCGCGTCCGAGGTAGTGCACCTCCCGGCCGGCGACGGCGGCGAGCTGCTCGGCGAGGATCACCCGGCGGACCTCGGAGGCGAGGGTGTTGAGTCGGTGGTAGGCCTCGGAGACGTCGCGGCCGAGCGTGGTGACCCCGTGGTTCTCCATGAGGACGGCGTTGGTGCCCGCGATGAACTCCCGGACGGGGCCGACGTCGTTCTCCACGTCGAGGTGCGACGGCACGACGTGAGGCGGCCTCGCCATCACGTACGGGAACTCGAGCGACAGCGGCCGGAGCTCCTTCACGAGGCCGGAGGCGAACAGGCTGATCGTCTCGTCGTGGTGGGCGTGGATGACGGCGCCGACGTCCGGGCGCAACCGCAAGATCTCCCGGTTGAGGTTGTGGCCGACGCTCGTCGGCACGGTGCCGTGCAGCAGCGCCGGCGTCGGCACGTCGGTGACGACCACGTTGTCGAGCGTCATCTCCTCCAGCGAGACCTCGGCGTGCTTCGTGTAGACCACGCCGTGTTCGAACCCGGGGTGCGGGACCCGGATCGCGATGTTGCCGAGGGAGTTGTGGACGTAGCCGCGCGCCACCACCCGGCGGGCGTACGTCAGCAGCAGCTCGCCCACGCGCCGATCGAACACCACGCTCGTCATGGCCGCCACCTCCGTCTGGTCGCCCGCCGAGTATCGATGATGACGGCGCCGCCGACAAGCCCGGGCGGCCCCGCGGCACGATGCAGTACCATCCCGCCAGGAGGACGCCGCGTCATGACCGTCGATCGCACGTGGGAGCGCATCGCCGAGGGGATCAGCGACCGGCAGGTCCTCGCCCTCGAGCAGGCGGCGATCCGCATCCCCAGCACCACCTTCGAGGAAGGCGAGCTGGCGGATCACCTGGCGAACTACATGGCCGGCGCCGGCCTCGACGTCGAGATGATGGACGTCACCCATCCCGCCAAGCCCGGCAAGCGGACGCGGCAGCCCATCGGACGGCTGCGGGGCACGGGCGGCGGGCCCAGCCTCATGCTCAACGGGCACATGGACCCGGGCGTGGAGATGAGCGGCTGGACCGTCGATCCCTACGGGGCCACGTTCGAGAACGGCTGGGTCTGGGGGATGGGCGCCCACGACGACAAGGGCGGCGTCGTGGCCGCGATCTGCGGCGTGGAGGCCATCGCGAAGGCGGGCGTGCGGCTGCGCGGGGACGTGCTCGTGTGCCCGGTGGTGGCCCACAAGCTCGGCGGGGCCGGCACCCGCGCGCTCCTCGCGCACGGGGTGCGGGCGGACCTGGCCATCAACATGGAGCACTCCGCCCTGACCATCGCTACCGTCTGCGTGGGCATCGTCATGGTGCGCATCCGCACGAGGAGCCCGGAGCTGTTCTTCCGCTACAGTCCCGAGGCCCGGGCCGCCTACATGAACCCGATCGAGCAACAGGCCCGGATCATCGAGCGCATCGGACCCAGCCTGGACCCCATCCCGCCGGGCGGCTGGCTCACGTTCACCCCGCACCCGGACCTGCCGGGCTTCCCGACCCACACGTTCGACACGATCCACAAGGAGCACTACTACCAGCCCAGCTACACCGGGATGTCCAGCCGCGAGTGCGAGATGATCTTCCAGCTCCGCACCGTGCCGGGACAGACGGTCGACGGTGTGCGGGCCGACCTGCAGCGGCTGCTGGAGTCGATCAGGAAGGATCACCCCGCCCTCGACTACGAGCTCACGGTGCCGGCGCCGGGCACCGAGAAGGGCTGGTGCCAGGACCCGATGGCGATCGCCCGCGATCACCCGCTGGTCACGGCTCTCGCCGAGGGACACCGCCGGGCCTCGGGCGCCGAGGCGGTCGTGGGCGGCTGGGGGCGCCTGGGCAACGTCGGCGACGGCAACATCATCGCCGCCGCCGGCATCCCCTCGCTGCAGTACGGCGCCGGCGACATCCGCACCTACAAGGAATGGCCGACCCCCGACGAGCGCGTGCAGCTCGCCGACCTCGTCATCGCGGCCCGCGCGCTCGCCTACGCGACCTACCGGCTGTGCGGCTGAGACCCACGATCGAAAGCATCCGCATCATCAGCGCGCGCCGGGCGAGCCGGAAAGAGCGGGCGGCGTATGCGGCGGCGCCGCGCGATTGACCTCTCCGACATCCCGGAAGTTTCATCCACGCAACTCCGGGCGATGCGCCGCGTGGGGAGGCCCCCTCTGGGCGCCGAGGCCAGGCAATTGATCGCGATTCGGATCGACCCCCAGGTCCTCGCCGCCGTGCGGCGAGAGGCCAAACGGCGAGGGTTGGGCTACCAGTCCCTCATCAACGATCTCTTGGCGAAGCATGTCGAACGAGTGCGGAGCGCCTGAGCGCGCAGTCCTCCGTACTCTGCGCTCAGCCGCCCAGGAACACCTTGCGAACCTCGGGTGAGCGGAGCAGCTCGTCCGCGCGCCCCTCGAGGACGGTGCGGCCGGACTCCAGCACGAAGCCGCGATGGGCGATGGCGAGCGCGCGCTCCACGTGCTGCTCGATGAAGAGGATAGCCACGCCCTCCCGGTTGATGCGCGTCATGATCTCCGCGATCTGATCCACGATGCGCGGCGCCAGGCCCAGGAACGGCTCGTCGATCATCAGCAGCCGCGGGCGGGCCATGAGGCCGCGGGCGATGGCCACCATCTGCTGCTCGCCGCCGGACAGCGTGTGGGCGAGCTGGCCGGCGCGCGTCTCGACGAGGGGGAACAGCTCCGCGACGCGCTGGAGCTGGGCGTCGCGTCCGGCTCGCGCGGCCGGATTGTAGGCGCCCAGCAGCACGTTCTGGCGCACGGTGAGGTAGGGAAAGAGGCGGCGCCGCTCCAGGACGTGGCTCAGCCCCTCGCGGACGATGCGATGGGCGGGCAGGCCGGCGATCGCCCGGCCGGCGAACACGACCTCGCCGGCGTGCGGCCGCAGGAGCCCCGAGATCGTGTTCATGAGCGTCGACTTGCCGGCGCCGTTCGGTCCCAGGAGCGCGACGATCTCTCCCTCGCCGACGCTGACACGGGCGCTCCACAGCACCTGGTAGTCGCCGAGCAGGACGTCGAGCCCGTGCGCCTCCAGCATCAGCGCCCGCCCCTCAGGCCCGCCACGCCTCGCCGAGGTACGCGTCGATCACCCGCCGGTCGCGCGTGATCTCCGCCGGCGGGCCGTCGGCGATGACCTCGCCGAGCTGGAGCGCCACGATCCGCTGGGCGATGTCCATGATGACGCGCATGTTGTGCTCGATGACGATCAGGCCGATGCCCCGCGCGTGCAGGTCGCGCACGAGGGCCACCAGCCCCGGGATGGCGCCGGCGTCGACGCCGCCGGTCACCTCGTCGAGCAGGAGCAGCCGCGGCCGGGTGGCCAGCGCGCGCGCCAGCTCGAGGCGCTTGCGCTGCCCGGTGGACAGGCCGCGCGCCTGCACGGCGATGCGGTCGCCGAGGCCGACGCTGGCCAGCGCGGCGGTGGCGGCGGCGCGGGCCTCGGCGACGTCGGCCGTGTTGAGGAACGCGCCGATCATCACGTTCTCGAGCGCGGTCATCCCGTGGAACGGGCGCAGCTTCTGGAACGTCCGGCCGAGGCCGAGCCGGCAGATCTCGTCCGGGCGGAGTCCGGTGGCGTCGCGACCGTCGATCCGGACGGTGCCGGCATCCGGGCGGGTGAAGCCGGTGATCAGGTCGAACAGGGTGGACTTGCCGGCGCCGTTGGGGCCGATCACGCCGACCAGCTCGCCCGGGCCCACGCGGAAGGACACGTCCCGGTTCGCGACGACGCCACCGAACCGCTTGGTGAGGCCCGTGACCTCGAGCAGCGGCGCGCTCACGCGGCGGACTCCCGGCGCGCCTCGCCCCTCGGCGCGACCGCCCGCCGGCCCCTCAGCTGCCGCATCAGCCCCATCAGGCCGGCCGGCTGGATCACCGCGATCGCCATGATCAGCGCGCCGTAGATGAGCAGGTCCAGCGCCTTCCCGGTGCCGCCGAGCAGCACCCGGGTGCCCTCGGAGAGCGGGACGAGGACCACGGCGCCCAGCAGCGGCCCCCACAGGCTGCCCACGCCGCCCATCACCGCCACGAGGCAGATGAGGATCGACAGCGAGAGCGGAAAGACCGATTCCGGGTCGATGAAGAGCACGTACTGCGCCCAGAAGGTGCCGCCCAGCGCGGTCAGCGCCGCCGACACCGCCATCGCCGCGTGCTTCTCGCGGGCCACCCGCACCCCGAGGCTGGCCGCCGCATCCTGGTCCTCCCTGATGGCGCGGAAGTAGTAGCCCCGGCGCGAGCGCTCGATCCACCGGGTCGCCCCGAGCGCCAGCGCCAGGAGCCCGAGGGCCAGGTAGTAGTAGACGGCCTTGGAGTCGTGGAACTGGAGGTTCAGCAGGCTGTCCGGGCGCTTGATCGGCACGAACAGCCCGCGCGCGCCGCCGACGAGGTCCCAGTTGAGGACGAGGGTCTGCACGATCTCGCCGAATCCGATGGTGGCGATGGCGAAGTAGTGGCCGCGGAGCCGGAAGACGGGGTAGCCGATGGCCTGCGAGACGACGACCGCCAGCGCGGCCCCGACCAGCATGCCCAGCCACGGCGTGAGCGCGGCCTCCCGCACCAGGAAGGTGGACGTGTAGGCGCCGATGCCGAAGTAGACGGCGTGGCCGAGCGAGATCTGCCCGCAGTAGCCGGCCAGGATGTTCCAGGCGGTCGCCAGCGCACCGTAGAGGAAGATCATGATCATGACGTGACGCGGGAAGGGCCGGGCGAACACGAGCGGGAAGGCGAGGACGGCCAGGAGCAGCAGGGCCGCCGGCGCGCGCCTCAAAACCGCCCGAAGAGCCCCTGGGGCCGCCAGAGCACGACCGCCAGGTAGAGCGCGAAGACCACGGAGTACTTGAACGCGGGCGGGATCAGCAGTCCCGCCAGCGCCTCGACGAGGCCCACGACGACGCCGGCGGCGAGCGTGCCCGGCACGTTGCCGAAGCCGCCGAGGGCCACGGTCACGTAGGCCAGGAGCGCGAAGGGGCCCCCGACGTCCGGGTAGATGTAGAAGAACGTCGCGAGCAGCGCGCCCGCCACGCCGACGCAGGCGCCGCCGATCACCCAGCCGAGCGCGAACATGCGCTGGGTGTCGATGCCCATGAGCGACGCGGCCTGGCGGTCCTGCGCCGTCGCCGTGAGGGCCAGCCCGGTCTCCGAGCGGGAGAGGAAGAGGTAGAGGGCGAGGAAGGCCGCGAGCGCGACCAGGCTGGCGCCGACCTGCGGCAGGCCGAGGAACAGCCCGCCGAGCGACAGCCGGCCCGCCAGCCAGGGGTCCTGGACGGTGAGGAAATCGACGCCGAACGCGAATTGCGCGCCGTTGCGCAGGAAGACGCCGAGGCCGAACGTCGCGAAGATCTGCGCGAGCATCGGCGCGGCCAGCACGCGCCGGATCAGGCCGTGGTAGGTCAGCCAGCCGACGGCGCCCAGCACGGCGGCCGCCACCGGCGCCCCGATGACGGGGTCCAGCCCGCCCAGCGACCACGCGAAGAAGGCGACGTACATCGCCAGCATCAGGAACTCGCCGTGGGCGAAGTTGACGAGCTCCATCAGCCCGAAGATGAGCGACAGGCCGGCGGCGACGAGGGCGTACACGCACCCCATGAGCACGCCCCCGATCGCCGCCTGGACGAAGATCTCGGCGGTCAGGCTACTTGCGGTCCTTCCACGCGGGGATCGGGTAGAGCACGTCCTTGGTGGCGAGCTCGAAGGGATAGACCGTGTGCCACTTCAGGCCCTGCAGCTGGATGATGATCCCCTTGACGTGGACGTTCTGGCCCGTCTCGTCGAACTTGATGCCGTCCCAGGTCATGACGAGCTGGTCGCCGGGAATGTTGGTGGCGACCAGCGCCTTGCGGATCGCCTCCGGATCGGTCGAGCCCGCGCGGTTGATCGCGTCCAGCAGCGTGAACATGCCCGTGACCGAGCGTGCCGGGTTGTCGTAGAAGTCCTTGCCGTGGCGCTGCTGGTAGAGCGTGGCGATCGCCTTGGCCGCCGGCCGCCGGTCGACGAGGTCGGTGTTGAACGGCGCCCGCGACATCGTGCCCTCGGCGTCCTTGCCGACCGCGCTGACGAAGTCGGGGGCCATGTGGCCGGCGTTCTGCGCCATGATCATCTTGGGGTTGTAGTCCAGCTCCTTGCTGTGGCGCACGAAGAGGATGGCGTCGGTGTGGTAGGACGTCGGCAGCCAGATGTCGGCGTTGGCGGCCTTCAGCCGCTGGACCTCGGCCTGCAGCGACGTCGCCCGGGCGCGGTACTGCATGTCGAGCGCGATCTCGTAGCCGTACTTCTTGGCCAGCTCGCGCTGGACCTTGGCGCTGTCGGAGCCGAACAGCGTGTCCTCGTTCGTGATCGCAACGCTCTTGAGCGAGATCCCGCGCTTCTTCTGGAAGTCGCGGAAGAAATCGAACATGGCCTGGGTGAAGTGCTCGTCGTGGGGCGAGGTGCGGAAGAACCACTTGAAGCCGCGCTTGGTCAGCCCCGGCGAGGACGACTGGCCGTTGACGTGCGGGATGCCGTAGCGCTCGGCCACCTGGCTCACGGTGGCGGTGACCGAGGAGTGCCACGAGCCGTAGAGCGCGTGAACCTTCTCCTGCGTCACGAGCCGCTCGGCCTCGGCCTGGCCGACCTCGGGCTTGCCCTGGTGGTCGGCGAAGATGAGCCGGACTTTCGCGCCCTTGAGGCCGGGCATGCCCTTCAGGCGCTGGTAGAACGGCAGCGGGATGTCGACGTCGCCGTTGGCGACGTCGCGGGCGATCTCGTTCACGACCTTGTTCTCGAGCCCGGTCAGGGCGGCCGGCCCCGACAGCGGATAGATGACGCCGATGACGACCTCCCTGGGCTGGGCGGCGGCCGGGGAGGCGATCGACACGAGCACGGTGACGAGGGTGCACAGGATGATCAGGGGTCGCATCGCGGGGTTCCTCCTGTCGGGTTGCGGCGGATTCTATTGGCGCGCCGCGGCAAGTGTCAAGGCCGCGATCCGCGCTACGGCGTGGTCAGGTCGCGGTAGTGCTCGGGCCGACGGTCGCGCGGGAACGGCATCCGCGTGCGCGCCTCGGTCACGTCCTCCAGATCGATCTCGGCCAGCACCACCTCGTCGCCGTCGGTCTTGGCCCTGGCCACGACCTCGCCGCCGAGCGGGGTGATCACGACCGAGTCGCCGACGTAGGGCAGGCCGTCCTCGACGCCCGCCTTGCCGACCCCGACGTGGAAGAACCCGTTCTCGTACGCGCGCAGCCGCAGGGTCGTTTCCCAGATGTCGCTCTGCCAGACCGTCCCCACGACCGGCATGTTGGTCGGGGTGAACACCAGCTCGGCGCCCCGCAGGGCGAGGATCCGGTAGCCCTCCGGGAAGTTGCGATCGTGGCAGATCTGGATGCCGATCCGGGCCCCCGCCACGTCGAAGACCGGGAAGCCGAGGTTGCCGGGGGTGAAGTACAGGCGCTCGTAGGTGAAGGCGCCCCGATCCCGGTGAGGGAACGATCCGGGCAGGTGCATCTTGCGGTAGCGGCCCACGATCTCGCCGCGGGCGTCGATGACCACCGCGGTGTTGTAGAGCGTGATCCCGTCGCGTTCGGCCAGCGGCAGGACGACCGCGATCCGGTGGCGCGCGGCCGTCTCCTGGATCGGCCGCGTCGCCGGCCCCGGGACCTCGTCGAACATGCGCGCGTGGTCGCGCGTGTTCCAGTGGCCGAAGTACTTGGTGAGGCTGAGCTCGGGCAGGCAGATGATCGCGGCGCCCGAGCCGGCCGCCGCATCGACCGCCCGTAGGACGGCCTCGACGTTGGCCGTCTTGTCGTCCGAGGCGGGACCGAGCTGACCGGCCGCGACGACGAGCTTTCTGGACATCGAGCGCCCCCTTCGGGCGGCTATCGTATCACCGGGGGCCTCGCCGGGGCGGACGCGATGGGACGCGGGAAAGCGCCCGGGCGGGGTGATGCAGTACCATCCGGATCGCCATGCGACTCGTGCTGACCGGGGCCGGCCTGATCGACGGGGTGCGTGACCGCGTCGTCGAGGGCGCCAGCGTGACCATCGAGCAGGGGCGGATCGTCGAGGTCCTCGACGGCTCCCGCTCGCCCGCCACCCGCGGGGCGCGGGTGATCGACCTCGCCGGCGCCTGGCTCCTGCCCGGCCTCTGGGACGTGCACGTGCACCTGGAGGCGCCCCGCATCCCCGACGCCTCGGTCGCCGAGCAGACCCTCCAGTACGCGGCCAACGCCGCCGACGGGCTGCTGGAGGCCGGCGTCACCGGCATCCGGACCGCCGGCGTCCCCCACTACATCGACGTGGCGCTCCGGCGCGCGTTCGACGACGGCCGCCTGGTGGGGCCCCGCATCCGGGCCGGCGGCTGGTTCCTGACGACCACCGGGGGCCACGCGCTGCGCACGGAGTTCGCCCGTCGCTGCGACGGGCGCGACGACTTCGTGCGCGCCATCCGCGAGGGCATCGAGGCCGGCGTCGACCACGTCAAGCTCAACCTCACCGGCGGCATCATGGGGCCGGCCTGGGACCGGCACTGGCACTCCTTCCTGCTGCCCGAGGAGCTGGAGGCGGCGTTCGCCGTCTGCCGCCAGCGCGAGTTCCCCGTGATGGCGCACGCGGCCAGCGCCGGGGCCGTGAAGGCGGCCCTGAGGCTGGGCGCCAACTCCGTCGAGCACGGCTACGTGATGGACGACGAGTGCCTGGCCCTCTTCCGCGAGCGCGGCGCCTGGTACGTCCCCACGCTGGGCATCACCCATCTCACGCCGGGCCAGTGCACCACGCCGTGGGAGAAGCGCTGGGTGGAGCAGCGCGCGCTCACGCCCGACCTCGTCCGCCGGGCCGAGGACGCGGTGGACGGCCACCGGGAATGGTTCCGCCGGGCGCTGCGGGCCGGCGTGCGCATGGCGCTCGGCTCGGACGTCCGCCCCCACCGCGACGGCGCGCTGCTGGAGCTGGGCCTCTGGGTCAAGGAC
>Ga0302046_10001750_pt1 | contig 20307 bp, 14 predicted proteins | sample RVTome_11_FD_200261 | JGI IMG/M metagenome (GOLD analysis project Ga0302046, IMG submission 200261) | Soil microbial communities from uranium-contaminated site in the Upper Colorado River Basin, Wyoming, United States - RVT147D111 (version 2) ...
CGCCGGCGAGGCCGGTCGCGCCGTCGGATTGCTCGAGCCGATGGTCGGTCAGGCGCCGGCCGATCCTGTCCCCGTGCTCTATCTCGGTCTCGCGTATGAAGACCTCGGCCGCATCAGTGATGCGCGCCGCCTGTATACCGCATTTCTTGCCATGGCCCCGCCATCGTCGTCCCGGCGTCAAGTCGAGCGCCGGGTGGACCTGCTCGGTGAGCTGGAGCTGCGCGCTGCAGCCCGTGACGCCGTCATGGGTGAGAGCCGGGCAGCCGACCGCACACCGGCGCCGCGTACGGTCGGCGTGTTTCCGTTCCTGGTCGCAGGTCTCGACAGCGCGCTGCGTCCGCTCGGTCGCGCCTTCGCCGAGATGCTCACGACGGATCTCGCACAAACGGACCGGCTGCGCGTCCTCGAGCGGGCCGCATTGCAGCATCTCGTGACCGAAATCGAGCTGGCCGAGAGCGGTTACGTCGATCCTGCCACGGCCGCGCGGGCCGGTCGCATGCTGAGTGCCGCGCACATCGTGCAGGGCCGGCTCGAGGGCGGACAGCCGGACCTCAGCGTACGCGCGCTCGTGGTGGGCACGACAGCACGTGATTCTGCAGGCCGTGGACTCCAGTGGGGCGGCGGACTCGCGCGACTGTTCGAGATCGAGAAGAACGTCGCGTTCGGCGTTTACGCCCAGCTCGGCGTTCAGCTGACGCCCGCCGAGCGTGAGCGCATCAACCGGCGCCAGACGGAGAACGTGCAGGCAATGCTCGCGTTCGGATTCGGTCTCGAGGCGAAGGACGCCGGCCGCTGGGCGGAAGCAGCCAGCCATTTCGCGCGCGCCGCTCAGTTCGACCCGTCCTTCACGCAAGCCCGCGAGCTGCACGACCAGGTGCAACGTTACCAGTCCGCCGGCACCACGCTCGACGTCGCCGAGACTGCGGCCGCCGATTTCGATCTGCGTCTGACGACCTGGCAGCGCGAGCGCATGACGATCGACGTGCTGATCGAGATCGTGCCCGCCGCGCTCGCCCGTGATCCGATCGTCGAAGTGCTCGGCACCGAAGGCCTCGAGCGCGGTGGCATCGACATCATCATCCGACGGCCGGCCGGGAGTGTCGGCCGGTGAGCAGCCGCCGGCCGGTGACTGCAGGGCGGACGATGTCCGTCCCGTTACCCGCGATCGTCACGCGTCCGGTGATCCGTCGATGGCCCGGCTCCGACGGACGGGCCCCGGCCCGACCGTGGATTACGTCCGCACTCTTCGCGACCGGTCTCGTCGCCAGCGCCCTCGCCGGCCTGCCCGCCCGGGCCATGGCACAAATCGGGATCCTGCGGCCCGGCGCCGGTGCTGGTGCATCCTTCGAAGTCTATCGATTCGCTGACGCTGACGCGTTCGGTATCCAGTCACTGTCCCTGCTGACAGTTCCGTTCGCGGGCCGCGCCGACCTTTCGGGTCGCGCCACACTGACCATCAGCGGCGCATGGGCGCGCGGTCAACTGAATGCATCCAGTGGCGACCAGCGCACGGTGGCCGGCTTGACGGACACGGAAGTCCGCGCGACTGTCGGGACGGACGCCGTCCGCTTCACCGCCATTGCACTACTGCCCACCGGTCATTCGACGCTCGGCGCCGATGAGGCGGACGTCGCCGGTGCCGTGGCCGCTGATCTGCTGCCATTCCGCATCTCCAACTGGGGAACCGGCGGCGGCTTCGGCGGCAGCGTCGCCGTGGCCCGGTCGTTCGGCAATGCCTCGGCAGGCGTGAGCGTCGGCTACGTGTTGACCCGTGAGTTCGAACCCGTCGATGACCAGTCGGACTTCGTCTACCGGCCCGGCAACCAGCTGCACGTTACGGCCGCCCTCGATGCCGGTTTCGGCACGGCCGGCAAGGGTGCTCTGCGCCTGAGCTTCCAGCGCTTCGACACCGACCTGGCCAATGACGCGAACCTCTACCAGGCCGGCAATCGGATCCAGGCCTCCGCCTCGTATTCGTTCGCCGCCGGCCCTCGCGCGAGCGCCATCCTCTTTGCCGGCCTGCACCACCGCGACGAGGGCGAATTCCAGGCGTCGACACGAATCACGCCCGCGCTCGACATCGTCATGGCCGGCATTGGCGTTCGCCTGCCGGCCGGCCGCGGCGTACTCCAGCCCAGCCTGGAGCTCCGCGTCACCAGCGGCACGGACGATGCCTCCACGGGGTACTCGGCGGGCATCGGTGCAACCGCCGAATGGCCGGCGGGACCAGCCACGTTCGCGCCAACGCTCCGCCTGCGGACAGGCAAGGCGAGCACGGTCGCGGATGCAGTAAGTACCTGGACCGGCGCGGAACTGGGGTTCGCAATTCGCTTCGGTACACGCTGATTCGCCACACCGGAGGATTCATGCAACACATGCGTCGGCCCGTCCTGCCCTTGCCCGTACTCGGTCTCGCCCTCTCGGCGGTCGCGGCCGCTGCCGTGCCTGCCGCCGTCTCCGCTCAGGCGACACCCGACAACCGGCCCGGCTTCGCAGTCTTCCATTTCGCCTACGGCGGATCCTTCGGCACGGGTGCCGAAGACCTCACCCAGTTCGCCGTCGGTATTCAGCAGATCCTGATGACCGAACTCGCGCAGAACACCAATCTGCGCGTCGTCGACCGCGCTCGACTTCGCGAGTACATGGCCGAGGTCGATCTCGGCTCGCGCGTCGACCCCGCCACCGCGGCACGCATCGGCCGCATCGTCGGCGCGAAGTACGCTCTGAGCGGCGGCTTCGTCGAAATCAACGGTGAAATGCGCATCGACGGTCACATCGTCGACGTCGAAACAACGGAAGTCATCAAAGGCCAGGAGATCCGCGGCCGCCGCAACGACATCTTCGACGTCCTCGTCGACTTCGCTTCACTCGTCTCCCGTGACGTCAACCTGCCCGAGCTGCCCGAGCAGGTCCGTGAAGCGCGCAAATCCCGCAACCTCAACGGCGAGGCCGCACGCCTCTATTCCGCGGCATTGAGCGCCGCCGACTCCGGCGAAACCACTCGCGCAATCGAACTCTATCGCCAGATCGCCAGCAGGTTCCCCGAATTCGAAGACGCCAAACGCGAGTTGCGCCAGCTCGAGAGCGGCATCTGATCGCGGCCACACCCTGAAACGCCGCATCGGCTGAGCCCGGAGGTCGGCCGCCGGAACGCAGACGAAGGCCCCGGTCTCCGGGGCTCACGGTTGTGTCGCCCGGGCCGCCCCTTGCACACCGCCTCGCACGGCTGCCTCGCACGACAGGCGTCGCACCACACCGGCCTGGAGGATGAAGCGCATCCAGCCAGCCGGAATTCGAGCCGCGTCGTGGCCGCGGACGTACGGCAATGTCGCTACGGAATGCTGGCGTTGCTGAAAGGGCACGATGCCAGGTGGACGCTCCTTCGAGAACCGCGAAACCGCGGGGCCATGTGAAGGCGCTCCGGCCGGGCACAGGAGCGACGCGACCGACGATCAGCTGACGGATCGCAGGGCCTCGTTGTGCAGTTCAATCGAATGGCCCGATTGTGATGATGTGTACAGGAGATGTCAGCGGACCTGGTCCAGCAGACTGCGTACTTCCGGGGCGGGTACGCCGTAGACGACGCGTATGCGGCCCTGCGCTTCACCGCCTGAAACGACGGCGATGACCTGCCCGTCTGCGTCGAAAATCGGGCTGCCGCTGGCACCGGCGGCGCCATAGCCCTGGAACTCGATGCGGTCGCCTGTGATGCGGGTGATCACACCCACGGAGATCAGGGGTCTGGCGAGCCGGCGGGTGCGTTGGTCCTGTGGCCAGGTTTCGCCGCCGAGCGGGTATCCGATCCATGCGACTGGCAGGCCGGAGCGCATGGTGTCGGTCCTGGCGTTCATGGCTTTCACGACGGGCACGTCGCCGAGGATGTTGTCGACCTTGACGATCGCGATGTCGGCATCATCGGCGATGGCGAGTATGCGGGCTGGCCAGACCTGGTCGGAGTCGGAGAACTGGATGCCGATCCGGCGAGGCGGTCCGGCGTCGGACTCGATGAGGTGACGCGCGGTGGCAAGGGTCGCATCGGTGCGGATGGCGAATGCGGTGCCGGTGAACACCTGGCCGCGCGCGCTCTCGACCCAGATGACGGCGATTGCGGAGCGGGATGCGCTTTCGATCGCATGGAAGTCGAGCGATGCGGCGAGCTGCTGCCGTTCGAGCGCGGCGGTTGCGGCCTGCAGCTGGCGGCGGAGGTCGGGCAGTGCAGTCGTGTCCTCGTCGCGGACAGAGGATTCGAGGCGGTCGCGCAGGCCGCGCACGTCGTGTTGCGAAGAGCGCAGGAGGGCGGCCAGCTCTTCGCGTTCGCCGGCGAGCGCCTGGACGGCGATGTCGCCTGCGGCGAGCAGGGAATCGGTGCGGGCGAGCACGGCCGCGCGCTCGCGCTCCCAGTCGGTGCGCTGGTTGCGACTGATGACGATCGCGGCGGTGACCGCGAGCACGAGCAAAATGCCGAGTCCGCCGGCGAGCAGTCGAAGCCGCGCGTTCTCGGCGAGGATTTCTCCGATGCGTGTGCCGCGCGTTCTGGCGACCTCGGGGCGACGGCCGGGAGTCGCGCCCTGCTGCACCAGGCGGAACTCGATTACGGGGCCACTGCCGCCGAACATGACGCGGTCACCGTGGTGGAGTTCGGCTTCATGGATGCGGCGGCCGTTGACGAAGGTGCCGTTGCGACTGTCGAGATCGCGGAGCAGCCAGCGTTCGCCGTCGCGCACGATGACGGCATGGCGAGCGGAGACATCGAGGTCGCGGTCGGGGTCGAATCGGAGATCGGCATCGGCGCGGCGGCCGATGACGACGTCACGCCAGAGAGAGATGACGGTGCCGGCGCGCGCCCCGCTGACGACCCGGATCTCGGCGGTCACCGTGGATCAACCGCGATCGAGGGCGTAGACGCGACGGCCGACGCGGTCTTCCTGTGCAGGTTCGGTGAGACCGTTGCCATCGAAGCGTGCGGCGACGACCGTGATGTTGTCCGGACCGCCGCGGAGATTGGCGAGGTCGATGAGCGCGTCGCAGAGCGCTGCCGGGTGATCCACACTGTGTGCGGCGTCGGCCAGGTCCTGGCGAGTGCAGACCTTGGACAGGCCATCGGAACAGACAATGACGACGTCGCCGCGTCGCAGCTCCTGGTACGTCAGGTCGACATCGACGAATGGTGATGTGCCCAACGCCTGCAGGATCATGTTGCGATGGTCGCTCCGTTCCGCTTCCTCCTCGGTAATGGAGCCGGTGTCGACGAGGTGCTGGATGTAGGACTGGTCGCGCGTGATCTGGATGGCTTCACCGTTGCGCACGAGGTAGGCGCGTGAATCACCGACCTGCGCGACGTAAAGGAATTGTTCCAGGACCCCGACCGCGGTGGCGGTCGTACCCATGCCGCGGTATCGGGCATCCGTGCGGGCCGTCTCGTGGATACGTGCATTACTCCGCTCGACCGCTTCCTTGAGTCTGCGCGCGAACCGGTCGGGCGTGCTGTTGCTGTCGGTCGCCCAGTGACGTCGCAACTCATCGTGAATGGATGTCACGGCCACACTGCTGGCCACACCGCCGGCGGCAGCGCCGCCCATGCCGTCGGCGACCAGACAGAGCGCGCCCTTGGTGCCCAGCACGAACTCGCCGGTGACGGGCGCACCCGTGCCGATGTCGGGCTCGAGCAGCAGCCCACCGGTTTCTTCCTGTGTGAGATCGACGACGACGAACGAATCCTGATTCTCGCCTCGCCGCTGACCGATGTGCGTCCGGCCGGCGACGTTGACGTGGATCGCGGGTGCGCCGAAGTCGAATGCCTTCATGGCTGTGCTTCGTCGCTGCAGCCGAAATCGCGCAGGATCTGGTACGCGCGGAAATCGGGTTCCAGCGTGTACGCGTAGCCAGCCCACGTTGCGCACATCGACGGATCACCCAGTCTGGCGGCAGCATGCGCGGCGACGAAGGCCGCGCGCGCGCGCGTCTGGTCCGGCAGGTACTCGAGACGGTACATCGCCTGCGCCGAATCGCGGATCCCAGCGGATCGCGCAGCCGATGGCGGCGGGTCGGCGGTGATCTCGCGCTCGAGCGCCAGCATGCCGGCTCGCGCTGCGGCGGAGTCCACGCGCGTGACCGTCCGCTCGTTGCCTCCCGAGTCCGGCGGCTGAGTGCTCGTGCTCTCTGGTGGCGGGCCGCTATTCCTTCGACGCCGGTCGGTCGTGTCAATTTCGCCGCGTCCGGCCGAGTCATCCGGCGGTTGGATCGTCGTCGTCTCCGGGCCGTTGCCGGTACCGGGTGTACTCCCCAGACCCTGGTTACCCGTCTCGCCGCCATTCGATGGTGTGCCATTGTCAGCATCGCCGTTCATCAGGTTGACGGCAATGATTGTCCCCGTTGCGAGTACGACTACGGTCGCGACGGCGGCCAGCACGCGCTGCAGCGTGCGATCGCCCGAGCGACCGGAACCGCCGCGCTCGCCATGACCCGGTGGCGCTGACACCCGCGTTTCCGGTACGTGGTCCATGCCTGCTGCGTGCACGCCCGATGCACTGGCGGCAGCGCCCGCGACCGGCCGGCCGGCGGCCCGGGCACTCGCGGCGAGCTCGCCGGCGACAGCGCGCAGCTCACGACCGAGTGTGGCCGCATCGGGATGGCGGTGATCGCGGTCGCGTGCGAGCGAGCGCTCGAGGACGGCCTGAAGTGACGGCGTGAACTCACGACCCGGCAGAACTTCGCCCAGCGAGAGCGGCAGGTGGGTCAGCCGCTCGACCATGATCTGCTGCGTATTGCCGCCGCGGAACGGCAGTGCGCCGGTGAGCATGCGGAACAGCACAATGCCGAGCGAATAGATGTCACTCCGTCCATCGAGCCGTTCGCCCATGAGCTGTTCGGGACTCATGTACTCCGGTGTGCCGACGACGAAGCCGAGCCTCGTCACTTCCTCACCCGTGGCTTCCGGACCCTTCGCAATGTCGAAGTCGACGACCTTGGCGACATCGGTGCCATCGCGCGCCTGCTCGATCATGATGTTGGCGGGCTTGAGATCGCGATGCACGATGTCGGCGGCGTGCGCGGCATCGAGCGCATCGGCGACCTGCATCGCGATGCGCACGGCGCGCAATGGATCGAGCGGCTGTTCCCGGTCGAGCAGGTCCTTGAGTGATTCGCCGGTAATTAACTCGAGGGCGAGGAACGGCGAGCCATCCTCGGTTTCGCCGTAGTCGTAGAGCGTACAGACGTTGGGATGCCGGATCGCGGACAGGTTGCGAGCGCCGCGATTGAAGCGCGCAATGGACTCGGCATCGAAGGCGTGCTGGCCGCGCAGCACCTTGATCGCGTCACGTCGCCCGATGCGCAGGTGCTCGCCGACGTAGACGCCGCCCATGGCGCCCTCACCGAGCAGGCGCAGGATGCGGTAGCGGCCACCGAGCACGGTGCCCACGAGGTCGGGGGCGGGCGGCAGATCGGACGGCGGCAGCGAATCGCCGTCCGGTCCGTCGAACCCGCCTGAACCGGAACCCGTGTTCGTCTCGTCCATCACGATTGTGCTGCCCTCACGGTGCGCGCGTGCCTTGCGCTCGCGCCATTGGACTGGCCGGCTCCGGCGGACCGACGCGATCCAGTGGACTGACTCGACGTCGCGAATGGACGTGTTGATCCGAATCGACGCCCCGGTGCGAACGGGTCCGCTCCTGCGCCATGACCGGGCGGCCGATGTCTGCAGCAGCGTCCACAGTGCGGATCGCGGATCGGGCCGGCGCATCGCAGACGGCGCGCTCGACACGCTCGTCCCAGCGGATCGGCCCTTCGAACCTGCGCGCCCGCACGATCTCGACCGGGTAGGCCTCGGTTCGAACCCGACCGCAGCCGATGATGGTGCGCACCGCGATGATCAGGGTCTCCTCGCGCTGACCCGACGGCATGAGTTCGCGACGCGTGAACAGACTGTCCACGTGGATCTGGTCCTCCGGCGTCTTCCGGCCGGCCGCCACCAGGATCACCATTTCCCGATTGAAATCGATGGAAGGCGCCGGCGGTGGCGACGGTTGTGCCGACGTCGCCTGCTGCCAGCGCTCGGCGTACGTGGCCTGGTCGTTGATGACGGTGCGCACGGAGTCGCGAATGCCGCCGCCGGTGTCGTAATAGATCGGTACCGGCGGCGCGATGGGTGTGGGCGGCGGTGGCTGAGCTGGCGCCGAACCGCGCCGGCAGCCAGCCGCGGCAACGGCCATGGCGATCAGGCAGAGGTGGATGGCAACGCGCATGGAGGTTCTCCGTCCGGTTCCTGGATGATGCACTGACAATCCGCATGTGTCATTGCTGCTCGATCGGCTGGGCAGCCTTCGCGGCCTGATCACCGAGCGATCCGTGAGACGCAGCGGCCCACCACGCGGAGCACTCCCGGTTCGAGCAGATGGAACCCGCTTGTCATGGTCAGTTCACCGGTGATCGGAACGTTGCGTCCGGCGGGAGTCCAGATGACCTGCGCGTTCGTAGTGCTCGTGCGCTGGTAGCGCGACGCGGCCGCGAACAGCCGGAACACGGACCAGCTGCCCGGCGGCTGATTGGCGACCGTGACATCCTGGTCGCCGAAGCGCGCACGAATCTGCGCACCGGCCGTCACGGAACCGCCCCAGGTGAACACACCGATGGGCACGTTCGTGCGTGTCCATGTGACCGAGCTGCCGGCGATGGCGGCATCGATCTGCGACACCTCCGGCGGTGTCGGGAGTCGCAACGTGAAGTTGAATTCGGGCTCCTCCCTGCCGGTCTCGAACAGCGCATTGGCGATCTGCGCCATCTGGTTGTACCACGTGACGAATGCCGGATTCGGCGCGGGCGAGGCGCCGGGCTGCGCGGCGTAGCTGGTGCCTCGACGGGTCATCAGGTTGGTCAGCCTGTCGTCGAAGAAACTGACGAGTGCGCCGCTCGGCGAAAGCAGCTCGATGACTTCATTCATTTGTGCTTCCACGTTGGCTGACGGATTGAACGGGTACTTCGCGCCGAGCTGACCGAACGGTGCACAGAACGCCGGACCCGACTCGTTGACGACGTCCGCCGAGATCCGGCCAAGCGCACCCTCGACGTGGCCGACCGGTAACAGCAGCAGCGTACGCACCGCACTTCCCACGGTCGGCGCATGCGCTTCCGTACCGAACGACTGCGCCATGCCCGTCACGGTCGTATTGATCTGGGCAGCAGTGCCGAACGCCTGGCTCTGTGCGCCCTCGGCCGCCGGGCCGCTGCCGGACGCCTGTTCTACATTCGACTGCAGCTGAGCGAGCAGGCCAACGTAGCGACCGGCAGGTTCGGTCGGATTCGGCAAAGCCGGATTCGTCGGATTGGGCGTGGCGAGAGCATGCACCGGCTGGAACGACCTGCGAATCAGGTTCGTCGAGTCCATGTCCGTGTGCGTCGATACCAGCCCGATCATGTTGATGATCGGCGATGGCGGACCAGCCAGCGTGCGCAGACGACCGGACGCCTCACGCGCAGTGCCGAACGAGGCGATGCGGCCGGCGCGCAGGAATCCGAGCCAGGCCTCGATGTAGTCGTTGCGGTAGCGTTCCGCGAGCTGCTGCTGGGTCTGGGCGACGTCTTCGGGCGGTGCCCGGCTTTCGCCCAGGACCCACTCTTCACCCTCGAACAGCCGGCGCACATCGTTCAGCGCTGTCTCCGCGCGATCCCAGCCCTGCCGTGTGAATTCACCGGGCACGATCACATCGTTGCGCACGACCGCCTGGTCGGTCCACGCGACGGACGGCGCCGAGTCTCTGGCAAAACGAAGCAACTGGCCGTAGAGCTGGTCGACGCCGGTGAAGCCGTCCAGCAATCCGCGCGTCTTGTCGACCAGACTGGAATCGGTCTGGCTCTGCGCCGGGAATGGATGATCGAATGGCAGCTCGTGACCGAAGAATGCGAACTGGGCATGGGCCAGGCTGCGGCGATCGGCATCGACCGCGCCGCGTTGCGACCAGAACGTGGTGAGCTGAGGTCCGAGGAATGCCGAGTCCGCCTGGTCGGTGCGTGCCGTCGTCGACAGGTAAGCCTTCAACGCGTTGTAAGTCAGATCGTAGTCCGAGCTGACGGTCGGTGTATCGGGCAGCTGTACGAGATAGTCGCGCAATGTGTTGCGCGTCTGGTCCCAGAGCAGCGCGTCGAACCGGTTGAAGTAGAGATCGCGCACCGGCTGCTGGATCCTGTTGCCGGCATAGAGGAACCAGCCGAGCCGGCGCGGCTGTCCGTCTCTGCGCCAGCGATCCAGCTGATCCGCCTGTACGCGCAGCGCGTCCAGTCGCTGCAGCGCATCCAGCTCGGCGAGTGCGCCGGCCCGCGCGATTCCGCTCACGCCGTCCATCGCGGTCCGGGTCCGTCGCTGCACGCCGCGGTTGCCGAACCAGGAAACCGTCATGCCGACGGCCAGTACGAGCAGGATCATTGCCGCGGCTGCAATACTGGCGCGGCGGAAGAAGTTGACGCGGGTGCCGCCGGCAGTGACGCCGCGCGCAACGTCGTCGCGCAGTACGACTTCGCGGAACACGCGATCGAGGAACACCCACTCCGGGACTCGGCGCGAGCCGGCTGCCGGTATCGCCTGCTGCGCCATGGCCTGCTGCTGCAGTGCGCGCGGGTCGAACACACCGGTCGCGTCCATCATCCCGCCCGCGCCGGACGGTGCCGGCTGCGCTGAGGCCGCGCCGACATCGTGCACGAAGACCGCACGTACGCCGGTGAAGTAGAAGCCACGCAGGAACGGACTTACACCGAGCTGGCTGGGCCGACAGAGATCGAGCAGGAACTGGGTGGCGAGGTCGGTCGTCTTGCGGAACTCGCGCGGGAACTCGTATGCGCCCGACCGTCCGATATCCTGGGTCTCGCGTGGCAGTACATCGAGACGACGCGCCGCGAGGCCGCGGAACAGCGTTGCAAAGGCATCCGCGATGCGGCGCGATTCGCGCTCCGCATACTGTCCGACCGCGCCGGCCGGCGGCACCGTCAGTGTGACGCCGAGCACATCCCTGGCCTCATCGCGCGTGAAGTTGCGGATGAACTCATCCCAGTAGGGCAGCCGATCGGCTTTCGTGAACAGCACGTAGACAGGCAGCCGGATGCCGATCTGCTGGGAGACCTCGGCGAGTCGCGCGCGCAGCCGCTGCGCGGTTGCGGGCACACCTTCGGACGCACCGGGCCGGAGCAGCTCGTCACAGCCGAAACAGACAATGGCGACGCGTGGCGACTGGCGCTTGCGCGTGAATGCGGCGGCCAGCCGGTTCGGCTGGACGTGGCGGATCATCCGCTTCCACCGGTCCGCATCGCCGGCAACCTTGCCGCCGACCTCGACGACGAGGTTGTTCTGTGCATACCATACGTTCACGGCTGCAGTCGGCACGACCGCATCACCACGGACGACTTCGCCCGCCAGCAACTCGGGATCCATGCCCGACCGTGTCACGATCGTCGTCTTGGCGCTGCCGGCGGGACCGGTCACAATGATGACCGGCATGTTCCTGAAGCTGGCCGCACTGCGACCGCGCGCAGAGGCGAGTCGCGTGCGGGCCGCGGAGACGAGCACGTCGATCTCGTCTTCACCCTGCTGCGGCGCGACGGCTTTCGGTGCGAGCCAGAACCAGATGAGCAGGGCCGCACCGATGCCGAGCAGCCAGAGGATGCCGGCGATCAGCCACCAGAGGCCGCCCTCCATTCCGACCCAGCCCGGCACCAGCAGGCCGGCCAGGATGAAGAAGAGCAGCACCGCCAGCGTAATGATCCAGACCGTAGCTTTATTCATCGATCGATCGTTCCGTGAGCTTTGCTCAGCCGCCCATCAACCGTGCAGCTTCGGTCGCAATGCCGCCAGCACTGCGACCGAGAGTGAACCAGTAGATCAGGAAGAGGAGCAGCGCGAGTCCGGCCGTAGCGGCCAGGACCAGGAGCAGCCGGCGCAGCCATGGATCGACGGCGGCCGGCACGGCTTCGTTCTGTGGCAGCACCCACGATGTGGGCAGGGCCGATCGCGCACCCCGGATGCGCTGGATCTTCTGCTGCAGCGACATGGTGAGGCCCTGCACGCTGGCGGGATCGCTCATGCCGTACTTGCCGCGATAACCGAGCAGCAGACAGAGCAGGTAGACCTCGAGCACGTCCGCCAGCTCCGGTGAGTCCTGCCGGCCCATCAGATCGCCCACGTAGCGGAAGAAGGTCTCGCCCGCCATGTGCTCGCCGAAGATCTCCTCCTGCAACGGCTGGCGCGTCCATTCCTGGAACATCGGCAGTGATGCGTTGAGCACGGTCTCATCGAGGAACGCGATGTAGGCGAACACGGCGAACTTCACGTACTCCGGATCATAGCCGCGCGCACGGGCATCACGGTCGGCGCCGCCCAGCAGCGTTTTCACGTGCTGGCGGAACGCCAGCGCGTCCGACGTCGATTGTCGGTTCGCGCGCAGCCGGACGGCTACGGTGAACGGTTCCTGCAATGACAGCGCGAGATCACCCATGCGCGTCGATGGCGGCGCCGTCCGCCCAGCGAACTGTGCGGTGGCTGATGTCATGGTTCGAGCACGATCGTGAATTCCAGCTCGGCATCGGGAATTGCGGCCGGCGCGTACACGCCGGCCTCGTTCGTCTTGACCATCAGGGTCCAGCAGGGTCCGGCCGTCGTGGCGCGGAAATACAGGGTGTCCAGGCGCGGCGCCAGCTCGGATGGCGGCGATGGCACGTACTCGAGCGAGAGACCGGCCAGGCCTTCCTTCACGAGCCGCACGATGTGCTCGGCCGAGCAGATCTTCACCAGCCGCGGCACCGCGGCCGCAATGTCGGCACGACTCGCACTCGAGCGGACGCCCAGGTACCAGAGCGCCTTGCCCGCGAATGCGCGACTGTCCGGCACACCACCGATATGGAAGAACTGCTCGGCAGGCGAGAGCGGCACACTGAGCGTGTTGGACGGAATCATGATCTCGAGATGTCGCCGGATGTGACGCTCGAGCCCATCGAACGTTGCGGCGAGATCATCGTGCTCGTAGGCCGGCAGATCGCGCGGATGCGCATCCAGCGAGAACGTGCACAGCGCACCCGCGAGCTTCGCCATTTCCACGTACAACCGCTCCGGATGCGCAGCACGTGTACGCATCAGGTGACGCAGCGGCGCGGAGGCCGTATGAATGGCATGGACGAACCAGAAGTTGGCGACTTCGCGCGCAGCCCACTCCGCGAATGAGCGTTGCCCGCCTCGCCGCTCGCTCAGCATCGTCGCCGACTTCGCGTCCAGCATCTCGACCAGCCGCACGGTCAGCTCGAGCAGCCGCGCGCTGCCCGCGATCTGCAGACAGGGCGGAATGTATTCGGGATCGTACATGAACTGGCCACGGCCATCGCGGCGTACGCGCGCGATCGGCAGAGTCACATCGTCGGTCGCTTCACCGGTGTCGAGGCGCAGTCGGAAGTTCTTGCGGGCCAGCGGTACGGCGCGCTCGTCCATCCCCGAGACGGCGTCCGGCACGGCGACCGGCGAGGCGAGGTAACGGACGCCGTTCTGGCCCGGCTCGCCATCGAGGGACGCATTGGGACGGCCGACCCTGTAGGGCGGAATGGTCAGCTGCACGAGATGACTGTCATGAACGGGTGAGAACAGGCCGGCAATGTTCAGCGGTTCGGGCGCGGGATCCTCGGGAAAATGGAACGGCAGGCCGTCCGGCATCATGCCACGCGCGTGCGTGATGGCGACCGTACCGTTGGCCAGCGCATCGGCATCCAGCTCGCAACGCACCAGCCCCCAGGTACGGAAGAACAGGCTGCCGAGCGTGAACGTCGACAGATCGTCGAAATAGCGGCCCTGCGCCTGGAAGTGGTGCTGGGCGAGGTGCATGCCCTCGCTCCAGACGACCGGTGAAAGGAACTTCATGCCTCCTCCGGGCGCGCATCGCGTGCGCGCTCCCGTGTGGGACCCCACTGAATTGCACCGACCCGGTGCGGCCGGTAGTATACTACGACGCTCTGCACCGACGCACACCCGGATGACCACGAGCGAATTCCGCGAGAGATACCAGCTGCTCCAGCAGGTCGCCGACGGACCTGTCCGGTCGTTCCACGCCATGGCCGCGACCGGCGCCGTCGTCATGGTCCATTTCGTCGATGAACCCGGGCTCGCCGGGCGCATGCATGCGCTCGTAGAAGGATTGCGCGCTCCCGAGCGCAAACGCGTCATCGAAACACTCCATGCCGATGGCGCGGACGTCATTGTGACCCGGTTCGTGCTCGACTTCACGAGCCTCGAGGACTGGCTGCGTGAGCATCAGGCCGAGGGTGGCGAGCCGGCGGGTATCCGCGATGCGCAGCCCGGCCCGGCCACGGGTCGGCCGACGGCACCGCCGACCGCAGCGGCCGCACCGGCGCCTCCCGCCGGCTCGCAACCGACCTGGCCGACACCGACACCGCCGTCATCTCCAGCCGCGGATCAGTCGACGCCCGGCGAGTTCACGCGCATGTTCGCGCAGCCGGGCGAGACCGGCTCGGTGCAGCCGCCCGCGGTGCAGCCGCCTGCCAGCGGACCGACTCAGGCGCCGCCGGTCCCGCCGGCCGCTCCACAGCCGCAGGCGCCTGCCGCGCGTGTCCCCGAACCTCCGAAAAAGGAGCCCGGCGAGTTCACGCTGACGTTCGGCCGGCCGTCCATCCCCGAGCCGACGACGGGAACACCTGTTCCTCCGGCTCCCCCGGCCGCCGGACAGCAACGGCCCGCGCCCGGACCGGCCGCTCCGCAGCGCCCGACAGAGGCGGACAAGCCGGCCGGCCAGCCGAGCGATTTCACACTCATGTTCCGTGCGCCCGAAGCGCCAGCCGCACCGCCAGCCGCGAGTCAGCCGGAACGGCCCGACGCGGTACCGCCGGCCGCTGCCCCGCAACCGCCCGCCGCGCCGCCGGTGCCGCCCCGGCCGCCCAGCATTCCGAACTACCCGCAGGCCGCGCCACCGGCCGGACCGGCACCAGTGCGGCCGCCGCAGCCTCCACCGTCGGGTTATCCTCCTGCGTTTCCGGATGTTGGCGGGAAACACGACCCATCCGGCGCGACCGGCATGTTCCCGGTACCGCCGGCCAGGACGTCGGGCGAAGGCACGGCGCCGCCACAGCCGCAGCCGCCCGCTGCGCCGCAGCGGCCACAGGGCACGGGCGACTTCACGCGGATGTTCAATCCGCAGGTCGAGTCGCCGCGGTCCGGCCGGCCGGCGCCTGGCGGCAGCGCGACGCGGCCCGGCAGTGGCGGCCCGGCTGACAGCTACCTCGACCGGCTGAACACGCCCGCCGGTGGCGCGCCGCCACCGTCCACCCCCGCACCCACGCCCACGGCCGTTCCGCCCGCCGTAGGCGGCCCGAGCGAGTTCACGCGAATGGTTCAGGAGGGCGGTGGCCTGCCTGTACCGCCACCTCCGGCGCACCAGCCACCGGCTCAACGGCAGCCGACCCGGCCGTCGTTCGCCGCGCCGGCTGTACCGCCTCCGCCTGCGCCACCACCCGGGCCGAGCGAGTATACGCGCGTGTTGAATCCATCGATGCAGCCGCCATCGATGCAGCCGCCATCGGTGCACCCACCGTCATTGCACCCACCCTCGATGCACCCGCCATCGATGCAGCCGCCATCGATTCAAGCACCGGGGTATCCGGGGTCGCCGCCGGGGCTGCCGTCCCGACCGTCACCAATGGCAGTTCCTGCGCCGCCGCCGGCACCGCCACCGCGCCCCTCGAAAGGCCCGAGCACGAAGCTCGTGATCGGCCTGCTCATCCTGATCCTCGTACTGGCCGTGATTGCAGTCGTACTGGCCGTCGTCCTGAGCAATGCGGGTGGCCCGCCGCCTCTCCCCGCAGAGCCCGTCGGCTGACGTGGAGGAGGATGGGGATGGGTCGCGGGCACGGCCGAGGCGACGTCGCCTGACACCGTGCACCTGTCAGCTGCGGCCGGGCGGGAAGAGGATGACCAGCTCGAGCCGCGGATCGGGCACTTCCGAGGGCACATACACGGCCAGGTTGCGCGCCACCTTGATCGCATCCCAGTCGCCACCGGTGAGATCCATCGCGAAGTACTGGTAGTCGAGGCGCACGGGCAGCGCGCTGGGCGGATTCGCCACATGGGTCAGCACGATGCCGGGCAGCGCGCGCTTGATCAGGCGGTCGATCTGGTCCGCCGACGAGACCTTGAACAGCTGCGGCACGCGGCGCAGCAGCTCCTCGGGCTTCAGGTTCGCAGTGACCGCGAGGTACATGCGGGTCGAGACGAGGTAGCGATCCTGGTCGATGGCCGTCGCGTACATCGACGGCTCCGTCATGCGCAGCGGTAGCGATGCGTGGTTGGTCGGCACCACGGTCTCGAGCAGCTCGCGCACCATTCCGTCCAGCCGGCCGAAACACTCCGACAGCCGCGAATGCTCGTATTCGGGCAGCATGCGCGGCTGGATGGTGGTCGAGAAGGTGGTGAGCGCGCCCGCGAGTGCGACCATCGTGGCGTACAGCTCGGCCGGGTGTCCGTGCTTCGTCTCGTAGAGATGACGGAAGCCGGGCATGTGCGTGTTGACCGTGTAGAGCAGCCAGAAATTGGCAATGTCGGAGACACCGAAATCGGCCAGCCCCTTGCTGCGCTGGCGCCGCGCGCCCGACAGTGATGTGCTTTTCGCGGTCAGGATCTCGACCAGCCGGCGCGCGATCGACACGAGGTGTGGACTTGCCGTGATGTCGAGCAGCGGCGGCACGTACTGCGGATCGAGCTGGAACTCGCCCGTCGCCGATCGTACGATACGCGCGGCCGGCAGGACCGTGTGGCCATCCAGTGCATCCGCTTCGGTCAGCAGGCGGAAGCTCTTGCGCGCGACGTGGATCGGCTTCTCACCGAGCCCGGTGTTGTCATCCCGCCGCATCTGCACTTCTGCGAAGTAGCGGGTGCCGCGGTCCGCCGGCGAGACGGAGACGTTGCGTCCGCCCGGCCGCAGCTCGGGCACGGCGAGGAAGACGTCGAGCGACGTGCGGTCGCCCGTCCAGTCCTCCTCGAGCGGCCGGGGGGCCGGCACGGGATCCGCTTCCGGCATGTCGAACGCGAGACCATCCGGCAGCAGACCGGAGGCGGCCGTGAATGCCAGCGAGGCGGAGGTCAGCGCTTCACGATCGATCTCCAGCCGGCGGAACCCCCAGGGAAAGAACGAGAGCGCCGACAGCTTGAAACCGAGCATGTCTTCGAGGAACCGATCCTGGACCTGCAGGTGCTGCGGACTCAGCAGCACGCCCTTCGTCCACAGCACGTTCTGGAGCTGTCGCATCGTCCTCGTCGCCCGGGGCCGTCATCCGGTGCGTGATCGTGACGCAGGCGGTGTGGCCCGTTTTTCCCTGCGTTCGTGGCCCGTTTTCCCCGCGTTCTGCGATTCTCAGATGGGAGCGACCGGCCGCCATGGCGCCCCGCGCGCCCAAGTTCTCCGCCACGACGCAGGCGAGCAAGGGCCGCGTGAGGGAATCGGCCAGACGACATCGCATCTCTTCTTGACACGACGCGGGCAGGGGAGATATAGGTGGTCGTTGCACCTGCGCCATACCCACCTTCTCCCGAAACGCCGGACCGCCCGGCCGACAGGAGCGTCTGATGCCTGAAAGCATTCACAAGAAACTGGAACGCGTCCGGCCACCGCGCGTCCACATCAGTTACGAGGTCGAAGTCGGAGACGCCATCGAGATGCGTGAGCTGCCCTTCGTCATGGGCGTCCTCGCCGACCTCACCGGGCAGCCCGTCGACGAGCTGCCGAAGCTCAAGGACCGCAAGTTCGTGGAAGTCACGCCCGACAACTTCGACGACGTGCTGAAGAGCATGAAGCCGCACGTGTCGTTCACGGTGGCGAACAAGCTGTCGGACAGTCCGGACGCCGGAAAGATCGGGATCGACCTGCACTTCCAGAGTCTGGACGATTTCTCGCCGGATCGCGTGGCACAGCAGGTCGATCCGCTCAAGAAGCTGCTCGAGCTGCGCCAGCAGCTGGCCGACCTGCGGGGCAGCCTGCAGGGCAACGACAAGCTCGAGGAGATCCTGCAGTCCGCACTGAACGACGCGGACAAGATGGCAAAGCTCAAGGGCGAGATCGGCACGAAGGAGGGCTCCGATGGCGAGTAAGGAAGCCGCTGCCCAGGGCGCGGCCGCCGAGGCCGCGGATGCCAGCCTGCTCGAGCAGATCGTCGATCGCGGCCGCTTCGGCGCCGAAGCACCGGCGCGCGAGCGAGGCCGTGGCCTGATCAAGCGATTCGTCGAGGAAGTCCTCGAGGGCACGATCACGGTCAAGCCGGACACGGAGGCAATGCTCAATGCGCGCATTGCCGAGATCGACCGGCTCATCTCGCGCCAGCTGAACGAGATCATGCACCACCCGTCCCTGCAGCAGCTGGAAGGGACGTGGCGCGGACTCAAGTACCTGCTCAACCAGTCGGAGACGGGCACGTCGCTGAAGATCAAGGTGCTCAACGTCAACAAGAAGGAGCTGCTGCGCGACCTGCAGAAGGCGCCCGAGTTCGACCAGAGCGCGCTCTTCAAGAAGGTCTACGAGGAGGAGTACGGCGTGTTCGGCGGCGCCCCGTTCGGCGCACTGATCGGCGACTACGCGTTCGGCCGATCGGGCCAGGACATCGAGCTGCTCGAGAAGATCGCCCAGGTCGCCGCATCCGCTCATGCGCCGTTCATCTCCGGCACGTCTGCGGAGATGTTCAACCTGGATGACTTCACGCAGCTCGATGCGCCGCGTGACCTGGCCAAGATCTTCGACACGACCGAGTACGCCAAGTGGAAGGCGTTCCGCGATGCCGATGACGCGCGCTACATCGCGCTCACCGCACCGCGCATGCTGATGCGCGAGCCGTACGGCCGCACGACCGTTCCGGTCGAGGCGTTCGACTACGACGAGGCGGTGGACGGCACCGATCACGCGAAGTACCTGTGGGCCAATGCCGCCTGGGCCATGGGCGCGCGCGTGACCAATGCCTTCGCGAAGTACGGCTGGTGCGCGACCATCCGCGGCGTCGAGAGCGGCGGACTCGTCGAAGGCCTGCCCGTGCACAACTTCCGCACGGAATCCGGCGACGTGATCATGAAGTGTCCGACCGAAGTGCCGATCACGGACCGGCGCGAGAAGGAGCTGGCCGACCTCGGCTTCGCACCGCTGGTACACTGCAAGGGCACACCCAACGCGGCGTTCTTCAGTGTGCAGTCGGCGAACAAGCCGAAGATCTACGACAAGGATGCGGCGACGGCGAACGCGCGACTTTCATCGCAGCTGCCCTACATTTTCGCCGTGTCCCGCTTCGCGCACTATCTGAAGTCGATGATGCGCGACAAGATCGGCGGCTACACGTCGCGTACGGAGATCGAGCGGTTCCTGAACAAGTGGATCAACAATTACACGATCGCCAATGACGACGCGGGCTTCGAGCTGAAGGCGAAGCACCCGCTCAAGGAGGCGAGAGTGGACGTCGTCGAGATCCCGGGCAAGCCGGGCGCATACCGTGCCGTGGCGTACCTGCGCCCGCATTTCCAGCTCGACGAGCTGAACGTTTCGATGCGTCTCGTGGCAGACCTGCCCGAGGCCGCGAAGTGACGCTGATGCCGGCTTTCCGCGGAGGTCGGTGTCCGTCACTGCAGGACGGACGGAGGTCGCTGTACGGACTCCGGCCGGTGATTCGAATCAGGCGCCCAGATCGGGCTTTTGACAACCATTCAAGCGGAGAGGCGACGACCAATGGCGGCGAGTGATTATTTTCTCAAGCTCGACAAGATCGAGGGTGAATCGCAGGACGCGAAGCACAAGAACGAGATCCAGGTCGAGAGCTTCAGCTGGGGCGTGAGCCAGGCTGGCTCGTTCGATGCGGGCGGCGGCGGCGGCTCCGGCCGGGCCAGCTTCCAGGATTTCCACTTCGTGATGAAGGTGAACAAGGCGAGCCCGAAGCTGATGCTCGCGTGCGCGACCGGCGATCACGTTGCGAACGCCAAGCTGTTCTGTCGCAAGGCCGGCGGTGAACAGCACGAGTACCTGGTCGTGACGCTGACCGACTGCATGGTCACGTCGTTCCAGACCGGCGGCTCGGGTGGCTCCGATGTGATTCCGATGGAGCAGATCTCGCTGGGTTACTCGAAGGTCGAATTCGAGTACAAGGAGCAGAAGAAGGACGGCTCTTCGGGCTCGCCGATCAAGACCGGCTACGACCTGAAGGCGAACAAGAAGGTCTGACGTTCGACGTGGCCGCCGGTCCATCCGGCGGGTTGTGGATCGACCGGCGGCGCCGGGCGTCACTGTTGACGCCCGGCGCCCGGTCACTTGT
>Ga0302046_10001751_pt1 | contig 20295 bp, 22 predicted proteins | sample RVTome_11_FD_200261 | JGI IMG/M metagenome (GOLD analysis project Ga0302046, IMG submission 200261) | Soil microbial communities from uranium-contaminated site in the Upper Colorado River Basin, Wyoming, United States - RVT147D111 (version 2) ...
CAGCCGACCGTTCGTGTGCAGGTGGGTCACGTGACCGACCTTGCCCTGGAACTTCTCGGCGTCGAGGACGTCGCGCACCGCGCCACCCGCCGCCCGGTCCACCCCGGCCGCCGGCTCCCGCAGCTTCTTGTCGTCGGCGTAGACACCGACCACGATGGCGTCGGCGGCGACCGCGGCCAGCGGCTCGCCGCGCACGGTGACGTTCACGGCCGGCTCCGCTCGGCGAGCGCCACCGCGCGCCGGATCATGTCCATCAGCCCGTCGGTCGTGTCGAGTCGATCCACCTGGTCCACCTCCACCCACTGCGCCTCGTCGGCGTCGCTGGCGGCGCACAGCGTCCCCGACTCGGGAAACCCCACATAGTCGACCAGCACCCAATGATAGCGAATGCGTCCCTCGGCATCGCGGATCACGCGATCCAGCACACCGGCGACGTCGCCCACCGTGATCTGAAGCCCGCACTCCTCGGCGATCTCGCGACGGACGGCCTCCCGGGTCGTCTCGCCCAGCTCCACCAGCCCGCCCGGCAGGCTCCACTTGCCGGCCAGCGGTGGCTTGCCGCGGCGCACGAGGAGCACGCGCGGGCCGTCGAGCACGACCGCCCCGACCCCGACGCGGGGGACCGCCGGGTACTCGCGCGCGTCGCTCACGCGGAGGCCGCGAGCCAGGCCGGGCTCGCGTAGCGGTCGCTCACGAGCGTCGCGACGCGCTCGGCTTCGCTGGCGGACAGCCCGCCCGGGCGCAGGTCGAGCCCGTGCTCCTGCTCGAAGGCGGCGGCCAGCGCGTCGGCCACCTCGTCGAACGACGGCCGGCGGCCGATCGCCGCCTCCAGCGTCGTGAGCGTGGCGAGCGGCTCGCGCGTGGTCGGGAACAGCGCGCGCAATCGGGGCTCGTCCACGCCCAGCAGGACGGCGCCGTGCTGGAGGAAGGACTCCCCCTGCCGGCGCTGGGCGCTGCCGACGAGCTTGCGGCCCCCGACCTCGATCTCGAACACTCCGGTGCGCGCGAAGCAGAACGCGGGGACGGGGCCGTCCGGGGGCCGCTCGGGCACCAGCGCGGCCGGGGCGCCGAGCGCCTGCAACCCTCGCAGCAGCGCGGCGCCGATCCAGCGATAGGTCTCCAGCAGATCGGGGCCGATGCCCAGGTCCGCCGCCGTCGCCACGACGCTGTACGTCACCTCGCGCTCGGGACCGTCGTGGTAGATCGCGCTGCCGCCGGTGGGACGGCGCACGAGCCCGACGCCGAGGGCGCGGCAGGCGGCGACGTCCACGTGGCGGTCGAGCGGCTGGCCGTAGCCGAGCGAGACGGTCGGGGGAGCCCAGGCGAAGAAGCGCAATGTGGGCGGCGACACCCCGACCTGGCGACCGCGCCAGAGAGCCTCGTCGATCGCCATGTTCGTTGCGCCATCGGCCGGCTCGGTGACCAGCAGTCGCCAGCGGTTCACGGCTCGATCAGCTCGAGTCGGGGAAAGTAGGTCCGGTAGCGGGCCGCATCGCGTGTCAGCAGGGCGATGTCCCGGACCGCCGCGTGAGCGCCGATGTAGAAGTCCGGCAGCGGTGTGCGCCGGACGCCGCCGGCCCGCCGGTAGCGCAGGAAGCACTTCCCCGCCAGGAACGCCGCGTCCCACGGCAGCGCCTCGCGCCGGAAGCGTTCGGGCGGCAGCGCGCGATCCAGCTCTTCGATGCGCTCGAAGCCCACCGATACCTCCGCGTATACGAGCGGGTTCACGATCAGCTCGTGACGGCCGGCGACCTCGGCCAGGACGGCGGCCGAGCGATCGTACCACCGTGGATCCTCGGTGAAGACGTCGAGGAGGACGTTGCTGTCGACGAGCACGTCCGCCACCGCCGCGGCCGTCAGCGCCGAGTCAGCGCCATGATCTGGTCGGTCGTCAGGCCGCTCGTCGCCTTGCCCCGCATCGCCTCGACCAGCCGACGACCACGGTCGCGGGCGGTCGTGGCCTTCCTGAGGATCACGACCCCACGGCTGATCGTGAACGTGACCTCTGTGTTGGGCTCCAGTCCCGCCTTCTTCCGAATGGCCTGGGGGATGGTGACCTGCCCCTTGCTGGTGACGCGCATCCCATGCCTCCTGTAAGACTCTTACCGGTAAGAGTAATCCAGAGGGCGAGGGAGGCCAAGCCGGCCGGGACGCCCGGCTGGCCGGTCGACGCGCCGTGCTACGCCGTCGGCCTCCACCTGAGGTTCGGCTCGCGGGCGGCCCTGGTCTGGTCGAGGCGGCGGACGGGCGTCGTCACCGGCGCCTGGTGGACGGCCTGGGGATCGGTCTCGGTCTCCTGCGCGATGCGGATCATCGCCTCGCAGAAGGCGTCCAGGGTCTCCTTCGACTCGGTCTCGGTCGGCTCGATCATCAGCGCCTCCTCGACGATCAGCGGGAAGTAGGTCGAGGGGGCGTAGAAGCCGAGGTCGAGCAGGCGCTTGGCGATGTCCATCGCCGTCACGCCGAGCTTTTTCTGACGGCGGGCCGACAGCACGCACTCGTGCATGCAGGGCCCGGGCGCCGCGACGTCGTAGTGACTCTCCAGGCGCTTCATCACGTAGTTGGCGTTGAGGACGGCGTTCTCGCTGACCGCCCGCAGGCCGTCGGCGCCCATCGTGCGGATGTAGGTGTAGGCGCGCACGTGCATGCCGAAGTTGCCCCAGAACGCCTGGAGCTTGCCGATCGACTGCGGCCGCTTCCAGTCGAGCGCGTACAGCTCGTCGCGCTTCACGACCACGGGCGCCGGCAGGAACGGCTCCAGGTGCACCCTGACGCCCACCGGCCCGGCGCCCGGGCCTCCGCCGCCGTGCGGCGTGGTGAACGTCTTGTGCAGGTTGAAGTGGCAGACGTCGAAGCCGAGGTCGCCCGGCCGGGTGAGCCCGAGGATCGCGTTCAGGTTGGCGCCATCCATGTAGACCTGCACGCCGCGGGCGTGGCAGGCCTCGGCGATCTCCATCACGCGCGGCTCGAAGTTGCCGAGCGTGTTGGGCACCGTGATCATGAACGCGGCGACGTCGGGGCCGAGGTGGCGGTCGAGGTCGCCCAGCTCCACCTGTCCCTCGGCGTCCGACTTCACCTCGATCACCTCGTAGCCGGCCAGCGCCGTCGAGGCCGGATTGGTGCCGTGGGCGGAGTCGGGGATCAGGACCTTGGTGCGCTTCTCGCCGCGGGCCTCGTGGTAGGCGCGGATCATCAGCACGCCGGCCAGCTCGCCCTGGGCGCCGGCCGCCGGCTGCAGCGACACCGCGTCCATCCCGGCGATCTCGGCGAGCATGCCGGCCAGCTCGTGCATGAGGGCGAGCGCGCCCTGGGACAGGGCTGCCGGCGCCAGCGGGTGCAGCCGCGCGAAGCCGCCCAGGCGCGCCATGTCCTCGTTGATCCTCGGGTTGTACTTCATCGTGCACGACCCGAGCGGGTAGAAGTGCGTGTCAACGCCGTAGTTCAGCCGGGACAACCGGGAGTAGTGGCGCACGACGTCCAGCTCGGAGACCTCGGGCAGCGCGGCCGGCTCGCGGCGACGGTACTTCTCGGGCACCGCGGCGAGGGCCGGCTCGACCGGGACGTCCGACTCGGGGAGTGAAAACGCCATCCGGCCGGCCGACGACAGCTCGAAGATCAGCCGATCGTAGTGGCGCTGGTTGTCGTAGGGCATCAGGCCACCACCCTGGCCAGCGCGTCGGCGAACGCGTCGATCTCGTCCTTCGTGCGCGTCTCCGTCACCGCCACCAGCAGGCAATCGCCCAGCTTGCGGTCGAAGGTCTTGAGCGGCAGCCCGGCCAGGATGTGCTGCCGGGCCAGCCGGGCGGCGACCCGCTCGGCCGGCCTCGGCAGCCGCAGCGCGAACTCCTTGAAGAACGGCCGGGCGAAGCGCAGCGAGACGCCGGGCACGGCGCTCAGGCGCTCGGCCGCGTAGTGGGCCTTGGCCGTGGACAGCTCGCCCACCCGCACGAGGCCGGCCTTGCCGAGGGTCGCCATGTAGATCGTCGCCATCAGGGCGCACAGCGCGACGTTGGTGCAGATGTTCGACGTGGCCTTGGCGCGGCGGATGTGCTGCTCGCGCGTCTGCAGCGTCAGCGCGAAGCCGCGGCTGCCGTCGAGGTCCACGGTGGCGCCCACCAGCCGGCCCGGCATCCGGCGCACGAACTCGTTCTTGGCGGCGAACACGCCGAGATAGGGGCCGCCGAACCCCAGCGGAACGCCGAGCCCCTGCCCCTCGCCGACGACGATGTCCGCCCCCTGCCGGCCCGGCGCCTCCAGCACGCCCAGGTTCACCGGATCGCTGACGACGACGAGCAGGGCGCCGGCGGCGTGAGCCAGCTCGGCGGCGGCCCCGACGTCCTCCAGGCAGCCGTAGAAGTTCGGCGACTGCACCACCAGCGCCGCGGTCCTGGCCCCGACCACGCGCCGCGCGGCGTCCAGGTCCACCACCCCCTCGGGTGACGGCACGTCGCGCAGCTTCAGCCCGGGCCCGTCCACGTACGTCTCCACGACGCGGCGGTAGAGTGGGTTGAGCCCGCCGGCCAGCGCGACCTCCCCCCGGCCGTTGATCGAGTGGGCCATCAGCACGGCCTCGGCCAGTGACGAGGCGCCGTCGTAGATGGAGGCGTTGGCCACGTCCATGCCGGTCAGCTCGGCGATCATCGTCTGGTACTCGTAGATCGTGCGCAGCGTGCCCTGGCTGGCCTCGGGCTGGTAGGGCGTGTACGCGGTGAGGAACTCGCCCCGGAGGACGAGGTGGTTGATCGGGCTCGGCACGTGGTGGTCGTAGGCGCCGGCGCCGAGGAAGCAGGTCCAGGTGTCCGCGTCGGCATTCTTGCCGGCCAGCTCGCGCAGGTGACGGATCAGGTCCGCCTCGGCCAGGGCCGGCGGCAGCGCCAGCGGCCGTGACAGCCGCGCCTTGGCCGGGATCTTGACGAGCAGGTCTTCCACCCCGCCGGCGCCGATGGTCTCGAGCATGGCGCGCTGGTTCTGCGGCGTGTTGGGCAGGTAGCGCATCAATGCCCGCCCTGCGCGATGAACTCCTCGTACTGGGCGGCCGTCAGCAGCTGGTCCCACTCCGTGGAATCGGCGGGCGTCACCACGATCATCCAGCCCTTGCCGTAGGGATCCTGGTTGACGATCTCCGGCTTCTGGCCCAGCTCGACGTTGGCCTCGGCCACCTCGCCCGAGACGGGCGCGAAGAGGTCGGAAACGGCCTTCACCGATTCCACGACGCCGAAGGTCTGGTGCGCCCGGACGCGGGCGCCCACCTTGGGCAGCTCCACGAACACGACGTCGCCGAGCTGTTCCTGCGCGAAGGCGGTGATGCCCACGCGGACCCGTCCGCCCTCCTGCCTGGCCCACTCGTGCTCGCGCGTGTACCTCAGATCTGCCGGGACGTTCGACATCGCTCAGCCTTTCTTGACCCGGGACGGATGGAACGGTGTCTTCACGACGCGGGCGCCCCTGGCCTGGCCGCGGATCTCCACGCCCACCTCGGTGCCGACGGCGGCGTGCGGCGTCGCCACGTAGGCGAGCGCGATGTAGCGGTCGACCGAGGGGCCGTAGGAGCCGGACGTCACCACGCCGGTCGGCGCCCCGTCCTTCAGCACCGGGTAGCCGTGCCGGGGGACCGAACGCTCGGTCATCTCGAGGCCCACCAGCCGCCGGGCCGGCCCCGCCGCGCGCACGCGCTCGATCGCCTCGCGTCCGATGAACTCGCCCTTGGCCGGCTTCACGACCCAGCCCAGCCCGGCCTCGAGTGGATTGGTGGTGTCGTCGATGTCGTTGCCGTAGAGCGCGTAGCGCATCTCCAGGCGCAGCGTGTCGCGGGCGCCCAGCCCGATCGGCGCCACGCCGTCGGCGCGGCCGGCCTCCAGCAGCGCCGTCCACAGCCGCGTGGTGTCGGCCGCGGCGACGTACAGCTCGAAGCCGTCCTCGCCGGTATAGCCGGTGCGCGAGATCAGCGTGCCGGCCCCCGCCACCTTGCCGGGCGCGAAACGGTAGTAGCCGATGCGCGTGACGTCGACGTCGGCGAGCCGGCCGACCAGCGCCTCGGCCTTCGGTCCCTGCACCGCGATGAGCCCGGTCTCGTCCGAGACGTTGCGCCAGCGGGCGGGGCCCCCGTGGCCGGTGACGTGGGCCCAGTCCTTGGCGATGTTGCCGGCATTGACGGTGATCATGTAACGATCGGCCGCGAGGCGATAGACCGTGAGGTCGTCGACGATGCCGCCGTGCGGATGGCAGAGGACCGAGTACTGGACCTGGCCGATCTCGAGGGCGGCGACGTCGTTGGTCGTGAGCCGCTGCAGCGCCGCCAGCGCGCCGGGGCCGTCGACCTCGAACTCTCCCATGTGGCTCACGTCGAAGCAGCCGGCGGCGGCGCGCACCGTACGGTGCTCCTCGACGATGCCGGTGTACTGCACCGGCATCTCCCAGCCGCCGAAGGGGACCATGCGCGCACCGGCTTCGACGTGCGCGGTGAAGAGCGGCGTGCGCTTCAGCGAGGTGTCCACGGGCGCCTCAGTAGACCACCACCCCCTGGGGTGGTCAAGAGCCGCCGACCGGCCTCGGAGGCCGCCGGCGCGACTCACCGGCATCGCTCTTGCTCCACCATCCCGGGCGATGCAGCCCCGGAAGCACCTGCGCGGAGCGCGAGTGCTCCTCGTCGAGGACGCGAAGGACATCCGCGACGTCTTCACGCTGTTGCTGGCGGCCGAGGGGGCCGAGGTGACGGCGACGGGCAGCGGCCGCGAGGCCGTCGAGCTGGCCGCCCAGCGGGATTTCGACGTGCTCCTCACCGACCTCGGCCTGCCCGACATCCCGGGCGACATGGTGATCCGCCACGTCGTGGCGACCGCGCGCCGCCGGCCGTGGGTGGTGGTGGTGACGAGCTACGACGAGCCCTGCATCAGCCGCGCGCGCCAGGCCGGCGCCGACGTCGTCCTCACCAAGCCGCTGGCCTGGTCGGCCCTCCTCGATCGGCTCCCCCCTGCGCCGGCCGCGTCGGTCGCGGCGTAGCGCGGTGTAGATTCTTCAGCCCCTGGGCAGCCAGTCGCGGAGCGGCTCGACCTGGCAGCCGGCCCGGTCGAGCGCCTCGCGCACGGCGCGCACGATGTGCTGGGCGCCCGGCGTGTCGCCGTGGCAGCAGATCGTCTGCACCGAGATGTCCACGTCCGCGCCGTCGATCGTCCGCACCTTGCCCTCCAGCGCCATCCGGACCGCCTGCTCGGCCGCCTTCTGGGGATCGGTGATGAGCGAACCCGGCAGCTTGCGCGAGACGAGGCTGAGGTCGACGTTGTAGGCGCGGTCCGCGAAGCCCTCGGAGGCCGTGCGGATGCCCATCTTCCGCACCGTCCGGTCGTAGTTGCCCGACGCCAGCGCCATCAGGATCAGCTCTTCCCCCGACTCGCGCGAGGCCTCGCCGATGGCGGTCGACCACGACTGGTCAGGCTGCTTCTCGATCATCGTGTAGAGGATGCCGTGGGGCTTCATGTGCTGCAGGTCGGTGCCGGCGGCGCGGCAGTACTCGCGGAGGGCGCCGGTCTGGTAGCAGAGGTAGTCCTTCAGCTCGGCCGGCGAGACGTCCATGGTGCGCCGCCCGAAGCCGATGAGGTCGGGCAGCGAGGGATGCGAGCCGATGGCCACGCGGTGCCGGAGCGCGAGGGCCACGGTCTTGCGCATCACGTGAGGGTCGCCGCCGTGAAAGCCGCAGGCGACGTTGGCCGACGTGATGAAGGGCATGATCTCCTCGTCGGCGCCCAAGGACCAACGGCCATAAGACTCACCCATGTCGCAGTTGAGATCGATGTATTTCGAAGGCATGGCGCTTCCCTCCAATCCTTTCTCCATGGAGGGGGAGACCCCCTCCAAACCTCCCCGGCTCAGAACCCGCGCGGTACCGCTCAGTGTCGTTTCGAAACCCCGCTCGCGGCGTCGCCGGTCACTGGCGGGCGAGGACGCGGGCGAGGGCGTTGACGAAGCGGTCGACGTCCTCGTCGGTCATGGCCAGCGAGCAGGCGCCGAGGCCGCGCTGGGTCATCAGGATGCCCTCGTTGAGCATGCCCATGAAGACCCGCTGGGCCATCTCGGCGTCCTTGGCCCTGGTCGAGCGGTAGTCGCTCAGCGTCTCCGAGGTCCAGTGCAGCCAGAACAGCGAGCCGGCGCCCGTCACCTGCGCGCGCCGGCGCGTCGCCGCCAGCAGCCGGCTCACACCGCCGCGCAGCCGGTCGCCGAGCGCCTCCAGCCGCGTGTACGCCTCCGGGGTCAGCGCGTTCAGCGTGGCCACGCCGGCCGCCATCGTGACCGGGTTGGCGTTGAACGTCCCCCCCTGGCTGATGCGGGCGCCGCCCTTGCGGGGATCGTAGAAGGCCATGACGTCGCGCCGGCCACCGAAGGCGCCGACCGGCAGGCCGCCCCCGATGATCTTGCCGAAGGTCGTGAGATCGGGCCGGACACCGAGGCGCTCCTGGCCGCCCCCCCACGCCGTGCGGAACGAGATGACCTCGTCCAGGATCATCAGGATGCCGTGCCGCTCGGTCGCCTCGCGCAGCCGCGGCAGGAAGCCCTCGACGGGGGGCAGCAGCCCGGCGTTGCACATGAACGGGTCCACGATCACGGCCGCGATGGTGGACCCCTCCGTGGCCAGGATCTCCTCGCAGGCCTCGGGGTCGTTCCAGGGCAGCACGACGACGTTCTTGAGGATCGCCGGCGGGATGCCGGCCGACCACGCCACCGGCTTGGGCCGCCGGCGGTTGCCCCACGCCTTGGTGTCCCCGCTCACGCTCACCATGACCCAGTCGTGGGTGCCGTGGAAGGCGCCCTCGAACTTGGCCAGCCTGGGCCGGCCGGTGAACGCGCGAGCCAGGCGCACGGCGTTCATCGTGGCCTCGGTCCCGGAGTTCGTGAAGCGCAGGCTCTCGACCGACGGCACCCGCCGCACGAGCATCTCGGCCAGCCGGATCTCGTGCTCGGTGGGGCCGGGGAACGACAGCCCCGACTCGGCCACCGCCTGCACGGCCTTCACCACGTCGGGGGTGGCGTGGCCGAGCACCAGGCTCGTGTAGTTGCCGTTGAAGTCCACGCGCTCGATGCCGTCGGCGTCCCAGATGTGCGCGCCCTGCCCGCGCTGGAAGTAGAACGGGTACGGGTCGAAGAACGTCGTCGTCCGGCTGTTGCCGCCGGGCATGACGGCCACCGCCTCCTCGTGAAGGGCACGCGAGCGGCCGGTCTTCGCTGCGTACTCGCTGACTTCCTTGTCCAGACTCATCGGATTCCTCCCGTGGGGGGCGCCGAGATGGCCCCTCACACCGCCCGCATGCTCGGAGCGTCCCGGCGCCGCCGTGATGCCCCTCGGTTGTCGATTGCTCTCATGCCGCCGGGACCGCGGCGATCCCGCCGCCGAGCGCTCCCGCCAGGGCCGCCTCCCAGGATCGGCGCAGGCGGTGGGCCTCGAGGACGTCCACCGCGCGGAACCGCACCCGCTGGCCGGGCTTGACCTGGCCGATACGGCCGATGTCGAACGAGCCCACCGTGGCGATCTTCGTGTAGCCGCCCGTCGACTGCCGGTCGACCAGCAGCACGATGGGCTGGCCGTCGCCGGGCACCTGGATCGAGCCCAGCGCGATGCCGTCCGAGATGATGTCGTGCCCCCGCGCGTGCGCGATGCGCGGCCCCGCCAGGCGCGCGCCCATCCGGTCGGACTGCGGGAGCATCTCGTAGGGCCCGCCGAGGAACGCCGCGATGCCCTCGGCGGTGAAGCGGTCGGCCTGGGGCCCCAGCACCACCCGGATCTCCGGCTCGGCCTCGAACGACGGGACCTCGAGCGCCGGGAGCCGGCGCGCCGGCGGGGACGGCGCCGGGAACACGCGCAGCACGTCACCGCGCCTGAGGCCGCGGCCCTCCACGCCCCCCAGGCGCCCGCGCAGGTAGGTGGCGCGCGAGCCGAGCGCCGGCGGCACGTCGAGGCCGCCCGAGAACGCCACGTAGACGCGGACCCCCGCACGCGCGGCGCCGATGCGCACCGTGTCGCCGGCCGCCAGCACGAGCGTCGTCCACGCGGGCGCCGCCTCGCCGTTGACCGTCACCGGGGCGTCGGCGCCGGTCACCGCGATGGCGCACGCGGTCTCGACGGTGAAGCGCGGCCCCAGCAGCGTGCACTCCAGCCCGGCGGCCCCGTCGAGGTTGCCGGCGAGCCGGTTGGCGATCACGAACGCCCGCACGTCCACCGGCCCCGAGGGCGGAATGCCGTCGCGCAGGTGGCCGGGGCGCCCCAGGTCCTGCACCGTCGTCTGCGGCCCCGGGTCGACCACGCGGATCACGCGATCACCGGCTGGTAGTCGCGCGCGGACACGCGGGCGGCCAGGGCGTCGTACTCCACGCGGTCGATCCGCCGCATCCGCACGCGATCGCCCGCCCGCAGCAGCGTGGGCTCCGCCGCCTCGGGGTCGTACAGCCGCACCGGCGTGCGGCCGAGCAGCCAGTAGCCGCCGGGGCTCTCGACCGAGTAGATGCAGAACTGCGCGCCGCCCAGGCCCACACTGCCGGGCGGCACCTTCACCCGCGGCGTCGGCAGGCGGGGCAGCTGGATGCGATCGGGGACGCCGGCCATGTACGGCAACCCCGGCGTGAACCCGACGAAGTAGACGAGGTACTCGACGCTCGCGTGCAGGCTCACCAGCTCGTCGACCGACAGCCCGAGCCGCTCGGCCGCGGCCGCGAGGTCGGGACCCAGCTCGGGATCGTAGCAGCAGGGGATCTCGACCAGTCGGGCCGGCGGCAGCACGGCCGCCTCCGCCTGCGCGGCCAGCGCCCCGAGCGTGGCGCACAGGGTCTCGTACCCGACCTGGCCGGGGTCGTAGTAGACCAGCAGCGAGCGGAACGTCGGGACCGTCTCGACCACTCCGGCCGGCGCCTCGTGCTGGATCAGGAACTCCAGCGCACGCACCCGGGTGTTGATCTCCACGCTGATCTCGTCGCCGAGCTCCACGGAGACGGCCAGATCACCGGCGGGAGCGAATCGCAGATGCCGTCCTCAGAGCGCCGCCAGCGCGGAGTTCGGCAGGTCGGTGACGAACATGTGGCCCGGGCTGTGCGTCAGCATGAACGACGGCTTGCTGGCCAGCGCCACCGCCTGCGGCGTCACCCCGCACGCCCAGAAGACCGGCACGTCGCCCGGCGCGAACGCCTGGGCGTCGCCCCAGTCGGGCCGGGCGATGTCCTCGATCCCGAGGACGGCGGGATCGCCGATGTGAACCGGCGCCCCGTGGGCGTTCGGGAAGCGCGCGCTGGCCGTCACCGCCTTCGACAACTGGGCGGACGGGATCGGGCGCATCGAGACCACCATCGGCCCGTGGAACGCCCCGGCGCGGCGGCACTCGATCGACGTCTTCCACATGGCGACGTTCTTGCCGTGCTCGACGTGCCAGAGGCGGATGCCGGCCTCCAGCAGCGCCCACTCGAAGGTGAACGAGCAGCCGAGCAGGAATGCCACCAGGTCGTCGCGCCAGTATGGAGTCGCGTCGGTGACCTCGTCGGCCAGCGCGCCGTCCTTGTAGATCCGGTAACGCGGGATGTCGGTCCGGAGGTCGGCGCCCGGCGCCACGCCGGCGGGTTCCGGCGATCCCACGTCGGTGACCTCGATCAGCGGGCACGGCCGCGGGTTGCGCTGGCAGAAGAGCAGGAAGTCGTAGGCGAGCTCGCGCGGCAGCACGGCGAGGTTGGCCTGCACGAAGCCCGGGCCGAGGCCCGCGGTGACCCCGCTGAGCTTCCCGCGCCGGATGTCGGCCCGGATCTCGCGCGGATGGCGGGTGTCGATGGCCATGGGAGGATTCTACCTGAGTCCGAGGCGGGGCCCCACGTCGGGATTCACCAGCGCGTCGGGCAGCTCGCCGCGGAGCACGCGCAGCATCTCGCCGGTCACCTGCAGCGACGCCTGCCGCGACGCCTCTCGCGTCACCCCGGCCACGTGCGAGGAGCACACGACGCTGTCGAGGTTGAACAGCTTGGTGTCGCGCGGGGCCGGCTCCTCCTCCCAGACGTCGATGCCGGCGGCGGCGAGCCGCCCGCGCGTGAGCGCCTCGAACAGCGCCTCCTCCTGCTGCACGCCGCCGCGCGAGGTGTTCACGTAGATCGCCCCCGGCTTCATGAGACCCAGCGTGCGCGGGTTGATCATGTGCGCCGTCTCGGCGGTCAGCGGCGTGTGGCAGGTCAGCACGTCGACCTGGGGCAGCAGCGTCTCGAGGCCGTCGGCCGGCTCGGCGCCCCGCCGGCGGACCTCGTCGGCCTCCACGTACTTGTCGTACGCGAGCACCCTCATGCCGAGCGCGCCGGCGAACTTCGCCACCCGCCGTCCCACGTTGCCGATGCCGACGATCCCGAGCGTCTTGCCGCCGAGCTCCGTGTTCTGCGAATCGCGCCGGCCGCCCCAGTCGCCCGCCCGCGTCATGCGGTCGATGGCCAGCGCCCGCTTGGCGCACATCAGCATCAGCATCAGGGCGTGCTCGGCCACCGCCTGGGAGTTGGACCCGGGGGCGTGCACGACCGCGACGCCGAGACGGGTGGCGGCCGGGATGTCCACCGTGTCGAGCCCGACGCCGTGGCGGCCGACGACCTTCAGCTGCTTGCAGGCGGCCATCAGGCTCTCGGTGCAGGCCGGCTTGGCGCGGAACAGGATGCCGTGGGCGCCGGCGGCGACCTTCAGGAATCCCGCCTCGGTCTCGTCGTTGCACAGCACGACGCGGGCCTCGCGCTCGAGGTTGGCGTGACCGTCGGGGTTGATGGGGCCGGCGAGGACCACGAGGGGGCGATCGGCGCTCATCGAAGCGATCTCCTTCGGTGCGGGCGATTGGCCGGGGTCGGCTCGGCCGCGATTATAGACGAGCGCGGGTCGGGGCGAGCGGCGCCGTGTGCTATCGTCTGCGGGCGATGACGACCCTGATCACCGGGGGCCTCGGCTGCATCGGCGCGTGGGTGACGCGCGGCCTGCTCGCCGAGGGCGAGCGGCCCGTGGTGTTCGATCTCGGCGACGACCCCTGGCGCCTGCGCATGATCGCCGGCGACGACGTGACCGGGCGCGTGACGGTGGTGCGCGGCGACATCACGGACGGCGACGCGGTCGGGCGCGCCGTGCGGGAGCACGACGTGCGGCGGGTCATCCATCTGGCCGCCTGGCAGGTGCCGCGCTGCCGCCAGGACCCGCCCCGGGGCGCGCTGATCAACGTGGTGGGGACCGCCAACGTGTTCGAGGCGGCCCGGGCGAGCGGCGGCCGCGTCGAGCGGATCGTCTACGCCTCCTCGGCGGGGGTGTTCGGACCGCCCGCGCTGTACCCGCCGGGGCCGCTGCGCGACGATGCGCCGCCGCGCCCGGCCACGCACTACGGCGTCTTCAAGGTCGCCAACGAGGAGACGGCGCGCGTGTACTGGGAGGAGCACCGGATCCGCTCGACGGGCGTCCGGCCGCTGGCCGTGTACGGCCCCGGCCGCGACGTCGGGGTCACCGCCGCGCCGACCCTGGCCATGAAGGCGGCGGTCCTCGGCCGGCCGTTCGAGCTGCGCTGGGGCGGCAGCACCGACCTGATCTACGTCGAGGACGTCGCCCGCGCCGTCATCCGTGCGTCACGCGCCACCCTCGACCGCGCCCGCGTCTACAACCTGCACGGCTCGTCGGTGTCCCTGGCCGAGATCGTGAAGGTGATCGAGACCGCGTGGCCCTCGGCCCGGGGGCTCATCCGGCACGTGGACGAGCCGCTGCCGTTCGTGACGGCGCTCGACGACACGCGCTACCAGCGCGAGCTGGGGCCGGCCCCCCCGACCGCGCTCGTGGACGGCGTGCGCCGCACGCTCGACGAGTTCGCTCGCCTGCACGAGGACGGCCGGCTCGACGCCCGCGAGCTGGAGCCGAGCGCCCCCCGACCTTGAACTCGACCAGGATGGCGGACTACCGGGTCCGGCCGGCGACGGAGGCCGACGCCGCCGTCATCTGCGCCATCTACAACCAGGGGATCGAGGACCGGCTGGCCACGCTCGACGGCCGCTGGGTCGACACCATCATCATGGAGAAGCTCCTGTGAAGATCCTCTACACGCCGAACATGATCTGCCCCGCCATCCCGCCCGCCGACCGGGCGCGCATCCTGGAGTCGGCCGGCCCCGGCTCGACGCTGATCGAGGCGCGCGACGCCGCCACCCAGCGCAAGGAGATCGCCGACACCGAGGCGCTGTTCGGCCGCGTCCCCAACGACGTCTTCGTCGAGGCGAGGCGCCTGCGCTACTACCACTCGATCGGCGCCGGCGTGGACGCGATCCTCACGCCGGAGCTGGTCGCGAGCGGCGTGATCCTGGCCAGCGAGAAGGGCGAGGTCGGCATCCACCTGGCCGAGCACGCCTTCGCGCTGCTGCTGGGCCTCACGCGGGGCCTCCATACCGCGCTGCGGACGCCCGACTACGGCCTGCGGGAGCCGATCCGGAAGGAGCAGTGGGAGCTGCACGACCGGCCCCTGGGCATCGTCGGGTTCGGCGGCACCGGTCGCGCGGTGGCCGAGCGCGCGCTCGGCTTCGGCATGCGGGTGCTGGCAGTGGACGTCGAGGACGTCCCCGGCATGACGGGCGTCACGCTGTGGAAGGCCGACCGCCTCCACGATCTGCTCGGCGGGTCGGACGTCGTGGTGATCGGCCTGCCGCTGACCAAGGCCACCCGTCATCTCTTCACGCGCGACCTCTTCCGCCGCATGCGCCGTCACGCCATCCTGGTCAACGTCACCCGCGGCGCCATCGTCTTCGGCGACGACCTGCTGACCGCGCTCGACGAGGGCCTCATCGGCGGCGCCGGCCTCGACGTCACCGACCCCGAGCCGCTGCCCGCCGACCACCGGCTCTGGACCCATCCCCGCGCCATCGTCACCCCCCACACCGCCGGCGGCTCGCCGCGCCGGGCCGGCCGCGTGATCGCGACGTTCATCGAGAACCTGCAACGGCTGCGCGACGGCCGCCCCCTGCTCGCGCTGATCGACAAGCAGAAGGGGTACTAGCCCAGCGCCGCTCACTCCACGGCGGCGACGCTCCGGGGCGCCTCCCCGGGCGCGCGGAGACCCTCCACGCGCTCGCCGGGCCGGGCCGGAGGGGGCGGGGCGGTGTGGACGCGGCGCATGAAGGGAATCAGCAGCAGCATCGCGAAGAAGATCGTGGAGAGCAGGCGGAACTCGTCGACGTAGGCCAGCACCTGGGCCTGGGTCACCGTCTCGCGGTACACCATCGCCGTGGCGCGGGCCTTGGCCGTGAAGACGTCGGCGCCCTGGGCCATGAAGTGCTCGCTCCAGCGGGCCAGCCGGGCGGTCGTCTCCGGATCCCACGCGTCGACGTGCCCGACCAGCGTGGCCTGGTGGTACTGGCTGCGGCGGGCCAGCAGCGTGGTGGTGAGGGCCACGCCGATGCTGCCGCCCATGTTGCGGATGAGGTTGAAGGCCGCGGTGGCGTTGGGCAGGCGGGCCTTGGGGATGGTGGAGATCGACAGCGTGGTGAGGGGCAGGAAGATGAACCCCATGCCGAAGCCCTGCAGGAAGCGCGGCCAGACCAGGCCCCAGTAGTCCACGCCCAGCGTGAGGTTGGCCATCCAGTAGAGCGCCGTCCCGTTGAGGAGCAGTCCCAGCGCCAGCAGCCACCGCTGGTCCATGCGCGTCACCAGCCGGCCGGCGATCAGGAGCGAGAAGAGGTTGCCGACCCCGCCCGGCGCCAGCACCGCCCCCGACGACCACGCGTCGTAGCCGAGCACCTTCTGGGTGAAGAGGGCCAGCAGCAGCATGCTGGAGTAGAACGTGAACACCGCGGTGGCGATGAACGTCGTGCCGAGGGCGAAGTTGCGGTCGGCGAAGACCGTGAAGTCCAGGATCGGGTCCTTCACGGTCAGCTCGCGCCACACGAACGCCACCAGCGCGCACGCCGCCACCACGCTCAGGTTGACGATCAACCGGGAGTCGAACCAGTCCTCGCGCTGGCCCCAGTCGAGGGTGAGCTGCAGGCAGCCGAAGCCGAGGACCATGAGCACCAGGCCGCCGGCATCGATGCGGCCGGGCTTGCGCTGGTGCGGCGAGTCGAACAGGAAGGCGCTGGCCAGCAGGAAGCCGAGCACGCCGATCGGCAGGTTGATGTAGAAGATCCACCGCCACGACCAGTTGTCGGCGATCCAGCCGCCCACGGTGGGCCCGAAGATCGGCCCCATCATGATCCCCACGCCCCACATGGCCATGGCCAGGCCCCGCTGATGGAGCGGGAAGATCTCCCACAGGATCGCCTGCGACATCGGGATCACCGGCCCCCCGCCGAGGCCCTGCAGCACCCGCATGAGCACGAGCGTCTCCAGATTCGGCGCGATCCCGGACAGGAACGACGACACCGTGAAGAGCACGGTGCAGACCAGGAAGAACTTGCGACGGCCGAAATACGCCGTCAGCCAGCCGGTGGCCGGGATGATGACCGCGTTGGCGGCGAGATAGGAGGTGATGACCCACGCCACCTCCTCCACGCTGGCCGAGAGCGACCCCTGCATGTGGGGCAGCGCGACGTTGGTCACGCTGGTGTCGAGCACCTGCATGACCGCCACCACCATGACCGAGACGGTGAGCAGCCACTTGCGGCCGGCGCTCAGCTCGGGGTCGCCGGCGGCGGCGGCGGCGAGCTCGCCGTCGCTCGCCGTCCGGGGACCGCTCACTTCAGCCGTACGGTGACGACGGCGGACATCCCCGCCCGGAGGGGCTGCGGGTTGCCGGTGGCCTTGGCGTCGAGGAGGATCTTGACCGGCACGCGCTGCACCACCTTCACCCAGTTGCCGGTGGCGTTTTCCGGCGGCAGGAGCGAGAACCGCGAGCCGGTGCCCGCGCTGATGGAGTTCACGGTGCCGGAGAAGAGCACGCCGGGATAGCTGTCGATCCGCACCGCGGCCGGTTGCCCGGGCCGGATGCGCGTGAGCTGCGTCTCCTTGAAGTTGGCGACCACCCAGACGTCGTGCAGCGGCACCAGCGCCAGCAGCGGCTGGCCGATCTGGACCACCTGCCCGATCTCGACGCTGCGCTTGGACACGACGCCGTCGACCGGCGCCCGCACGATCGTGTGCTCGAGGTTCAGCTCGGCGACCGCCAGGTCGGCCTGGGCGGCCTGCAGCTGCGCCTCCGCCCGCGCCAGCTCGGCGGCCTTGACCGAGACCTGCTGCTGCTGCGACTCGACCCGCGCCAGGGTGCCGCGGACCTCGGCCACGCGCTGCCGCGCCTGCTCGATGGCCAGGACGCGCGAGGCCATCTCGGCCTCCGTCTGCTGGACTTCCTTCTCGGTCTGGGCCAGCCGGCGCTCGACCGCTTCGAGATTGGCGACGGCGGTCTCCAGGGCGGCCAGCGCGTCGTCGTGCTCGCGGCGCGACACGTAGTCGTTCTTCATGAGCGCCTTCATCCGGTCGAGGTCGCGGACCGCCTTGCGCTGGGCGCTCTCGGCGGCCGTCACGTCGGCGCGCATGGCCGCCGCCGCCGCCCGCTTGGACTCCAGGCGCGCCCGCGCCTCGTCCACCGCCGACTCGCTGGAGCGCACGCTGACGCGGGTGCCCTCCAGCGCGGCCCGGACCTCGTCCACCTGGGAGCGCGTCGTCTCGCGGGCCAGCGGCACCTCGGCCCGGGCCGCCCGGACGTTGGCCTCGGCCACGGCGATGGCCGCCCGGGCCTGGTCACGCCTGGCCTCGTAGTCGCGCGGGTCCACGCGGAGCAGGATCTCGCCGACCTTCACCGCCTGGTTGTCCCGCACGCGCAGCTCGACGATGTGGCCGGAGACCTTGGCGCTGACCGGCGAGATGGTCCCCTCGACGTAGGCGTCGTCGGTGGAGACCTGCAGGGTCGACCGGTGCCAGGCCCAGCCGCCCCAGCCGAGGATGCCGAGGGCGACGAGCACCGCGAGCCCGATGACGGCACGGCGGCCCATCAGCGGACGTCCCTGGCCGGCGCGGGGAGCAGCTTCATCGGTATGCCGAGGTTACCACCAGCCAGGCCCCGGCGGCGCTCGAGCGTCGAGACCGCGACCTGTCAGAATGCGCTACCTGTCAGGCGGGGAAGCGGCGGAGCCGGAGCATCCTGGGCAGCATGGGCGTGATTATGCTATATCTATGGGCCAATTTTTCATGTCGATGCTCCACGATTCCCTGACACGTCTCCTTCTCGCGGGCCTGCTGCTGGCCGGCGGTTGCGCCTGGCTGCGCCCGGCGCCGGTGCCGATCCTGCCGCCCGACGAGCTGTACTCGCAGGGCGAGCAGGACCTGGAGCGCCGCCGCTACCTGGAGGCGCGCGAGGCGTTCCGCAAGATCGTCGAGCGCCACCCCAACACGGCGTGGGCGCCGCGGGCCCGCTTCCTCGTCGGCGAGGCGTTCTACCGGGAGGCCGAGTTCGACAAGGCCGTGAGGGAGTTCGAGACGTTCCTGTCCTTCTATCCGCGCCATCAGATCGCGGACCTCGTGCAGTACCGGCTGGCCATGAGCTACTACGACCAGCTCAAGCCGGTCGAGCAGGACCAGGGGCTGACGGTCAAGGCGATGGAGCAGTTCAGGAAGCTCGTCAAGGAGTATCCCGACAGCCGTTACGCCACCGACGCGCTGGCCAAGATCGACATCTGCCGCGGCCGGCTGGCCCAGAAGGAAGTCTGGGTCGCCGGCTACTACTTCAACCAGGGCAACCCGAGCGCCGCGCGGCAGCGGCTGGAGTTCGTGCTGAAGGAGTACCCGCGGACGCTGGTGATCCCCGAGACGCTCTTCACGCTGGCCGAGGTGTACTTCGCCGAGGGCAAGAACCGCGAGGCGGTGGACCTGCTGCGCCAGCTCGCGAACGACTACGGGTTCACCGAGTGGGGCAAGCGCGCCGTCCAGCGGCTGCGGGCGCAACGTTAGGAGATCCACCGTGCACGACATCGTCGACCTCCGCTCCGACACGCTGACGCTGCCGACCCCCGAGATGCGCGAGGCCATGGCGCGCGCCGAGGTCGGCGACGACGTCTGGGGCGAGGATCCGACGATCCAGCGCCTGGAAGCGCAGGCCGCCGCCCGCCTGGGCAAGGAGGCCGGCCTGTTCGTGGCCTCCGGCACGATGGGCAACCTCGTCTCGGTGGTGAGCCACACCCGGGCCGGCCAGGAGGTCGTGCTCGACCTCGACTCCCACATCTTCAACTACGAGGGCGCCGGGGGCGCGGTGGTCGGCAACGTGCAGATGCGCCCCGTCAAGACCGCGCGCGGCTTCCTGAGCCCCGAGCAGGTGCAGGAGGCGCTCCGGCCGGCCAACATCCACATCCCGCCGACGGGCCTCGTCTGCCTGGAGAACACCCACAACCGGCACGGCGGCACCTGCTGCACCCCCGAGGAGATCGCCGCGGTGGCCGCGGTCGCCCATGCCGCCGGGGTGCCGGTGCACCTCGACGGCGCCCGGCTGTTCAACGCCGCCGTCGCGCTCGAGCGCGAGCCGCGGGAATTCACCCGGGCCGTCGACTCGGTGACGTTCTGCGTGTCCAAGGGCCTGGCCGCGCCGGTCGGCTCGGTGGTGTGTGGGCCGGCGCCGTTCATCGAGCGGGCCCGGCGCGTGCGCAAGATGGTGGGCGGCGGCATGCGCCAGGCCGGGATCCTGGCCGCGGCGGGCCTCGTGGCGCTCGAGCGTATGGTGGACCGCCTGGCCGAGGACCACGCCAACGCCCGCGCGCTGGCGGAGGCGGTGGCGGGCATGCCGGGGCTGGCGGTGGACCTGGGCAGCGTCCAGACCAACATCGTCATCATCCGGGTCGACCGCGGCGACCGGCCGCGGTCGGTGGCCGCCACCGAGGAGCTGGTGACGGGCTGCGCGGCCCGCAAGGTAAAGCTCCACGCCATGGGGCCGGCGGCCATCCGCTGCGTCACCCACAAGGACGTGGACGCCGACGATATACGCAGGGCGATCGACGCGTTTCGGGAGCTGACCGCGCGCTGGTAGCTCAGGCGCGGCCGGTCGTTCAAGAGGAGGTTCCATGGCCGAGCGTCTCCTGGATATCAAGGGGCTGAAGACGCACTTCTTCACCGACGAGGGCATCGTGCGCGCCGTCGACGGCGTCGACCTCTACATCAACAAGGGCGAGACGCTGGGCGTGGTCGGCGAGTCCGGGTGCGGCAAGAGCGTCACCGCGCTCAGCATCATGCGGCTGATCCCCCAGCCGCCCGGCCGCATCGTCCAGGGCCAGATCACGTACAACGGCAAGAACCTCCTGGATCTCTCCGCCGCCCAGATGCGCAAGATCCGCGGCAAGGAGATCTCGATGATTTTCCAGGAGCCGATGACCT
>Ga0302046_10001752_pt1 | contig 20295 bp, 20 predicted proteins | sample RVTome_11_FD_200261 | JGI IMG/M metagenome (GOLD analysis project Ga0302046, IMG submission 200261) | Soil microbial communities from uranium-contaminated site in the Upper Colorado River Basin, Wyoming, United States - RVT147D111 (version 2) ...
TCAACAATTGCTTTTTTGATGCCTTTTTCGGACAGGCTATTGAAAAAACCCGATCCTGGAATGTACATCCACGGTCTCCTCTAAAAATAAGTGTCACGTGTCAGGTGAAATTTCGGGCCTGAAAATCAGGCCTGGTGATGCGCCACCGGTTTGTGATGACTCCTTTAGAAATCCTACGCGCGTGTCGCTCCCTGAATTCTGTTACCTGTATCAATCACCAACTGTTCATCGCCGTTTATCTGCAGGGGTTCACCATCGGCGCTTTCTTTCATGGCGCCATCGGGCGAGATCGCCCGGATAACAAAGCGGTCCAGATTACGAGGGGCGGGTCCTTCCAGGTAATCGCCCGTCAAGGAAAATTTTGAGCCGTGACAAGGGCATTCGAACCGGCTGGTTACATCGGCCCAATCGTACAGACAGCCGAGATGGGTGCATACTTTGTATAGGGCGAGGATACCTTGTCTTGGTTCGCCGTTAGGCCCTTCTGTGTCAAGGTTGACCAGCCAGAATTTACCATCGGTGAAGGGAATAGGAGCGGCATTGACCTCGGGTATAACTTCGACGGCCTGGCCGATGGGGAATTCACCGCCAAACTGGCCTTCCAGGAAATTGGGAAAGGCAAACCAAAGACTGATACCCACGGTTTCGACAGTAAACAAGGCAATCGAAGCCAACCAGGCGTAATTTAGGAATTCACGCCGGGTGATCGTTCCGGCCGGTTCAGGTTCAGCCGGCGCTGCCCTGGGGGCGCGAGCCGGTCTGGCGGGTTGAGGTTTGGGCGCAGGTGCGGCGGCCGGTTGGCCATCGGTTGGTTTGGGGGCCGGTGGTGCGGCCACTTTTTCTGCGGCCGGGGCCGGCGCGGCGGGCGCTGAAGCAGCCTGGCCCGCGGCTTTAGCCGCGCGGGCAGCCAAAAACGCTTCCCGTTGAGCGGCAATTTCTTCCGGACTTCGTTTCCCTTGAGGTGAGGTTGGCTTAGCTACAGGGGCCACGGTCTCAGGCGCGGGAGCCGGTTGGGTAGGTTCAGGTGAAGGCGCTGGCGGGGCGGCCTCAGCTTCAGGAGCCGGTGCGGCGGCCTTGGGTTCGGAAGTTGAGGCCGCTGCTGTTTCTAACTCTGGCGGTTCCTCACCGGGCAGCAAGGGAGGCAAGATGGGGATATCTTGTCCGGCGTCTCTGGCCGTTTTTCTGGCCAGCCAGGCATCACGTTGGGCTACGATCTCTTCCTTGGTTCTTTTAGCCATAGGCTCTCCTTTCTACGGACTGGTCTGAAATCGTCAAGTCCCGGTAGTGCCGGGGATTATAACATGTCCAAATTCATATGGCAAACATAATGTTACATTTTGCACTAATGGAACACAGTAGCTTGTTTCAATCTGGCACGAGATGTAAACCTTGGCCCTCATGGGTGCATGGGTCTGCTTTCTGTGTTATAATGGACAAGGTTTACAATCTTATTAACGTGATTAAGGCTATCAAAATATCGCTGACTGACCCCCAGCGATATTGTAAAAAATTTTATCTGAAAAGCAAGCACTTTGGTGAAAAAGCGAACGAAAGATCCCGCCACCGTATCTTGACATTGACCTGAGCGACGCTTGACTTGAAAGGAGATTTTCATGGGCTGTAGAAAAAATGCCACCAACCTGACGCCTGATGAACGAAGCAGGTTTGTCGAGGCTGTTCTCCAATTGAAACAGGATGGCAAATACGATCAGTATGCTGAAATCCATGCCCATTCGATGGCGCACGGTCATGATAACTCAGCATACTTACCCTGGCATCGAGAACTTATTCGCCGTTTTGAGCAGGATTTGAAAGCGTTTGATGCGAGCGTGGCTCTGCCCTATTGGAATTGGGCCGTTGCCAATAGAGACGGCTCCGGGGCCGATCCATCGATTTGGGTCGATGATTTCATGGGAGGACCGGGTGATCCGGTTACAACGGGCCCCTTCAAAGATTGGGGCATTCGTCGTCGTAATTTCGATATTAACACCGTGCCCGATACAGCCGCTTCGCTCACGGAAGTCATCGATAAATCATCTTACCTGGAATTCCGAACGAGTATTGAAAATCTCCATAATCATGCCAAGCGCTGGCTGGGGGGTGAGATGAATAGTATCACGACGGCGGCCAAAGACCCGGTTTTTTTCCTGCTCCTCTGCAATGTCGACCGGGTCTGGGCCGAGTGGGTCGAGGCGCATCGGGATGAGCGCAGCTTTGCCCCCTATCTGCCGGTTTCGGGTGCTCCGATCGGACATAATTTAAATGACACGATGTGGCCGTGGAATCGTTCTTCAGACCCCATACTTATTCCAGGTCCTCCAGAAGAAATAAGACCGGCCGATTTGCTTGACCATACGGCTCTGGACTATTGTTACGATACGATCCCGGATCGTCCGGCGCCTGAAGCATCGCCAAGATATGTGTCATATTTTGATTGTTCCAGTCGGGTCTGCGAGGTGGTCGTGATGAATGTCCAGGACAAGGAGGCTGTTTGCCGCGTTTCGGTTTATAGCCGGCGTGGTTCATCGGTGTGGAGTGATGAAATAAAATTAGGGCCTCATCAAACCGAGCAGTTCCGACTAAATCGAATTGTAAAACAAAATCGGGTCGGTATGGTGACGGTCGCGCCCATGATAGATGGATATGAATTTCCATCGACCCTCATCCTGACCGATAAGGATGGTCGGGATCACCGCTCGGATGATCCTGATCAGTTTGTGCCATTCTTTCGTGTCTCATGATGGCGGCCAGGTCGTGCGATGTAGACCGAAGCATAACCATTTCGAGCCGTATCCGGTCGGATGTGGCTGGAGTAGGAAGGTTGGAGTAAGAAGTAAAGGCATTTGGGTTAATCCCACCTCCTTACTTCCTACTCCGGGGCAAGTGAATAAAGTGGCAAATTGAGTTATTAGGAGTACAGCACCCTCGATTGCGACGCGTTTATTCCTCTTTGCCCTTAACCATTCCCAGGACGACAAAAACACCCAATAAGGCCGCGCCGCTTAGGGCGATATTGATGACGAGCAGGGTGATGATCAGACTTTCATTCATAGCTTATACCTCTTCTTATAAATTTATAGGGTGACCCTCTCTCAAATTGTAGAGGTAAATCATAAGAGTGGCCAAATGTGGCGACCATATTATACGCATCCGACAGGCTTGAGCAACTTCCCTCTTTGGCGGCTTAAGTAAGATGGAACCCTGAGAAAGCGTTCAGGCTGCATCCCAACTACAGCGGAATCCAACCGCCTGATTTCGAAAATCGGGTCGAAAATAGACCCTGGCTGCGCAGCGAGTATCCTTAATCCCCTTATAATCCCAGGCGCCCCCTTTTAAAACTCGCCAGACGGCTTCTTCATCATAGTTGGTATGGGTCCATTCCCAGACATTCCCGGCCATGTCGATGATGCCATAGGGCGATGCGCCGCCGGGATGGGCATCGACGGGCCGGGTGCCTTCAGAGCCTGATTCGCTGGTGTTGCAGTTTTCGGCCACAAACTCGTCACCCCAGGGATAGACCCGCCCCTGGGTTCCCCGAGCTGCTTTCTCCCACTCAGCTTCCGAAGGCAGCCGGGCCCCCCGCCAGCGAGTATAAGCCACGGCATCCTCCCAACTGACGAATGCGACCGGGTGACGCGCCAATTCAGGCGGATAATGACCAGCCCACGACCAGTGATCCGGGCGGCGATGATCCGTGGCCGTTACGAAATCAAGGTACTCCTGATTGGTGACCGGATATTTGGCGATGCGAAATGCCGGTAGTTCGACCGGCTGCCCGGCTTGACCCATCGGGAAGGGACCGGCCGGAATGACTATGATTTCATCGTTGTGCGCCTCTCCTCTGAAAATAGGTGTCATGTATCACGCCTGTCCTGAGCGCAGTCGAAGGGTGTCATGTGTCAAGCCCCAATCAATAATCGTTTGCTTGAAAACAGCCTGCCTAATCTTAGCAATTTTACCAAATAATGAGCCACGCTCCAAGCGTTGGGGGTTGGTAATTTGTCTGAAACTCGTTCTACCTTGCTCCCAACTATAATTTGACATTTGCCTTATTGCATTATATATTGTCAAGCGTTTGGTTAGTGCAGCGCCCATCTTGAGTTTAGTACCCCTCATAAATGACAATCACGCATGCTTAAAACTAAGCGGTCGATCAGCTTATACAACGTTGGTAAGGTGGGGCCAGGCTTGTTTTGTACAGGTAATAAATATCATTTAAGTCTCAACAAAATAATAACCGGCTCACTATTCATAGCCACAAAATTCATCGACCTTAAGAAGGGGATCTGAAAGAATGAGACGTCCCGGCGGAAAATTGATTTTGGCTTTCAGCGTTTGTTTGCTGATCGGGTATGGCGCTTCTTTGCTGATTATGATCGGTATTCTTGAAACCGAATATCGGCTTTATGGCTTTGGAAACCTGAGTATCGTAGCCCTTTTGGTGGCTTTTATGCTGCTATTATTTCTTGACTCTCCATTTAAGTTAGGGCTGTTCAAGTGGGATGACGCCTTCTGGCCGGATGGGTTCAATTTGCCGGAACGGAGAACCGGTCAGTCTCGCGGTGTTCGGCTTGGTAATTCATTCAAAGTCGCCCTTTTTATTGTGATTGTCGTCGGATCGATTGCCGGTTTCGCTTCATTAATTCCGCAGATTCAGTCGCCTGCGCCGGAGGTTCTGGAAATCTCCGGCGACCTGGCCGGTCCTGAACTGGCCGCTGTGGGTGAAGAAATCGTCAACAGCGCCGATACGGGCTGTCTGGCCTGCCACGGTCTGGGCCGTGAGGGTCTTCGCGCCCCCGATTTGGCCGGTATTGGCGCTGCTGCCGCCTCGCGTGAGCCGGGTAAATCGGCCGAAGACTACTTGTACGAGGCTTTGGAAGACCCCTGCGCCTATGTCGTTGAAGGCTATGATTGTATTATGCCGACGACGCTGGCTCAGGCGTTGGGGCCGGCCAAGGTCACGGCCGTGGTGGCTTTTTTGGAAAGCCAGGGCGGGGAGATTACGGTCAGCCTATCGGCCGATGAGGCCGCGAGCAGCGCCGCCGAAGACAGCAGCGGCAGTGGCCCGGGCGTGGCCGGCGCCACGGGCGAAGAGATCATTGCCAATGCCGCGCCGACCTGTAGCACGTGCCATCAGCTCGATGCCGTTGGCGCAGCCGGGGCCATTGGGCCGGATCTGTCTCAGGTTGGCGCGCACCTGACCCCGGACGAAATTCGCCGCTCGATCCTGATGCCGGATGAGGTCATCGCCGAGAACTGCCCCGGCGCTCCCTGCGCCCCGGGCATTATGCCCAAGACCTATGGCGAGCAGTTGAGCGCCATCCAGCTTGAGACTCTGGTGGAATTTTTGAGTGAGCAGCAGTAATAAAAATTTGGGACGGGCTTATGCAGTTGGCGATTTAAATGTCACTTCGAGCGACGAAGAAGCGAGAAGTCCCTGCGATGTATGATTGTAAACCACCTCTGTCGGGATTTCTCCGCCTTCGGCTACGAAATGACATGAACCGCGTAAGCCCTGAAATACCAATTACCAAAGCTCTAAAACGCCCTCGGATCGATTTCCGAGGGCGTTTTTGCTTCAGGCTTCCTCGTAAAGTAACTGTTCCTGCCCCACCGGCTCCTCCTCATTGAACCAGATAAAGAAGACGATGGTCAAAGCAATCAAATAGATGGCTTTGCCGGGGAGCATCATGACCAGGGCCCCGGCCTGCTGGTCGGCCAGGGCGGTCAAGCCCCATAGGCGCGGAGCGGCCGCGTAGGACGGGTACAGGGCACGCTCGGCAAAGACGAGGACGGCGCTGAGCAGGCCAGACGGGATGGCGATCAAAAAAATATAGAGCATCTGGCCGGGGTAGGAGAGGCGCGGTAATTCACGCACCGGGCTGAGCAGCGGCCACCAACTGAGCAGGCCGGTATAAAAGAACATGGCGTGCTCCAGATCGTGAATAAACGGGTTGCGCAGGGTCAGCTCGTAAAAGGCAGGGAAATGCCACCCGATGAGGGTCAGGTTATAAAGGGTAAACGCCGTGAATGGATGGGTCAGCCAGGCTAAGACCCGTTTGAGCCGGGCATCTTGCAGCAGAGGACGAACAAAGGCTGCCGGCAAACCGAGCAGGAGCAGCGGGGCCGCGACCATAATCAGAAGGACGTGCTGGGTCATGTGCATCACAAAGAGCACATTCGAGAATACGTCGATAGGCGAGAATAAGGCCATGGCCAGCGTGGCCAGCCCGGCGGCAAAATACCAGGGCTGGCTGCGTTTGATCAGGCCCTGCTCGAGCAGCGCCTCCAACCGGCCCTGGCGGCGCAGATCATAGAAAATATAAGCATAGCCCGCTCCAATGAAACCCAAAACCAGAACCAAAACCGGGTCCCACGACCAGGAGCGTAAGAATAGAGAGAGCGTTTGATCTTGCACAATGTTGGGGCTTAACCCACAAACTGAAACAGAAGAATCAAGACAATGGTCAGGGGTACTCCAAAAATGAAGATAGCCCCGGCAAACAGAACGCTGTAAAGCCGGCTGTCGAATTTAAGGTGCATATACCACAATGCCACCAGCGACGCTTTTAGCACAGTCAGCGCCAACAGGATGGGGGTTCTGTAAGCGGTCAAGTTGGCCGCCCACAATTCAATCAGCGTAACCACAGCCAGTACAACCGCGATCAAAACGTATTGCAGCCAGCCAGGTGAGGCATGGTGAGATTCATTCACAGCTTAAAATCCTTTGTATCGAATGATGCGCTTAAAGCAATAGAACGCTGATAACGCAGATATATGCAGAAAAAATTTTAGAAAAATCAGCGAAATTCAGTTTGATCAGCGTCATCCGCGTTCTATTCAGATAAGAACCCATGCTCAAGCACATAATTTGGGGACTATCTCAAAATTTATAAGAGATAGACCAGCGTAAAGATCAGAATCCAGACCAGGTCGACAAAGTGCCAATACAAACCTACCAATTCAATCGGCAGAAAGTTCTTTGACCCAAAGCCTCCGAGTAGAGCCTTGATCAGCAGCCCCCACAGCATGATGACGCCGATGAGAACGTGCGTGCCGTGAAACCCGGTCAGGGTATAGAAGGCCGAACCAAACAGGTTGCCAGCGGGGGTCAGGCCTTCGTGGGTCCACAATTGAAAATATTCATAGCCCTGGACACTCAGAAAAAATGTTCCCAGGATGATGGTAGCCAGCAGCCACAGCTTCATGGACCGCTGCCGGTCTTTCATGGCCGCATCTAAAGACAGGACCATCGTCAGACTGCTGACAATTAAGATGAAGGTGTTGAGGCCGGTCAGAGGGATATTGAGGATATCCTGGCCCACGCCGGTACTTCTATCTTTATAGATCAGAAAGGTCAAAATGAGTGAGGTGAAAAAAATGACCTCTGAGGATAGAAAAACCCACATCCCCAATTTTCGCAGGTCCAACGTTTCGGTATGGTCATGAGTTTCGGTGGGTGCTTGTGTTTCGGCAGATGTCGTTACGGTCATAATAACAGGATCCCAGGCTTGGAGATTGTAAAAGGATAGGTGAATTGTTAGTGAACCGGTTCGATGATCCAGCCGGTCATGGCCACGGCAAAGATAACCAGGCCGACTACGGTGCTGACCGGTGTGAAAATCAGGCCGGCCAGAGTCAAGGTCAGACCAACGGCCATGGTGATGGGCCAGTAGCTGGGCGGCGGCAGGTGAATCTGGGTTTCAGGCGCTGCCGCAGGTTCGGATCGAGTGGTCAGGACACGTTGATCGGCCTCGCGCAGGCGGCGGGGTAGGCGGTGCATAGGCCGGTCCGGGTCTTCGGGGTGTTTGAGATCCCATAAGGGCCGGCGGCTGTTGACCGGGGGCAGTTCGGCAAAATTGTAGGCCGGCGGCGGTGAACTGGTCGCCCACTCCAGGGTCCAGGCATCCCAGGGATCAGCCTGAGCCACCCGGCCCCGCATGAGGCTGAGGACCACATTGACCAGGAAAATCAGGACCGACAAACCCAACACAAAAGCGCCCAGAGTGGACAGCAGATTCGCGACCTCCCAGCCCAGGCCGGGGGCATAGGTATAGATCCGGCGAGGCATGCCCATCAGGCCCGCGACGTGCATTGGGAAGAAGGTCAGGTTGAACCCAATGAACATCAACCAGAATTGAAACTTACCCTGAAATTCATCGAGGAGGCGACCCGTCATCTTGGGGAACCAATAATACAGACCGCCAAAGATGCCAAACAGGCTGCCACCAAACAGCACGTAATGCAGATGTGCCACCACAAAATAGGTGTCGGTTACTTGCAGGTCGATGGGCACGGTCGCCAGCATAATGCCGCTCAAACCGCCGATGATGAACATCGCCACAAAGCCGGCGGCAAAGTGGAAGGCCGTGGACGTCCTGATCGAACCACCCCACATGGTCGCAATCCAGTTGAAAATCTTGATGGCCGTGGGCACCGCGATAAACATGCTGGCTCCCGCAAAGGCGGCATTGGCAAAGATCGGCATGCCGACCGCGAACATGTGATGCGCCCAGACCGAGAAGCCGAGAAAGCCGATGGCCACAGTGGAGTAGGCAATCGCGACGTAGCCAAAGATGGGCTTGCGGGAAAAGACCGGGATAATTTCGGAAACGATGCCCATCGCCGGTAGGATCATGATGTATACTTCAGGGTGCCCAAAAAACCAGAACAGGTGCTGCCATAGCAGCGGATTACCACCTTCCGAGGCCACGTAGAAGTTGGTGCCCAGCGAGCGATCAAAGAACAGGAAAATGGTAGCGACCGTGAAGCTTGGAAAGGCAAACAGGATCAAAAAGGATTGGACCAATATGGTCCAGACGAAAATCGGCATGCGGTTGAGACTCATGCCGGGCGCGCGCATCCGCAAAATCGTCACCACAAAATTAATCGCCGTTGCAATGGACGAGGTTCCCAGGATGGCCAGGCCCAAAATCCAGAAGTCCATGCCAGAGGTAGGGGAGTAGGGCTGTGAACTCAGCGGGACATAAGCGAACCAGCCCGCATCGGGCGCGCCGCCGGCCAGAAAACTCGAATTTAACAGTAAACCGCCGCAAATCAGCAACCAGACGCTTAAGGCGTTCAAACGAGGGAAGGCCATGTCACGGGCGCCCACCATCAATACGGCCACATAGTTGCCCATGCCGGCCAGCAGCGGCATGACTACCAGAAATACCATGGTCGTGCCGTGCATGGTTAAAAGCTGGTTGTAGACATCCGGCCCGACAACAGTACCGTCCGGAGCGACCAGTTGCAGCCGGATCAACAACGCCTCCAGCCCGCCCACCAACAAGAAGACCAGGGAGGTGCCAATATACATCAGGCCGATTTTCTTGTGATCGACCGTGACCAACCAACTCCACACCGTCTCCCTGGCCGGTTCTTCGCCCTCGCTCTCGACCGGTTGAGGCCAGTCAAAGGTGCCCAGGTTCAGTGGGCCATCCAGAAACGTGACGATAATAAACGCGATGAGGGCGGCGATGACTGAAACGTTGACAAAGCCAAAAAGCCGGAATTCGGTCGCCAGAACGCCGACCATAATGCCCCAGGAAACGGCGTACCCAATAGCTAAACTAATTAGAAAAACAAGGATCAATCGTTTGCTTGGTCGTCTCATTCGACAAGAATCCTCTAACAGTATTGTAGAACAAACTTGTTTTGTTGGGCGGCAACAGTGTTACCTAAACTCATTAAGCCACCGAATTTGACTCCTTAAATCATCAGCAGATAGGGTGTTTAGGAGTCGTAATAACCGATGCAATAACACACCTATCGGCTCGGCTGTGGACAGAATGATCCCCCAATGTTCTTGGCCTTCCTCTATGTACTGTTCATGTAGAACAACAAAATCACTAAAATTAAAGGTAACAAGGACTCGTTGCTCTGAAGCTGCAAATGCCAGTTGTTGTTCATCACTGGTAGATAACATTTCTGATTCCTGCGAGGAGATTACGTCAAACCCATATCTGCGTAATTGAGCAGCCAGACGTGGGGACAAATGTTCATTCAAATATACTTTAGGAGGGTTAGGCAATGGCATGAGCGTGGTGTTCCTGCCAATATGCGTAACTGTTTAATTGCCGCACACGCTCGATTTCTGATTTATTGTCGTGATAATAAGCCAATGCACTAAATACTTGAGCTGGTGTCAAGTAATCCCAATCGGCCAGGATTTCCTCTACCGACATACCTACTTTGTAGTAATAGTCAACAACATGCCAAACCGCGATACGCGTTTCTTCAATGATAGCTTCCCCACCGCAAACACCCTCAGTTTTTACAATATGAGGATAGGGAGTCTGATACACCACCTTGTCATTTGTAGTCATAAAGATCACCTCTCTAACTTCAGTTGACTTTCACAAAAACGCCGGAGATGACGCTTGCTCTATTCCAGGCTGCTAAGATATGTTACTAAGGCCTCGATGTCAGCCTGGCTCAACTCAGTAATAACCATTTTATTGAGGGGCTTGATTTTCTGGTTGTCGGTCAGCCAGTGGGCCAGGTTTTCAGGATGATTGTCCAGCACTAAGCCGGCGATGGTTTGGCGGCCGGCGAAATGAGTCAAATTGGGTCCAATGATACCCTGGGCCGCGGTTCCCTCGATTTTATGGCAGGCGATGCATTGCCCTGTCAAAAACGCTTCCTGGCCGGCCTGCTGCAGCTCGGTCACCGGTTCGACCGGCGGGCTTTGCTGCTGGGCGACCCAGGCCTCGAAGGCGCCCGGTAAATCGGCCACGACCAGAAAATTCATGTTAGCATGCTGGGCTCCACATAACTCAGCACATTGGCCCCGATACGTCCCGGCCTGATCGGCCTGGAACCACATCGTATTGGTCTGGCCGGGTATGACATCAGATTTGCCGGCCAGCCGGGGGATCCAGAAGCTGTGGATCACGTTGTCCGAGTAGAGTTCGACCACGACGGCCTCGCCGGCCGGAATGTGCAGTTCATTAGCCGTAACAATACCCAACTCCGGATACTCGAACTCCCACCACCATTGATGGCCGGTGACCTTGATTTGTAAGGCATCGGCGGGTGGCTGAGCCGTGGCTGTCATAGTGCGCAGCATCAGCACGAACAGAATGACCAGCACGATGGCCGGTGCGACCGTCCAGGCGATTTCAAGCGGTGTGCTCCCATGGATCTTGGGCGGGATTACGTCCGGGTCGGTCTGGCGGAAGCGGATCAAGGCATATAACAGCAGCCCTTCAACCACCACAAAAACCACGACGGCAATCCAAAAAGATAGCCAGTAGAGATCGGCGATGCCCTGGGCCCCGGCCGAGGCCGGATCGAGCGGCGAAGGAGCCTGCGCTTGAGCGACCGCCGGCAGGCAAAAGGCGATCATCACCAGGCCGCCAACTAGACCGGCCATCCAGGTGCGGGGAACCTTATTTAATGACGTTAGGAAGTGGGTTGAAAAAACAAGCTGTTTCGCGGATGTGGCCTTTAGAAATACAAACTTACTGAATTGGTACTTTCTCATACCTATTCACCCATAAACCAAGCAGGATGGTGTAAACCAAATGTGCGATGATAAATGAAGGCACGTTGACCTGGCGAGCCATGATCGGGTTCAGGGGCAGTAGCAGCACAATATCGGCAAATATCCACAGGATGCCCCCCATGATCAGGCTCCAGATCAACGGATGGCCCGGAAACGCCGGCAGCAGCACGGCAAACAAAAGGCCAATCCCAATCGATACGGAAAAGTGCAGGGTAACGGCTACAAACAGCCCGGATAAGTTGAAAGCACTAAGCTGTTCCGGGCTCATGGTTTGGAAATCACGGATGGCTGCCGCGGCCAGCAGGTTGGCCGGATACCACGGCCCCCGGCCAATGGCAAGGCCGGCAATCACCCCGACAATGACCATCGCTACCCCGCCGATGATGCCACCCGTCAGCCCGGCGTGATAGGGGTAGATCTCGTTGGGTCGAGCCAGGTGAATCGGTATTTTCTCATAGCGGTTCACCGTGATGCCGAGCAGGAAGGTATAGGCCAAATGGGCGATAATAAATGATGGCACATTCACCAGTTCGGCCATCCTCGAATTTAGCAGTGGTAGCAAAACGATATCGGCGAAAACCCATAGGATACCGCCCGCGATGATGCTCCAGCCGAGTGGGTGTCCCGGAAACATCGGCAGCAGCAGCCCGAACAACAGGCCGATAGCCACGGCCGTGGTAAAGTGCAGGACGCTCCCCACAAATAGCCCCGACAAGCTGAACGCGCTAAGCTGCTCCGGGCTCAGGGTTTGAAAGCTGCGTATGCCCGCCGCCGCCAGCAGGTTGACCGGATACCACGGCCCCCGGCCAATGGCGATCCCGGCAATCATCCCAACAATGGCCATTCCCACCCCACCGACGATACCACCCACAATGCCGGCGTGATAAGGATAGATGTTGGGCGGCCAGACAATGGCTGTCGATTCTGGTTTGGCTGGATTGGCCTCGTTGGGGGGAACAGCGTCGTTCTGAACCATTGCATAACTCCCTTAGGGTTGGTAGCTAGCTAACCGGGCACGATTATAGATTTAACTTTGCGGCCTGTCAAATTTGCCATAATGCTTGTGATATATGGAACGATCTTTGATTTTCACGTTTGACTTTGTGAATTAAATTTGATATACTTGCCCCGAATGTGGCAAAGACATTCGTAGTGTTGGGTGAATGATTGTAATTCTGCCACAATTAATTCGTTAATGCCAGCTTAATTGTAGCCGTTTGGAAACCTAACTTCAAACAGCTTTGATGATTTTGATTAACAGATTCATTATCCCTCAAGAATCGGTTAGAATCTGGTATGTCAAACCCACCCTACGAGAACAGGCTATCTCAACCAATTATTGAAAGTGGTTTTCCAATGGTTCTGGAATGAGGTTTGAACCTTTCTGGCCGACAGTCCGAAAGTTTAAACCGATGGTTCCGGAACGATTTTGGGTAGATTTTCAGGCCAGATAGTTTTACCGTGTTCCTGACATCAAGATAGACGTGACAATTTGTCTAGCCCGTGAACCCCAATGAATTTGGCCCAGTTTCACTTTGTTGGGGTACACCGTGGCCAAGAGGCCCGGAGGATGTTATGCGTAGTCGATTTCGCCTAAACTCCCGCACCGTAACGATGGGAATCGTTCTGGGGTTGATCCTGTCGCTGGTTACGGTCGGCTGGGCCTTTGCCCAGGAGGGCGGACCACCTTCATATCGTCAGTTCCCTATCATTGGTAGTCGTGTAGCGATCTGGATTTTTGCCCAGGTCCACCTGATGTTTGCGGCTTTCATGCTGGGGGTACCGATGTTTGCCGTTGTGGTCGAGTATGTCGGCATGCGCAGCGGTGAGAAACGCTACGATAACCTGGCCCGTGAATTCACCAAGCTCATTATGGTCGCGGCCTCGATCACGGCGACGCTTGGCGCGGTCTTTACCTTCCTGCTCTTCACCCTTTATCCCAACTACATGAGCCGGCTGGCCGATGTCTTCCTGCCGACGATGATCGCCTATCCCCTGCTCTTTTTTGGCGAGATATTTTCGTTGTATTTCTACTGGTACTCCTGGGATCGCCTCGATACGCCCCAGGGTAAACCCTGGCATTTGTTCATCGGCATCATGCTCAACGTCTTCGGCACTATTCTGATGTTTGTGGCCAATGCCTGGCTGACCTTCTCTATCAGCCCACAGTCAGGCGGAGCAGCCTTGTATGATGTCAGCGGCAATTTCACCGGCACGCTGTGGCAAGCTGTAAACAATGCGACCTGGTGGCCGATCAACATCCACCGCGTCATTGCTAACGTGGCCTTCGGTGGAGCCGTGGTCGGCATGTACTCCGCTATGCGCTTCCTGAACGCCAAGAATGATAACGAGCGAGCCCACTACGACTGGATGGGCTATGTCGGTAATTTTATCGCCGTCCTCGGCTTGCTGCCTTTGCCGTTTGCGGGTTATTGGCTGGGCCGGGAAATCTACGGTTTTAACCAGCAGATGGGCGTCACCATGATGGGTGGTTTCCTCTCCTGGTTGTGGATCATTCAGGCCATGCTGATCGCCATCATCTTTCTGTCGGCCAATTATTACCTCTGGATCGGCATGGGGCGCATCGAGGGAGGTGAACGGTACACGGGCTACATTAAATGGCTGCTGGTGACGCTCACGCTGGGCGTGCTGGTTTGGGCCACGCCCCATAACCCGGTGGTTACTGCCAGCGAGCAGGCCCAAATCGGTGGGGCCTTTCATCCGCTGCTGGGGGTGCTGGGCGTGATGTCGGCCAAGAACACGGCTGTGAACATTATGATCCTGACCACCTTCCTCAGCTTTATCTTCTATCGGCGCGCCGGAAAGGGCGAGCCGGTTCCGTTCAAAATGCATGGTCCGACAGCCCAGGTGGTGATCCTGATCGTGGTCGCTATCTGTCTGGTGCTGGCCGGTTCGCCCACAGTTTATGTTTTCGCCGAAGGGTTGTTTGGTGATCCCTCGCGCCTGATCCGGGTCGGGCTGACGGCTATGCATGGCCTGATCATTGTTGCCGCCGCGGTTCTGACCTTTATGAATCGAGGCAAATTAGGGCAATGGTTGATCCTGGCTTCGGCCGCCTTTGTGGTCGTCTTCTTTGGGGTCTATGGCTACTACGTCAGCGCCATCGTCCGCATCGGTTTCTCGATCTATCAGGTGCTGGCCGTGCTGACGGCCCTGATTTCGGTGATGGGGATCGATGTCTTCCTGTTCAAAGATGCGCCTAACCTGGGCGTGATCCGCTGGGGCAAAATGCCGGCCCGTTCACAGTACATTCTCATTTTGCTGGCCGTGACCTTTACCTGGTTAATGGGCCTGATGGGCTACGCCCGCAATGCCATCCGCCAGCACTGGCACATCTACCAGGTCATGCAAGACACATCGATCGATGCCTTTTCACCCACGTTGGGTTTTGCCGCGCGAGTTATTTCCGTGTGCGTGCTGTTGTTTATGGCTTTGGTCGCCTTCGTTTTCTGGATTGGCGATCTGGGTCATAAGGAAGAAGTCGAGTCGCCCATCCCGGAAGTAGCGCCCAGAGCGGCCGCTGCCCCTGTTCCTGCCGGAGCAGTGGCCGCCTCGACGGCTGTGGTCGAAGCAAACCCGGCCTCGGCGGCCGGTGTTTCGGCTAAGTAACTCCAGATTGTCTCAAATGCCGTAATCGATGTAGGATAAAACCTCCCGATGTCACTTATCAAGCATAAACTTACTCAGTTTCTTTTGATCCTCATCTGCGCTTATCTGCTCTTTGAGTTTGGGATTCCGGCCTTATCATACTACCTGACCGGGACGGCGGCCCCGGTGCCGGCGCACCTGCTGTGGGCCATCTATATGCCGGCGGTCACCCTGGTCTCGCTGCTGTTTGTTTCGGCCAATGAGGCCTCCTGGAATGAATTCAGGACCCCTGTCATCAACCTGCTGGTCAACCGAGAGTCCATCGGCGTGGTCTTGCTGCGGCTGGCTATTTTGATTTTGTTGCCGGTTTTGGCCGGAGCGATCACCTTCTTCCAGTTACAGTCCACCGTCAGCGCGCCGGCCTCACTCCGCTCGATCCACCCGGCCGACCCCGGCACGATCACGGTGAATGGTGAGCAGATTGTACTGCAAGGCTTGAGCAATCCTTACCGTCACGAAGGCCAGGTGGCCCAGGAAGTTTTGGCTGAAGGTCACGAGCTTTACATTCAAAACTGTATGTTCTGTCACGGCGATGGCCTGGACGGTAACGGTATGTTCGCCGATGGCCTGAACCCTCGCCCGGCTAACTTCACCGACCCCGGTACCATTGCCCAGCTATCCGAGTCTTACGTACTGTGGCGCGTGGCCAAGGGTGGGCCGGGACTGCCGGCCGAAGGCAAACCCTGGAACTCGGCCATGCCGGCCTGGGAAGATCAATTGACTGTCGACGAGATGTGGAAAGTCATTGCCTATCTCTATGAAGGGGCCGGGCCAAACATCTTCCCCGCAGAAAGGGCCATCGAAGAAGAATGAAAGAGCCACAAGCAGCGAGGGGGCGCATGAACGACGTCTTGACCTTAGTTGGGAAACACACCTGGATGCCCTGGGCCGGCTCGATCACCCTCATAACCCTGTTCATCGCCGGCGGGCTATGGCTGCTGTCGCCCGCTCCTACCGTTGAGGCCGATAGCCCTCGAGCACCCCTGGCCCAAACGTCCCCCGGCCAACAAATTTACGAACAGCGCTGTGCGGCCTGTCATAGCATCGATGGCGATGGAGCCGGGCCGGGTGCGGAACATCTGACTATCAAGCCTCGCGATTTTACCCGCGACGAGTACAAGATCAAATCGACCGAGGGCGAGGAATTCCCGACGCGTGAGGACATTATCGGCGTTATTGCCAATGGGATGCCCGGCTCATCCATGCCGGCCTGGCAAGGTTTTATGTCCGAGGCCGAGATGGGCCAGGTGGCCGACTATATCCAGACCTTTGGCCGTTTCTTTCCCCAGGATGGCTACGGCACGACGGTGATCGACATTCCGGCCCGGCTCGATCCAACCACTGAGAGCATCGCCCGGGGCGCGGAGCTCTATAGTAGTGACATTGGCTGTGCCAGATGTCATGGGGACGCGGGGCGCGGCGATGGACCATCGGCCTTTGAACTAACCGATAATGCCGGCTTTCCGATCTTTCCGGCCGATCTGACCCAGCCTCATACGTTCCGGGGCGGTTCGGACCCGGAAGATATCTATCTGCGGCTGCGCACCGGTTTAACCGGCAGTCCAATGGCCTCATTTGCCGATGCCCTATCCGAGGACCAAACCTGGGATCTGGTAAACTTCATCCTGTCGCTCTCCCCGGAAGAGCCGGTCGAGCCGGCCGTCCTGCTGGTCAGTCAGCTTGTCGATGGCCCGCTGCCTGAGTCGCCTGATGATCCGGCCTGGGACGAGGCGCCGGAAGCTTACTATCCGCTGACAGGCCAACTGATGCGCGCGTCTCGTTACTTCCAACTGGCCATTAATGCGGTCAGAGTTAAATCGCTTTATAATGGCTCGGACATTGCCTTCCACGTGGCCTGGAATGACCGGACCGAGACGCGGGACGGCGAGGCCATCGATGCTATGGCCATCCAATTTCCCCAGGAGTTGGTCCAGGGTGATGAACGCCCTTACTTTGTGTTTGGTGATTCGAACCGGCCGGTCTATCAGTGGTACTGGTCCGCCGACTCCGATACGGTCGTTGAGCGCAACGCCACCGGGCTGGACGCGATCGAGGATCAGCCGGAAGCGCAGTGGCAAACGAGTGGGACGGCCGCCTTCGAAAACGGACGCTGGCAGGTGGTCTTCCGTCGGTCTCTGGGAGCGGGTGATGATAACGATCTGGGCTTTGTCACGGATCGGTTTATCCCAATCTCCTTCGTGGCCTGGGAAGGCCTGGCGGGTGAGACTGGCAATAAGCTGGGTATAACGACCTGGTCAGTCGTCTTTCTAGAAACGCCCACGCCGTTGGTACAGTATGCCCGCATCCCCATCGTGATGGTGATCGTGTTAGTCGTTGAGTTAGTCATCGTCTGGGTCGCCCAGCGGACTCTCCGTCGACCCAACGCGGAGTAGGCGTATGGCCTGGTGGACCGACCAGTTTGTTTTCCAGGGCGATACCCTGGTGGCCGAAGGGATCGATCCGGTCTGGTTGAGCGAGGCCCAGGCCGTGGTCCAGGACGAGGGACCGCCCAATGGCAGTGACCCCTACACCCGGGTCATTGTTTCGGGATATGCCCTGTATGGTAAATTGCGTGGCTTCTACGCCCTGGGCGTGGCTCATTGGCAGTTCGACCGCTCGTCCGGGCGTTTGTTTATGACCGAGGCCAGCCAGCGCAACAGCGAGCCGGTCTCGTCGCTGTCGCCGGCCCAGCGGGCGATTATTCGGGAATGTCTCATCGATCTCAACCCGGAGGCGTGGGAAACATCCAACACCTCGTTTCGGAACCAGCTCGAGACCTGATGAGATCAACAAACTCTATTCTTTATAATATTAACCTAGAGGAGAAAAGGATGTTCTTACGTAAATTATATCCATTATTCTGTTTCGGAATTGTGGTGCTATTGGCTGCCTGCGGTGGTGGCGGTGGTGGCAGCACGAGTGGTGGTGGCGACAGTGGCGGCGGCGGCGACGCCACGGTCGTTGATCCCGCGACAGCCGGCAGCATCAGCGGCAGCATTGCGTTTACCGGCGCCGCTCCGGAACCTGAACTGATCGATATGGGCGCAGAGCCGGCCTGCGCGGACGCTTATACCGAAGGGCCGTTCACCCAGACCGTCGAAGTCAACGACAATGGCACCCTGGCCGATGTCTTTGTATACGTCAAGTCGGGGCTGGAAGGCATGAACTTCCCCGCCCCAAGCGAGCCGGTGGTGTTGGATCAGCAAAATTGTCGCTACGAGCCGCACGTGTTGGGTGTGCAGACCAATCAGACAGTTTTAATTCGTAACAGCGATGATCTGCTGCATAATATTCATCCGGTTCCGGAAAACAGCCGGGGCTTCAACGTTGGCCAACCCAACCAGGGCATGGAAACCGAACGGTCGTTTTCGGCGGCTGAAATTATGATCCCGGTCGGTTGTGATGTGCATGGCTGGATGGAGGCCTATATCGGCGTGGTCGATCATCCCTACTTTGCAGTGACCGGCAGTGACGGGTCCTTTGAACTGCCCAACCTGCCGCCGGGCGAATATACCATCGAAGTCTGGCATCAAGAGTTTGGCGCTCAGGAAATGAAGGTGACGGTGGGCGAAAGCGAGTCGGCCACGGCTGACTTTAGCTTTTCGGGCTAAGCCAAGTTGAAATAACATCTTCACCTGATGATGGTTACAGTTAAATAATTGTAACCATCATCAATTGTGACCTTGTCAATGTAATTAGAGAATGGAGATTGGCGATTGGCATAAACGCAAGTGTTGTAATCGCCAATCTCCATTCAACTGATCCCATTTTCCTTTGGAGGGAGCTACTATATGGGCGTTCTTCAAAACATCTCCACATTTGGAGCCTCGGTCGACAATCTGTACTTTGTGGTGCTGATCATTACCGGGGTGGCCTTTATCCTGGTCGAAGGGATTTTGGTCTACTTTTTGATCAAATATCGCCATCGCGAAGGCCGCCGGGCCGAGTACACCCACGGCAATCAACGGATCGAGATTCTGTGGACGGTGATTCCGGGTCTGTTTCTATTCGGTCTGGCGATTTTCCAATATGGAGCCTGGACCCGGATCAAAATCGACCTGCCACCAGAAGAGGATTCGTTCGTATTCACGGTCGAGGCCAAGCAGTTCGAATGGTACGCGATCTACCCCGGCCCCGATGGCGCGATGGGGACGGATGATGATATAGAAGGGCCGGCTAACCAGATTCACGTGCCGGTCAACAAGCCGGTCATCATCCATTTGGCGTCGCGCGATATCCTGCACAGCTTTTTTGTGCCCGTGCTGCGGGTAAAGCAGGATGCCGTTCCCGGCACGATCATCCCGATCTGGTTTGAGGCGACCCAATCTGGCCAGCATGAAATCGTTTGTGCCGAGTTATGTGGCCTGGGACATTACCGTATGCGCGGCCAGTTGTTTATCGAGAGTGAGGCTGACGTAGAAGCCTGGCTGGCCGAACTGGCCGCCCGTTAGGGCTTGAATTGTGAGAATAAGGAGAACGTTATGAGCGCACACGCTGCCACAACATCTCATGATGGCGATCATCACGACCACCATCATCCCGAATTAGGTTTCTGGCGAAAATACGTTTTTTCGACCGATCACAAAGTCATTGGGATTCAGTTTTTCTTTACCGCCCTCTTTTTCTTTATGGTTGGCGGTATTCTGGCCTTGCTCATCCGGACCCAGTTGGCCTGGCCCTTTGATGAGGTCCCGGTCATCGGCCAGTTGATCTACCCTGAAAGCGGCGGAGTTCTGCTGCCTGAAAATTACCTGGCCTTGATGACGATGCACGGGACCATCATGATCTTCTTTTTCATCATCCCGATCCTGTCCGGGGCCTTTGGCAACTTCCTCATCCCCTTGATGGTCGGGGCGCGGGATATGGCCTTCCCCATCCTCAACATGCTGTCTTACTGGCTGGCCGTGCCGGCCTTCGTGATCATGATGTCGGCCTTTTTCGTCACGGGTGGGCCGGCCGCGGCCGGCTGGACCTCGTACCCCCCCTTGAGCGGGTTGGCCGACATGGTGCCCGGTTCTGAAATGGGACAGAGTCTGTGGCTCGTCAGTTTGTTTATCCTGGGCACGTCGTCGATTATGGGGGCGATCAACTATATCACGACCATCGTCATGCTGCGG